>ERZ1035001.43-NODE-43-length-75666-cov-18.033818_pt1 | contig 75666 bp, 63 predicted proteins | sample MGYA00520685_ERZ1035001 | MGnify/ENA primary metagenome ERZ1035001 (study PRJEB33766, sample SAMN09781749) | gut metagenome | biome: gut microbiome | host: Homo sapiens | place: Madagascar | study: EMG produced TPA metagenomics assembly of the PRJNA485056 data set... | reverse complement strand
CACCCATTCCCGCCCCTGTCGAAGAAGAAAAGCCTGCCGAGACTCCCCCGCCCCGCCGCAGACGCAAAGCGGATGCCCCGGTGCTGACCATTGAAAGCGGTGACGAAATCGAAACCGAGGATGCCCGCGAAGCTGCTGCCTGGCACGAAATTCACAACGCCTACCGCACACGGCGCATCCTCTTCGCACCGTTGGGCGGTATCGAGCAGACCGACAGCGGCAAGACGATTGCCGTTGTGGACTACAACGGCTTCCGCATCGTCATTCCTCTCAAAGAAATGATGGTCGCCCCGAGCGCTGCCAACAGTACCGACAGCATGGCCGTCCGCCAGATGAAGCTGCTGGGCAATATGCTGGGCGCGGAAATCGACTTTGTCATCCTGGGTATTGACTCCAAGAGCCGCAGTGTGGTTGCCAGCCGCCGCGAAGCCATGATGCGCAAACGCCAGCTTTTCTATTTCAGCCCAGATGCCAACGGTGAGTACCGCGTCCGGGAGGGGCGCGTGGTGCAGGCTCGCGTTATTGCCGTTGCCGACAAATCCATCCGTGTGGAGATTTTCGGCGTGGAGTGTTCCATCATGGCGCGGAATCTGGCATGGGACTGGATCGGTGATGCCCATGACCGCTTTGCTGTGGGCGACCAGATTCTTGTCCGCGTGACCGAAGTGAACAAAACCTCACAGGAAGAAATGTCTGTCCACGCTGATGTCAAAAGCATCACCGAGAATACCAGCCGCGAAGCCTTGAAGCGTTGCCGTGTGCAGAGCAAATACGCCGGCCGCGTCACCGATGTACATAAAGGCATCGTCTATGTGCGGCTTTCCAACGGTGTCAACGCCGTGGCTCACTCCTGCTATGACCGCCGCACACCCGGCAAAAAGGACGACGTCAGCTTTGTGGTAACAAAGCTGGACGAGGAACGTAGCATCGCCGTGGGTATTATCACCCGCATTATCCGTCAGAATCTGTAACCGATGAACCGTGAGCAGTCCCGGCGGCTGCCCATCTTTTACATGAAAGGATTCGTAAAATGGCTGTTTTTCGCGTAGAGCGCATTAAGGATTATACCGTTATGAGCAATCATCATCTTCGCAATAAAAATTTGTCACTGAAAGCAAAGGGCCTGCTGTCGCAGATGCTTTCCCTGCCGGACGACTGGGATTATACCCTCAAAGGGCTTGCCGCCATCAACAAGGAGAGCGTTGACGCTATCCGTACAGCCATTTGGGAACTGGAGGACACAGGGTATGTGGTGCGTACCCGCGTCCGGGATGAACGCGGCTGTCTGCGAGGCTGCGATTACTATGTCTATGAGTACCCGCAAGCGTCCTCGTCCGGCTCCGATGGCAGCGCTGAATCCGTGCCGCCTATGCTGGAACCCCTTGCATCGGATTCTGCTGTACAGGAAAATCCCATACAATTAAATAAAGAAATACAAAATAAAGCGAAACAAAATACGGATCTGATCTTATCCGAGAGCGAGACCGTGCGGACAAAAGTCCGCGACAACATTGAGCTGGACCTGCTTTGCCGCAATCAGCCGGAGAGCGCCCCCGTGATGCAGGAAATCTACGAGTTGGTCGTGGAGACAATCCAGCTTCGCAGCCCTGTACTGCGGCTTGGAAACAACCTGTTCCCGATGGCCTTGGTGCGGGAACGGCTGTTACAGCTGACAAGCGAGCATATCCGTTTTGTCCTTGATGGCCTGCGTAATCTGCACACAGACGTTAAAAATCTCAAAAAGTACCTTCTGACGATGCTGTTCAATGCGCCTGTCACGCTGAACGGCAGGACGATGCTGGATGTACGCAAATCTGTCGGTGGCGGATCCCGTCCGATGCTGGCGTAACGCCGCGAAGATATGAACAAATTGTAAAATTTGAAAAAGTGGCCGAAATTTTTTAATTTTTTCGTGTGAGATGACAGTAATAAGGGCAAATAGGTTTTTTCGGCCTATTTTCAACAAATTGGAGGTGAAATTCTATGAAACAAGCTCGTATCCATTGTCCCTACTGCGGCTCTCTTGCCATGCTGCGCCCGGCAAGCGCGATTCATGGTCTGTCCGACATTTCCGCAGGAACGTACCTGTACGTCTGCCGCCGCTGGCCTGCCTGTGATGCCTATGTCACAGCAGACCGCCGCACGAAACAGCCGCTCGGCACCCTTGCCAACGGAGATTTGCGGCATAAACGCATTCTTGCCCACCATGCACTGCACAGTGTACAGGCACAGCTTGGCATGAACCGAGACCAGAGTTACTGCTGGCTGCAAACGCAGATGGGACTGCCCGGAGATCAGGTACATATTGCCAAGTGCGGCGACTACCGCTGTGAGCAAATCATCCGCATCTGCGAGAATGCGACTGCGAGGTGACGGTTATGAAATGCGTGAAAAGGCTCACAGCTGACCAACAGCGTTTGGCAGAAGAAAATCTGAGCATCGTAGAGCGCGTCCTGCGGTTCGACATCAATGTCAATCCCTGCGTTGCTGGTCTTGGCTATGAGGACTTGTATCAAGAGGGCTGTGTCTGGCTCTGCAATGCAGCACTGACCTTCGACCCAGCGCGCGGTAGCTTTGCATCCTATGCCCGGCAGGTCGTACAGAATGGTCTTGTCAGTTACTGCCGCAACCTTACGGGAAAACAATCCCGCATGATTTCTCTGGCAGAGATGGAGCCAACTGCACTTGCCGCATTAGAAGTACAACATAGCGCTCCCTTCGATATTGAGTGCGAGACTCCCCTGCTGCTTGCCGCCGCAGAATCTCAATACAGTGGCGTGACCCGCAAGGGCGTCCATGCGCTGGCGTTGCAAGTCTCCGGCATACCGCTTACCGCAGTTGCTACTCGCATGAGCGCCCCGCCCAACCACGTTTCGGCGTGGATCAGCCGTGCTGTCCACAAATTGCGAAACGATGAATCTTTTCTCTCATCTCTACACGAAAATTAAAATTTGGAGGTTCCCTTATGAAAATGCTTTACACTGCCAATGGCCGTTATATCCGCTGCTGCACCGAAGAAGGCACCCGCCCGGTCATCATCGTCTGCGAAAAAGAGTACGAGGTCGATGTGCAAGAGTTTATGCTCTGGTCCATCCTCAACTGGCGCATCCTGCGGGAAGAGGAAATCAGCAGCTTCTACGAGAAGATGGCGAGCAGTTCCAATGTCACCATCCACCGCAGCTGGCAGGACTGTGTGCAGCGCCTGCTAGTTCGCGGGCTCATTGTGGTTGGCACCGGGGATACCGAGTATGATGCGCTATATGATTTGCTCTCCTGCCGCTTTATCATCCCCATCGGTGCGGCATGGCCGCTGCGGGTGCTGTCGTTCCTCAAACTGACGTTTTTGGAGGGCATCTCTTGGAAAATCACCCGCCGCCTGTTCCACGTTGATGCCCGTAGCGCCTGCGAGAAAAAAGTCATCCGCCTTGCCCGGCAGACACCGCTCTCGTGCGCGGAAATTATCAAGTGCATCGAAATGGACATCCGCCGCCTGAAGGACGGCTACGATGTGCTGGACAAGCTGTATGACGACAACGACCTGAACTGCGACAACTTCGCCCATGCAGTGCGGGAGTACCGTTGCAGCCGCGAGGTCATCACGGCAGTGTCAAACCTTTACCTGCGGCAGCAAATTATGCTTGATACTTACTGATGCGATAACCGACAAAATAGAAGCGGAAGATTCCCGCTGTCTTAAATGAGAATCTTCCGCTTCTATTCATATTATTGCTGTGGGACTTTTTCCATCAGATCATCTATACTGCAATGCAGGACACGTGCCAAGCGCAGCAAGGTTTCCCCTTGCGCCTTGTTAATGTCTTTCTGGCGTTGCTCATATTGCTGGATGGTGCGCACGGGGATTTCTGCCTGTCGTGCCAGTTCCGACTGGCTCATTTCGGCCAGTGTGCGCAGGCTCTTTAGGTTTGTTTCCGGCTTTGCTGCGCGGTACAGTTCGTTCATCTTATCAGCAAACTGGCGAACGTCCATTTCATGGTAGGGCGTATACAGCATTCGCACCTTGGAAATCGGCACAGCCTGCTCAATTTCAGAGAAGCGCAGCCCGGTATCCCACTGGTAATATGCGATAGCCCAGCCCGTCCAGTATTCGAGACTGCGGTCATACGCATAGGATGCCTTGCGGACGGGTTCTGGCTCCCCCGCCTGTTCCAGTACCCTGCGGGCAAGTTCCACACCGGAAGTGCCTGCCAAAATAGTGCTATCACCGAGTTCAAAGCGATGGGAAATCTCGCTCATTAAAAACCAGTTCCATACTGTTTCCAGCGGATACTGTAAATCATTGACCATGTAGTCCAGCATACGCGCAAGACATTTTTGTGCAGCGGTAAGATAATTTTTATCGTAAGCGTGGATCACTGGGCTTCATCTCCTCGTCAAGGATGGTTGTAATGTAAAGATCGCCCCTTTGGCGGCGGTTCCGCTCTACATCAAAGTATTGGCGGCGGGCGGCCTGGTCACGGAACGCTTTCTTCTTATACCATTCTTTGGCGTCTGCTGTATCATAGCCCATAAATTTCAGCTGCTCAAAGGCTTTTCGGCTTTTCAGTACAAATTGCTGACCCAGTTTGCCAAGGCGCATAGCGCTACACAACTGGCGATACGAGATTGCACCGTTGATAAAGTCAGAGGCAAAGGAAAAGTAGCTGTCATCGGCACGATAGCCGATAATGACATCTGCCGTTTTGTAGTCCAGATGAAAATTCTGTAAGAGATAATCCTTAGCTTCCGCCGCCAGCGGTGTGGACGCATCAAACTCACGGTTTTCAAGCAGAATCGTCAGCCAGTGCAGCATTGTATATTCCGGGGCATTCAAATCGAGAATCGTCAAACCGTCACATTCGATTTGATACTCATTTGCATAACCGTTGTGGTCAATACTTACGCCCCACTCTTTCGCCATGTTCGGGTTTTCGGTGCAGTAGAAGCCAACGCCATAGTCATTGTAGGGCTTTCCATAGCCATATTGGGGCTTTTCAATAATGTGATCCGAGCCGTGATAAATCGTCTTTTTCATCAGACCACCTCCTCATTGCAATTATACTCCTGCGGGAGTATAATTGCAAGCGCGTTGTTATCATCGTGCAGGAGCCCATACAAAATCCACCGTTGACATCCACAAGATATAGTATTATAATAATCTTATAGATGATTTTTATGCTATATAAGCATACGTTGTTATTTTTGTAATCGGTGCCGGTAGTAGATGGCATTGCGCTGAATTGGGCGCGGTGTCTTCCCTGCCGGCACTTTTTTATATAGATATTTCCTGCCACCGGCAGAAAGGAGTGAACCAAGAATCCATCCGCATCCCGCATGGCCGCCGAAAAGCGGCTGCACCTTGGGCTGCATCAAGTGTTCAGAATGGACACCTGATGCAGCCCTTTTTGTTTTTGTGAAAGGACGGTAATCGACAATGAAATCTGACAATGCCATCTGGAACGGTACAAGTATTTTCGTGGGCATCATTGTAGCCATCGCCGCGTTTGTGCGCGGCGCGCTGCTGCTGCCGCTTCTGCTTGTTGCCTGCTCCATCTGGGAACTGTATGTGCTGCACCATCTGCGCAGCAGCCTACCGGCAGTCCCCAAGAAGAAAGCAAAGGCACCCCGCCGCACCAAGTTTGTGATGCCGGACATTGAGGACGAACCGCTCAGCGACATTCTGCTGCTTCATGTGAACCAACGCGTCACCGCTGCGCTTCGCACGGCGGACAGCAACATCACATGGGAATGGGCCACCAAAGATCCGCTTGCTATCGTCAAAGAGGGAGGGCGCTGCCTGATTCGTGTTCACGGATTGGACGGCTTTGAGAGTGCCGAGGTCGTTTTGGACAAGCAGGCTCACTTGCGGTGCGAGTTGATCAACACCGTGCCGCTGCGCCCAAATCCCACGGCAGACACGCCTGAAAAACCGCGTATTCCCGCTGAGACTCCCCCACTGCCCGACCCGCGCATTTGGTATGAAACTGAGGGACGCGCAACGCTGGAGGGCATAGTGGCCGACCTCAGTTCCCGCGGGCATCACTCGATGACCGTGCAGGAGGACGGTCACATCCAGCTTACGGATGGCAGCACATCGGTACTCCCGGAACTGCACGGTTTCCCACCTGTGGGCTGCTGGGAAAAGTTGAAACAGGTCTTTGCAGGAGATGGGCTGGCCGCCGAGGAAACTTCCGGCAAGCTGGTTCTCTCGTGGTAAAGGGAGGTTTCGCGTATGAAATCCGGTGTATCCTTACAGCAGATGCTGACCGAAGTGAAACGGCAGAGCGAGTCCAAGGAGGACTACCTCATTGCCCCCAATCGCCTGCGGATGGAATCCTACGGCAAAGAAATGTTTTTGCACCTGTCGGACGACAGCGGCACTGAACTAATCGAGCCCATGACCATCACCGGCATCGCCCATCGGCAGATCGGCACTCATCTGCGCATCCCCGCCGCCTACTATGACCGTATGCGGGAGGAACGCCCCGACCTGCTGGCCTACAACGCCAACACATGGTTCAAGCAAGAAAACAGCCAGCGTATGCTGCGCACCTTGGACGGCTCCGCCCGTGCGTACCTGAGCAATCGCTACCGCCGCATCGACAATATCGACATTGCCGGAGTGACGCTTCCGATTCTCGGCGGGCTGCCTGACATCCGCTTTGAAAGCTGCCAAATCACCGAAAGCCGTATGTACATCAAGGCCGTGAACCCCCGCTTGCAGGCGGAGGTATCCCCCGGCGACATTGTGCAGGCAGGGGTCATCATCAGCAACAGCGAGGTCGGACTTGGTTCCGTCAGCATCCAGCCGCTGATCTATCGGCTGGTGTGCAGCAACGGCATGGTCGTGAATGAAGCCGCCGCCCGCCGTAACCATGTGGGGCGTGTTACAGATAGCGAGGAAAATTTCAGCGTCTACTCCCAAGCAACTTTGGACGCGGAGGACAAAGCCTTTGTCATGAAGATTCAGGACACCGTGCGCGCTGCCGTGGAAGAAGCGCGGTTCGCACAGGTCGTCGGCAAAATGCAGGAGGCCAAAGCCGCACAGATGGATACCCGTGATGTGCCGGCCGTCGTCAAACTTGCCAGCAAAGAGTTCCACATTACCGACAGCGAAAGCACTGGCGTATTGCAGCGGCTGATCGAATCCAACGATTTGACGCTGTATGGTTTATCCAACGCCGTGACCCGACACAGCCAGGATGTGGAGAGCTATGACCGCGCCAGTGAATTGGAAAGTATCGGTTACAGCATTTTGACCATGCCCACACAGCAGTGGTCGAGAATCAACCAGGCAGCTGCTTGATGCTGCCCTACATATAGGAGGATTTTTTATGTCTATGATGAACGCTAACGCCGCAGCCACCACCGCCATGACCGCCAACGAACCGCTGGATTTTGTGCTGCCCGAAATGGGCGATGCCGATTTCAGCAGTGAGGAACTTGCCGAGGATAGGGACGGCTTTACGATGTCCTTTCCCCGCATCAAGATTCCCGCAGGCGGCGTGCTGCAGTTTGAATTGCCCACCGGCGACCCTCAGCACCCAGATTACAGCCCCACTCTCACCGGCGTGATTTTGTTCAATCACGCAAGCTGCGCCTACTGGCCGGAGGGCGATGAGTACAGCGACGATGTACCGCCGCTCTGCTCCTCTGTAGACGGCAAACAGGGCTACGGTGAACCCGGTGGTGTCTGCGAAACCTGTGCGTTGAGCCAATTTGGCAGTGCCGCCAATGGTCGCGGCAAAGCCTGCAAGAATATGCGGGTGCTGTACTTGCTGCGCAGCGGGGAGTTTATGCCGCTGGCGATCAATCTCTCTCCCACCAGCATCAGCCCGTTCCGTGAGTTTTTGAATCAGGGCTTTGTTTTCCGCAACCGTGCCACCTACGGCAGCCTTGTGGAGATTGGATTGAAACGCCAGACGAACCCGGAGGGCAAGGATTACAGCGTTGCCACGTTCAAGCGCTTGGGCGATTTCCACGGCGAGCAGCTTGCCGCTGTGCGCAAGTACGCCTTGAGCTTCCGTGAGCAGATTCGCGGCATGAACCGCCAGCGCATCGAGGCAAAACGTGAACAGGATGATGGTCTTTGTGATGTGGAGAGCTGCGCTACCGCCCCTGCGACCGCCGATGGCAGCTTTTGCATCGGGGCATCGGTGAACGGTGACACGCAGCCGCTGCCCGCGTAACAGTTTATGAAGGAGGTGCTTTATGCACGATATTCCGTTGAATGATACTCAGCGTATTTTTGCCGACAAGAACCACAACCTTGTCTACAAGTTTCTGCACGAGAAGAATCTGCCTGCCAGCGAATATTATGACATCGTCATTTTCGGCTATCTGCGGGCCGTACAGCGGTATCTGACCGACCCGAACCTTGCAGGCTATTCCTTTGCCACGGTTGCGTGGCGGGCGATGGAAGGCGAAGTTGTCAATACCCACCGCACCGACAAGCGCCGTTTCCGCGTCATCCGTTTTGTTCGTCCCCGTCAGTCTTACACCGGGCATCTGACCCGGCATTCAACACCAACGGTAACGGACGAGGAAGCGCTGCGTGAAAGTGAGGTTGCATTGCTTCTGCACGCCCTCGCCAAGCGGGTAACGCCCCAGCAGATGGAAATTATCCGTCTGCGCACCAAAGGCTACCAGACGAACGAGATCGCGCAGATGCAGAACACCTCGCTGTACCATGTGAACACGCTGCTGGATAACGCGCGGTTCATCGTGGTGGAACTGTGCAGAGATGCTTAAAGGGAGGCAAGGACAGAATGAAAAAGCGGAAGCTGGAGCTTTACATTACCGGCAAACTCATGTCCGCACTGATGGTGGGCAGACCCGCCATCTTCAGTACGGGCGGCGAAATGTACCATACGGCTCCTGTAGTGAAGATTCACGAAACCGAAACGCAGGAGATCCACTTTGAAACATCCACCACCCATTATTACATCAAGCCTCGCCCTTTTGTACTCGCGGTCCTCAACCCGCGCCGACAAACGCTGGCCGCGTGTGCGTAAAGGGTTGAATGTTCGCAGAATGATTTAATTACAGCCGTGGCGGCGCTTTGCTGCCACGGCTTCTTTTGACGGAATAAGAGGTGAAATTGACTATGTATGAAGAAAAAGTACGCAAATTCAAGTGTTATTACTGCTCGGACTGTAAACTCTATGCCGGGTCTGAAACGAAAATAGTTCACGGTCGGCGCATGAAACCGAACACAAAATACTGCACCGGCGGCAAAAAAATCATCATCTTTCGCTCTGATGACCCCAAGGTAAATGTACCGAAATGGTGTCCTAAGCGGCGCGTGCCGCCCACATTGCGGATTTACAACTTCCGTTCACCGGAAATCGAGGCAGGAGAGAGCATGCTTGCGGCCAACGGAATCTCGTTTTTCCCATACCCCCGCCGCTATGCAGTGCGGTATGAGGGAGAGTCACCTTATACGGCGATGGAATTTGCAAAGCAAATCAAAAATCATTCTTTGGCAGAGTTGCTCTCTATGCAGCTATTGCCCTATGAAATTCTGGAAATCGACGATGGCATCCGCCCGTACTGTTTCCTTGTAGAACGTCTCGGTCACGTGCGGTGCATCCGCTTCAAAAGCGACATTGCACGCGAAAGTAAGTATGAAGAGTCAGGCGGCAAAGCGATTTGATCCTATGGAATCATGCAGATGTTCCATTCACAGTCACCTGTAAAAGCGTCAAATCAGGCTGCCGCAGTGCGTTTATTGCTTGCCTCAAACCTATAAATGCGCTCTTTTGACAAAAAGGAATTGTTGCAGAAGGTCCCCGTGATTTTGAATTGATTGCTGCGGTTATTGATACTAAAGTAGGCAAATACAAATCATTCGCGAGGCATACTCAAACTTTGAACAGCTACTGAAAAAGCCAGAGTAATGAAGGAGGGAAACGTGTATGAATAGCCAACGGGCAATTCTTAGCAATGAATCCAATTATACAGTTTTCCGTGTGGGGGATAAGGTAATTAGATTTCGCGCACCATATTCATTGGAGCATTATACAGAAGTAAAAGAATGGAATCATGGTTATATTGTAGCGATGGCAAAGTATAAACAGAATGACAGGCCTGAAGAAGAGTATATTGATTTAATTCCTGTTTTGAAAAATTTATATTTTGATCCAGATACATTTTTGGCTCCGATCAAGGAAGTGAGCGTGGTAAATGGTTAATGTTAAAAATATAGCCGATGAGGCAGATATGATCATAAATGAACGTTATGAAATCGATGAACTGGCCGATGCGGCAGGTGGATATTTTGCGATGCCGTCAGCGGACGAACTTGCCTACACCGAACTTTTGTTTGACGTCTGCGACCAATTTGGAATCCATTACTATTCTGCCGATAAGAAAGCGCGCGCATTTGTTGAAGAAGTGACACGCGTGACGTGGGCAAAGCAACAAGAAGAAAAGACCGGGGTACAACAGAGTATCCGCCCTGCATTTACCGCGTAAAAGAGAATATGTATATGCCAGCCGGAAGGGATTTACTTCCGGCTGGTTTTTTCTAGAGGAGTATTAAAGGGAGTAAGTCTGTGCAATGTATCTATGTAACCGCTCAAGCACAGCCGTCAAGCAAAAATAAAGCTGGAGCCGAATCCGGCTCCAGCAAGCCTCAAATTTTCTTCTTGCAAATGTCAGGCAGTTTGTCCGACTACGGCATCATATCATTTAAGAACGCGCGGTCATTTGGATCATGCTCCCGGCCATAAAGATGTTCTGCAATCTCGTCCAGTAAAAAACGGAAATACTCATACGGCTTCAAATTGTTGGCCTTGCCGTTTCTGCAATGCTGTAGAGAATCGCACTGGATTGTGCTCCTCTGGGCGTGTTGAGCATAATCCAGTTTTGCCCGACTGTAAAGGGACGATTTGTTGCGATTGGTTTCGTATCATGCACGTCAAATAAAATCCTCTGCTTGCAGTTAAGGATGCACGGAACTTGTATCCGGATGAGGAATAAAAGAAATCTTTTTACTTGTCAATCTGCTGTAAATTATCGACTGAATTTGTGCAAAGCTAACAAAGTGAAAAAGAGAGCCGTTCTCGCCTTGACACTCCACAAAGAATGTGATATTGTAGTATTATACAGAATAAATCGTTATTCAAGTGCCTGATTTGTTTGCGCCTTACAAAAAAAGAAAAATGTACGTGAGCAGCGTCGTTGGATTGTTACCGTTTGGCGGGCTAGACCAACTCTGCATAGCACAAGCCGAAAGCGTGTTTCAGCCTTCGGTATGTTTGCTGTGTCAAGGGTGGTCTTTTTTTATTGCCTTTTTCAACCCGAGGAGGAGAAACAATGCAATATACCGTCAAAAAGCCAATCAACAACAACATTTTGCGCGTGGTGGACCCCACGGGCTGTGAACTGATCGTCACCGGGCGCGGTTTGGGCTTTGGTGTTAAGCCGGGCTATAAAATCGAGGCTGAAACCGCAGAGTGCAGCTACCGCATGACCAGCCCTGCCGTGCAGCAAAAGTTGGTGGAACTTCTGGAACGGATTCCGTATGAGCATCTACTGCTCACCGATGAGTTGGTAGAAACCATCCGGCAGCGGCTGAAATACCCACTGAATGAAAGCCTGCTCATCACGCTGGCCGACCACATCAGCTTTGCCATTCAGCGCAGCGAAGAGGGTATTCGCTTTTCTAACCCGTTGATGACTTCCATTCGGGAATTCTACCCGGAAGAGTATCACCTTGGCGTGGAGTGCCTTGCCACTATCCGCCAGCGCTTCCATGCAGACCTTTCGGACGACGAGGGCGGCTTTATTGCGCTGCACATCGTCAACGCAGAGCTCAACACCACCATGAGCGTGGTGAACGATGTCACCCGCTTTGTGGATGGCTGCGTGCAGGTAGTGGAATGCTTTTACAACTTCCATTTTGACCGGGATGCACTGGATTTCAGCCGTTTTACAGTGCATTTGCGCTTTTTTGCACAGCGCGTATTTCAAGGAAAACAGGAGCAGGAAAACGATACCCATGACGAAGTGTTCCGCGCCCTGATCGCCCGCAATTGCAGCGAACACTACAAATGCGCCTGTTGCATTGCGGAGTATGTGCGCAATACCTGGCACAAGGAGCTTTCGGACGAGGAACTGGTGTTCCTTACCATCCATCTGAAACGGATTTGGATGGGGAAATAAGCTTTTTGTTTCACCTTTGATTCTCCACAGGTCTTTCCTGTGTAGATATATGCTGGATACGAACTTAGGAAAAGGAGAACTTAAGATGAAAGACAAGATCTTTGGCGTGCTGCAGCGCGTGGGACGCAGCTTTATGCTGCCCATTGCACTGCTGCCTGTGGCGGGCCTGCTGCTGGGCATCGGCAGCTCGTTCACCAACGAAACGATGCTGGCGGCTTATGGCCTGAACAGCGTCATCCATCCGGGCACCCTCATTTATACCATTCTGGACGTGATGAGTCAGACCGGCAATGCGGTGTTCAACAATCTTGCGCTGCTGTTCGCCATGGGCGTAGCCATCGGCATGGCTCGCAAGGAAAAAGAGGTCGCAGCACTGTCCGGTGCAGTGGCCTATATCATTATGAATACGGCCATTCAGGCCATGATCAATGCGGCGGGCGGTGTAGAAGCTATGCCTGCCAACTCCACCACCACCATGCTGGGCATCACAACGCTGCAAATGGGTGTGTTCGGCGGCATCGTGGTCGGCCTGGGCGTGGCGGCACTGCACAACAAATTTTATAAGATCGAGCTGCCGCAAGTGCTGGCCTTCTTTGGCGGCACACGCTTCGTGCCCATCGTCAGTTCTATTGTGTATCTGGTGGTCGGCATTGCCATGTTCTATATCTGGCCGGTGGTGCAGAACGGTATTGCCGCGCTGGGTGCACTGGTGCTGGCTTCCGGCTACGCAGGCACCTTTATTTACGGCCTGCTGGAGCGTGCGCTGATTCCCTTTGGACTGCATCATGTGTTCTATATGCCGTTCTGGCAGACCGCTGTGGGTGGCACCGCCATCATCGACGGCGTGACCGTGACCGGCGCACAGAACATCTTCTTTGCCGAGCTGGCTTCCAAGTCCACCACTGTATTCTCGGTCAGTGCTACCCGCTTCATGGCCGGTAAGTTCCCCTTTATGATGTTCGGCCTGCCCGGCGCGGCGCTGGCTATGTACCAGTGCGCCAAGCCTGAAAAGAAAAAGGCGGCAGGTGGCCTGCTGCTGTCTGCTGCGTTGACGGCTTTCCTCACCGGCATTACCGAGCCGCTGGAATTTACCTTTATCTTCGTGGCACTACCCATGTACGCGGTGCACTGCGTACTGGCCGGTCTGTCCTTCATGTTGATGCACATCCTGAATGTGGGTGTAGGCATGACCTTCTCCGGCGGTCTCATCGATCTGGTGCTGTTCGGTGTGATGCAGGGCAACGCCAAGACCCACTGGGTGTGGGTGGTCGTGGTCGGTGCGGTGTACTTTGTGCTGTACTACATCATTTTCCGCTTTATGATCTCCAAGTTTGACTACAAGACCCCGGGTCGCGATGATGCCGAGGAAGTCAAGCTGTACACCCGTGCGGACGTGAACGCCCGCAATGCTGCTTCCGGCAGTGTGCCTGCCGGAAATGACCCGGTCAGTGCACTGATCGTGGAAGGTCTGGGAGGTGCCGCTAATCTGGCCGATGTGGATTGCTGTGCAACCCGTCTGCGCTGCACGGTCAAAGATGCGGCATTGGTCAAACAGGATGTGCTCAAAGCCTCCGGCGCCTCCGGCGTGATCTGCAAGGGCAACGGCGTACAGGTGGTGTATGGCCCCAAGGTGGCCGTCATCAAGGCAAAGCTGGAAGATTATCTGGAAAGTGCACCCAAAGACCCGGGTGCCGCTCCCTCGCCGGCAGCCGCACCCGCACCCGCAGCAAAGGATACCGTGCTGTCTGCCTGCCTGAACGGTACGGTAGTGCCGCTGGCCGATGTGAAGGATGAAGCCTTTGCCAGCGGTGTACTGGGGAATGGCATTGCCATTGAGCCTTCCGACGGTGAACTGGTGGCACCTGCTGACGGTGAGATCTCCTCCACCTTTGAGACCCACCATGCCGTAGGCATGACCACGGCTGACGGTGCCGAACTGCTGATGCACATCGGCATCGATACGGTCAAGCTGGGTGGCAAGCACTTTACCTACCTCGTCAACGATGGCGACAAGGTAAAGAAGGGCCAGCCGTTGATCCGCTTTGAGCTGGAAGCCATTAAGGCCGAAGGCTATCCCGTGACCACGCCGGTCATTGTCTGCAATACCGATGACTATGCCGCTGTCGAAGCTAAAGCCAGTGGCACCGTAAAGCAGGGTGATGCGTTGCTGGAACTGAAGCGCTAAGCGTTTCTCCCCAACTGTAAGACGGGGTTGTTATAAAGGAAAAAGCTATTCCGATAAAGGCAATGTCACTAAGTTAAATAGGCAATCCCTCTACACCAACGCAGAAATTGGTATAGAGGGATTTTTTCTTCTAAATACTTGACAATAGGCTCAGAATGTGCGGCCACTTTGCTTACCGAAGTAAGCAAAGAGGTCCTTATAGAGGTTGTGGCGAGGAAGCTTATCGCCGCTGGATGGAGTACAACAGAAAGAAGACAATTTGCGGGGAAAATCGCAACAGCTATTCCAAGACAGACACAGATGCCACTTTTATGCATATGAAAGACGACCATATGCGCAATGGTCAGCTAAAACCCGGATATAATGTTCAGTTCGCTGTCAACAGCGGTTTCATAACCGGCATTGGCGTATTCAGCAACAGAACAGACTTCGGCACGCTGATTCCGTTTTTGACCTATTTATGGCATAAGCACGGAAAATCCTATCGCAATGTCGTGGCTGATTCCGGCTATGAAAGTCTGGCCAATTACCGCTGGCTGTTTGAAAATGGCCAGACCGCATTTATTAAGCCCGCCAACTATGAATCGGGGAAAAAGCGTTCTTCAAAGTCACAGGTTGGCAGAATGGAAAACATGGGCTATTACGAACCGGATGACTGCTTTATCTGCAAGAACGGCAGACATTTGGATCTCAGTTCTCACTATACCTCCCATGCGAAGGACGGTACAGAGCGCAAAATCTCTGTTTACCGCTGCGAGGACTGCTCCGACTGCCCTTACCGTGCAGCCTGCTGCAAGGCTAAAGACAGCGAAAGGCTCAAGGAAATTTTTGTCTGCTGGGAATTTCAGAATCTGCGCAATAATTCGTATCACAACATTACCACCGAGGAAGGAAAGTTGCTGCGCTGCAACCGTTCTATTCAGGCAGAGGGTGCCTTCGGACAGCTAAAGCACAATCGGAATTTCAAGCGTTTCCTTACCGGCGGCAAGGTCAAAGTTCTGGCTGAGCTTCTGTTCTTGGGGCTTTCCCAAAACATTGCTCATCTGCTGGCAAAGTGCAACAGTGGACTGCAAAATCTGCATTTGATTCAGCCTAAAGCATACCTGAATTTCTGATTTTTGAAGAATTGGAAAACAGGCTCCTCTGGAAAACAATCGTTATTCAGAAGGGCCTGTTTGAGTTATCTCTTTTTGGAAAATCAGGGGGCCTATGGCGAGCGTTTTGGTGCTTTTGGAACCGTTTAACCGTAAAGGGGCTGCTGCACTTGGAATTTTTCCTTGTGCAACAGCCCCTTTTCTATTATCGATTCACATCAAAAATTTCAATGCAGCGTACAAACAGCACGCACTGTTCTTGGTATAAATCCTCGTCAAATACACCGTTTACTACGGAATATTTTCGCAAAAGATTTTTGTACCGGGCAAACAGTTCCTCAAAGGCCAATGTACTTCCCAATTTAGCCGAGAGTAACAGTTCCATAAAAGTCATTTTACATCCCCCATTTCGGCTCTCAGCTTTTTAATGCTTCTATAATAGGCAGATGCCACTCCTTTTTCTTTGAGTCCCGTTTCTTGAGCAATTTTCTTAAAGGGCTTTCCTTTCAGGACATACTCCGTGACAACAAAACGCTCTTTGAAACTTAATTGCTGCATAGCAACCATCAGTTTTTCATTTTGCGGCTCCATTCTGCTCCATATATCATACCCGGCGGTTCTAAATTCGGATTGTTCTGCCTCCTTTTTAGTTCTGGTTTCTTTTTCATGCTCTCTCTGTTTCTTCTTTATGTAAGATTGGCGTTTTCGTTTTACTGCCAAAACCACATAAGCAGTGAATTGGTTTTGGCATATATCATCTTTGGATATGCCATCGTTCCTTTTTATCATTTCTGTACTCCCATCATTTTTTCTTCGATGGGAATACTGGTGGTGAACGACAGCGACAAAGAATCTTGTCGAATTGAAAATTGACACACGCAAATTCTTCAGTATATGTCCACCTGTGTGGAGCATGTACCGTCAGGATTCGCATATGGCAGTGGTAATTCCATTTCGTTTTTCGCATGGAATTGCCAGAGTTATTCATTCGACAAACTCATAATGCGGTTCTCCGTATAGAGGAAAAGCCTATTAAGTTATAGGCAATGGCTTATAACCGCACTTTGAGAAAAGAGGCCTCAAGGTACTTTTTATCTTTTGAATTTGTTGTATACCTCCAAATGAAAAAAACAAGGAGAGGCTTCCAAGGAAACCTCTCCTTAACTGGTATTAAGGGCTATGTCAAAATCTTTCCGGCAGAATATTTACGACAGGTAACTTACCGATACAGCGGTCCGTACTGCTTGCACGCAGCATAATCCGCAGCCTGCTGATCCTGTGTGCCGAAGCTGGCCCATGCGTGGGGGCGATAGACCTTCTCGGCAGGGACATTGTGCATCGTAACAGGGATGCGCAGCATGCTGGCGAGCGTAATGAGGTCAGCACCCACATGGCCGTAAACGGTCACGCCGTGGTTGGCACCCCAGTTTGCCATAACGCTGTACACATCGGTGAACGCACCCTGTCCGGTCAGGCGCGGGCAGAACCACGTAGTCGGCCAGGTCGGGTCGGTGCGCTTGTCGATGGTGTTGTGAATCTCATCGGGCAGATCAGCTGTCCAGCCCTCGGCGATTTGCAGGACGGGACCAATCCCCTCCACAATGTTGAAGCGCAGCATCGTAACAGGCATCTCTGCCTTGCAGCGGAAGTGGCTGGAATATCCGCCGCCGCGGAAGTACTCATAGTCCGCACGGCACCAATCGGTGGCGTTCAGGCATGCCTTGATGTCCGCATCGGTCATCTCCCAGAACGACTTCATCACGTGGTTGCCCTCGGCATCCACGCAGGCACCGGAACCATCCAGAGCTGTCGCGCCGGAATTGATGAGGTGAATAAAGCCGTTGGCGGCAACGCCGTCAGGCTTCTGCCCGGTCACACGCTCGCAGGCTTCGGGGCTCCAGTAGGTGCGCACATCATGGAAGCACGGTGCAGAACCGGAAACAAGGCTGCCCAGCATCATGGCAATACCGTTGCAGGTGTCGTTCTCAGTGGCGAACGGAGTCGGGGCCTTTGGGCCGTTCCAGTCAAAGGTAGAAGCCATGATGGCCTCGGTGAAGTCAGCATTCGGCAGCCAGTCCGTCCACTGGCGCTGACCCTGGAAGCCGCCGACCACGGCGTTGCGGCCCAGCGCTTCCTCATGCCAGCCCATCTCGTCCAGACGCGGATTGCCGTACAGAATGTCGCGGATGATCAGGGTCATTTTGACGATAAACTCCCAATCCTTGTCCGCCGGAACAATCTTCGACTTCGTGATGACGGGTGGCAGATTCTTGCCGAGGTTCTTATCAAAGCCCTCTTTGCAGTTCTCGCGCACCCATGCCAGCGCCTTTTCATATTCATCGTGGTCATAGATACCGATGGAAATGCGGCGCAGGATCTCGACCTCATCCACCCACTCGGCGCGGATGCCGAAATATTTTTGCAGAACACCCGCATCGCAGAAGCTGCCCGCAATGCCCATCGTCACAGCGCCAATATTGACGTAGGCTTTGTTCTTCATCCAGCCTGCGGCAACAGCACCGCGGGCGAAACGCAGAATTTTCTCGGCTACGTCATCGGGAATCGTATCATCGTTGGCTTCCTGCACGTCATGGCCGTAAATGGAGAAAGCAGGCAGACCGCGCTGGGCGTGTGCTGCCAGAACCGCAGCCAGATACACCGCGCCGGGGCGCTCGGTGCCATTGAAGCCCCAGACTGCCTTGATGGTGTTGGGATCCATATCGAACGTCTCTGTACCGTAGCACCAGCAGGGGGTCACGGACAGTGTGGCCGTAACATTCTGGGTAGAGAACTGCTCTGCCACACGGGCAGCTTCGGCACCGCCGCCAATTGTCGTACAGCCGATCACGCACTGCACCGGCGTACCATCGGGGTACTTGAGGTTCTCCGAAATCAGCTTAGCGGCATTTTCTGCCATGCGCATCGTCTGATTTTCCAGGCTTTCACGGACACCGCCCCAGCGTCCATCGATGACAGGGCGAATACCAATTTTAGGATACAGCATAGTTGCACCTTCCTTATTATAGTAGGGTTTTGAAACGATCATAAGCGGCGTTCCATTCCGCATCGTTCTGTGTGCTTGGGGTATATGTTTTAATGACCTCTGTTTCCGCAATCAGTCGGCGTCCCTGTGTGATGGAGTCCAGCAACCCCAAGGCCTTCAGCTGGATCATGATGTTGCCGAGCGCCGTAGCTTCCACCGGGCCTGCCTTTACCGTAAGACCGCAGCAGTCTGCTGTCATCTGGCAAAGCAGGCGGTCTTTCGTACCGCCGCCCAAAACATGCAGGGTCGTAAAAGTCCGGCCTGTTACTGCGGAGAGTTGCTCTATCGCGTAGCGATATTTCAGCGCAAGGCTTTCATAAATGCAGCGCATCACAGCACCCACCGTTTCCGGGATGGGCTGGCCAGTTCTGCGGCAAAATTCCTGTATTCTGCCCGGCAGGTCGCCGGGCGCAACAAATTCCGCGGCATCCGGGTCAATAAAGCTGCGCAACGGTTCGGCGGCAAGCGCCTGTTGTTCCAACTCTGCAAAAGAATATGCCTGCCCGCGGCGCTTGTACTCACGGCGGCTTTCCTGAATCAGCCAAAGACCGATGATATTTTTCAGGTAGTTGATTTTTCCGTTTGCACCTAGTTCATTGGACAGCCCGCTTTGGCAGCTGTCCGCCGTCAGAATCGGAGCATCCAGTTCCGTTCCCAGCAGGCTCCATGTGCCGCAGGAGAGAAATGCCGTATGTTCGGCATCTTCCTCGGCACACGGCATAGCAGCCGAGGCGCATTGTGTATCATGCCCTGCCACCGCAATGATTTTCGCACCGTTTGCAAGTGTGCCTGTCACCGTGCCGCTGGCAACAAGGGGCGCGAAGCGGTTTGCGTTCAAGCCGTAGGCGGCCAGCACTTCCCTGCTCCACTGCCCCGTGCGGGGGTCCAGCATCTGACTGGTGGACGCAATGCTGCGCTCACAGACCGGCTCGGCCCCCAACAGAGCCGCAAACAAATCCGGCATAAAAAGGATCTGCTCGGCCTTTTGCAGCAGTTCCGGGTCCTGCTCACGCAGAGCCAGCAGCTGGAACAAAGTATTGATTGCCATGATTTGATTGCCGGTATGGGCATACAATTCTTCTGCAGGCATACGGGCAGCGGCCTGTTCCAGTTTGCCATTCGTTCGGACATCGCGGTAATGAACAGGGTTTGCCAGCAGATGACCGTCCGTATCCAGTAAGCCGAAATCTACACCCCATGTATCAAATCCTAAGCTGTCAAATGTACCCGCCTTTTGAATGGCCGTGTGAATTTCTTTCAGCAGTGTTTCCACATCCCAGCAGAGGTGACCGTCCTTTTCGATGGGGACATTTTCAAAACGATGGATTTCCTCGTAGGTGAGGTTTTGGCCATCGTACACGGCTCGAATCGCACGTCCACTGGAAGCGCCAAAGTCGAAGGCCAGCACAGTTGCTGTGTTACTCATTGCACCACGCCCTTCTTCAAAAGTACGTTGGCATAGATTGCGCTTTCCCCGGTGGCGATAATCGCATAGGCATGATGTGCGCGCTCATAAAACGCAAAGCGCTCCACCATTTCAATTTTAGCCGGGTCATTGCCGCTCTCGTTCAACTTCTGTTTATAGCTATCCCAGATAGTCGGCTTGCACGGATCGCCATCTACCACTTTCATCAGCGCGACAGGCTTTTCCACATACTGATCCAACGGCAGAAATTGCAGGATGGCCTCCAGCAGTTCTACGGTTCCGTGCCCGTCTGCACGAATCACAATGGCATCTTTGCCGATGCTTTCAGCCGGGAAATTTCCGTCTGCGAGAATGATTTCGTCGCCATGTCCCATCTCGCAGAGGACTTTCAGAAGTTCCGGGCTAAGGATAGGCGGAATGTTCTTCAGCATACGGTGTCTCCTTATTTGTCCGTCGGCTCACCTTTTTCGCGTCGCTCAAATTTGCGATAGCCGGGGTGTTTGCCGGTAATTTTGTAGTAGGAGCGGAGATTGATGAGCTTATCAATGTTCTTGCGGTCAATATCATAGCTGCCGCCGAGAATGATTGCGTTGATCGTGATTTTTGCCCACAGTTCCAGACTCTCCATGCGGTAATAGGCGGTGATGACATCGCTGCCCACCGTCAGCGCGCCGTGGTTTTCCAGCAGCATAACATCGTGGTCGTTGAGATACGGCTCGATTGCGTCCGGCACCTCCGTCGTGCTGGGGGTTCCATACGGAGTCAGCGGCACAGCACCGATGGCTGCCACATCCTCAATCATGTTGTACATATCCATCGGGCGATGTGCCACGGCAAAGCCGGTGGCTGCCGGCGGATGGGCATGGACAACAGCATTTACATCGGCGCGCTTTTCGTAGCAGCGCAGGTGCATCTTGATTTCGCTGGACGGGCGCAGGCCCTCTGCCCCTTCCAGCACATTGCCCTTTGCATCAATACGCAGCAGCTTGTCCGGCGTGATGAAGCTCTTGCTCATGCCCGTAGGCGTTGCAAGGAAAGTTCCGTCCTCCAACCGCACCGAGACATTGCCGTCGTTAGCGGCGACCCAGCCAAGCTGCCACATTTTATGGCAGACATCGCAGATCTGGTCTTTGATTTCTTCGATTTGCACAGTTTGTACCTCCTAAAGTGGATTTTGTCCTTTATTTGTATTATACTGTTGCAATTTGCCCTCGTCTTTGCGTATAATGATATTATATTGGACGATATTGATATTTTAGGAGATGCCTGCCATGAAGTTTCTGGCTTCCCATGAAAGCAGTACGCGCGGCACTTTTGACTTTCCCATTGAGCTTTATTATGTAGATAAAATGCACCCGCGCTATGAAATGCCGTTTCACTGGCACATGGAATTTGAACTTATGCTGGTTCTGAGCGGGAAGTTTTTTCTGATGACTGATGGACGCTCTTACCTTTTACACAAGGGAGATGCCGCCATCATTTCAGCCGGGGCCGTTCACGGCGGAACCCCCAGCGACTGCGTTTACGAGTGTGTTGTCTTTGACATGAACCGCTTCCTCGGCAGTGGTTCCGTATGTCAGGCAAAATACAATGCGCTTTTTGAACGCGGCGCACAAATTGAGCCGTATCAACCGGCCGGCTCCGTAACCTGCCAACTGATTGACAGACTCTTTGAGGCAATGGAAAAAGAGCCGGAGGGATATGAATTTGTGACGATTGGTCTGATGTGGCAGTTGTTCGGTCAAATCCTTTTGCAGCATTCGTACACAGTATCCACTTCTGAGAACAAGCGGAATGACCGCAGCACAGCCCAAATGAAAGCGGCCTTAGAGCGCATCCGAAAGAATTACGCCAGCCGCATCACCTTGGAAGATCTCGCCTCCACAGCAGAAATGACCCCCGAACACTTTTGCAGGGTCTTTCACAGCATAACCGGGCGCTCCCCTATTGACTACTTGAATTACTACCGGGTAGAATGTGCTGCCGAGCTGTTATGCTCCACCGAAGATCCCATCACGGAGATTGCGTATAGCTGCGGCTTTAGTGATTCCAGCTACTTTAACCGGATGTTCCGCCGCTATAAGGCTGAAGCTCCGGGTAAATATCGAAAACTGCATAGCATATAAAATCGCGCCGACAGTGCATTGTCGGCGCGATTTTTAGTCAACAATTCGCATTTGGTATCAACCGTTCTGAGTTTCCAACATCATAAAACCAATTGCAACACACGACCTTATTAGCCTCACAGCGGACATACAACTTGCTGCATCACAGAAAACTCCCGCGCTTGTTACACGGGGGCTCATAAGAAAGTAATTCAAGAAATTACGATTATGGCATCTGTCAGATGGGGTTGGCAAATGAGATAACGGGTATTCGGTGAAAGCCGAGTACCCGTTATTTTTTTGCCCTTAACTGAAAGCAATAGATTTATTCACAGGTTTCGAGTATAATGAAGCTATAATCATCCTATCCCATCCATTCCGAGATTTTTTCAAAAAATATCAAAATTTTTTGGAAACATTGGAACAATTCAGCCTTTCTCATGCCATATATAGTAGAGGGCTATTTCAAAACGATTGGAGGTGACGCTTATGGAGAAGCGGAAAAGCCCGAATGCTTTCATTGTAGTGCTGCCCGGTGAAATCATCGAAATACCACAGAACAGCGACAAATCATGGCTGACCTTGTTTTACAGCTTGCCGAGAGAGCTTGCAGAAAAGTGGAAACCCGCCTATGATCTGCCCCGCTGCCCCTATGAGGTCTTACGGATGGACAAGTATGACCACATTGTATGTGACGATATGTTTAAGTTGCAGAATATGAGAATTAACATCTAATTAGCAGCTACGAAGAAATCCCTTTGGAACAAAGGGCGCACTTCTATACAGGGGCAAGCCCTGTATGTGCGCTCTGCGAGGCAGGCAGCCCGGAGGACGATTGAAGTCCAGGTTGTTTTGCGTCACTTCGTTCCGAACAAGGGTCAGCACCCCTTGCGCCGTTATGCGGCTATCCACAGTGTACTTACTGTTAACAGACGGCTTTGCAAATGCGGGCGTTATTTATGGACAAACACCAGAAAAGCCTGTAGAGTCAAGAAATTTACGGCTTGAGCGCTTGCATTTGACCTTGCCGAAAATTGAATATCCGATGTTATGCTGGAGTATTAAAATGCTTGAAATCAGTCTGTCCAATATTACGACACAACATAGAATTGTAGAAGTTCTTTCTTCTTATGATGCTTTGACTGAAAATAACCAGAAGCAGATTAAGCTACTGGAGGAAGCGGTACAACGGTCATATAAATAGTGGCTTGTTGATTTGCGCTTCCCCGGCTATGAAACTACTCCCAACACTGACAACATACCGGATCTGATTAGCAAATGATTTGAGGTGTCATCATGATTTTTGAAAGTTTTCCATGGAAACAGGATTTGCGTAGACGTAAAAATCTGATTATCAAATACAATACAGCAGAACACTTCGAGAAGAATGATGACACCACATATACGGTCATCGAAAAGGCAATTTTCTATTCTGCGTTCATTATTCGCAAACTGATTGATTGCGGAGGAAAACTCAGCGACGAATCTGAAAACTATTCACTGAAAGTCTGTTCGGTTCAGCCACTTAAGCCCGTTGATCGGCTCCATCGATGGCCAGAGGAAGATAGTCATGACTGGGAAAACGAGAAAGAAGTTGTAGTTACGGGAAAGAACGTATGCAATTGGCTGATACATTCCTATATGTTTTTTGTTGTATTCAATGAAGACGGCATAATCGATAGCTTCAGTGTAACCTCTGACTTTGATCGCAATAAAGTTCTTTATCGCATACCATTAGATGCTTGGATGGAATATATGGACTACATAGCGTCAGACGATATCGTAGGAATGTCATCTCATTATGATCCCAAAGCTGACGATTATGTTTTCAGTCGCAAAGAACGTGGAAAACGATAGGCTGCTCATTAGTTTTCGGGAGGAAAAATGGTTGTATTAAACTTTTACGGAAAAATTGAACCAATTTGCATATCAGAAAAACTTGGGTTATACATCGCCAATCTTCCCAACGAAGAATACAATGAATGGAGAAACGCTCTGGCCGAAGAACTCGAACTGGCTGTAAAGGCAAACAAAATCTATCAAGAAAAACTTGGGACGAACTATCCCTGCGGGATAATCAATTTATATCAAACACTGTTTCCAGATGAGCTCCTTCCAGGAGAGTTTGAGCAAGAGCACTATATAAAAATTGCAGATCAAATGATCTTCATCTATCAAGATTATGATTATACGGACATGCCTCTTGGTGGTTGGGACACCAATTGTTTTGATGGGCGGTTGTGTGAAGAAGATTATTCCGAGAAAATCATAGACTTCATTAACTTCATGGCCCATTCAGACCAACCCGACTATGCAATCCCGAAGCCTGTACCGCAATGGACGTTCTCCTCAAACCACGACGGAATTGACTATTGGCGTATTTTCTGGGGTGGTGAGGAATCCGCTGAGTACATTTTGGCCTTGCAGGAGTGGGGAAAGCTCTTTGACAGCTTCTTATGCTCAAGGAATGACTATTTGCTTTTCGATTACTTGGTCAATACCATCCACAAGGATAACGAGTACAATGAGAATCATTTGATTAAAGCCTTTTCGTTGTGCCAGCTTTTTCTCGAAAGGCACAAAGAAAGTGAACTCGACGCTAAATTGCCGCAGTTTTTTGAGCTGCTTGGTCCAGAAAGTGATACAAAGCGGCAGGCTGAACTCTTTAGAAAAATGAGAAACAAAATTGCGCACGGCGATTTCTTAGCCTTTGAAACAGTAATCGAAACATATGCTTCCGAGTTCATGGATGGGCGGTTCGCATTTGACTATTCTGAGTACAGTCGTAAGAACTGGGCTGTGCAGCATGTTTGCTGTGAACTGGACAACGTTATTCGAAAATTGCTGGGTATGCTTTTGTTCAACAGAAGGGAATTGGAGAGAATCAAAAAATCTATCTAAAATATCGAGGTACTTTAGGATCTGACGAAACGTTGATGAATTAAGAAGCTAAATAACAGTACCGTTTAGAAATAGACCGTTTACCGATCTTCGGTAGGCGGCCTTTTTATATCCCCACCAAAAAACAAGGAGGTCATACACTATGGCAAAACAGAAAACTATTCCCGAACTGGAAGCCGAGAAATCGGAAAATGAACGCAAGCTCTCGCAGCTCCAACACAAAAAGCAACAGATTGAAAACCGTATCACCTATTACGAAAAAGGAGGTCGGCACAAGCGAGCGCACCACCTTATCACCCGTGGCGCAGCCATCGAAAGCGTTGCACCGCTGACAAAGGTTTTGACCGAAACCGAGTTTTATGCCTTTGCTGAAAAAGCTCTTGCCGTCCCGGAGGTCAAAGGCTTGCTTATGGAAGCGGTCAACGAACACAACCGGGCAGAACAGAAAGAGAGGTGTTGAGTATCGCTCTATATCATTTTCATGTCACACAAATCAAGCGCAGTGCAGGACAATCCGCTATTGCGTCTGCCGCCTATCGCTCCGGCGAAAAGCTGCACAGCGAATACTACGGCGAGGACAGCGACTAAAGTGGAAATCCAGACCTTGCAGCAGGATATTGAAGTACAGGAACGACAGATTGAAAATTTGGAGCAGTTTATCCAGAGGGCACACAAATACAAGGACTTGGACGAGCTTACCCCGTATGCTCTGCGTGAGCTTGTCAAAGGAGTTTATATTGAAGCACCCAACAAGAGCAGCGGCAAGCGGCGACAGAACATCCGCATTTCCTATGATCTTGTGGGTTTTATCCCGCTGAATGAACTGATGAAAGAGGAAACGGCATGACCAAAGCCATGCCGTTCCTGCAAAAAGCAATATTACTTTCTTATGCCCCCCGGCCATTAGGCGCGGGAGTTAAGGAAGGAGAAAACACGATTTTGCATGATGCACTCTACTGCACTATGCAAACCGCAAAATGAAAAAGCAGATTAGTGGTATCAGCAGTATTTTTCAATTACTTTTTGCATGGCATCCCAGTTCCGTTCCATATCGGCAGTCAACTTGAACTGGGTGCGAGCGCGGTTGAGGTTTTGGGTTTCGTAGTTGATGTGGAAGTAGTGGTCCCCCTCGAGATAATCAGCGAGGAAACGCATACCGCACTCCATCGTCATCAACTTGGCACCCCAAGGCAGGGTCTGCTTTTCCAGCGGGGTAAACGCTTCCCCTGCTGCCTGCAAGAAGCCCTTGGTGTAAATTTCAAACAGTTCCATGCTGAAATTGACTTTCGAGAGGTCAGCTTCGTCCTCGGCGCAGTGGTTGGCACCGAAGCGGATGGAATCCCCAAAATCATTGGCAGCAAGCCCCGGCATGACGGTGTCAAGGTCGATGACGCAAAGACCCTCGCCGGTCGTTTTGTCGAACAGGATGTTGTTCAGCTTGGTGTCGTTGTGGGTGACGCGCAGCGGCAGCTTACCCGCCGCCAGCAGATCCACCATAATGTGATACTCTGCTTCGCGGGCGCGGACAAACTCAATTTCGCGCTGCACCTGTGCGGCACGACCCATGCGGTCTTCGGCCACGGCGCACTGAAAATCAGCGAAACGCTTGGGCGTGTCGTGGAAGTGCGGGATCGTCTCATGCAGGGTGTGTGCCGGATATTCAGCCAACTGATGCTGGAAATTGCCAAATGCAACAGCGCTCTGGTAAAAATCCTCAGCCGACTGCACCTGCTGCAAACAGACAGTGTTCTCTACAAATTCATAGATACGCCAGCAGTTACCATCAGCAGCCTGATAATAGGGCTTTTCCTCTTTGGTAGGCACCACATGGAGCGTAGCACGCGCCGGGTCAGCCCCGCGCTGCTTAGCCTTTTCGCGCAAAAAATCTGTAACACCGCAGACGTTTTCCATCAAACCGGCCGGGTCTTTGAATGTATTGGTATTGATTTTTTGCAGGATATAGCGTTTTGCACCCTGCTCTGACGTTACCGTAATAGCATACGTCTGGTTAATATGGCCCTCTCCGTAAGGAACCGGTTCTGACACTGAGCCGTCCCAATGCCACGCGGTCAAAATTTCTTTCATCCCATATATCCTCACTGATAGACTTCCAGCAGCCGCAGCGTTGGTTCCGTGCGTGAAGCTGTGATCTTTATGGTAAGCGTTTGCACATCCACAGGGGTAAAACGGCAGATACGCTTATGTCCAACTACCGTAAATTCGGAAGCCTTGCTTCCGTCTGCCCAAATCTCGCCGCTTTCTATGCGCTGCCCTGTCGGCAGATGCTCCCCCAGAACAACACAGGAAACCTTCTGCGGCTTCGGGAACTTCAAAGTAATCGTATCGGATTCTTGTCCGTAAACAGCCTGCCAATAGGTATCTGCCATACCGTCCACAGCCTGTATGATGGGGTGCTGCGCAATCGCAGAATCTGCCGTAATCTTCGCCTTTTCTGTTACGTTGCTGGCAAAAATCTGCTGGATTTTAGCACCCAGCTCCGCAAGGCTGGCGCAGTCCGGTGCAGCAATACGGCCATGCGTATCGGGTGGAATGTTCAGCAGCAGACTTGCATTCGCACCGACGGCATCCAGATAGATGTCCAGCAATTCGTCTGCCGTACGCACATCAGTGTCCTCCTCCGGGTGGTAAAACCAACCTGTTCGGATGGAGGTATCCACCTCGGACGGATACCAGACAAGTTCTCTTGCATTGCGGATAACCGCTCTGCTGCCGATGTCCTCGTCCTGAGAGTCGATTTTGCGGGAAAATTCTCCGTCATCCGCCTGCTGCGATTTCGATGCCGTGCGTTCTGCATCCCGCAGCTCTGCGGGAACCACGCTCCACTCTGCTTTCCGGCAATGCCCGGCCTCGTTGCCGCACCAGCGCACATCGGGACCGCAGACATTCAAAACCGCATTCGGTTGCAATTTGCGCAGTACTGCATAGTAGCGTTCCCAATCGTAAATTTGCTTTTTGCCGTTTTTGCCCTCACCACAGGCACCGTCAAACCAGAAGCAGAAAATATCTCCGTAGTTTGTTGCAAGCTCAGTCAGCTGGGAAACGAAATAATCATCATACGGTTTCCCCTGCCCATAGCGTGCATCGTGACGATCCCACGGGGAGAGATAGACACCAAACTTGATACCGCCGCGCCGGCAGGCATCCGATACCTCGCGCACAACATCGCCCTGTCCGTTCTTCCATGGGCTGTTCTTGACGCTGTGCTCGGTGTAGGCGCTCGGCCACAGGCAGAAGCCGTCATGGTGCTTGCAGGTCAGAATCAGCGCCTTCATGCCGGCACTTTTGACTGCGGCGACCCATTGGTCGGCATCCAGTGCATCGGGGTTGAACAGCGCCGGGTCTTCGGTGCCGTCGCCCCACTCGCGGTTCGTGAAGGTATTCATGCCGAAATGGGTAAAGGCGTAAAATTCAAGCTGCTGCCATGCCAGCTGGCGCGGGCTGGGCGTGATAGAGGCCGCATAGCGGATCTGTTCTTCGGGTGTTCTCATTCTATTACCCCTCAATGCTGTACCACTTGATCTCATTGGCATCCAGATGCAGATCGAAGCAGCTGCCGTCGCCGGTGTAAACGGTCGTGTCCTGCGGTTCGTAGGTGTTGTTGACCACGCAGTACTTGCCGTTCTTAACGTAGGCATGGACTTCCACATTGTAGTTCGTGCTGAACCATTTGTGCAGGTCGGCTTCATCGTGGGCAGCCCACAGGATGGCGCGGTACAGCACGCGGTTGTTCACAAAGCTGTACGGCAGACCGCTGATATACACACCACGCCCCTTGCCGTACTCATGCGCAGCCATCTGGACTTCCTTGTCACGCTGAATGAGAATTTCTGTGCCTTCCCATGCAAAGATGCTCTTCTTGCCCTCGCCAAAGTCCACATCATGGTCGGGGCAGTCGGCCAGAATAAAGTGGTCGCGGTGTTCATCCCAGTTGTACTTGTCGTAGTTCAGGGTGAAGCCTGTTTCCTTCTCCACGCCGAGCGGCGCAGACAGCTGCAAATAGCGCCCCTGATACTGGTGACCGCCCGGTTCGCCGACGCCAATCAGACCGCCGCCGCGGTGGACAAAGCCCTTGACGGCAGCGGAAATATCAGGATCCTCCCAGACCTTACCGCCGGTGTGGGCGGTGTCGCCGTCACCGACGTTGATAAGGACGTCAATGCTGTCCAGCACCTTCGGGTCAGCCTTGATGTTGTCAAAGCTGATAAACTTCACATCAAACGGCGCACCGGACAACGCTTCGATAACGCCCGCATAGCTGTAATTCTGCTTCTGGTACAGCGCATGGTGAACCATGTGGCAGCCCCACGCGCGCTGTTGCCCCCAGCTGTTCAGCACAGCCACGGTCTTGACGCAGTAGGGCGTGGTCCCCTTGATGTTCTCATACAGTTCGCGGAACTCGTTGCAGACGCTCTCGACATAGTCGAGGAACTCTGGGAACTCGCAGGCCAATTTCAGATAGCCGCCGTAGCCGATGCGGTCGATGGGCTTACGCAGGATGGCGCGGCGTGCGGTGACCCAGTTCTCCTTGGCTTCGCGCACAGGGTCGCCGCCCTCGTGGAAGGTATCGGGGAAGAAGTAAGGCAGGAAACGTCCCTCGGTGTACTTGACGCCGGGGATGTCGGAAATCAGGCGCAGGGTGCTGCCGTTGCCGACGCTGCCGACGATAGCATCCACGCCGGACTGCTGAAATTCCGGCATAAACGGCTCGCAGCCGATCCAGTGGTCGCCCAAAAACATCATGGCCTCTTTGCCGTAGGCGTGGACGATGTCGGTCATTTCCTTCATCAGCCCGGCAACCTCGCGGCGCTGGAATGCCTGGAAGTCCTTGTACTCCTTGGTGGGCACACGGTACTGGTTGTTGTAGTAGCCCTGGTCGATGATGAACTCGGGGCGGAACTTATAGCCGACTTCCTTCTCAAACTGCTCCAAAATATAGGGAGAAACGGACGCCGAGTAGCCGTACCAATCCACGTACTTCTCGCGGCGCAGCTCGTCAAACACCAGCGTGAACAGGTGGAAGAAGGTCGTAAAGCGCACAACGTTGACATAGGGGTGGCTTTCGAGATACTCGCGCAGGCGGCGCATTGTGTAGGTATGGGTCTTGGGCTGGCGCACATCGAACGGAATCTGGTGCTCGACATCCTTCCAGTCATTGATGACCGAGTTGTACATATGCACAGGGTCCCAAATCAGGTACGCCAAAAAGCTGACCGTGTACTCATGGTAAGCGGCGGGGGCATCGATGAGAACACTTTCGGCAGCGGCATCATAGTGCCAGTCGGAGGTGGGGACAGGTTCGCCCGTCGTGCGGTCGATTACCTCCCACCAGCGGGCGATGTCGTCGTGGTCGTTGACCTTCATCAATTCGCGGCTGATGCCGGTCATCAGTGGGATGGTCAGAGCGTCCTCTGTTGCCGTATAGAACGGCGTCATAATGTAGCACTGCTGGGTTTCATCGGGGTTGGCTTTGGCCCATGCGTTGTCCTTGCGGGTAGTGTAGTAGGTGGCGTAGATCTTGGCGCCGGTGTCCTTCAGCTCCTGCGGAAACTCGGTACCGTCACAATCGCGGATGGCATCCGCGCCCCAGCGTTTCAGCAGATCCAGCGTTTCGGGTACGGCGTCCATATCGGTGGGAATCGTTACACGACCTTTTGTATTCATTTCTTGCTTTCCTCCATCCATTGGTAAGATTGAGTTTGTCCGGCCTGCAAGGTGACCCAGCAATGCGTATTGCAAAGATACCAGCTTCCGTCCTGTGTTGCTTTTACGGTAAGGCTGTGCTTGCCGTCTGCTGTCCGCTGATAAGAAATCAGCAGACCATTTTCTGCCCGCAGATTCTGAAATGCAACCGTTTTATTTTTCCAGCCCTGCGAGCAGGCCGGTAAAACCTCGATATGATTCTTTTCGGAACGCAACAGCATTTTCTGTACTGCGTGTGCCGCCAGAAAATCCGCTTCCAGCGTAAAGGGGCGATAGTGGAAATCACAAACGCCACTGTTTTTGTAGTCGCCGTTCAAATGAAATCCGTTCGGGCTCAAGAAATACTCCGCGAAGCGATGCAACTCATACAAAGCACCATTTCCATTGTTGCGGGCAATCTGCAAAAGTGCCATCCAACCGAAGGAAAACCCTACCCACTGCCCACTACCGAGTTGTACAAGATGATCTACCGTTGTATCTATTACGCTGCGGTCCTGCGGATTTTCATAACGCAGCATACACAGCGGCTCGATTGCCATAGCGTGGGAAAAATGGCGGTGCGTTTCCTGCAAGGTTTCATTGGGCGAAAGCATCAGCCCTGTTTCTGTATCTACACTCAACGGAGCAAGTTTAGCCTCTAGTGCACGCCAATAGCTGCGGGGGTTGCCAAGCTGGTACTCAATCTGTACCAGCGTGTGGAACAGATAGTGCAGCAGCGCTAGATCGTAGTTGCTGTTAGGAGTCAGCCATGAGGCTGCCTCATCATCGTGAATTTCCGGTGAGGACGAGACCGGTAAAACCAGCTTTCCGTCCGGGCCTTCTTGGAGGAGTTCTTCCAGGCAGGCTGCCGTGGCGGTGAAGTAAGGCTCCACGCGGGTACGCAGAAACTCTTTATCCCCCGTCAGGCGGTAGTATTCATAAAACATCTGGCAGAGCCAGATTTGATTGGTCGGTGACAGGGAATACATCGGCCAGCCGCCGAGCGCTCCGCCGTCAATGTCCATGACACTGGGCAGGCACTCCCCTGCTGTGCCGTAAAGTGCACGGGCAAACTTTGCCGCCTGCGGGCGCAGCGACCAGAGATAATCAAGAAACACCTTTCCCTGCTCCGGGTGGTTGGCAGTCAGATAGTGACAGTAGGTAAATTGGGTGTTGAGGTCGTTGTGGTAATCACCTTTCCACGGTGGGAGCCGGTCGTCATCCGCGCACCATACCCCTTGCAGCGGCATCGGGGCATTGCCCGGCTCGGAACCCGCTGCCAAAAAGTAATTGGCGCGGTACCAAAGCTGTTCGAGTGTTTCATCCGGCAGCTGCAAACTGCTTTTGCCCCAGTATTGCTGCCACCAGCGTTTATGCTGTTGCAGCAGCTTCTCTGCACCCATATCTTCCGCTGCACATAGTTCCAGCTTCGCCAGTCGGCTTGCCTTTTCTACGCTCTCTGCCTGCACAGCGGTATAATACAGCGTTGTGCCGCATTTTTTACAGAGCAGCGTATAGGCAGTTCTATAATCGACCTTTTGGGAAAAGCCAATCATGCCATCCTCTGTTTCGGGGATAGCATCCGGCAGGGCGAGCTGCTGCAAGCTGCCGGGGGACACGCTGTTGCCCGCTTCGGCTGCCTGTGTGCCATTGCCAAAAGAGGGGCGCTCCACCGTAAGGGTTACATCCCGGTATGTTTCCGGCAGCATCAGCACTCCCACAGGCCGCCCCATGCAGAGGAAGGCGCGCAGAATGATTGTACCGTTTTGCGAAAAGGATGCCACCGCCGTGCCCAAATCAAGGCTTGCCTGATAGCTGCCCCGCGGCAGTCCATCCAAAAACAGGTGTCCTGCGGGGATTTTTGTAGGCGTCGGGCGGGCATAGGGCGTATCAAAGATACGGCGTGTTTCTGCCACATCGCCTTTCCGTGCAAGTTCTACCAGTTTTGCATAAGTAAATTCTTTATCGAGTTTTTCCTCCGGGCGGCGACGCAGCCACAGTCCGGCAATGTCCACGGAAATGCGCAGGTGCTCCATCGGCCCCCAAAAAAGAGAACCGAGTATGCCGTTCCCCAGTGGAATTGCTTCATCCCAGCGGGGTATTGGGCCGGTCAAATTGATGTTGCAATGTTTCGGGGGCAGCATATCGGTTCTCCTAACCTATTCGATTTTATTTAGCCCTTAACGCCGCCGACACTCAAGCCCTGCACAAGCTGCTTCTGGCCGACGATGAAGAGGATGACAGTGGGAATCAGTGCCAGCACGAGGGCTGCGAACAGCGCGCCCCAGTCGGTAGCGTAGCGCTGGATCTCATACAGGTTGGCAAGGCCGACAGGCAGCGTAGCCTTGGTCGGATCGGTAACCATAACGAGAGCCACCGGGTACTCGTTCCATGCTGCCATAGCGGAGATCATGCAGACCGTCACGATACCGGGCTTGCACATAGGAATGATAATGCTCGTCAGAATGCGGAACGGACCGCAGCCATCGATCATGGCAGCTTCCTCGTAATCGCGCGGGATGCTGCGAAGGAAGCCGGTCAATAGGAAGATTGCGAATGGGAACTGCATGGTTGCATACAGCACACCCAGCGCCGTCAGGCTGTTGAGCAGGTTCAGCTTGTTCATCTGCAAGAACAGCGGGATCATAATATAAGTAGCCTGAATGAAGATGGCCGCCATGTAGATGTTCAAAATCAACTTCGCGCCGGGGAACTTATACCGCACAAGGCAGTAGGAGCACGGCACAACGCAGACCACAATAATGACCAGCGTTTCCAGCACGACATAAATCGAGTTGCCGATATTGGCAGCAAGGTTAGACTTTTCATAAGCGCGGGCGTAGTTATCCCACGCGAAGCCCTGCGGCCATGCAAAGGGATCCGTCAGAAATTCAGTGCTGGTTTTGAACGAAGAAACGACGTTCCACGCCAGAGGGTACAGCATGATAATGGCAACCAAAATCAGGAACAGGCGCGTCACCCACTTTATGACCTTTGCTCTGATTTTGCTTTTTTCATTTTGTGTCATATTACTGACCTCCTTCGGAAGCATCGGTCAATTTGCGGGACAGCATGGACAGCGCCACGGAGATGGCGAGCGTAAAGACTGTGATTGCCATGGCATAGCCAAAGTTGCCGTTGACAAAGCCCTGCGTGTACATATATTGCAGCAGAACGCTGGATGCACCGTTAGGACCGCCACCGGTCATGACCTGCGAGAGAACAAAGCTCAGGTTGATGGTGCCGGAGAGAGCCAGGACAAAGGTGATGCCGATAATATCTTTCATCAGAGGCATCGTAATGCTGACGAGCTTGCGCCATGCACTGGCACCGTCCAGCGTTGCGGACTCATAGATTTCCGGCGAAATGCCGTCCATCGCCGCGATATGCATGACCATGTAATAGCCGGCAGCCTGCCACAGCAGCGTGAACGCGATGCACCAAAGTGCAGTCTTGCTGTCGCCCAGCCAGGAACGCTGCAAGCTCTCCAGCCCAACGGCACCGAGAATCTTATTGACGATGCCCACATTCGGGTGGAACACAAAACTCCAGATAATACCTACAACGGTCAGAGAAACGATGTTCGGGAAATAGAAAATCGTGCGATACAAGACCATTTCTTTCAGCTTGCACTGGTTCAAAACGAATGCCAGCACCAGACTACAGAAAATTGTGATAACGGGAACAACCGCCATCAGCTTTGCTGTGTTTGTAAGTGCCTGAATGAAAGATTTGTCGTGGAACATATAGATATAGTTATCCAGTCCCACAAATTTGTTGTTAAGACCCAGAGAGGTCGCATTGGTAAAAGAAAGATACAATGCCTGCAATGTCGGCCAAATCGTGAACATAAGAGTTAGGATCACGGCAGGCAGAACGCTGATGCAGATAAACAGTACCGGAAGCGGCTGTGCCTTTTTTTGGCGATTTTGGCGGTTTTTCAAACGAGTTTCCCCCTTAAAAAGAACCCTGCCAAGTTCGCATGGCGGTTACTCGGCAGGGTCGATCCTATTTTGGTCAGCGGAAATTCAGCAATTCAGCTTACTTGGAAGCAGCAATCTCCTCGAAAGCAGCCTCGATGCCGTCACGCCACTGCTCAGCAGTCATGTCACCATTCATAACGTCACTGGCAACATTGAAGACGGAATCAGCGATAACGACCTTGCTGGTGTCGGGCATTGCATCCCAACCGAAGACCATGAAGGTGCCTTCCTGATAGATGTCGTTCATGTTGTAGACGCCATCGGAAACGATGCCCTTGACCATCTCGTTGGCCTTCTTCAGAGCGTAGATGCCGTTGGCCTTTTCTGCGAACAGCTTAACGGAATCCTCAGTGTACAGGAAGCGCAGGAACTCTTTTGCCAGTTCGGGGTTCTTGGCGTTGGCAGGAATCTCAAACTGCTCAACGGAGCTCATAACATAGCGGGTTTCGCCGTCATCCAGAACGGGTGCGCAGGTCAGACCAAACTCAAAGCCGTCAGCACGGGGAGCATCGGCCATTTCGCCTTCCATCCAGTTGCCGTTGGGGATGAACAGAGCCTTGTTCATCATCATGTCAGTCTGGCTCTGGGTATGGTTCAGAGCAACGGTGCCATCCATCAGGTAGCCATCGGTGCCGATCTTTGCCATGTTCTGGAAGACCTTGAGGGCCTCATCAGAGCTGAGGGAGCCAGGCGTGTAGGAGGCGACTGCCTTCATGTTGTCGATGCCGGTGGCAGATGCCAGCGCGGGCCACAGCATGCTCTCAAGGTAGCCGGGGTAGATGCCCTGATAGGTAAACAGCGCGATACCCTTTTCCTTGGCCTTGTCGCCCAGTTCAAAGAAGTCATCCCAGGTCACAGGCGTTTCCCAGCCGTTCTCTTCGAACAGGGTCTTGTTGTAAACCAGACCCATCGGGCTGGCATCAAACGGGGCAATGTAGATTTTGCCGTCGCCGTAAGGAGAGCACTTGGCGGAATCCAGCAGGCCATCGATGACCTGATCCTTCAGCGGGGTGTCATCATCAATGCCGCCCTCCTCAAAGACATCGGACAAATCCATCAGTGCATGTTCCTTAACCATGGAGGAAATCAGGCCGGTGGAGTCGTTGTCGTTCATCGAGATGAAGTCGGGAACATTGCCTGCCACGATCTGCGGGCGGATGATGTCGCCGATCTTCGGGCTGATCTGCATATTGACAGTAACGCCGGGATAAGCGGCCTCAAAGCGTTTGATGATTTCGTCCCAGTACTCGGAACCGTAGCCGCCCTCGAACACCGCGATGTTCAGTTCATTGTTCTCAAAGGTCTTCTCACCGGTAGAGGCTTCGCTGGTAGCGGCGGACGTTGCTTCGGAAGAAGCGGCCTCGCTGGATGCTGCTGCACTGGAAGATGCTGCGCTGCCGCAGCCTGCCAGACAGGTAGCTGCCATTGCAGTGGCAAGCATCATGCTGATTGCTTTTTTCATGGTTTTCCTCCTAAAAATTATTCCTTCTTTGTTTGGGATGCGGCTCATCTGTCGTTCCCTGATTGCACTCTTATTATATCGGGCAAGCCGGATTTGATAAATGTATTCCCTTTACTTAAAGATGGATTTTATTGACTTTTTCTGTCGTTGCCCTTATAATTCAGGTAATGTATGGATAGATTGTAGTCACTTTGCACAAACGGAGGCCTATATATGTCACTAAATGCACAAAAAACGCGTGAGTTTTCCCCCAATGTGTTGCGGCGAATCAAACTTCGCACCCGTCTGTTTGTGACATTTTTGATTATTTCTCTTGTTCCCGTCATCACGATTGGTATTTTTTCTTACCATGCATACACCCAATCCATGAACGAAAAGGTCAAACAGGCTGCCTTACAATCTATCGAACTACTCAACAATAATATGTCTACCCAGCTTGGCATTTATAGCGACTACATGGGTTCCATCTCCGTATCTGATACTGTACAGAATGGTGTCGCATCTGTCAATAAGGGACACCCCCTTACGGGTGATATTGTGAACGGTATTGGTGAAATGATCGTCACAATTCCTTTTCAGAGCACACACCTTAAAAACATCCGCGTCGTTTCCAATGACCGCACAGTCATCTACGATTTGGGCTATGACGATATTACACCTCAGCGTTTTAATGAATTGCTGGATAATATTGAAGCCGCCTCTCCACAGGATAGTCTGCAATACATCCACACTTACCGCGCCAACGATAAAATTGTCATTGGCCGTAAAATCTATGATATGCACCACACCAGCACGCCGCTGGGGTATATCATGCTGTACATTGACGAATCCCAGCTAAGCCGCTACATATTTACCGATGTTTCCTTTGGCGAGGGGTCCAACTTCCTGCTGATTGATGCCGCCGGCAATGTGGTATCTTCTCAGAACGCGGAACTGCTGGGAGAAAATTTGGCCGATGACCCGATTTTCCAGCAGATCACGGCGCTTCGGCAGGCGGGTGAAAACAACTTTTTATGTGAGCTGAACGGCGTAGATACACTGACAATTTTCAAATACAACACAACCTATAATGTGTATCTGGCGGCCACGATTCCGCAGGCCTACATTACCAACGGCACAAGAACCATCAATATGATGCTTATTGCGCTGGCCGCAGTGCTGGTCGTTGTCAGTTTGTTCCTGACACTGCTTGTCTACCGCAGCGTCATGCACCCCATTGATAATATGGTTGCCGCCTGCAATGCGAAAAGCGATGAGGAAATCGGGCTGAAAATCAATGATACCAGCCCCGATGAGCTCGGATTTCTGGCGCGCACCATCGACAACATGGTCAACGAAATTGGTCTGCTGGCGCAGCGCTGGAGCGATGATCAGCGCAAAATGCGCGAGTTGGAATTGCAGACCCTGCAATATCAAATCAACCCGCACTTCCTGTTCAATACCCTGAACACCTTAAAGTGGATTGCCACACTCAATCATGTTACCCCGGTCAGCCATGGTATTGATGCCCTCTCTTCTCTGCTGCAAAGCACCCTTATTAAAAAGGATGAATTGATTCCGTTTGATGATGAGCTGCGCAACCTGAAGAACTACTGCGACATCCAGCAGCTGCGTTACGCAGGACGCTTTGAGATGGAATATCAAATTGAAGATGCTGCCGGATACTGGACTGTGCCGCGCTTTATTTTGCAGCCGCTTGTAGAGAACTCCATCCTGCACGGCACGGCGGATGAAGATGATTTTGTCACCATCACCGTCCGTGCCACAGTGAGCGAGAATCTGCTTACCATTCATATCTCCGATACCGGCTGCGGTTTTGACCCCAGTGCCATCAAGGAGAAAAATTCTGAACGCTTCTCCGGCATTGGATTGAGCAACGTAGATGAGCGTATGCGTCTGCACTACGGAAATGAATACGGTCTTACGATTGAAAGTGCCCCCGGCACCGGCACACAATGTATTCTCCGTATTCCAAATGAAGCCATTCGTTGAGGTAACACAATGTATAGTTTATTGCTTGTAGATGATGAGCCACTGATTAAGGTTGCTTTCCAGTCTGCCGTGGAGTGGGGCAAGAACGGATTCCTGCTGGCGGCAACAGCCAGTAATGGGCAGGAAGCGCTGCACATTGTAGAGACACAGCACATTGATGCGGTTATCACGGACTTGAAAATGCCAGGCATGGATGGGCTTGCGCTCATTCATGAACTGAAAAAGCGCAGCTTTACCGGTCCGATTCTGGTATTGAGCAACTATTCCGATTTCGATTCCGTGCGCACGGCTCTGACGGACGGCGCTTATGACTACTTTCTGAAAATCAATATGAACGGGGAAAGCATCGGCGAGCATCTGGAAAAGATGGCCGATTTGCTTCGTGTCCAGCAGCAGCGCCAGACCGAGGAGGACCACCGATCCTTTGCCATTGAAGCGCAGAAAAAGGAGAATGCCCTGATTCACTGCGCCCAATGGGTAACGTCCACTGCTGAACCCTCCCCTGCTTCTAATCCGTTTTCCATGCTGCCGGAACCGCCGTCCTTTCCCGTCCGGCTGTTTACCGTCACTTTAATTCCCGCAAAAACTCATCCTATGCCCGCGCTGGATGCTGTGACCGACTTAATTACCGAGGTTTTCGATGAAATCAGCGGTAAAGTATTTCTGCACACCCATGAGGATGAAATCTGTGGGCTGATCAGCAATGAAAGCCTTGTAGCCTCCGGGCGTACTCTGGATAAGAAACTTGCCCGCTTGCAACGGCAGGTCACAACATATTTTCTGGATGCCCCGGTCATCATCTACCACGACAAGCCCATTTCACTGGCTGAACTCCGCCAGGGCTACCAGCTGTGTGAGGATTCTAAGGCGCTCGCCTTTTATGTGGGGTGCAGTGCTCCCATAAAGGCAACGGCACACACAGTTACCGCCCAACCCTTCCATGTCTCTCAGGCAGAACTGTCCAAGGCCACCGCAGCAGCAGTGCAAAATGCCGATGAATTACAGATGCAGATTGCTGTTCATACTTTCTTCCAGAATTGTGCGGCACTCTGTATGCCGCCGCAGCGCGTCCGTGAAGCCTGCCATCTGTTGCTGGAGCGTCCCGGCGAGAATATGATTCCGCAGGAGACACTGGAGCAAACCTTTAAAGAAATAGAAAAAGCCCCCACCGCGGAGGCTCTTGAACAACTGCTCTGCTTGATTTTGCAGGAGCGCATGGGACTTAGCAAAATTGCCTTGAGCAAATTCAAAAAAGAGGTGCAGGCCGTCATCATCTATGTAAACGCGCATTATATGGACAAGCTGACGCTGGACAGCATCGCCGACTATGTAGGGCTGAACCGAGAATATCTGAGCCGCCTGTTCTCCAAAGAGACTGGCATCGGCCTGTTCCAGTACATCAACGAGGTGCGTATGAAACGCGCCGGTGAGATGATCCGCAGTAATAAGCAGGTCTATATCAAGGAAGTAGCTGCCGCCGTAGGTTTTGATGACCCCTACTTCTTCTCGCGAAAATTCAAAGATTTTTATGGGAAAACGCCGAGCGAATATGCGGAGGGATAAAGGTTAAGATGGAACTCATGGAACGATATTAGGGGAACCCTTTTGTGCCGCTTTCAAAAGTAGCTTCTTGCTTTTTCTTTATAACTTCCTACCTTTTTTGTAGCGTAATATATAGATACTAATTCGGATATGGTATGATTAAGGAATAAGCGTTTTAGACATACTATCCATTCTTCTTTTACACAATATAATTTGATGAGGTAAAAATATGCTTTTTGATGAAAAAGACTTGAGCGTCTTTGATAACCCAGATTCTCGCTCTTATTTCAAAGAAATTCTGCAATCATATTATAGTCAAAATTACCGCGCAACAATTGTTTTGTTATACTCTTTTGTTATCTACGATCTGTTTATGAAATTGCAAACCATGGCAAATGAAGGTGATAGCAAAGCTAATAAAAAGCTTACAGACATTAATGCGATGATAGCGGATGACGAAAAGTACTCAAAGGTTGAAAACGAAATCATTCAATTTTTCAAGGATAATTGTCCTTTATATTTTAATAGGTTTATTGAGGATATAGATTATTTGAAAATTTGTAGAAACAAATGTGCTCATCTTAAAGTTGATGATAATACTTTGTATATTCCCAGTGACTATCATGCCAGAATGTTAATATGTTCAATGTATGATCATATTTTATCTGTTAAAGCCCCGTTTATTATGGATCTGTTTTCTATTGCTCAAGCAGATGTAGAGAACTACACAAATTCTATATCGTATATTTCTGATAGCCAGTTTGATGAGTCTATAAAAGCCAACATAGAGAATAAATACCTAAAACGTATGACGTATGATTCACTAAAGAAATCGTACAAAACATTTATACGGCTCCTATTTGTATCCGAAGATGAAAAGTGTATTGAAAACATCTACGGTTTATATGCGTTTGCCTATGTAATGACTGGTTACATACTAAGACACGGTTTTCAGGCTGTATTTAAAGAAGATTCGATACTAGACACTTTTTTGCGAATCCCGGTTAGTTCACTTGAAAACTCTTCCCCACGGAAAAATGCATTAATTAAAATTATTATGGATTATCCTATTATAATGGATATTGTAAGAGAAAATCAAAACATCTTTGCATACATAGTAGATCAATTTTTTAGTGTGCCACATCATTTAAAATATTATCATACATTTTATCCAAGAAGCGAAAAATCGGTTTATACATTCTTTAAGGAAGCCCCTGCCATACAACAATCCATAGATTCTGAAATTTTATATAATGCCGTTAAGGACTCTCCTGATTTTGATCTTGGCGAATTCTCTCTTTTGATGGTCAAAAAGATTCCAAATTTTTCTGGTTTTGATTCCGCTGATGGATTTATGAATTTCTTCACCGCACATCTGCAGGGCTTAACTATTTCAGAAATCAATTCTATAATGGCAGTATATTATAGAAACAATCAATGTACCCTTCGCGGAAGACATTCGTCTGATAATCGATTTGTCAAAAAGTATATAGAGACTCATGATCACACAGATGATGCTGAAGAGTCTCTGAATCAAGAAAATGTAAATCCAACGCCTACCTTAGATAAATAAGAAGCCTTCAATCATTTTTATTAGTTTGTCAGATAAGCTCATTTTTGCTATTGCAACCGCATGGTTAGTTGAGTTGTCGATTTTTGCTCTATCTGTGGTCAAACATGCAATTGGTGCGTTCTAATGATAGTTTAATCCTTACTTTGTTTCCCTTGTAAGCAAAGACTCTTAAATCAAAGTTTTCTGTCATGAAACCTGTACCTGACTCCGGCATCCAATTCGAGCGGTGCTGCTCTGACGTGGGAAAATGCATCCAATGCAGACAATCAGATTTGGCAGCTTTGCGCGTCCCAGTCCAGCGGTGGCGGCAGTACGGGCGATTATGTGTGGCCGACGAAGTCTACGCGTATCACACAGTCCTATTCCTCTGGACATACCGGTATTGATATCGGTGCAGTGACTGCTGGTGTTGAAGGTGATCCCATTTATGCATTCTGCTCTGGCAAGGTTAAGCGCGTATTTAACTGGAATGCCTCTCAGGGTACCTCCGGTAACGCATCCATGGGTAACTGCGTTTTTATCCAGAGCGCAAACCCGAAACCTAGCAATGGCGGCTCGTATTTGCGAACCATCTATATGCACATGCAGTCTGCACCGCTCGTAAGCGTAGGACAGTATGTCACCAAGGGGCAGATCATTGGCTATATGGGGAATACGGGCAATTCCTCGGCTGCTCATCTGCACTTTGCTATGCAGGCTAACAGTACCGATATGAACCCTGAAACGGGCACTGATCGGTATGTTGATCGTGATTGGATCAACCCGATGGCGTACTTCTAATAGAGAAAAGTACGCCCTAGCATAAGACAAGAGGCATTCTCCTACAAGGGGGATGCCTCTTGTCTTATGCTAGATGGCAGTTAAAAGATAAAGCGGTCTTACAAGATTGATGATGGGAAATTCATTGGGAAGTGATTGACTCTAGTTGATAAACGACATTCCCATCAGAATTATCAGTGTAAGTGAAGTGATAAACTAAGGCGCTTTTTTGTTTTGAGGAATCCTCAAATTGATTATCAGATGTTTCTGTAAAAACTAGAGCTTCAGAAGCCGCCGTATCGAACGTTACATCTGTTACCGTAATATCGCCGTAGGGGAGAGAGGTTTCTTGGCTGTAATAGCAAGTCCCGTTTTGCGGATCACCAAAGGGCCACTCGGTTATACTCGAAATAGAAAGATCAGAAAGCCCTAAATATAAATCGGCGGTTTGCAGAATATCGCTTTCGGGAATTTCCCAGAAAAAATTGGAATTCTGTGTATAAGAAGAACCCTCGCCGTTTCTTTCAAAAGTCTGGTATAGCAAAAAGAATGACAAAGAATAATCTAAAGGAATATCTTTGGTGCTTTGCATAGGGGAATGGAAAAAACGTCCCAAAGTTTGGGTATATAAAGCAAGATCGGATTTCTGCGCTTCATTATCAGGAAATACGGAAATTTGTTCATTTTGGGCGGGAGTACTCTCCGGAAGCACATCACCAGATGCCGACTCGACAGGTTCATCAACGGAAGCCGTGGCAGCAGGAGTTGGAGATGGGGGTGTTGAAGCGGATGTATCCGTCGAATTTGTGTCCGAATTGTTTTCTGAATTTGATAAAGGAGCGGATGATGCCGAGGACGATGCAGGTGTAATAGAAATGCTGCATCCCGACAGTAAGCAAGTGCATAATGCAATAGAAAGAATGGCTTTTGTGCTTTTCTGAGTCATAATCGAAATCCTCCTTCAATAATATCTAACCACAAACGGAAAAAGGACGTTTGTAGGGAAAATACGAAGATGTGCATAGAGATCGCAATGTATTTTATAATAGCGCCGTCACTCGTCGAAGACAACCGTTCCAGGGATAGAGTTTTGAGTAATGATAAAAAGTAGCACTGCAAATCCTCAAAACCATCTTCTCGATGTAAAATAAAGGCGTAGTGCTTCAATAGCGGTGTGAATTTTTGAACGAGTGTCCATGCTGCGGTTGAATCACCGGATTGGTATGCAACAATGCCTTGATAAATTTCCGGGACCATTTTCTTCTATCACCCCGAAGGGTAAGGAGAAAACAGCGGACGGTTTGTAAACGTAAGAAAAAAGAAATTAAATTATAGCAGTAAGACTTTGAAAATCGCCATTTGAAAAGCATCCACACAACGCCGCTATAATGCCAAGTAGAATGATTCGGCGATGCTGCTACTGCTTTGCTTATTGCTGCTCGGAAAAATAGAGTCCCAGGTTTTCCTCGATGCGCTGGACGGCGGTGTCCAGGTCGATCTCGTTGCCGTAGTAGTCAAACGCAGCCTCATGCGTTACATCATAAATCGTGGCAGAGCTGATGGACGGCGCGCCCAGCTCTTCGATCAGGGAATCCCAATCGCAGGTCAGCGGGTCGGCGGCGTAGGTCTGCTCCCCGTCCGCGATGGTCTGCGCCAGATAGGCGTTTTCCACATCCCGCTGTACCGAGAAGCCCTTGTAGAGGGAATTCAACTGCACAACGGGGTCTGTCAGCATGATTTGGACAAAAGCTTTTGCCAGTGTGGGGTTGGCGGCGTTAGCCGGGATGGAAACGATCTCTTTGGCCTCAAAGCCGCTGCCGGGCAGCGGCCGGATGGCAACGGCGGGGTAGCTCCAAAACAGCTTCAGCGCGTCGGAACGGCTGCTTACAACGCCGGTACCGCAGGGGTAACTCCCCTCGGCCACCTTGATCAGGCTCATGGCAAACTCCGACTGGGCCACGCTCTGTCCGTTGCCGCTGGCCATCACATACTCGTTGGTTTGGGCGGTGATCTGCTGGCCATCGATCATCTCTCTGGTGGATTGCAGGAATGCGCGCAGCGCGTCCTCGTCAATGCGCTTCTCCTCCGGGAAGAGCCCGGCGCTGGAGGCAATATAGAAGGAATCAAAAATATCCTCGTAGGAGGTGTTAAAAATCAGGCTTTGCTCCTGATAGAGCGCGGCCAGCGACGCCAGCGAGGCGTAGTCATCCACGTTGATCTCGCTGCTGCCGCTTACAAAAACCGGCACGCGGAACACCGACGGATAGGCGTAGGGCCTGCCGTCCAGCGAGTAGGCGGTCAGGATGTTTTCATAGTATCCGTCCATCGAAACAACACCATCCAGCGACGCCAGCACACCTTTCTCCATCAGCGAACGGATGGGCAGGCCGTCCAGAAAAAGCACGTCGGGCGCTTCACCGGCCAGCAGACGGGTGTTTAGATTCTTGATGATATCCTCGTCGGAAAGGGCCTGGCTGGTGGCATCGCGGCCAAATTCCAACTGAACGTCACAATCCGGGTACTGGTTGGCAAAGACCGCGGCGGCGCTGCGGATGACATCGCTGTCCTCCAGCGCCCAAATATACAGGCTTTGCGCTGCCTGTGTGGGCAGGGTGGCGTCCAACCGGATCAGGACAGTCAGCGGCGCGCCGTTCTGCAGGCAGGACACCAGGAAGGCGGCATCCCCCAGCGGGAGAATCTCATAGTCGGTGGTCTGCGGTGCGGCGTAGACAAAGCCTTTTTCCTGCACCATGGCCTGCTTGACCGAGGAACCAAAGCCCGCCTGAAAAACTCCGTCCATGGTGAGGAAAACGATCTGCTGGTTCTCGCCGTCCACCGCATAGGCGGCCACCTCCTGTGCCTCAGGAACAATCGCAAAGGAATCGGCCTTTTCACCGGAAGGAAGCGCATAGACATCCATCGTTCCGGCATTCCGGTTGCGCAGATACAGCCGGTTGCCCGATACCGCAAAGGTATAATCCACAACGCTGGGACGGATCGTGGCGGAAATATCCCCGCTCTGCCCGTCCACAATCTGCAGAACACAGCTTCCTGCGCCGTCCGCCAGGCAGACGACCGCATACCCCGGGGCGGCGGCAAAGTCGGTGATGTAGGGCGCGGTGCCGCCGGCAGGCGGCGTATCCGTCAACACTGTGCGGACGCTTCCCTGCGAATCGACGCGGTAGAGCGTCAACGCGCCGCCGGTCTCGGCGGCGGCCACCCACCACCGGCCGCTGCCGCCGTAACAGGCGGTCAGCGTTTCCACCTGCGTTTTGTCCAGCCCGTCCAGAAAGGCTTGTACGGTGGAGGGATCGATGGTTTCCCAGCCATCCCCCGTCCAGGAAAACGCCGCTGCGGTGTTTTGGGCGTCATTATACAGCGATAACGTGGGAACGCCGTCCAGCATCTGTAGCTTGGCGGGAGCGAAGCCGCTGTCCACCGCGGGGGTGACCTCAGTCTGGGTGTATTTTCCCGTGGCGTACTTCGTTTGGGAGGCCGTTCCCGGCTCCTCGGTTGAAGGAGCGGCGGAACACCCTGCCAGCGCCAGCAGCAAAGCCATGAGGGCGGCCAGCGGCGCAAGCCGTGATCGAATTCGGTTCATACAAATTCCTCCTGACGGGGCGGCGGCGCAGGCGGCCGCTGCCCTGGCAATTTTGGTAATACCACTGTACCACACAAAACCTGAAAAAATCCTGAATGCGCCTGCGGCTCTTTCCGGCCTTGGTTGCGCTCCGGGAGAATTTGTGCTATAAATTAAATAATCTGCCGCTTTTGATACGGCCTGCGAGATATGCCCCGGGAGGTAGAATACATGAACTTGCTAGTGATCGAAGATGACCGGAAACTGAACCGGATGCTGTGCGAAATCCTTGAAAAAGAGGGCTACACGGTGAAAGCCTGCACCGACGGGGAGGAAGGCGCTTACTATCTGCAGCAGAACGCCTACGACCTGGCGCTGGTGGACTGGATGCTCCCCGGCGAAAGCGGGCCGGACATCCTGCGGGAAAGCCGCCGCAAGGGGATCATGACGCCGGTGGTGATGCTGACGGCGCTGACCGCCGTGGAAAACAAGGTGACCTGCCTGGATGCCGGCGCCGACGACTATCTGGGTAAACCCTTTGACAGCCGGGAGCTGTTGGCCCGTGTCCGGGCCAACCTGCGGCGGCAGGCCCCCATCGAGGAGCTGGTGGTGCTGCGGTACGGGGATCTGGTGTACGACACCAAGGCGCTGCTGCTGGCCTGTGGCCGGGAGGAGATCGCGGTCTCCAAAAAGCTGGGCCTTATGATTGAACTGTTTATGAAAAGCAAGGGTCAGGCGCTGGCACGAGCCACCCTGTTTGCCCGCGTATGGGGCGCGGACGCCGACGTGGAGGAGGCCATTCTGGACAATTACATCGGCTTTTTCCGCCGGCGGCTGGCCCAGATCCACTCCAAGATGAGCCTGCGGACCGTTCGAGGTGTTGGGTATGCCCTTGTGGAAGAAAAAGAAGGCCGCTGAACCGGCCGCGCCGTTGGACGTTCTGCGGTGGAAGATCGTAGCGGTGAACATCCTGTTTGCCGCCATGGTGGTGGCTACCCTCTGTTTCGTGGCCGCCCGGCAGGGAAAGAACGCCCTGGAGGAGAAGCATAGGCTGGCCTTCGCCTCCCTCTGTTCCGCCCTGGAACAGCCGATCCTGGAGACACAGACCATCGACCATAAGGCGATCTACAGCAGCGCGGTGGAAAACCGCCTGGTGCCCGCCTTATTCGAGAAGGGAGCCCCCATCGAGAATCCCTACCTGCAGGGCGATGATGCCGCACCGCTGCTCACTCTCAGCGAACCAATGCTGGAGGAGGCGCGGCAAAGCGTGGATGGGCAGAACGGCCTGTGGGCCAAAACGGTTGTCCGGCAGGCATACACCCTGCGGGACGGGAGTGCCCTCTGGTTTGCGGAATACTGTGCAATCCCCACGGCCAGTGGGAATTGGATCGAGATGTACCTGTTTCAGGATGCCGCGACCTTCCGGCAGGAATGGGGCAGGATGCAACTGTTGTACGTAGCGGTGGCGGCGGGCGGCGTGCTGGCTTTGGGGGCGCTGGCCTTTGCGCTGACCGGCTGGGCCATGCAGCCCGCCCGGCGGGCCGAGCGGATGGAGCGGGAGTTTTTGGCGGCGGCCAGCCACGAGTTGAAAAGCCCGCTGGCAGTGATCATCACCAGCGCCGAACTGCTGCCTTCCGGCGGCGAGGAGGCAAAATACCGCGCCAACATTCTGTCAGAAGCGCACCGGATGGCGCAGCTGGTGCAGGAGCTTCTATCCCTTTCCCGTCTGGAGACCGCTGCCCGTCAGATCATGCCGGCAAAGCTGGACACCGAGGCCTTTCTCTGGGAAGTTTACGAGACATGGCAGCCGGTGGCGACAAAGGCCGGTGACCGGCTGACCCTCCGCCTGCCGGACGGCGCGCTGCCGCCCATTCGGGCAGACGAGGACGCGCTGAAGCAGGTGATGGCCATTCTGTTGTCCAACGCCGTTCAGCACACCCCCAGCGGTACGCAGATCGAACTTTCCGCCGTGGCGGCGGGGCGAACGGTCTGCCTGTCGGTGGCCGATACGGGGCCGGGCATTGCGGATAAGGAATGGGCTTTCCAAAAGTTTTATCGCGCAGACCCGCAAACCGGCGATGCCAGCCTGGGTCTGGGCCTGAGCATCGCGCAGAAGCTTGTGGCGCTGCATCACGGCAGCATCACGATCCGGGATACGCCGGGCGGCGGCGCTACGCTGCAGGTCACGATCCCACAGGCGTGATATTGGCAGAATCCACAACCGTTTGTCGCATCATTGTAAAAAGTGCTGTGAGAGCCTTTTGGTTTTCTCACAGCACTTTTTGTGTACATACCGAACAAGAAATCACTCGTCGGCATCGTCGATTTTCGATGAAAGAAACGCGCGTTTTCGCTCGAATGAGCACTTTGATATGAAATCCGTGCTATAACAAGGGCAATTTACGGAATAGGATGTGAATCGCCAATATGCAGATAGTAGAATTAGAAATGGTTCCTCTTTCTCTTCGACCGGTATTGCAGCGACTTTAACTTGAAAACAAAAATGTCTATTACCATTTTTATAACACATCGATACTCCAGCCTTCGATTGGCGGATTTCATTCTGGTATTAAAAGATGGCGAATTAGTCGAATCCGGTTCCCATCAGGAACTGCAGAAAGCTGGGAAGTATTATTCAGAATTAATCAAAGCGCAGATCGAACCAATCGACCATTTGGCGCAATTGGATGAGACCTAAAAGCTGTTTTGGCAGAAAGGTATTCAGGTTTTTTTCAGGTTCCCTGTGCTACAGTGTAGGCAGGGAGGTGAAGGCGATGAAACGGCCAAAGGTCACTGGCCTGCGCCGGAGGGAGAGCTGGCAGGCACTGCCTTTTCTGCTGCCCAGCCTGTTGGGGCTGTGCCTGTTCTATCTGTTCCCACTGGCCGAAACGGTTCGGGCCAGCTTTATGGACCCGCTGCGCAGCCGGGCCGTCGGGTGGGGGAACTACCGGGCGCTCTTTCAAAATACTGCGTTCCGTCTGGCTGTCCGCAACACCTGCCGCTTTCTCTGCATCTGCATCCCGGTGCTGCTGGCCGTCAGCCTGCTCTGTGCGGTGCTGCTTGGCGCGGCAAAACGGCGGGCGGTCTTTTTCAAAAGCGTCCTCCTGCTCCCCTATGCGATCCCTGTTGCCAGCATCGTTGTGTTATGGAGGGCGCTTTTCTCCGGCAAGGGGCTGGTCAACGGCTTGCTGGTGGGGCTGGGGTGCCGGCCCGTGGACTTTATGGGCAGCAGCGCGGCCTTTTGGGTGCTGATTTTCACCTACCTTTGGCGAAACAACGGGTACGATATGCTGCTGTGGCTGGCGGGTCTGGAGACCATCCCCCGGCCCTTGTATGAAGCGGCAGCGGTGGATGGAGCCACCCCTTTTCAGACCTTTGTCTTTATCACGCTGCCCAATCTGCTGCCAACGGTGGTGCTGACCACCATACTGAGCCTGGTCAACTCCTTTAAGGTCTTTCGGGAGGCCTACTTGGTGGCAGGCAACTACCCGCAGGAAAGCATATATCTGCTGCAGCACCTCTTCAACAACTGGTTCCTGTCGCTGGACATCGGCAAGCTGTCTGCCGCCGCCGTGCTGCTGGCGCTGGGGCTTGGCTGCGTCGTGTATCTACTGTATCACTTTTGGGGTGGTGGGCAGGAATGAGAAAAAAGGAGCCTCTTTTGCCGGTGCTGATCCTTGGCCTGCTGGCCTTCACCGTCCTTTGGCCGCTGTGGTTTACCGTCGACGGTGCGCTGATGGCGTCGGACGAATTGACAGCCGCCCTGGGGCCGGCCCTGTTGGACACAGCAGACGGCGGGTATGCGGTGTGGACGATCCTGCCTTCCTGGCCGACGCTCCAACCGCTGGCGGAGCTGCTGCTGGACACCCCGCAGTTTTTTTCGGTCTTCTGGAACACCTGCCTGCTGGCCTTTGCACAGATCGCCGGTCAGCTGGTGGTCGCCGCCCCCGCATCGTGGGCGTTTGCCAAGCTGCGCTTTGCGGGCAGGCGTTTCCTGCTGCTCGGGTACATTGCGCTGATGGTGCTGCCCTTTCAGGTACTGATGGTACCCAACTACCTGATCGCCACACGCCTTGGAATCTACGATACGCCGCTGTCCGTCATCCTGCCAGGGGTGTTTTCGGCGTTCCCGGTTTTTATCATGACCCGCAGCTTTCAGGATGTTCCCAATGAACTCCTCGAGGCGGCCAAGCTGGACGGCGCAACGGCCTGGCAGATCTTTTGGAAGATCGGCGTTCCGCTGGGATATGCCGGAATCTTTGCCGCCTTGGTGCTGAATTTTATCGAAGGGTGGAACGCGGTGGAGCAGCCGCTGCTCTTTCTGAAATCCCAATCCAACTGGCCACTTTCCATGTATATGAACGATATTGTGACAGACAACCTGGGGATCGCCATGGCGGCCAGCCTGCTCTCGCTGATTCCGGCGATGCTGGTGTTCCTGTATGGGCAAACCTATCTGGAACTGGGCATCCAGGCCGGAGGCATCAAGGCATAAGGAAGGAGACATTTTCTGTGAAAATCGTCAGGGATTCTGCCGTTCGTCAGGAACCGGCGCAGCCGCAGGCCGTATCGCCGGAGGAAAACAGGTTTTCGATTCGCCCCCGGCAGATTGCGCTTTTCTTTTTGTGGATGCTGGCTTTTACGCTGCTTGCCCGCGGAACATCCGGCGCGCTGCTGCCAGAGGTGCAGCTCTCCACGCCGGCGCCCAATACCATCACCCAGAGCCTAACGGCGACAGGAACCATTCAGTGGGCGGCGGGCAGCCTGTTCTATCTGCCCGAAGGGCTGCTGGTGGAGGCGGTTTTTGTCTCGGAGGGGGAGGCTGTACAGGAAGGAGACAAAATAGCGGCCCTCCGCCGGGAGGATGTGGAACAGAAGCTGCGGAGCCTTCAGGCAGAACTTGCGCAGAAACAGACGGAATATGCCCGGCTTACCAAACCGGTGGCGGCGGACAGCTATGATCTGGAAAAAGCCCAGCAGGCCCTGCAGGCCGCCTACCAGGCAGCGGAGAACAGCGCGGCAGCCTGGGTGGAGAAAGAAGCGAACGCCGGCAGCGAGCGGGATGCCCTGCAGCGCGAACTGAACGAACGGCAGGAAAAGGCCGCCCAATATGCCCGCGAGATCGCAGAGAAGCAGGCACAGCGGGAGTTGCTGCAGCAGGAAGAATCGCCGGACGAGGAAATCATCAGCCGGATCGAAGCGGAGCTGACGCAGCTTACGGCAGAGGAAACGCAAAACCGGGAGGCACTGGCCGAAGCGGAAGCCCGGCTCAACGAGGCGGACGCAGCGCTGGAAAGCGTCCAAAGCCAACGGGAAGAAGCGGCTCGCACGGCTGCGCAGGCCGCCGAACAGGCGGAGCAGGCCCGAAACGACGCCCGGCACGCCTACGAGAAAAGCGTGGAAGCCGCCAGTGAAACAGCCGCCGCCAATGCGGCCAGTGCCACGGTTCTGGCGGAACAGATCCGGGAAATGGAAAGTAGCGTGGAGACGCTGAAAAAATTGGACGAGCAGGAGGGCGTCTTCTGTGCGCCGCAGACGGGTACCGTGGAATCTCTGCAGCTTATGCAGGGGCAGACCAGCGGCCAGGTGGGCGGGAGCATTTCCGACCCCGAAAGAGGGTATCAGATCCGATTTGCGCTGGAGGCCGAGGACGCGGTGCAGGATACCGCCGGCGTTACGGTGACGGTCATGCAGGGAGCAAAGTCCGAAAGCGTGAAAATCAATTCGTCCGTTTCTCAGCAGGATGGAGGCGTGGTGCTTTCCGCTGCGCTGACCGGGTCGGATTGGCAGGTGGGAAAAGCGGAACTCACAATCCGGCTTTCCGAGACGGAATATGACTGCTGCCTGCCGGTCAGCGCCCTTCACAGTGATAACGGCGGGGATTTCGTCTATTCGGTGGAGGAGCGCAACACTATTTTGGGGCTGCAAAACATCGTGCGCAAGGTTTATGTGGAGGTCGTGGAGCGCAACAACGAGCTGGCGGCCCTGCGGAATTATACGACCGGTGCGCCGGTGGTGGCCGCCACAACGAAGAGCTTGCAGGAGGGCGCACGTGTGCGTACAGCGGGATGAAGATTCGAAAGGCGGTGCTGCTTTTGGCATGCGCGGTTTCCTGGGGGATCGCTGTTTGGTTTGCGGGGAGGCTGTGGGCAGCCTATCCGCTGGTTTCGGTGCGCTCCGACGTGCCGGTCACGGGGCGGCAGCTGGAAGCGCTGCGGTCTGCTTTGCGGCAGGAGGATGGGGCGAGCGCGCTTGTTCCCGCTTTTTGGAGCCAGGCAGAGGGATCGGCGGAAAGCCGCTGGGAAACCTGCGGGATCACTGCCATTCTATATTGCGGCGAGTATGACGCGGTGTATCCTGCCGTGCTTCTGGAGGGGCGGTTCCCCGCTGCGCAGGAGAATGGCAAATGCGCGGTCTCAACCGCTGCCGCGTGGCAGCTTTGGGGCAGCGAGGACGTGCTGGGGCAGGAATTGGAGATAGAAGGAGACATCTACCGCGTGTGCGGGCTCTTTCGCAGCAGCGCCAGCCTGGCCCTGTGCGGGGAAAGCCTTGACCATGGCTTTTCCAACATCGAGTTTTGGGGCGGCTACGCTGCGCCGCCGGTGGAGACGGTGCAGCAGCTTTTGCGTGCGGCGGGGATCGCACAGCAGGTGACCCTCTATTTCCCTTTCCCCTGGATGGCCGCCCTGACGGCCTATGCCCTCTGCCCGGCGGGGCTGGTGCTGCTGGCCGCCGCCCGCACCCTGGGCGGCCGGGTGCGCAGGGGGTGCCCAAAGGAAACGTGCTGGTTTGTTTTGGGCGGCGCTTTTCTGCTTGCGCTCGTCCTGCCCGCCCTGCTACGGTTGCTCCCGCCCTGGATCACCCCCGCCCGGTGGAGCGACTTTTCCTACTGGGGCGGCTTGCTGCCCGCAGTGGGCAAAGCCATAGAAACCGGCTTTTCCCTGAACCCCTGTGCCAAGGATGTCCTCGCCAAATGGAACACGCTGGGGCTTCTCATTGCCGCAACGCTCGCCAATGCTGCGGCCGGAAAGCTGATGCTCAGCAGGCAGCAAAAAAACTCCACAAATTTATGAAACCAATCCACCTTATCTTACGGATAATATTTGTAAGATAAGGTGGATTTTTATGATAATCGCAGTTTGTGACCCGAAAGGGATTGCTATCGAAGCGATAAAGACGATATTGTACCATGATAAAGGACTTTCAGACCGTATCAGTCGTATTTATGAGTTTTGGAATATGGAACAGTTGCTGGATGCCAGCAGAGATAGTTCTTTCGACTGCATTGTTTTTCCCAATTACTGCAATTCCCACAATAGTGTAGTGTGCAGTTTATCCTGCGGATATAATCGGTTCCCGCTTGTTGAACATGATCCGAGGTACACTCTCATTGTACGGGATATTCTCTATTGGGAAACGGCACGTTCCCTTTGGACGCAGTACTTGAAGGCAATTCCTGGCAAGGAGGAAAAAGTAAAGAGAGCCATCAGAGGGATACTGGCGGACTACGAAAAGGAAGAACGTGACATCATCTATTTGGAAAGCAAAAACCATTGTGTCCTTGTCCATTTGGATGGCATACGCCAAACGCCAGAAGGCTCTCCGTCGTTCTATGCTACATTGGACGAAGCGGAACATGAATTTGCTTCATCTGCATTCTTACGAATCCATAAAAGTTACCTTATAAACGGCGATCATATTCTACAAATGTCTAATTACAAGGTCCTTCTGGATACAGGAATGACATTGAAAGGATCAAGGAAATATTTCAGCAAGGCAAAATTGGAATTTTACCGAGGCCGTTAACTATATGGCAAAGCATAAGTATTCGAACTTCAAGAGGCTATTCATCAAATGATTCAAGCAGAAGCTTCCACGCACGGTGAATTCGACTTCTCACGGTGGCTTCACTGGTTTTTGTCATTTCTGAAATTTCTTTAATTGAATAGCCTTTAACGCGAAGCGTAAGCGCTTGCCGATATATAATTGGCATTGAAGAAAGAATTGAAACGTAAAGTTAAACTCGACCGTGCCAACAAAAGCATCCTGCTCCGGGCGCTGGGCGATGTCTACTACGGCCAGCGCGCCCGCGGCGGCAGTGCCGAAGAAACGGGACGGCTCATCCTGCGGGTGAACAATCTGCCCGCAGGCGGCAAGCTGACGATGTCGGCGGCAGAGTATCGGCTGGCAAAAGCAGCCCTCAACCAACTGCGCACCCAGCGCTTGGCTGAGGGCGGCTATACCGATGCCGTGGATGACGCGCTGACCCGGTTGCTGCACGCGCACACCCCGCTGCTGCTCTGGTGAAGAAGATGCAGAACGGGCAAGAGAATGGAAAATGTAAATATCGGACAAACAGGAACGAAAAAAAGTGAAAAAGAAATAAAAATACTTATGAAAAAGTACAAGATGCCAGATTCGATTTGTGATAACCCAAAGCAGCAAATTGGATATTGGTTTGAGAATGGCGTGCAGTTATCGGGGGGACAATGGCAACGGCTTGCAATTTGCAGAACAATGGCAAGAGATAATGAAATCCTCTTGCTAGATGAACCAAATGCGGCGTTAGATGCAATCACATTTAGAATGTTGTACAATGAAATTAATGCTCAAGCAAACAGAAAAGTATGTGTGATGTTATTACAACATTTTGTGAACTTCATTGGAGGAAACGAAGAAATTTGTGTATTTGACGATGGAAAGTTGATTTCTCGCGGAAAACATGATAGACTATATGATACATGTAGAATCTATAAGGAACTATATGATGCCCAGCAGTAAAGATAAACAAATTTAAAGAAAGCTACCAAATTTATCCCGGCCTACAAGGATAACTATACTAAAAATCGCAAAGCGCAGGGCGGCACTATTTCCGAAATCACGATTCACCATTGTGCCAGTATTCTGACGATTGAGGCGTTGGGCGCACTTTGGCAGCGCGAAGGTCGAAAAGGATCGTCCCACTACGGTGTTTCTGAAACAAATATCGGACAGTATGTCCATGAAAGTGATGTGGCATGGACGAACGGCAACTGGGAAGCAAACTGCCGCGCAGTAACAATTGAGACATCTACTATCTAAAGGAGAATCCCGGTGCGTGGCTTGTTTATGAGACCGGCTACAAGAAGCTGTTCGGCTTTACCGGCACAAGTGATGTGCAAGATACACTTTTAGCAGGATTGCTGTGCGCCCTATGCTTCAGCGGTCTATTTGCAATGGAGCGCAAGGGCGGCATGGATGAAATTCTGGCATCCACCCCTTTGGGCCGGAAATACACTGTGAAAGCAAAGCTGTGGCAAAGCACCGCGGTTGCGGCAGTAATAGCTTTCGGAACTGTTTTGCCTCATCTATGGCAGGTTCTGCGCGACTACGGCCTTCACTCTTTGCTGGGACCAGCGATGAGTATCTCCGACTTGCAGGCTGTACCCAAGTTTATAACCCTGTCGGATTTGCTGATTTTCTGGCTAATCTGTCGTTTCGCGGCCTGCCTCTGCATGAGCCGGATCACCTTATGGCTTGGACAGAAATTGGGGAATTTGCTGACTGCGCTCTTTATCAGTGCAGTTACCTATTGCCTGCCCGCGCTGCTGAGCCTTTCCGGAATGAAAAATGGTATCGAGTGGCTGGGATTCTATCCTCTATTCCATGCTGCAGCGCTCTGGCAAAACCAAGGCTATAACGCCAACGGAGAAAGCTACAACGCAATGTGGATTCCGATTTTTCTGGTATGCGCAGCATTCTTCCTCGCATGGGCTATTGGTCAGGCTCTTATTGACGATTATGACATGATAGGTGTTCCAGATGAAGTATTATAAAAATCTGTCCATCGATGAAAGTGATTTCTCCGTTCAAAGGCAAGGTTGCCGCATTCACCTGACGACCACAGAATATCAACTATTCATTACGCTGCTCGACCACTCCGGGTGCATCTGCTCCCGAAACTTTCTTCTGGCATCTGCATGGAATATCACAGTGCCAATTCAGACGCGAACGGTTGATGTGCATATCGCAAAGCTGCGGAAGAAACTGGATTTAGGCCCGGATGATTTGAAAACCGTAATGGGACGGGGGTATGCGCTTTCTATGTAAGAAAGCTGTAGAGAAAAACATTCTTTATGAGAGTCGTTTTGTTCTGATTGCAGGTATAGGTGATAAAAATGGATAAATTATATTGGGGTGCTGTCGCAATTTTTGCAATAGGCTGGTATATTGAACAACGTATGTATGTCGATGGCTACACACGGCGCAAACGCGACCTATATAAGCCAATTGATTATTTAGGTCTATTCAGCATCGGCGAATTTGTCGGCTATCTGATACGGAGTCTTGTTGCCCCTGCCTTTGTTTGGTTTCCTGACATCCTTCTTGGGTTGCCAGACAACCTTATTCAAGCTATTGCAGCCGTGTGGTTGGTTGTGATGTCCATTTTTGTCCCCACCGTGATTGAGCGTGCGATTGACGGGTTCTAATAATAGCTTGGTCCTTGCACAACTTACCAATGCCCTTGTAAACAAAACCAAAATCCGCATCGAAATTGCCGACATGTGCGATTTCGATGCGGATTTTTTCTTTTTCTTTGCAAATTGTGCGTCAAAATCATTGATTTCTCTCTGTTTAGTAATTGAAAGAATTCTTTCGACAAACTAAAACAGGGAGTATTTTTATGCCATTCAAAAGACAGAAATCCAATGTATCCCCGCATTATCACGACACACGGACGCTTTTGCGGAAGTACCGGGATGTCATATGGAATTTGGAAGTATCCGATCTCGATTTGCAAGAGGAATTCAAGGCTGAGTACGGGCTGTCCACGGATGCACTGTTTGTGGACAGCGAGGTCAACAAGAGCGGCAACCGGCTGGAAAACTATGCCCGCGCCCTGGAGCGCAGCAAAAAGATGATGCAGATCATCGACACCGCGATTGACCTGATGCGCCGCAAACACAAGAAAGGCGAATTCTATTACTGGATTTTATACTACGCCTATCTATCCCCCCAGCAGTGCGAGAATGCGGGTGCAATTTTGCAGGCACTCGAATCTAAGGGCATCTCCATTTCTCTGCGCACCTACTATGTCCACCGGGATGAAGCTATCGAGGTCCTCAGCTCGATTTTGTGGGGCTATACCTCTCAGGATTGCGAGAAAATCACCAATCTGCTGACCCCTGATTGACCCTGCACAACATCCGCACAAAATCAGCAGAGCGAAAGCCTTTTTTCCTGCACAGCCAATTTGTTATCATGGTAGTAGCCTACTTTTGGCGATTCTTAAAGTGTTTTTGCACATAGGAGGTTTCAATGACTAAGAAAAACACACGTTCCGACTCCCATAAGCACATAAAAGCAACCCTCTGCGCCGCCATGTGCAGCGTACTGACCGCAATGCCAGCTTTCGCAACTGGCGAGGATAATTCCGCCGCCGCAACCGGCACTACCGTCTGGACGAAAGCCAGTGAGATCATGCAGGATGTCTACTCGCAAATCATCTCTATCTCCACCGTCACAGCCGTAGTCTGTGCCGCCGTTGCCCTGCTGCTGATGAACTTTTCCAAGAACGGCAAGACCGTGGATGATTCCCGCGCATGGCTTAAGCGCATTGCCATCACCTGGGCGATTCTGAACGGTCTCGGCTTCATCATGGCTTATGTCACGCCGTTCTTTCAGGGCGGCACTTGGAATCCGTAACTACGCGTAATTGCAACGAGGAGGTGAACGCCTTTGGGCATTTTAGACGGTATTGTCGATTGGCTGGCAACGCAGGTGATGAACCTGCTGGATTTGGCATCTACCTCGGTACTCGGCGCATTGGGCTGCAATATGGACACGTTCAAGCGGTACTTCCCTGCTGCTTCGGCTATGTATGAAATCTTCATTTGGACGGCCATCGGGCTGGTACTGCTGAACCTTGTGTGGCAGCTTTACCGCTGCTATGGTGCCGGGTTTGACATCGATACCGAGAATCCCATCAATCTGGTGGTGCGTTCTGTGATTTTTCTGCTGCTGATTTGGTACTGCGACGACATCGTCAACCTTGCCTTGCAGATCGGCGGCACGCCCTACAACTGGATTTTGGACAGCAGCCTGCCCGGCGTGCAGTTCGGAGACTTCAATTCCGTACTGCTCGTCATCATTGGCGTGATTGCCAACGGCTCAGTAGCGCTGATTGCTCTGATCCTTGTTGTGATTCTTGCATGGAATTACTTAAAGCTGCTTTTGGAAGCTGCCGAGCGATATGTTGTGCTGGGAATTCTGGTCTTTACTGCGCCGCTTGCCTTTGCCATGGGTGCGGCGCGCGGCACAAACAACATTTTCAAAAGCTGGTGCCGGATGTTCGGCGGGCAGCTTCTGCTGCTGATTATGAACGCATGGTGCTTGAAGCTGTTCGTCAATATGGTCGGGGAATTTCTCGCTAATCCTCTGTCCTTATAGGAGATTTTTTACGTGAAAAAAACTCTTTTTTCTTTATTCACCACTGTCAGCCTTGCACTCCTATATTGTCCCGCCGCTCTTGCTTTGACTGAGGATGAGGCTGCTGCGGCTGTGGACGCACAGGGTAAGGATGCTGTCTCCGGCAATCTGTTTCTGTGGCTACTGTGCGCCATTGCCTTTCTGAAGGTCAGCACCAAACTGGACGGCATCCTGCACTCGCTGGGCATCGGCGTTTCGCGCTCGCCCGGCTCGATGCTATCCGAGGCATTGCTGGCTTTCCGCGGCTTTGAAATCGGCAAAGCCTTTATGGGACTGGGCGCTGCAAAAGCCACTGCTTCAACTGCCACCGCAAAAGCTACGCCCAGCAATACCTTTGCAGGCGGACTTTCCGGCATGGTGAGCCGTCATGTGCAGCAAAGTACCGCAAGTTCCATCAGTGGGCAGTCCGGCGGCATCGGCGCATCACTGGGCGGAACCATGTATCACAACAGCCTTGGTAAAGATGGCGGGTTTGCCAGCAAGGTCATCGGCTCCATCGCCACCGGGCAAACCGGCGGCTGCATTACAGGTGACAGCGCCGTGGAAGCGCTCAATGGTTATTTTGCAGGTACCAGCGACATGGACGCTATGCAGATTCCTGCCACCGGTGAAAATATTCCCACTGCAATGGCAACAGCTGAAAGCGATGCCGTAACAGACTCTCCTATCCCCGCCACGCCGCTGGCGCTGGAGGGCGATAGCACGGTTGATGTTTCGCCTACCCGCGACAGCGAAATTACCATGCACGCCGGTGGCAGTCCTGCTGTTACGGAGCAGACCACCATTCCCACTTCGTCCTCTATTCAGCAGGCCGCCATGAACCGCGTGTTGTTGGGGCAGATGGGCAACAGTGTCACGGACGTAGAAATCGGCGGCGGAAAAATTCAGGGGCGCGAGATCATCCCCGGACGCGGTCAGATTCAGTTTGCCATGTACAATGCCCGTCAGTATGAGAAGCCGGAGGGTCACTTCACAGAGCAGACTTCCCGCGACGGCGAAAAGTGGTACAAGGTCTATGCCACGACTCGCGTAGAAAAAACGCCCACCATTCAGGACGAACGTGGGCGTATGCAGTATGATGAGCGCAAGGTCGCCGCCATGCCAAAAGCCCCGGCGCGGAGACACTAAATGATTAAAAATGATACTCAAAATTCACGGCAGGCAGCCTCAGCAGCACTTCGTAACGCGCCCAAACTTGCCAAAATCGCGCAAGCGGGAGTGCAGGGCGGCCCTGCCGGAGCTGCTGCCGAAGCTGTGGTGCAGTATCGCAAGGAAGTATTGATTGTTGTCATTGCAGCTTTGCTTCTGCCCGTTTTGGTACTGTTCCTGCTTCCCGGCGCGATTTTCGGTACACTTACACAGCCCAGCACGGCAATCAACAACGATTTAGAAGTTGCTGCCAACGTGATACAGCTTCGCAATGCCGTATCGGATATTTTGCAGGAAGCCTACGAGGATACCCTTGCGGAAATAGAATCCGAGCGTGCAAACCTTACCTACAGCGATGTGGTCGATTCCGTGGGCGGTCATGTCTCCTACAATGCCTTTCAGCTCATTTCCATGTATTGCGCCTATCAAGGAGAGGACGACTATACCAAAATCAGCCTAACTGACCTTTCTGAACAGGTGCAAGCGCACCAGACAGAATATTATGCCTACACCACTTCCGAGGAAGTCCGCACCGAGCCTGTGCAGAAAGAGGTGCGTGGACAGACCATAACTGTACAAGAGGATCACACTTACACCGTTTTCACGCTTTCCTATGTGGGCGACGACTACTTTGCCGACACGGTTTGGCAGCTTGATGACAAGCAGAAAAGCTATGCCGATTCCTACGCGCATAACCTGACCATCTATCTCCATGAAATCGAAGAACGTGAGGGCATCTCGATTCTGGGTCAGATCAACGATTCGCTCATTGATGATAGCTCCCCTGCTCCCAGCGGCGGATTTGGCAATCCATTCAATGATCCAAACTGGGAACAGCACATTACTTCTTTCTTTGGCAAGCGCGAGGATGTCGGCATTCCCGGCAAGGATACCACCAACCACAACGGTTTGGACATTGCCTATCCCTACGGCACGCCGATTCTGGCAGTGGAGGCCGGCACAGTCATTAAAGCGGGGTACCACGTTAGTTACGGCAATTATCTGGTCATCAACCACGGCGGCGGGTACTGTACCCTTTATGCCCATTGCAGCCAGCTTTTGGCTCAGGTTGGCGATACGGTGAACAAATACGACACCATTGCCAAAGTCGGTGCTACCGGCGATGTGACCGGAAATCATCTGCATATCTGCGTCATTATCGACGGGGTCTACGTCAACCCAAAAGGGTATCTGCACTAAAACAAAGAGGGCTGTTTCTGCCAACACGCAGGAGCAACCCTCCTATTTTTTATTTATCCGAACAATACAGACAAATAATCTGTCCTGCCGTCCAATACTCGAAGAATCTCTATCGTGCCGCTTTCCTCATCCACATGGTAGAAAATCAGCTGCTTTGACACCACGAAATAACGCACATCTGTGGTGATCTCAAACTTTTCTGCCAGTGCCGCGCCCATATAAGGATTATCCGCCAGCAGGGATATTGCTTTCAGCAGCGTCGTCATCAGCTTTTTGGCGGCTTTGGGATTCTTCAGCCGCCCGGCGATGTAGTCGCGGGTCGCCTCCATGTCCTTGACGGCGGCTCTCTTATAGCTTACCCTCATTTTTCAACTCCGAACATCTTATACACTTCATCCTCGGAGTAAGAAACCGGGTCGTCCTGCGCTTCCTGCAACTGCCTTGTCAGCCGGGAGAGCGCCTTTGCCTTGATGATCTCCGCGTTGTCCTCGGTCACAGCAAAGGGAAAACCGCCAGCGTTCAGCGACTGCTGGAAAAACACGTTGATGGCATCGGTCAAGGTAAGACCGTTCTTTGCGTACACGAATTCCAGCTCCTGCTTGATTTCCGGGTTGATGCGAACGCGGAACACATCCGTTTTGGCTGCCGAAACAATGTTTTCCATAAATAAACTCCCTTCGTACCGTGGTTTTCTTCTTATCTCCATTATACGTCCATGGCATTCAGTTGTCAATCTATGTGGCTACATTGATGCCACAAAAACACATTTGAAAATTTATCTGCCGAAATGCAGTAAATCAGCACAACATCCGCACAGCAAAAGTCTTTTTTGCTGCAATATGACTCTGCTATAATAGTATCGTCAAAATTGAACAGAAACGCAAGAGCGCCTTTTTCCGAGGGCGCTCTTTTTGTTTGGAGGTGGTCGAAATTTCACGCGAAGAGCGGGATGTTTACCTGATCCCGCAGAATTTTGTGGACACCGGCACGATTCTCGGCGGTACGGTCAAGCTGCGCAATGCAGTGGAGGCGGCTGTGCTTGCCGTGGGCAGTGCGGTGCCGCTGTTTTATCTGCCGCTGGCGTTCAACATCCGCCTGATGATCGTCATTGCGGTGTCGGTTCCGTTGGGTGTTTTTGGTGTGGTCGGTATCGGCGGCGACAGCCTGACGCAGTTTGTGGCGCACTGGTTCCGCTTTATGAAGCGTCGCCGCATCGTCACACCCACACCGAAGGGCAATCTTGAAGCCAACCGCCACCGGCATCTGCGGTTCATCAGCAAGCGGTATCGCGTTGTCTACTACGACGATTCGGATACCCTGCCCCACAACGCACAGGTCTTGCAGCGCAAGGCAGACCGCCACGGAAAGCTGGTAAAGCGGCAAACTCTTTATGACCTGCTCCCCATCGAGAAAATCGAGAATGGCATCCTGCACACCACAGATGACCGCTACATCAAGATTCTTGAGATTGAGCCCATCAACTTTCTGCTGCGCTCCCCGCGGGAGCAGCGCAGTGTAATCTATTCGTTCGCCAGCCTTTTGAAAGTCAGCCCGGTACGGCTGCAATTCAAGTCGTTTTCCCGCAAGGCAGATGTCAACGCCTATCTGGACAAGCTGCGGCGGGATGCCGCCAACGAGCCGGACGCAGCGGTGCGCAAGCGCCACATGAGCTATATCCGCTTTGTCAAGCGCCTCGGCTCTCGCGATGCCGTCAGCCGCCGTTTCTTCGTGATTTTCCAATACGAAGCCCCTACGAACGAACGGAATATCTCCTACGCCGAAATCGTCTCCACGCTCGAAACCACCGCCCGCAACTTTCGTACTTATCTTGCGCAGTGCGGCAATGCCATCGTGGAACACGAGAACGAGGACGAGTTCCTCACAGACGTTTTCTATACCTTACTAAATAGGCGAACGGCGGTACAGGTGCCATTGCAGGAGCGCATCCAAGACGTGCTTGCCAGCTATCTGGCCCAGAACGATGCCACCGCACTGGACAAGATACCGCCTGCCGCCTTTATGATTCCACCCTCGCTGGATTTGAAGCATGGGCGCTATCTCTATATGGACGGCACCTACCATGCCTACCTGATGATTCCCGCAGACGGCTACCGTGCGCAGGTCACAGCTGGATGGATGGCGCTGCTGGTAAACGCCGGCGAGGGCATTGATGTGGATCTGTTTCTGGAACGACAGCCCAAGGAACGCATGATGCAGAAAATCGGGCAGCAGATTCGCATCAATCGCAGCAAAATCAAGGACACCAGCGACACAAACTCGGACTTTGATGACCTCTCCAACGCCATTCGTTCCGGCTACTACCTGAAAGACGGCCTTGCCAACAACGAGGATTTCTACTACGCCGCCATCCTCGTAACGGTCACCGCCGCCAGCGTCAAGGATTTGGAGTGGCGTATCGGGGAGATATGCAAGCTCATGGTCTCGCAGGATATGAATTTGCATCTGTGCAGCTTCCGGCAGGAGGCAGCCTTTCTCTCTTCCCTGCCGCTGTGTGCCCCGGACGCGGCGCTGTTCAAGAAGTACCGCCGCAATATCCTTACCTCCACTGCAGCCAGCTTTTATCCGTTCGTCAGCTTTGAGTTGTGCGATACCAACGGAGTGCTATTGGGCGTGAATAAGTACAACAACTCCCTCGTCAGTCTCGACAACTTCAACACCCGCATCTATAAAAATGCGAATATGGCAATCCTCGGCACTTCCGGCGCGGGCAAGACATTCACCATGCAGCTTATCGCCCGGCGTATGCGGCTGGCGGGAACACCGGTTTACATCATCGCGCCCCTAAAAGGTCACGAGTTTTACCGGCAGGCCAAGGCGTTGAACGGTACCATCATCCGTATTGTGCCGGGCAGCCCGGACTGCATCAACGTCATGGAGATTCGCAAAATCGACCACACCAGCAGCGAACTGCTGGATGGCCCTATGCCGGAGCAGTCGGAACTGGCCGCCAAAATCCAGAAGCTGCACATTTTCTTCTCGCTGCTGATTCCCGATTTGAGCAACGAGGAACGCCAGCTCTTGGATGAAGCTATCGTTACCACCTACCGCAATAAGGGCATCACCTACGACAACGCCAGTCTGGATGACCCGGCGCATCCCGGCCGGTACCGCGAAATGCCGATACTGGGCGATCTGCACGCGGTTTTGTCGGTTGCCCCGGAGACACGGCGTATCGCCAATATTCTGAACCGCCTTGTACACGGCTCGGCTTCCAGCTTCAACCGCCAGACGAACGTGAACCTAGACAACAGCTATGTCGTCATTGACATCAGCGAGTTGTCCGGCGATCTGCTGACGGTGGGCATGTACATCGGGCTGGATTATATGTGGGATAAGGCCAAAGAGGACCTGACCCGCCGCAAGCAGATTTTTATAGATGAAGTCTGGCAAATCATCGGCGCATCGTCCAATGCGCTGGCCGCCAATTATGTATTCGAGGCCGTCAAGACGATTCGCGGCTATGGCGGCGGTGTGCTGGTTGCCACGCAGGATTTGAACGACTTCTTTTCCTTGGAAGATGGAAAATACGGCCGCGGCATCCTGAACAACTGCAAAATCAAAATCATTCTGAATCTGGAGGAAGAGGAAGCGCAGCGCGTACAGAGCGTCTTGAAGCTGACAGATGCCGAAATCGACAACATTACCCGCTTCGAGCGCGGCAGTGCGCTAATCGTCACAAACTCCAACAATGTCACCGTTGATATGCGATGCAGCGAGGAAGAAAAGGACCTGATCACCACAGACCGGGACGAGCTGCGCCGCATTGTAGAACGCAAAATGCAAAATCAAACCGAAACGGAGGAATCCTAATGAAGAAACCTGTTATCGCCGCCCTGTGCTGTTTTCTGGCACTGGGTACCGCCACCGCAGCCTTTGCCGAGGAGCCCACGACCGCCCCTGCCCCGGAACTGGTGGAATTGTCGCCCGAAGATACCGCGCCGCCGTTCTACCCGGACAGCATCTCATGGCAGGAGGACGGCGGTCAACTGCTTGTCGTCAAGCAGTACAGCGTGCCCTACGGCACGACCGTTGCCGACCTGACCGAAAGTGGTATACAGTGGGGCGGTTTTGACTACACCTTATGGGGTGTCACCCAGTCGGTAGAGGGCGGTGTAACCGAGGAGAAAGAGGTCACGCAGGATTTTGAATTGTCCGTGCGCAGCGCCGATGCCGAAACCGCCCGCAATGACGTGAAAGAGTCCGTCGCCTACGATGACGAGTACGGCTTTTCCGGCTCACTGACCTTGCAGGACATTACGATTGGCGAGACATTGCAGGCCGACAGCACCTACATGGCAACAGCGCACTACGCCGGGACTGTCACTCGCACCGAGGCTGGAACCGTACATTATACGCTGCTGTATGCGCCGGTTTCTGCACCTGTGGTGGTTGCTGCTGTAGAAAGCAGAATTACCCCCGCCCTGTTGATTATGGGCATTGCCTGCGCGCTGCTTTTTATCGCCGTGCTGCTGATTATCACCCACCTGCTGCGCAAAGAACCCTCCCATGCGGCAGAACCCGCAAAGCCCGCACCTGCGCCGAAAGTCTATGTGCCATCCGGGGATATTGTTCTCGGCGGCAGAAATGAGGATGACGATGAAGAAAATCTCTGATTGGGCAAAAGTTCTGCTGCCGCTGGTCGGCAGCGGAATGGTTCTGCACTACCTGTTTTTATGGCATGAGCGCCGCCATGCGGTGGTGCCGCATAAAGAAGTCTATCACAAACCGCACCATTAAGGAGGAAAACACCATGATTGCACAATGTCTTTACCAGTCCGACCCAAAGAATCTTGCCAGCATGGGTAGACAGCGCCTTGCCTGCCAGCGCGCCGCCCGCAAATTGCAGTGGGGCGTGCAGAAAGAACGCATTTCCGAGACAAACGAGCCCGTGCCGTTACTCATGCGTCCCGCCGTCAAGGAAATTTTGCAGGATGCCGAGCAGCATCGTTTTGATGTGCTGCTGATTGGCAACCGGGATTCGCTTTGCTGTGATGCCGCCGATATGGAGAGCTTTTTGACCGTGCTGAACTCGTTCAACATCCACATTTTTGCCGGCGGTCAGGGCAGTTGGGTCGAGCCGAATGGCCGTCACTACGCGCCCCTGCCCCGCCTGCCATGGCAGGAAGATGACGTAGCGGAGGTGCCGCAGTGAGAGAAAAATTCAAACGGTTTTGGGATACCGCCAACCCTGATTTGCTGCGGCTTGTCATTATCTTTGTTTTGGTTGGGCTGCTGTTGGCCGGGTTCTTGCTTTTCGGGCGTTCCAGCAAGATTGGTTCTGTCCTGCCCGCATGGACACAGACTGAGCACGTTGAATCGCCCGATGAACGACTTTCCGCCGCACAGAAAGAAAACCCGGACACCGTGGCGTGGATTACAATTTCCGGCACGAACATTGACTCGCCTGTGCAGCAGTACGGCGACAATGACTATTATCTGCGCCGTGATGAAAAGGGGGTCAAGGATTACCACGGCTGCATCTATGCCGACTATGTCTGCCGCATGGACAGCGGTATAAAAGTATCTCGCAATCTTATTTTTTACGGTCACACCTTTACCGACGAGGACTATGTCGGCGGATTTGAGGATTTGCACAAATACCGCGTGTTCGAGTTTGGGCAGGAAAACCCGTACATTTATGTTTCGCTGGCGGATGAAAAGCTGACGTATCAGATTTTCAGTGTGTGGGTCTGCGACGCAAAGGCTGACACCGACTGCATTCAGGCAGACCCGGACGATGCTGCATTCCAGCAGATTCTGGATAAGGCTGTTGCCAGCTGTGCATTCGACTACGGTGTGGACGTGACGACCGATGACCATATTCTGACACTCTCCACCTGCACGGCAGACCCCAACAGCCGCCTGCTGGTTGTTGCTAAGCTGATTGACGGAGGTGGTGCAGATGTAAAATTGTAAATCGCACGCACTCTTTTGAAGTATAAACCCACACAAGGAGATATGCAATGCAATACAAACTCAAACACCGCTTATCTGCGGCGCTCATGGCGGGTGCTATGTGCTGCACGATGATTCCTGCCGCTTCGGCCGATGAGATTGCCACGCCGGAAACGGCAGAAGCCGCAGCCGCAGAAGCCACCAACCAAGTAGAACAGCCTGCGGCATCGGACGGCGGGCTGTCCGTGGAAGAAATCCAATCTCGGATGTATCCCAGCTTGCCGCAGACGGCCACCGGGTACTACCTCGACTCCACCGGTCTGCCTGTACTGACCGGCAAAACAAAAATCAGTATCGAGGGCTGGGGCAACGAGGATTACAGTGCCTACGATGCCGACAGCACGATTCAGGTCGCACTGGATGAGGCCTTGTTCAATACCGACAGCGCCACAGCCTCTTTTCCCCGCATGGACGGCGAGGACTATGCCATCGTCCCCATCAGTATGCAGGTGCTGTACCCTGCCAACGGCGGCAGCGCGGACATTACGCTGCCCGACAATGTAGAACTGCTGGGATACAACTTTACCAGCGATGACTTGTGCTCTGCTACCGAAGAAGAACGCCAGCGGCAGCTCCATTATGATTTTTCCGAAGGCACGGCATCGGTGGCGGGCATCTATGTCAAAGCTACCGAGGATTTCAGCGTCACACTGACCTATACAGACTCGGAAAAGAGCCTGACAAAAGCGCTCCATGTCACGCTCGACGATTCTGCGCCGTTCCCTGGCATCCTGCAGGATCGTTTTGCACAAGAGGCACAACCTGCCACCTGCTCGGCGGACGCAGGTGTTGCAGCTTACGCAGGTTTGCAGGTCACGCAATGTGTCTACACCAGTGTCGGCTGGATGAACTACCTTGGCGGACAGCCCGCCCTGTGTGCCGATAGCGGCAAATGGGCGTGGGGACCCGGTGCAACCTATGCCAACAAGTATCCGCCGGTAGCCAATTATTCCTCGGCAGGCAGTGTCTGGGTATTGGCCGAGTTCTTTGGTAAAGGCTGGACAGCGGATCAGGCAACCATGTGGGCACAGGGCTTCAACAGCGGCGCACCGTCTGCGGTTTCTGCTTGCGCGGCCGAAGATGCCACCGACAACAACGCCTATCTTGACCGCCTTGCGTGGCAGGCAGAGCAGTTTCCGGACAGCCTTGCCGGTGAGATTGTGAACGGCACAGCAGTCTATGCAGACGACGATGCAGAAACGGTGTACATTGGCACGTTGTATGTCCCCAGCAACGCCGCATGGCAGCGCTTTGTTATTCTGGACTACACCCCGGTCACCTTAGGCGGGGATAACGAGATCCCCGAACTGACCCCGGAAGGCCAGCCCATAGATAAACCGTGGAATGCCAGCTATGAGCGCACCGAAACGCTGGATTTTTCGTATAGCATCAACACGGACAAAATCCAGTTGGAAACGCTGGAGAAGGTGGACGGTGCAGGCATCGACATTGCCCCGATTCTGGATGGCATTCCCTCCGACATCAACGGTGGCAGTTGGACGATTACCTCGGCAGGTAAGCAGTCGGTGACCACCGGCGGTCACACGCAGGATAACAGCTACCATCTCAATGGCGGCGATGCCTCCGCCACATGGACGGTACATTACAGCGTCAGCAAGTCGGCATCCCAAAGCGGCAGCGTTACCGCAAACAGTGAGCAGGATGCAGACGCACAGGCATCTGCGGCACAATCTGCTGCGCAGAGCGCCTGTGAAAGTCAGGTCAATGGTGAAATCGAAGCAGCGCTGTCGGCGGTACACGGATACTTCGATAGCCTGAAATTCAGCTATGACGAGGTCACCATCCCGCACGGTTTTGATTCCACGCCCGGTGCGCTGGGCAGCCACCAGACCATTACGGTTCCTGCCAACAGTTCGAACGATTACCCGATGAAAAACGATGAATGGTCGGTAAAAGTCAGCATCGACAAAATCGACAGTGAAACCAAGCAGCGCATCAAGGGCGATGCTGAGTTTAAGATTTTCGAGTGGGATACCGTCCGGCAGTGCTATATTCCGGCAGGCGGGTATAACCAGTACAAAGTCGAGCGCCAGTCGGATGGCACCTATAAGGTCATCAACCACAGCGGCTATGCAAACGGCTCGGATAATGTTTACTTTACCCAGCGCAACGAGGGCCGTTTTGTCATTGTCGAGCGCCGCGCTCCCAGCGGGTACTACGGCGATTGGACGGATGTAGCCAATCCCGGTACGGCTGGTTCCGTGTTGGGCAAACGCGCCTACGCCTTTGAAATCACCAAGGCACTGGACGGTCAGACCATCCAGTTGGGCAACGCCGATTACAACGCCGACGTTGGTACAGCCAATGGGGGCAGCACCCTTATCGACACCGGCGAGGGCATTGTTAGCATTACGTTCGGTGACCGCAACGGCGACAAAGCCTATAATACTGACCCTACCGACATCGCCAGCAATGAGAAGTCCTACACCATGCGCGCTGATTCCGCCTCCATGCAGAATGACCGCACTCTCGGCAGCATCACTCTCTCCAAAGCAGACTTGGATGCCGCCCGGTATCTGGCCGCAGGCAGTAATGGCGACTCAACGCTTGAAGGTGCCGTGTACGACCTGTACGCTGCCGAGGACATTCATCATCCAGACGGCATTTCCGGCATCATCGATTACTCCAAAATCACAGATGTCAGCGGCAACCCTATCTGGCATACTACCGTACTTACCAACGGCGCATGGAAGTCCAATTATCTCCCGGTTCTGAAAAAAGACAATCTCGTCGCTTCTGCCGCCATCAAGGACGGAAAGTTGGCTTTTTCTAATCTCTACTTAGGACGTTATTACCTTGTAGAGCGCGCCACAGGCATCGTGATTCCGGTGAATTCCAACGGGCAGTATTACCTCTCCGGCCAGTACCCCCTGCTCAACAAAAAGTTAGAGCCTACCGGCCGCTATGCTTCTCTTGCCAGCAACGGCACAGAGTACACCGACTACGTCTACTGCAACCAGTATTCTGCTGTTGCCGAGAGCCGCGCCTTGGACGGCAGCAAGACCTATGACGGCTACTACCTGTCTTTTGCAAAAGGCTATCTCTGTGATGAAGTCAACCACTATCAGTCCCTTACTTATGCAGATGAATCAACTTACGTTGTCCGCACCGAAGACCAGACGCAGGACGAAGTGCTGAAATCCGGGTTCAGCCTGCAAAAGCTGGTGTCCACCACCGGACAGCCCTCCCCTGCCATCAAGCTGGGCGGTGCCGGGTTCAAAGTGTATCGCATATCGCTGCTGAGCAAGGCAGACCAGTTCACCAAAAATGCCGATGGCAGCTACGATGCCGCCAGCATTCTGGATGCCTACCGTAAATCCGGTTACGATCAAGACACGCTGAAATTTGATTTTTCTAGCGAGGAACAGGCCATCGCCACGATGTACGAGAGCGACACCGCCGCTGTCACCCGCTATAACGCCACCTTGACCGCAGACGGCGATTTTGCCAATGGGCAGGGCCTCGCCTGGGTTCTGACCAACAATGCGCAGGAATACCGACTTTCCGAAATCTTCACGAACGAGGAAGGCATTCTGCGTGTGCAGGGACTTCCCTACGGTCAGTACATCGTCGTGGAAACGACAGTGCCGAAAGACGTTTTTCAGGCCGAACCGTTCCTTGTCAATGTCAATGCGTCCAGCCCTCAGAGCAGCTTTACTGTTCCCGCCGGCAGCATCACAACGCCCAGCGGCAGCTACATGACCTACAACATTCTGGACGAAGAGTTAGAGGGCTACTTGCAGCTTGTCAAAATCGACATTGAGACGGGCAAGCCTGTCAAAATTGCCGACACCGCGTTCAACCTTTACTATATTGCCGAGAGCGGTCACGAAACCCTTGTGGAGATGAACGACCCGAAATCCGGCAATGCCTGGGCAAAGACCAGCACTTTCTATACCGACTCCAACGGTGAAATGAAGACCCCGGAGAAACTGCCGCTGGGCAAGTACCGCATCGTTGAGGTCGAAGGCCCGCATGGGTATTTCAACGACCGCCAATACAATGTTGTGTTTGAGCTGACATCGGACCGTGTGTATCAGGTCAGTGGCGGCAGCGCCGACGGCATGGATGACTATGTTATCACCGAAAGCTACTATAACCACGAAACACTGGGGCAAATCAAGATCCGCAAAATGGGCAACGTGCTGACCGGATACGAGAACGGGCAGTTCGTGTACGAGACGGACAATCTTGCCAATGCCACCTATGAGATTCACGCGCAGGGCGACATTCCCACGCCGGACAATCAAGGTACGCTCTGGTACGCAGACGGCGACCTTGTCGCCACCGTTACCACTGCCGAAGATGGACAGGTGGACGAAGTCCGGTTCAGCCCCACGCGAACCACTGCAACCTACGATTTTCTGAAAGTGACCCACGATGGCACCAAGGGCGAAGTCACCATCACACTGCCGCTGGGTACCTACACAATTTCTGAAGTGCAGGCTCCTTACGGTTTTGTCCACACCGACCACACCTACACCGTGGTGCTGGACTGGGATAACCAGTACAACGATCTGGTCCTTGCGAAGACTATCATAGACCACACGCAGGACGGCGATGTTGTCTACGACTACTCTATTATAAATGTAGGCAATGCCAGCGCCGAACAGATTGAAAAGCAGATTCTCGTCTTTGAGAATGCCCGCGTGCTGCCGGTCGTTGAGGAGGGAAAAGTCGGTGTCGGGCTGTATAAGCTGGACCGCGACACCTGCGATTTGACTGATGAAGCGCCCTATGCAGACGGCTGCAAGACCCGCGCCAACCTTTTGAACGGCGGCAGCAACCGTGCCGACATCCCAGCAGATGCCAAGATGGTCGCAGGGGCAGTCTATGAACTGTACACCGCAGACGACATTTACAGCATCTCAGGTGAGCTTCTGGCCGCCGCCGATACGCTGCTAGGCACAGCCACCACCGATCAAAACGGCCTTGCCTATTTTGACGTGGATGTTCCCCTGCGCGAGATCAGTGTGCCGGACGGCTACCTGATTGAACAGAGCGTAATTCCGGTGGAGTTCACCTACGAAAACCAGTTTATTGCATGGCAGATCGTTGACTGCCTGCACTCCGACAAGCAGACCACCGTGGAGATCGACAAGCGTGCTTTCGCCTCTGATTCTGATACCACCTTTGCCCTGCCCGGTGCCACCTTGACCGTGACCGATTGGAACGGCAATGTGGTGGATAGCTGGGAAAGCAGCGACACGGCTCATGTGATTCGTGGACTGCATCTTTCCCACGACTTTGCCGGGAACCGCGATACCACCAAAATCTATACGCTGTCCGAGACCCGCCCGGCAGACGGCTATACCACCGCCCGCTCGATTCAGTTCCGCTTGGAGCAGGCCACGGGCGATAACAGCTACTTGCAGGAAACGACGGTCTGGGTACTGCATGAATCCGAAGATGCCGAGTACCAGTCCGGCAGTATTATCTCCCCCACTGCATTCTCCGATGATTCCGTGGCTACGATTCCCGCCAAGCTGCGTGCTTTCTGGGATAAGTTGCTGGGCAAGAATCCCGATGCAGACGGCGTTGTCATTGCCAACTGGTACTGCGTGAACGGCATGCTGGTGGTGAATTTCACCGATGCCGCCAATGACCGCGCCATTGCCAAGTGCCTGCGGGAGAGCGATTTCTCCGATTTGACGTTTGATAAGGTCTACTTGACCGGCGCGGCGGCTCCTGCATTCTTTGCCGATAAGCAGGTTGCAGAAAAGCCCGCCGATGCCGAAATCACCTACTCTGCAAGTTGGATTCTGCTGAAGGATTCCGATGGGTTCAGCCAGACCGTTACAATGCTGGATGCCCCGACCCGCGTAAAAATCAGCAAAGCTGATATTACGACTCACGAAGAAATCCCCGGTGCCACGCTGCGCGTTCTGGACAAGAACGGCAATGTTGTAGACGAATGGGTATCCGAAAACACACCGCACTACATAGAGGCTGTGCTGGTTGCGGGCGAAACCTATACGCTGGAAGAAACGCTCGTACCCGATAATTCCGGGTATGTGCCTGCCAATGCCGTTCAGTTCACGGTCGAGGATGACGGCGAGGTCCAGCACGTTTTCATGCAGGACGACTACACGAAAGTGCAGATTTCTAAGACCGACATTGCCACTGGCAAGGAGATCAGCGGTGCAAAGCTGAAAATCACGGACGCAGACGGCAAAATCGTTGCTGAATGGGTCACGGACGGCGCACCTCACTATATGGAGCGCATCCCAATGGGTACGTACACCCTGACCGAGACGATGGCTCCCACCGAGCAGGGCTATGTCCGCGCCGAGAGCGTTACCTTTGAGGTTGGCCCCACCGGGGATATTCAGCGCGTAGAGATGAAAGATGACTTCACCAAGGTCGAAATTTCCAAGGCTGACATGACGGATGGCCGCGAACTGCCCGGTGCAAAGCTGAAAATCACCGATGCCAGCGGCAACACCATTGCCGAGTGGGAGACCAACGGCCAGCCCCACCGTATCGAGCGTCTGAAGCCCGGTGAGTATACGCTGACTGAGACAGCTGCCCCGGCCGGGTATCTGCTCAGTGAGGAAGTACACTTCACCGTGCAGGAGACCGGAGAGATTCAGAAAGTCACGATGTATGATGCCCCGGCGCACGCGCTGATTCTCACCAAACGAGATATTGCCACCAATGCAAAGCTGACAGATGCCCGCTTAACGATCCGCGATGCCTACGGCACGACCATTGATCGCTGGACAACTACGGACGGCGACCATGCCATTCGCGTACTGCCGGAGCGCTCCGCCGCCAAAGACCCGCACAAAAATCTGCTGCTTTTGTCCGATGACACCAGCGAACACGTCTACACGATGGTGGAAGAACTGGCCCCGGACGGCTATCTGGTTGCCGAGAGTATCACGTTCAAAGTCATGCAGATGAACGATGCCCTTGTTGTATTCATCTGGCAGGACGGCGGCTGGCAGAAATCTTCCGAGGGGTACCTTGCCATGTACGATGAGCGCACCGATACGCCCGTGCCGCTTATGAAAACTTTCCCGCAGACCGGCAGCATTTTATAAAAACTGTGCCAAGTTGTTACACTGCGCACAATTTAAGAATGGAGTGATATTTTGTCCGTTTCCTGTTTTACTTCCACCAATTCGCATCTTTGCAAGTTCCTGCGCACCACAGGTCGCGATTGGCGCAACACTATCTACATCGAGTGCGGCGACTGTCAGCGTGCTGCGAGCCGTAGCTGCAAGAATTTGCTCTGTGCCTTTGACACGGCCGGCGCGCCGGTAATCGTGCCGGTACATGATGTGGAATACTTGTTCAGCACCACCGTGGACAAGTCCGAGTGCCGTGCCATCCTCACGAAAGCCAACTTCTGTGAACTATACAAAGGCTGGATTGATGAGCACATCCGCGACCCCCACGCCTGTCCGTTGAATGATTTGTACGTCAGCTGGGAGATTCCCGAGCCTTGCGCGGCGAGGATTTTTCTGAATCGGTAAATAGGCGCCAAATAACAACAATCCCCAAGGTGACTTCATGCTGCCTTGGGGATTTGTTTGTATCGCACTCGATATATGACACTAACTTCGTTCTGTCTTTTGTTCTTGTTGTTACATTTCCCTTGTGTTCAAGAACTTTTGTCTGATTTGCTTTACAGTCTCCAAATGTCTGTTTGCATAGAACTTTTTTACGGCATCGGACGTGTGCTCAACCTCTGAATTCAGAGCATTTTCCAACTTTTCAAGGTTTTTCCTTGTGACTTCTGTATCCGTCTCGTCACGTTCTACTGCGCCACCCCTAAAAGATATTTCTTTTAATATAGTTAGCATTTCTTGCTGTTCCGATATATTTGCTTTTTTGTACGCAGAGAGAAATGCGGCAAGTAGCTCGTCATTAAAGCATACAAGTATTTTAGATTTCGCTGCGAGACCTCTTTCGTATGTTGGGTTCTTTAAGTAATCTATAAAGAAAATCTCGTTCATTAAGTATGGCCACTGATCTTGCAACTTCTCTATTTCCTCATTGAGCGATTGTTCTTGTGGCGTCAATTTAGTTTCGCCTTCGTCTCTCATAAGTCTTCGGTGTCCACGTTCTTCACAAATATCTCCCTTTATAATTTTAGCTTTTCTATTATGGAATCCCTGAAGCAATCTTGCATCATCAACGTCACACTGTATAGGAACACCTATTTTCCGGAAATCATCAAGCCTTCCTAAAAGAGCCACATAATCATCCGTTGTTAGCTTTCCATCATATGCCTGCTGTAATACTTGTGGCAGCCCCCGGTCAATAATCTCTTGGCTCAACTCCCAGAAAGCCTTATCGAGAACTTCCCGCTCCGGTGCAGTTTCTTTTACTGAAAAGCGTTGATTCAAAGCGGCTTTTATGCGCTGTTCATTCCACTCGCCTTCAATCATCCAACGAATAAGCGGTTGAATTCGATATTGTGCATTATATCTTTTATACTTACTATTTTCACCATCTTGTGTTGTTTGCCATCGAGGGGGATTCCGTTTTTTATCCTCTGCTTTTTCTTCCAAAAAATTAAAATGGTATTCATCATATTCATCCATTTTTTTGTAGTTTCCACCCTTCACTTCGAAAAGGTACGCGGCAAACACATATAGTGCCTCTCCCATACCATCAGTAGGAAGTTTTAGGCTGTGCCATAACCCATACACACGTTCAAAATCTATCAAACATGATTTGAATGTTCTGAGATTGCGACTCCCGCTTTCTTCAAATACTTGGAATAGCTTTGGGCTTTCTTTTTTCAAGAATTCCTTGTATTCACTTGTTTCTGTCTTGTAGTCTTCAATCATTTCCTGTTGGATTCTTCGATACTCCATGTCCAACTTGACTGTTCGCTCTACAACTTTTTCCTTAAAAGTTTTGTAATTTTCCTCATCTTCTATATTATCTTCCGATGCAATTACTATTGTCTTAATTCTTTTGTCTTCTACATAGGTATTTATAATTCCCAATAAATCAATTACACCGATTTTACATCGCTCAAAATCGTCAAATACTAAAACCAATTTCTTTTTAACAGGCTGCTCTTCCCCTGCAACTATACAATAGACTTCTTTCTCAATCGGTAAAAAATCATGGATATCAATGGACAGCAACATATTCGCACTTTTTGCTATCTTTTTGATTTTTCCAAAGTCAAACAGTACACCAACATCCGCTATCCGTTCCCCGCTGATCCGCCGTATGTTCCCAAAGAAAATCCCTGCGGCGCTTACCTCTACGACTTCACTTACCAAAAAGATGCCACCGCCCCGCGCGCATTTCTGAATTTTGAGGGCGTTGCCTCCTGCTTCTACGTCTGGCTCAACGGTCAGTTTGTCGGGTACA
>ERZ1035001.40-NODE-40-length-79751-cov-1252.198994_pt1 | contig 79751 bp, 93 predicted proteins | sample MGYA00520685_ERZ1035001 | MGnify/ENA primary metagenome ERZ1035001 (study PRJEB33766, sample SAMN09781749) | gut metagenome | biome: gut microbiome | host: Homo sapiens | place: Madagascar | study: EMG produced TPA metagenomics assembly of the PRJNA485056 data... | reverse complement strand
CCCTCATGTACTACCTTATACTTCTTTGTTAACTTATTCATATCTTGTTTCCTTTCTTTACTTTAATGTTAAACTTATGATTACAATGCAGGAGTAACTGAGACTGTGTAGCCCTTGCTCTGCAATGTCTGTACTGCTGCATCTGATGCAGAAGTACGTGTTCCGATGCAAGCAATGGTCTTTTCCCAAGTATTACTACTGCTAGTAATAGCTGCCTGACACTGGGCTTGATTTTGTAGCATTTTGTCAATATTACTTATTACGACATTGCCTTCCATAGCTACAATCTTAGAAGAAGAAGGACGTTCCCCCCAAGTAAATGTTGTAGTACATTTAATCAAACTTAAAAAAGTAACGTTAGGAGGTAGTGTTGCCAAATCTCCATTTAATGTAGAATTACTACTTTTTATAGCAGAAAGATTATTTAAACCCTTTAAATTACTTATATCACCAGAAATATTGTCAACTGCAAGACCTTGCAAAGCAGTAAGATTTTTCAAAGCAGAAATATTACCACTGACATTAGTTCCGTTCAAAATAAGCGATGTCAAAGCAGTAAGTTTTTGCAATGATGAAATGCTGCCATGAATATCGTCATAACCAAACCTCAAATTGGTCAAAGTAGTAAGATTTTCCAAAGCAGAAATATCACCTGATACTTGTGTAGAAGACATATTCAAAATTTTCAAATCAGTAAGATTCTTCAAGTTTTCAATATCTCCGCTAACATTTGTGTTATTTAAAGTAATATTTGTCAAAGCAGTAAGATTCTTTAATGCTTCAATATCTCCACTAATATTGCTTTTAGGGACTACTAATGCACTCAATGATTTAGAGTATTTCAATCCATCCAAATCAAAATAGAAATTACCATTATCATTAGTAGGATTCTTTACCCAGTCATTAATAACAGACAGTGAGTATTTATCCAATATGCAAACGTCACAATCAGCATTTGACACATACACTGATTTAGGAAAATCCTTTGTGACAGTAATCTTCTTACCTAGGTTTGTACTGAGGGTTTCATCCGTGAAATAGGCATCACCGATTATCTCCAGCTGACTATCCTTTGTAAAAATAAGATTCTTACCTCTGTTAGAGGTTGTTGGTACTGTTGATTTGTCAAAATGAACACGCATTTCACCAATTCTAAGCAAATCAGGATTACCTGATGCTCCTTTTAATTTTGTTATAAAACATTTATCCATAATAATGTAATATTTAAAATGTTAATATTATTTGTTTCTTGTATAATGATAAACTTTATCCATATTTGCAGTATTCTGTTCTATCCATTTTAGTGCTCTGTAAATATTATCACAATGCTTGAACTCCTTTATTGGACTATAAACACTCACTGTATGTGGAGTGTTCCCAGACGATGCTGTTGTTTCTTTTATGCATTTGTATTTAAAATACCCCATTTGAGCGTTAAGACCAAATGAAACCACATCACCCACATTATATGCTAACGTTGCATCAAAAGTCTCAGATGTGTCTGTTTGAGGATTGCCACTTTCGTCAAGAACAGCTTCCCAATATTCACTTCTGACAACACTATCTGCTATACATGGAGAATCAGACCACTTCTTATACTCCTCTTCAAAGAAGTCTGTACCTATACGCATACACCAGTCCTGAAGTAGGGAGAAGATGTTATCAGCTGATATTATACCTACATCAGCAAGTTGTGCATAACGTTTTTCTAATACATCGTTATAGTACTTTAGTATAAATCCTGTAGGAAGTTGAAGGTCATTCCCTAAATGTGAATTACTTGGTGCTCCTATTCTGTTTCCTAGGTGCATTGCTCCAAATACTCCATCACAATCATATAGTCCTACCCACCATTTAATACCATTATAAGTGAACCACTGCCAGTTTTTTTTAAGTGAGTCACCATCTCCTAATATATCAATGACAATAAGGTAGTCTATAAGATTCTCCACATCATAAAACTTTTCAAACACTGCCTTGAATGCTTTCAAATCTTCCTCTGTTTTGCTCGAAGTCTCATAAGTAGATGCAGCACCCTTGACGGTATTAATAGTATTTGCGAAGTCTTGAATATACTTTTTGACCTTGGCTGTCATTTGCAAGTTCTTCTTAATCTTTGAGGAAATGACAGTACCATCAGGAAGTTGTCCTGCTGCTATCCAAGTATCAACTTCATCTTTACCTGCAATCTCCTCCTGCTTGATGTCAGCATCATATTTATTACCACCAATGGCATAGAGATTCTTAGGATTACGCACCTCAAATCCATTATCACCAGTACCCCATACAATAGTACCATTCCATAGAATGTTATAATCTATAGTACCGTCAAGATGAACATGCTCTGCGGTTGATTTATCCATGTGATAGTTATCACGATGTTTCTTCAACTGAAAAGAGAAGATACCATAGAACTTATCATTAAGATATACTGCTATAGGGAAACCATCAGGAAAACATCTTGCACCTGTATCTGTCAGCAAAGAGAAGTCACCAACGTAAGGGTTTCCAAGACTCTTTGTTGTTATACCAATCTTTGACATATCAAGCAAAGCTTTTTTCCAAGGTCTATCATACATATTTCCCCTTGTACGTACAATCTGGTCATATAGCTTATAAGATACAGCACCAACACCACGGAAAAAGTCTGTATAGTATGCTTTCATGTGAAAACTATCTTGTGGCACCCAATTTCCGATTCTTACCTTTGGAGTATTATCACCAATCCACTCATCATCACAAAGGTCAATGGCTACGTTCTTTTTAACGAATCCCATAGAAGAATTGCCTTGTGCATTAAGAATTGCATGTTTCTTGAAATAGTTTCCATTCATATCCCAAAACTCCAAAAATGCCTTTTTGTTATCTTTCTTAGTTGTTGGCATGGAATCTATGTTTGTAATATTGATGATAGCAAGACGTGGCTCTGGTATCTGAATGAAGCTACTTTCACTCCAATCAATAGGTGTCTTAACATCAAAGCCATTCGCTTTGAGGGCATTTTGTATGTTGTTTACGCTATTTCCTTGGAGGTTGAGATTTGATACTTCAAGATTTGTAACTTCCATATCATGCTCATGTTTTTTTCCATCAGTATCACGATAAGACATTACCTTACCATCTGCATCAGTAACAATCTCCATTCTTTTCTCAGGGTCTTCTAATGTTCTATGAGCCTCTGCTACATCAGAATTAATAAGAGACTTGCCTTCCTCTTTATCAACCTTAGCATCAATGGTCTCTGATTTCAAGTTATGGGAGTAGTGACTACCATCATTGTTTGTAGCAGAAAGAACCTTTCCATCTGCATCTGTCTCTGCTGCAAGATACTCAGGATTCTCCTGCAAAGAAAAAACATCAAGGAGTTCTTTGAGATTGGTATCTATTGTACCTACCTTCTCCTGCAATGATGCAAGGTCTGCTTGAATCTGAGAGACAACTTGCTTCAAGGCATTGACTGCATTGATTTCACCGATGATTTCTCCGTCTCTTCTGATACCAAGGAGCACATGGTTAGCTGCATCAAGCCAAAGAGCGAAGAACTCTTCATTCTGCTCTACATGATACATTTCATTGAGAGGGAAGTATGGCTTGCCAGTTGCTCTGTAGAAACCAAACAGAACCTTATCATCTGAATCCACTATAGCTTTTAGGAACTCTTCGTTCTCAATTATTCTAAAGCATTCTTTTACTTCATCTTCGATGAGAGACTTGCCTTCCTCTTTATCAACCTTGCCTTCCTGCAATGCTGCGATGCTTGCAGACAATTCTTCCTTGGTGGCATTAATAGCTTCAATGACATCTGTTTTATCCTGCTGGCACTGAGTAATAATCTCCTGCAACTTAGCTCTGATAGGTGCAGGAATACCCTTGCCCCACTCAATGGAACCATCAAGCTGAATGCCAAATAAGAAATGGTCTTCTGCATCTACTATTGCCTTGATGAACTCTGGAGACTCAATTTCACGGAATGGAAGGGCAAACTGGGAGACTACCTTATCCTTGGAATCACCGAACTCATGGGCTATATTCTCCTTGTTGAACTTCTTATCAAGTTCTGTAGCTACCTCTGACTTCTCTGCCTTAGTACCAATAGCAGCTTCTTGCTTTTGGTTCTTGGCTGCAAGTTCATCAATGGCTCCTTGGGCGGTTACTGCTGTCATGCCACTGGCTTCGTTGCTATAAGATACAGCATTGGCAGTGGATGCTCCACCTGAGACAGTGATGTCTTTGATGGCTTCCTCTAGCTGATGGGTCTTGTCTCCTATCTGCTGGACAGTTTCCTTGTCTCCATCCATGAACACCTCCCTTGCGGCTACAGCTTTTCCTTGTTGGGTAGCTGCATGTATCGGGGCTGTTAAATTAATATTTTTATCTGACATATCTTTTTATTTTACGATATTACTAAACTCCACGTATTTGCAGTGAGAGGGTTGATAGTTCTGTATGCCTTGAAGTTTCCTAGGCTATTGGTGATAGACTGAGGAGCAGATAAAGGAACATCAAATCCTGCACTGGTTACACGGCTGATTGAGAGATAACTAGGTACTACTAGCCAGATGTAATCGTTATCCTTGGTTGTGACCTTTGGGTTGAATGCTAGCTTATCATCTGATTTCTTGTTGAGCGTATTGAGGATTTCAGCGGTCATGGTGGCTGCTGGGTTTCCTCCTGAATAGAACAAGTATCTTGTCTGGCTAGTGCTCTTGCCAGTTCTGCCTTTCTTCTCTACAGCAAACTTGAAAACTTCTCTTGCTCCTTCGATTGCATCAGACAATGTTCCACCAGTAGAAGGGGTGTTTGACAAGACCTTGAACAAACCATCGTTGGCTTGCTTGGAAATCTGTAACGTATCTGGCATAAATGGTTTACCTTCGCTGCTTACAGAATACTTTACATCTGTCTTCATTGTGCCAACATTTGGGGTAAGGGTAAAACCTAATGTGATAGGATATACCGTATCATTCAGTTTGGCTAGGCTCACGTCAACGTCCTGAATGGTTTTAATCAAATCCTCATCCAGATTGGATGCTTTACTAAAGACTTGGCGAAGTTCTTTGTCAAGTTTGTCAAACGTGATAGAGTCCTTTGCCATCTTTTCGTTGGTTACAGATTCATCCTGAATTTTATCTGTAGAAACAGCATCTTTAGCCAACTTTGAATTGACGATACTTTCGTTGATTATCTGCGATGTATCAACTGCATCATCAGCAATCTTGTCCTTGGTGATAGACTTTCCTGCTACCTTGTCGGTCGTTACAGATTCGTTGGCAAGATGTTTAGTCTCCACATTCTCCTCTCTGAGAACTCTGCTATCTACTGCTGAATCACCCAGCTTCGGATTAGTTACAGCCTTCTCTTCTACTTTTTGGGTAGTTACGGCTCCATCGTGAATCTTTTCTGTGATAACAGCATCGTTCTGAATCTTGTCGTAAGAAACGGAATCCTGAGACAGCTTGGAGTTGTCAACAGACTGTTCTGCCAACTTTTCGTTGGTAATGGCTTGGTCTACAATCTGAGTCGTACCGAGTTGGTCAGTCTTGTTGACCTTTTCTGCAAGAAGCTCTTTGGTGGATTTGCCCGAATCCTCATCCTTAATATACCTAGTGTATGTCAAGGTCTCGTCTGCTCGTCCGCTTACAAGCGTGTTGTTGTATTTTACTTCTTCTGCCATATTATTTTAATTTAGCGTTATAAATATACTCTCCTGCTTTCAACTCGTCACTCCAATAGTAGTAGATGTCACCAATCTTTGTGGTATTGAATGCTGCTGTAAGACCTGACTGAGTGAAAATGACTGGAACACGGCTTGCAAACCAGATGTATGGCTTTTCCTTTGTTGTTGTGATATTGATAGACTTATCTACAATATTTCCTTCAACCTTTTCAAGGTCTTCAATGTTGAACTGACACATATTCTTGGCTGCGGTGGCTCCACAATAGTAGATGTTATCGTCACCGTTAGCCATGATGCTGACGTAACCTGATACGGCTGGAATCTCAATCTTTCCGTCCTTGTAAACGTCTCTTGTGATGTCAACACCATCCATGACTACCTTGACCAGTCCGATATTGAAACCTTCGGCTGGTGTAAGCGTTGTCTCGAACTTCTCGCCCAACTTCAATGTGGCAGGAGTGTTGGAGAGTGTAATATCATCAAGAGAATAGACGAAGGTGCAATCAGACTGATTCTTTGTGACCATGTAGTAGCGAAGGTCGAACATACCAACCGTTTCGCCCTGAAAGACTCCACAAGGAACCTTCACCCTTTTGTTGGTCTCAATAATCTGCAAGATGTTTCGCTCAACACTCTTCATCGCATAACCCTCATAAGTCCATGACACGGCTACATTGTAGTTGCCGATTCCCAGAGTTGGTGGAATATTGCACACCAGCACATTATGCTCGATGCCACCGATGGATGTTGGCACGATGATGGAATCATCGAAACAGCATTGCAGTTCCACCTTGATGTCGGATGCCTGAGTCATATCGAAGTCAACCAAGCGGTTGAACTCCTTGGACATATCCATCTTCCTTACCAAGATATGGAGATTGAAAGCGTTGCCTTGTACTATTTTATAAATCATATTTGATACACTTTATTAATAATATAGCGCAAAGATAGACAGAATTTTCTCTACCTATCTTTTATCCGTTTATTTAGGACAGAAAAATTTTAGATTAAGCCCTTCCATCTGAGAAATTTGCGCTTGCGGCTGCGTTTTCCCCTCTCGCTCTTGCAGTTGGTATGATAGACACAATCCTTGAAGAGGTCTCTGACCTTCATGTTATTATCTACCAGTTTTGTCTTCTTGAACGTCTCGAAAAGGGAGCGGTTCATAATCATCAGGTTGCCCTTCTGCGTAGGAAGGACATAGAAGATTTCACCATGGTTCTTCTTTGATGCGTAGTCTGCCTTAGCCGTAGCTTGGCGGTACATGATTTCGCACTTGATGCGCTTGATAATCTTTGTTACTTTCATAATCGTAATTATTAATTTGAAACTATATGATAGTTGCTGCCGAAACAGAAACCTTTCTTCTCATTACTCTTGCCTGATTCTGTATCATCTTAGGCATTTCCATTTCGTTGAAACAGATGTGAAGTCCGATGGCTCTGGTCATGAGCAAATCATCGTGCTTTCCATCTGCTGCCTCGTAAACGGTTCCGTTCTTCTCGTAGGTAAGATATTCATCCAAGCATCTATCGTCTCGCTCTACATAGAGTTGTTCACGGATAGTCTGAACCAATACAGAGATAACCATTGGCTTGGTTGCCACATTGGTGTGGAATCCGTATTTCACTGGAACCTTATTCTTGATGTCTGATTCGCTCTGCTTGCGTGCATAGAGATTATCATATACATCTTTGATTTGGTTCAGGATAAACTCAGACTGGTCACCACCTTCCAAGATGTGTTCCTTGTCTTTCGTCTCCAAGGTGTTGGATTCAATGACCAACAGAGCATCGTTGTAGTATTTGGCTATCTGAGCAGCCTTCCATGCCAGCAAGTCCATATCAATGTGCCCATACCATTGGGCTACCACATACGGCTTGCCGCCTTCCATCATCCAATATCTGTCGAAGACACAGATAACAGACCAGTCGGCATTCTTGCTGCGTCCACCAATATCCACCACAACCAGATAGCGGTTGATTACCTTGCAATCATCAAAGGTCTCAGGCTTGCTCCATATCCATAACTGACCCTGCTTGTCTTCACAGAATCGGACATTCAGCATACACTTCTTGCCCTTGTAGCCATCACCATAAACATCACCGATGAACTTAGGTGCTCGGCATCCCTTGCGGAACTTGTCAACCTTGTCTTCTGCAAAGACTTTGGCTCCTGAATGTTTGAATGCTTCAATATCATCGGTTGGGTATCCAGCAGCCATATCGGCATGGTCGGTGAACTTTTTGCGCTCAGCGATATACCAGTTGATGGCTTCGAGCGGAGCACCCAGTGTCCATAATTTCCAAAGGTAGGTGCATGGTTCCTCTCGGTCGGACATCGTATTGGTATTGTTGCGATTCTCGTATAGCCATTTGGCGAACTCCACCTTCTGTTTCTTGGATTCAAATTCAAGATGATACATATCGTATATCTCGTACCAAGGAACGAAGAATGGCTCAAACTGGGATTCGCCATTGACTGCTGCAATCCACTCCTTGTGGAAGAAGTTGCCAGTACCATTGGCGGTGGACTCGTAGGCAATCATCGTGTATGGTCGGTATAAGATACCATTGGTAGCGTTCTGTACTACCTCCTCAGGAGATTTGCCATCTGTCTTCTTCCAAAGACCAACCTCGGAAAGGTGAACCAAGTTGTAGTCTTCACCATTGGCTGATAGTGGTCGTTCCATAGAACCCACCTTAATCTTGCAGAATCGCTGAGGAACCTTCTTTACGTTTCCTGATGTTCCAACTCCCACAAACTTCGGTTCGTTCTCGGAGAAGGCTTCACCCATTTCGTAGAGGAACTTGGTAGGGAAGTTTTTCAGAGCTTCCTCGAACATTCCTCGGATGGTCTCTGCTGTGTCCTTGACCTGAGCCACGATGAGCGAGTTGAGACCCTTCTGCCACATAAGTTGCATCCAGAGCATATACATCTGTATAACCGTAGAACCTCCCCATTGTCTTGCTTTTAGCAGAATGAGACGGATTGGGCGATTCTTCTTTCTTCGCTCCTCCAGCCACCTGAGCAATCTTCGCTGCGGTCTTCTGAGCACAAAGCGGAAGGGAAGACCGCCTCCCTTTGGCTTAACTACGATAAATGTTGCAAAGAAGAAGAATGGGTCGTGTTTCATTCTGATGCGAGTAAACTGCTCCACCAGTTGCTCCAACTCTTCTTCTAGATTGTACGGCTCGTCTATATCATTGTGCAGTTCTTCGATTACCGCCTTGCAGCTACCCAGTTCGATGAGCATCTTGACGAGCGGAATCTTCTTCATTGAAACTGGAAGCTGCTGTCTCTGTATCGGGAAGTCGGGAAGAAAGAGCAGGAATCGCTTATCTCCACAACCTTCACCCTTGACTGGATTGAATGGTGTGTTGATTTCCTTGATGCGTTTCTCGTTCTCTTTCAGGATTCCCAATACATGCTTATCAAGCGCATCTGTGAGTTTTGCTTGGGTGGCGGTTACTTGTCTTGGCATAGCGGTGCATTTAAATATCCCCACAACAGACCAAGTACATAGCAATAGATGTGGACTCCAACTGCCATGCAAGGGAAGAAGATTCCAACACAGATATATAGGAGAATGGTGAGATTGTATCTTACCTTATTCTCTACGTAGGGGGCGATGAAGCCCATGTAAGCATAGATAAAGCCGCTTAGACCGATGATTGGTACGGATGAGGTGAAAGGATAGCTGATGGCTATGAGATAGAATGCCACCATGTGACCGATGCCACAAGGGATGGCTCGGTAGCACTGATGGAAGACATAAAGGTTGATGGCAGCATGAAAGATGTTCTGATGAAAGAAAGGGTAGCTTAGTCGGTTCTGAATAGAACAACCATCAAAGATACCCATACCATCATACCCGAGAAAAGTGATACACATTATTATAATGTACCCAGCATAAAGCGCAATCTTTTCTTTCGTCTCTCGTAGCATCTTTGCTTCTCCTCCTTTCTCACCCTGCTAAGAATTACGTGTATGCTTTGAGGAGTCAAATAGAAACTGGGTGCTTTTTCAGCACATACACGTTTGATAATATCCATATTACTCAGATATGGCTCATTACTCTTATGAATCTGGAATCTTCTGAAAATCTCCTGATACATTGCCTTTCGGGTAGGTATCATATTGTCAAGAGGTTTTCCTTTCAGTAAGTCTAATATGACTATATAAGCACGGTCTTCTGAAACCCAAAACCTTCTGCTCGGAGATTGGGCTAGATTTTCCTCAATCTCTGAGAGTCTGATATTGTCTCTTACCTTAATAATTTCTTTGTAAGCCCTCAATAAATCAGCATCACGTTCCTGTATAAAATAGCATCGTGAATCCTTATATTTCATATCTGACCCTGCAAATATACAAAAAAGTATTGAATTAGTCGCATTCGATTAGACTAAATTAACGGATAAAAGACGAAAATCGAGAAAAAGCATTAATTTTGGGCATTGATTTATAAATTTACACATATATATATGGACGAAAATACAAATATTGAGCAGAATGCTGGTGCTGCAAAACAGCAAGATACCAAGACCAAGAGAGACTTGGCTTTGGAGCGATTGAAGACCCGCCACCCTGATACTGAGTATGCGGATGATGAAGCTATGTATGGCGCAATTAACGATGATTATGATGCCGACCAGAAGGCTTTGCAGGGTTACAAGGATAACGAGAAAGCGATGGGCGATTGGCTGGGTAGTGACCCTGAGGCGGCAACCTTCCTGCAAGCGATGAAGGCTGGCAAGAGTCCTTATGCCGAGTTGATTCGTACTCATGGTGAGGATGCCATTGACTACTATTCTGACCCTGACAATGCGGATGAGATTGCATCGGCTCAGTCTGAGTTCTTGCAGAATGCTGCCAACGGCAAGAAATTGCAGGATGAGTATGACAAGAACATGCCTTCCAGTTATGAGGTGTTCGACAAGTTGGAAGAGAAGTATGGCGAGGAAGCGGTGAATGATGCCATTGACAAGTGCTTTCAGACTATGCGCAATGTGGTGACTGGCAAGTTTACCGAGGAAATGATTACTGCTTTCATCAAGGCAAAGAATCATGATACCGATGTGGCTGATGCAGCCCATGAAGGCGAGGTTCGTGGCAAGAACAGCAAGCATGTCAAGAACCTTGAACTGAGAAAGAAGGGCGATGGTACTGCTGACCTTGATTCTGCCAATGCTGAGACCAAGCAGACGGATAACCAGCCAAATCTTGGTGCGCTAGGCAGGGCATCACGTAGGGGTAATATCTGGGAGCGTGGCAACGAGAAGAGAACACGCATTCGATAAAGAGATAAGGTAAAAAGATAATTTATAATGTTTAATTAATATTCAGAATAACAATGAAGAAAAGTACATTTAATCGGCTGCTTTCCATCTTCCTGATGGTCATGGCAGTAATTTTTGGAGTGAATGGACAGGTTATCATGGCTGAGGCGGCTCTGCCTGATGGCGGTAGTACCGAGAGTGGGCACCCTGCTGAGGCTGGCGGTGCTCCTGCTGCTGGTGAAGCTGGCAATGGCGGTGCGTCTCGTCAGGATGATGGTATCAAGACCGAGACAAAGGGTCGTGAGCACTATAATGAGAATGGCATAGAGTATTATCAGAACGACATCAACGACAAGATTACCAAGATTCGACCGATGGCTACTCCTGTTGACCAGATTTCACGTTATGCTACAACCATTTCTGCTGATTCGTTTGTAGTTGAATACTGGAGTATCGGAACACGTCCTATCAAGACTACCGTTAAGGAGGCAACAGAAGAGAGTAATGGTACATCTATGGTATTGAAAGTGGAAGACCCTGCAATGTTTACGCTGGACGATACCATCCGAGTGGTGGGTGTGAAGGCGATTACCAATTATAAGGGCGTAGCTTATTCAACCATTACTGATGCTCCTACTCCTGATTTGGAACTTTGTGTATGCGGCAAGAATACAGAAGGCTATCCGATTGTATATGCCGTAAATGGTAAGTTGGTAAATAAGCAGGCTATCGGTATTCCTGCTTTGAAGAAGGGACAGAAACTTCTTCGTATGGCGAAGAGTTGCGGTGAATTGGATGTTCAGACTGGTCGTTTCAATAATCTTCCTACTGCTGATATTCAATACTGCCAGAACTTTATGATTCAGGTGGAGCAGAGTACCTTCGATAAGATTGCTGATAAGCGAGTTGATTGGAATTTTTCAGACATTGAGGAGGATAGTATCTACGATATGCGTCTTGCGATGGAAGGTACTTATCTCTTCGGTGATATGGCTTGTATCAAGCACGAAATTAAGAACAACTCTGCCCAGTGGTTTACCAAGGGTATCTGGTGGATGGCTGGTAAGGACATTGAGGTAGGTCATGTTGCTACTGCTGACGATATTAAGAATGGTTACAATAAGAACGACCGTGTGATTGATGACTTGGAGTTGGTTGACATTTCCAAGGATTTGTTTGTGGGTACTGGTATCGGCAACAAGCGCAAGGTGATTATCGCTGGTTCTGCCTTCGTGAGTGCATTCAGTAAGATTAAGTCTGATAAGTTCCGCTTGAAGGACACCGTTGAGGTTTGGAATTTGAAGTTCAAGAGTTGGGAGACTGACTTCGGTGAGGTGCTGATGATTCACTCAGAGTTGTTCGACCTCTTCGATATGAGTGACTGCGGCTTTGCTCTTGACCCTGAGTTCTTGGTTAAGCGAGTACACTTGTCTTGGACTCGAAACGTGCTCGACTTGAAGAAGGCTGGCATCCGTAACACCGATGCAGTAGTTATTCAGGAAGTTGCTTGTCTGTACTTGAAGTACCCTAAGGCACACGCTCGTATGCGCCTTGCTGCGGTTCCTGCAACAGAAAGTGCAACTGATACAGAAGAGACCAAGGCTGCTGCCTAAAAGCAAGTAGAATTGCAAATTATTCATCAAATAGTGAGGGGTGTGGGCACTAGCCCCATCCCTTTTTTATAACACATATATAATAAGGTATAATCATGTTTAAGAAATATCAAGCTGGTTCGGATTTGGCATTTAGCGTTATGGTAGGTAACGAGCGAATGCGCATTAACTTTGAGGGTAAGACTATGGGTAGTAGTGTCTATATGACAAGAGAACCTAAGGTACAGAAGGCTATCGAGTCACATTATTGGTTCAATGATAAGTTTTTCTTGGTGGAGTCTATTGATGAGAAGAAGGAAGCTGCTGAGGCAAAGAAGAAGGCTGCTGCCAAGACTAAGAAGAAGGTGGCAGACGAGAAGAAGACCCATGTCGTGACAGACTTTGAGGATGCAAAGGACTATCTGGCTGAGACCTATGGTGTGAGCCGTTCCAAGATGAAGACCAAGGAAGACATCTTGGAGATTGCTAAAGAAAAGGGTGTTGAACTAGAAGGACTGGAGTAATGAGTACGTATGCTGTATCTGAACTGGTGAAAGAAGTAAAGGTACTCTTGGATAGAAACCAAGAGACTTCTGGCTTGCTGACTCCTACCGATTCTGATACCTTGTCACAGGGCGAGTTGATTCAGAGTAAGATAGTAGATGCAGCAAGAATCATTTTGATGGATGCTCCTGCCTATATGCTGGATGGTGAGAAGTTTGATGGATTTAATACTGCTTGGGCAGAATCAAATGGTGCTTATGTGGGAACCGTCTATCTGCCTTCCGACATGATTAGACTCCTAAGCGTGAAGTCTAGTGGCTGGAACCGCTCTGCTGAGATTATCACAGAAGATGATGATGCCTACAAGATTCAGTGTAACCGATTCGGAGTAAGGGGGAATCCTGAGCGACCTATCGCTGCACTCATTCATAATAGCGGAAATCGGTACTTGGAACTTTTCACAAGCAAGAGCAATACGGCTACCGTGTCGCTTACTTATGTGGGTATGCCTTCTATCAGTGAAGGTAATATTGATTTGCCTGAAACGTTAAAGGATTCCATTGTGTATATGGCTGGCTATCTGGTGTGCATCAGTCTTGGTGATAGCGATTCCGCAAACGGATTGCTTGGGGTGGCTCGGAAACTGGCACATATTGTTGAACCTACAACATCATAAATTATGGCAAAGAAAAAAGAAGAAACAAAACTGCTATCGTTGAGTAGGGTACTTGATAAGGAAGAACTGGATAGCGTGAAGGCATCCAAGAACCGTTTTGACAAGCCTTACGAGCGTGCCTTCTCTATCTTGCTGGAGGCTCAACGATACTATAACAACATGGATAACTTCCGTAAGCGAAGATTACGAAACAAGCGATACTGCTACGGAGACCAGTGGGGCGATACCATTGAGTTTAAAAGCAAGTGTGGCTTTACTAAGCGTATCAGGGAAGAAGACTATATCCGTGAGCAGGGTAGCGAACCATTGAAGAACAACCTTATCCGTAGGTTGGTGAAGAATGTGCTGGGAGTGTATCGCTCTCAGAGTAAGGAACCGACATGCAACGCTAGAGATAAGGATGAGAAGCGATATGGCGAGACAATGAGCGTGGTGCTGCAATGTAACCGACAACTGAACCGAGAGACGGAACTGGATGCCCGAACCATGGAAGAGTTCCTGATAAGCGGTGCTGCCATCTATAAGAAGAAGTATGGATGGCGAAGGGGTAGGTTGGATTGCTGGACAGACTATGTGAACCCGAACAATTTCTTCATAGACAACAATATGAGGGATTTCCGTGGCTGGGACGTGAGTTGCTTGGGCGAGGTGCATGACATTACCATCGGCAACGTACTTAGAGAGTTTGCCAAATCTCCTGCTGAGGCCCGAAAGTTGAAGGAGATTTACAGACTGGCGGCTAACCGAGATTTCGTTATTGCAGACTGCACTCAGCGATTCGGTGAGTTCGACCCTAAGACCATTGACTTCATGAACCCTGCCAACCCTTCGCTCTGCCGAGTGATTGAGGTTTGGCGAAAGGAGAGTAAACCGAGATACCGATGCCATGACTACAATAATGGCGATGATTTCAAGATTGATATTGAGGATAAGGCTGATATTGTAGATGCAGAGAACAAAAGCAGAATGCAGAGAGGTCTGGCTGCTGGCATGCTGGAAGAGGATATTCCTCTGATTGAAGCTGAGTGGTTCATGGATGATTACTGGCATTTCTACTACCTTTCTCCATTTGGCGATATTCTGAGAGAGGGCGAGACTCCTTATGCTCATGGTGAGCATCCATACTGCTTTAAGTTCTATCCGTTCGTTGATGGCGAGATTCACAGCTTCGTGGAAGATGTAATTGACCAGCAGAGATACGTCAACCGACTTATCACGATGTATGACTTCATCATGCGTGCGAGTGCCAAGGGTGTGCTGCTCTGTCCTGATGATTGTCTGCCTGACGATATGAGTTGGGATGATTTCTGCGATGAGTGGAGTAGATTCAATGGTGTGGTGAGGTACAAGCCTAACAAGAATGGTCAGGTTCCTCAGCAAGTTGCCAACAACTCTACGAATATCGGTATCGGTGATTTGCTCAGTTTCCAGTTGAAGTTCTTCGAGGATATATCTGGCGTGAATGGTGCGCTGCAAGGTAAACCAGGAGTATCGGGTACGAGCGGTTCGCTTTATGCCCAGCAGACACAGAATGCTACCATGTCGCTGCTTGATATTTTGGAGAGTTTCAGCCAGTTTATCATTGATGGTGCTTACAAGACCGTGAAGAATATGCAGCAGTATTATGATGTGGCTCGCAACTTCAACATCGTGGGCAGGGCAGGACAGATTGTGCGCTATGACCCTAAGAAGATTAGAGACGTTGAGTTTGACATCAACATCACGGAGAGTACGGCTACTCCTGTATATAGACAGATGGCGAATGAGTTCCTTATGACCTTGTGGCAGAATCAGGCTATCACGCTGGAGCAGTTGTTGCAGGTAGGTGACTTCCCATTTGGCGAGGAGTTGCTGCAATCAGTTGCATCCAACCAGCAAGCCATTCAGAATGGTGAGACTCCACAAGGATTCTCTCCTCAGCTTCAAGCACAAGTGGCTCAGGCATCACAGAGCAATCCGAAGGCTCAGGCAATGTTACAGCAGATGATGAGCGGTCAGGGGGTGAGTCCTGATGGACAGAATCCACCATTAGCTGCTTAATTTATAGTTTATAATTTATAGTTTATAGTTATGATAGCAGACAAACCAAGTGACAAGAAATGGTATGGTAATGGGAAACCTGATACCAACCAAGGTAGCAATGCCAACAAGGGTGTTGCTACGGAGACCCAAGGTAGGGAAGACAAGCCCGAACTTTATGAAAATGATGTGCTCGGAAAGGTGGCGAAACGAAAGAAAAACGACATCTGGACGAGGGGTGGAGAGAAACGAACCAGATTTAAGGACGAATAAAGAAAGGAGGTGTTTTTATCGTAACTGTATTTGTCTGATATTCAGATAGCTACAGAAATATCTGCGAGTTTATGGTGCTGCGTTTAAGATATTGGTATCTTTGCAGCATCATAAACTTTTAATTTTTATATTATGGATTTTGTAGATTTCGTAGAAAAGTATCAGCAGGAGTTGACTCCTGAACAGATGTTGGCAGTAGCTAAGGCAGTCGGCAAGTATCTTTCGTGCAAGTTGAGTGATGTGGAGGAGCATCATCTTTGTGCGATGGTGTACGGAGTGTTGAGCGAAGAGCATTTTGACAAGCACTTTGCCGATGATGCAATTTGCAAGATGTGGTATGAGGATGCAGACGGAACCAAGCACATGGCTCCTTTCTTTACGGATGAGGAGATAAGGGAAGCTTTTGACAAGCATCAGGATGATATTTCTGACTACACCATTTATGACTTGGCGGTGACTATGAATCTGCTGAGAAGTGACCATCATCTGCTGCTGGAGAGATTCAGCAAGGATGCAGATGAAATGAAGGAAATGGTGGTATTGATGGCTATAGAATATCTGCAAGACCCTGATTGTTTGCATCCAACAAGCAAAATATGGCACACAATAAACGGATAAAGTAACTTATTGGGAATCATTTCTTATCTTTGCATATTATTAATGTTAATAGTATAAAAAGATAAGTTATGACTCCAAACGTGCGTGAAGGATTGCAATATGGTGCAGCTATTGGAATGTTAGTGAGTGGTGTTGTACTCACCTTCCTATCATTCTTTCTCAACAATTATGTGGTGTCTGACGGTGTACTTTGGTACGTCAGTCAGACATTGGTTTACTCTGGAGCAATATTCGGGGTAAACGTTTATTTTAAGACAAAACTAGGCAACTTTGAGAGTATCGTGAAGAACGAACTTGCAAATATGCAGAAACAACAAGTAAAGGTAAGCAAGTAATATGAAGGTAACAAGAGAACAGATTTTGGCAATTATGCCGAATGCAAAGAATAAGGTAGATGATTTTCTTCCTTACATCAATGGTTACGCTGAGGCTTTCCAAATCGACACACCTAAGCGAATGGCTCACTTCTTGGCTCAGATTGCACATGAGAGTGGCGAACTGAGATATACCAAGGAACTTGGCAATAAGAACTATTTTCATAAGTATGATGTTGGCAAGTTGAAGAATATGCTCGGCAACTTGAAGGATGGCGATGGCTACAAGTATCGTGGCAGGGGCTTGATTCAGATTACTGGCAGAGCCAACTATCAGGCTTTTCAGAACAGCAAACAGGTGACTGACGATATAATGGAGCATCCTGAGATATTGGAGCAGCCACGATATGCTACCAAGAGTGCTATGTGGTGGTGGTGGAAGCACGGCTTGAACAAGTTGGCTGATAGTGATAGTTTCCTAGCCATTACCAAGACCATAAACGGTGGAACCTATGGTTTGGAATCAAGACGCAAGTATTTGAAGAGAGCATTGGTAGCACTCAAAGTGTAGGCTTATGAAGAAGTGGTACGATACTGATTTCTGGCAACTCCTGATATACGTTTTGGGCATGTTGCTGATAGCTTTTTTCCTGTCGGGATGCAAGACAAAATACGTCCCGATGGAAAAAGTTATATGTCGGGACGTAGTAAAACACGATACGCTGCATACTTCTGACAGCGTTTTCGTGCGTGATTCCGTATATCTCAGACAGAAGGGTGATACTTGCTTTCTTGACCGATGGCATGAGAAGACCATCTATAAGAATGTGTATAAGGTGAAGGTGGATTCTTTCCTGAAAAGAGATTCCATCCCAGTCCCCTATCCAGTAGAGAAGGAGTTATCCAAGTGTGAGCAGTTTCAGTTGAAATACGCCATCTGGTCATTTGGGGCACTCTGTGTTTTGCTAGTCGTTTTAGGTTATAAACTATATAAAAAGATAAAGAATGGCAGACTTAGTTATTACAATCAAGAGAAGTGACGTGTATGAGGAAGTAGCGAAGACTACTGCATACATCGGAGCAAAGAATAAACTGGAGGATGGCAAGTCGGCATTTGACCAAGTGTTTGTGACGGATGCAGACTTGGCAATGATTGAGCGATTCTATAATGAATCGGTTGATACATTGATGAACCTTCTGAAACAATTTGTTGAAGAGATTAATGATGAGGATGGAAACGTCAACTGGAAGCTGACCTTATCAAGTAGATTTGATACAAAGATGGAACCTTCCATTATCCGTTCTGCTACATCATATCTAGTGAACAGCATCATCGGAAAATGGTGCGAGATTACTGCACCTGACAAGGTGAAGGAGTATGCTGATAACGCTGCGGCTCTTCTTGCAGACATAAAAGATAAGGTCTTTCATAAGTCTGCACCAAGTAGAGTACAACCACAATAATTTCTATAAAATATAACTATATGGCAAAGACATTAACAATTACATTGTACATGAGTGAACTCTTGTACGATTTCAGAAATAAGGCTTTCTTGACTGGTAGGTCACGCAAGGCTGACGGAAAGGATGCTGAGTTTGCTTCCAACATGCAGGCTAGCGATGATGATTCAGACAAGAATCAGGTTCTTCGTAGCATTCAGAATGCTTATGGTCAACTTCTCGTAGAATTGAGTGAAGGTTTCCATGGTGTTGCAACGGCTACTTCAAAGAATGAGTTGCTGGCAGAAAGTAACATCACACTTAAATTAGACGTTCATAGTAACTTCAATTTAGGAATAAGAGATAGTCTGTCTTCCGCTATTCACGACTATATCATCAATAAGGCTTTGATGGATTGGTACATGATTACCAATAAGGAAGATGCAAAAGATTATGCTGATTTGTCTGCGGTTGCATTGCAGAATATCCACAATGCTTTCAATTGTAGGGAGAGACCAGTAAGAACAGAAATAGAATAATAGTTAGCTATGAGAACTTGTAGTGTTGGATATAAGGTAATGATAGAACTACTGAAAAAGGAATTGGTGTATGATATAAAGAATACGGCTTATACTTATGCTGATTCCATTTCCAGTTCTGTAGCTGACCCACATCTGATTCACAATATCTATGATGTGGGGGAAGATGGTAATCGGGATAAACTGGCTAGAATCTTGGATTCAGCCATTGAGGATTGCCGAGAAATGCTTTTCAGATATACCAAGATGGAAATGCTTGGTGGCGGCTTTGATTCAAATGAGTGGGAAGAGTGTATAGGTTCCCCAACAAATGATGAGGATGCCTATTATCTAGCCATGAGAATGCCAAGTGGATTCTCGAAGACAAGTGTGCATACCATGATGGTATATATTCACGATTATATTGTGAACCAATGTCTATACGAATGGCTGATGATTGTTTATCCTGATGGTGCTGATAGGTTCTGGGCACTGGCTGAGGATAAGAAACAGAAGATTAAGGATGCTAGCAATCGCTCTGCTGGAAGACCGAGAATCAGATTGCATCCATTTTAAGTGATTAGTCGTTTTAGACTAAGATAAAGCAAGGGTAGCTATCCATCACGGACGGCTACCCTTTATTGTATTAAATGACAATAGTTACATTTTCTAAGTTTATGTTCCACTTGACGTGGATTCCTGCTTGGTTGTAACAGAACCGCTGACAGCAGCATCAACAGAGCCGCTTACTGCTGCGCTGACAGAACCAGCAACAGCTGCATCAATGTTTCCACTGACAACCGTCTTGATAGACTCAGGCAAGGTCTTGACGTTAACGTCTGTAGCAGCCAGTTTCAATCCGTTCTTCTGCTGGTCTGCATACTGGTTCTTATCCTGAGCAATAAAGTTCGTGATGGCTGTAGATATGTTGTAGAGCAGTTTGTCGGTGTCGCTGCTGAGAGAATCGGAATCAACCGATGCGTACTTGTTGCTCTCAACGGTTGCCGATGTTGTCTCCTTCTCACGATACAGAACTGCCTGATTGATGAACTCCTGAGCGAACAAGTAAGACTTGCTTACAAGTTGCTTTATCTTGGTATTGTCTATGTTGAGTGGATTTTTATACTGCTGGAGCATAGACTGCAAACAACTAGCGGCTACTTCTTCTCTAGGCTGTAGGGTAGCAATGGAGAAGATTTCCTCTATTGTGTCTTGTTGGCTTTCTTCACTGGCTGCTTCATCAACTTCTGATGCTGTAGCTACGGCATTTCTTGGGAATGGTCTAGCGTTTGATGTACCATCGGAAGAAGTCTCTCTGACGAGTTTCGTTCCAGTTGTCTTAGTGATTGAAGAATCAACAATATAGGCAACACCTACTTTTGTTTTGCTCTGATTATAGAGATTTCCATCTGAATCGAAATAGAACAACTGGTGTAAGTTGTTATTAAACATGACATATCCCATGTACATATTTGTAGCTATAGGAAAAATGTCGATATAGGTGGATAGAACAATCTCGCCATCTATTTTCGTTCCTAAGGATGCACCTCCCTCAACCTTATTTTTATCGAAATCTGTTAATGTATATTCTGCCATAATTATCTAAGTTTGTTTTGTAATCTTGGTTGGAACTCTGTAGATAGTGCGCTAATAGATTCATTTGGGGCAAGGTTGCCCATAAGCGCAAGCCTGAAATATTTGTATGGCGAACCTACAAGGTTTCTGAGATACCTATTTATAGATGAACAAACGTAATACCAATTAGTTAAATCATTACTTCCAAACAGAACCGTTCCACATTTCTCTGCCTGAATGCTGCTGAAATACCCTCTTGTGATGCAATCGAATATGGTTTTGTAGGCATCCTGACCAAGCGTTAAGGGACGGCTGCAAAGGAAGAATGGGACATCCTCTGTTGGCTCCTTCACATACACATCGAGTATGTTTCCTGCTTTGTCTGTAGCGTATGACTCTGGATATATGTTTACTCGTTTATTGAAGACATTGTGCATGGTTCCCCACATTTTGCTCTTCAATGAGTAAACGTAAGCATAAGTATAGTTCGGATTAAAGACGATGATACGGCTATCGTAATAGTCGTAAATCATTCCAGCTTCTTCGAGATACTTACGGAAACGGACATACTTCACATCTGACTCAGGAATCTTACCTAGAGCAAGGAGTTTGTTCGGAAAGGTTTTATCCTTTGTAGAGTGGGAGTAGATAGAGAGAAAATCGAAAGGATAATCATCCAGTACATCTGTAAGACATACAGACTCTCTTCCTTGTTGCATCATGATTCCTCGCTCTGTCGGGAACAGAACAGCATCATCAATTTGCAAGATACCTTTAGGGTTGGAGCATATTTCACGTAATGCTGGTTGTCGTGACTGGTATGTTCCTGTATCAGACAACATGACTACCCATACACCTTCATCTGTGAAAGCGTAGAGTGGCGCATCACCAAACTGACCTTCACTAATTGGTCGGGTGTTGGCGGCTAGTGCGCTTATGATAGAAGAACCTACCTGAACAGAATTTGCTGCTGGGAACACCAAAGGATTCCCAGCTTCGCTCACCTTTATGACGTTTGGATGCTGGGTGACATATTTTTGGCTCACGACATTACTTAAAGCAGCATCATATTCAGCCTTGGTTATCTCAGTGAAGTCTCCAGTGTCTATCGGTGTATTGTCCCAATAATATGAAGATGAAATTACCGTTCCACTTTGATTTCCAAAACTACCACCACCATTACTTCCTGCTCTTGTTGTTCCACTAGATGAATCCTTTTTAAGGAGTTTGTGGCGGTATGCTTGCATGAAAGCAGGAAGACCAGCATCATCGTGATAGAGGTACATGTAATCAGACAACTCAGCTTTTTCTTCTTCTGTAGGCGCATCAACTCTTCCTCCAAAACCTTGATTATCCAAAGAACCAGAAGATTGTCTATCAACTGCGATAGGGGTGGTACGATTCTTACTAATATTGATATAGTAAGACATACCGAATGTATCGGAAGGCTTTAAACTTACCCTCTTGGAATAATACTTGTCATACTTCGGTAAGTGAAAATAGATAGTCATTGCAGTAGCAAGCGTGTTGGGATATGCCAAGATTGGGCAGATAGGATATTGCAGTTTACCTTTATGGTATATGTCTCGTTTGATGCTATTTTCGCTAATGCTTATCTTGAAGACTGCATCACAAATATAATCGGTGGTAGCGGTACTACTGGCTGCAACATCTACATACTCATTTAGGCATAGCTGTGTATTTGAAACGGTTCTCTTGGTGAAAATATCTGTATCGAAAGCATTATAGATAGTTTTCTTTACGTTTCCTATATGCAATCGGTTGTTATATGTTATAGAGCACTTACCTCCAAAAGAGTCTCGCTTGAAGTCTGCCAAAGAAATACTTTCTTCTGTCTGTAAAACTCGTTTGAGTTGTACATCTGTACCTAGCTTTTCCTTATTGATACTGGTACTAAGATAGAAGGATTTGTTTTCAAACGACTGGTAAACATCTTCTTCTGACAAATATTGGAAGGCATCACAATTAACTCCTGATGCCATGTTGCTGTTCCAAAGAAAACATTTATATCGTGAGATACCTCTAGTTCTTTTCTCTGTATCAATAAAAGATTCAGGCTGGGACAGATAAACATCTACACCAAGAATGAGGTCTTCCAAACCTTCGGGTATATCCATGTTAACGTTGATGGTGTGAGTATGAAGGCTTGTGCTTGTGCCTACAGATTTCTTTTCCTGATACCAGATAAACTTATTGAATGATGTTTCAGGTGCAAGGATGAATGGATTTGATATATTAATGTGTGAGACCCCATCATATAACTTGATAGCCAATACTCCAAAAACCGTATATTTGAAGTATTCCTTACCTCTTTCATTTAGCTGTTTGTTGATAAGAGCATCGAGCGCATTGAATATGATAGACGTACCTTTGAGAGAAGTATCTGTGTTGTTATTGAAGTTCTTATTCGTCCCAAAAGCAATGTCCCAATCATCGCCAAGGTTGGTTGACACATCACATTTCTCAGACTTAACATTGGTGATTGTTGCATTATAGCTAAGTGAAGAAAGGTCGAAACTGGTATAGTCGTTACCTTTCCAGTAAGCGTACATAGTCTTCTCGTCACCAATGAAACATAAGATATTGCCAACTGCTGTGACAGCATTGACGTGGAATCCGTTCAGGTCGATGGTGTTCTTGGTTCCGTCTCCACCTTTTTCCATCCAGTACCAAGTATCATCTGATTTTCGGATGATGTAGTGGGAGTGAATCGTTTCATTATGTGTAACCTTATACACCAGTTCGATGGTGTCTCCTGCATCCAGCGTAATGTTTGGTTCTGCTACTATCGGCTGGTGGATAGGGTGGAGTGCCCCATCCTCGTTAATGAGGTTGAGGCAGGTTGCCAACTCTCCATCCTGACAATTATAGTCGGATGGCGAGTGTGTCAAGCCTTGAAATATTACATCTTGTCTTGTTGCCATGTCTTTGATTTTGGTGGAATGATTTCGTAATATGTTTCTCCCTTGCCTGATAAGCGTGGGATGCAGGATAGACGAACCATATTGTCGAGTGGCAGATGATAATCGTCTAGGATGCCAGTGACGGATGGAAGGTCTGTTCTGAACCCTACCTTCTTGTGCTCCTGATTGAACTGAAGCTGCGTGTAGTTGGTGTTGGTTCTGCGAAGTTCCTCCCAGTCTTCACGCATACAGAATCCGTAGTGTTCCTCTTCTTGGAGAAAGAAGACTAGGATTGAGTAATCTGTGCGCTCCTTTCGCATGATGTGGTCGTAAATACCCTTTGAGAGTGTTACGGAATTGGCTTTTCCGTCCAGTACCACAAAATCGTTGCGGTGTCTGAAGCCATTGACTTTATCTATTAAATACTTGAATTTCATGTTGCAAATATACTATGAATTTATGAAATGCTTACTTTATCTGTTAATGATTCACGTCTTTTTCTGTTGAGGTCTTGCATCTGTCTGACGGTTCTCTTGGCATTCTCGCTGCGAAGACAACCGCAAGAACGTGTGAATCCTGAGAGTAGGGCAGAACTGAGTATTTTCTTTCCTCTGCCACAATCACACTTGCATATCCAATACACTCCGTTTCTTGCTCCCTTTTCAGAAGGGGCACGGCGGCAGACAACCAGTCTGCCAAACCTTTGCCCAGTGAGGTCTTTAATCTTTGCCATGTTACTTCTCTGCCAGTTTCTTTGCCTCTTCAACTGATACTGGCTTTCCACTGAGAGGAATGCGGAAGTCGAACTTGGAACGGAAACCATAATAGCCTACGAAGTCGAAGCTCTGTTTCATACGCTCGTCTGTAGTGATATACTTCTTATAAGCCTTCACCTCCTTCTCTGAGCGGTAGATGGTAGAGTTGACGAAGTAAGAACTGGTTCCCTTGTTGGCGATAACTGCAATAAAGAACTGCTTTCCAAGGAACTTCTCCTTGATACGCTGAATGATTGAGATTTTCTTTGTATTCATATATTAAATTTGATTAAATATTATGATGAGTGCAGATAGGCTGCACTATTATAACTATTCGATTCCACAAGATACGATGCAATCCTCTTTGTTGATACCTCGGAAGTGTTCGCATCGCTGGCAAGCAAGACTACCTACCATCAGTATTTCCTTTGTGTACTTGCCTTTAGTGCCGAATGGGCAGGGAGTTGTGTACTCAAAGTGCCCACCGACAAACTCGTTGACGTTATATGGCTTATATTTCATTTGTCTTTATGATATTTGAAATAGTTGTTGTACTTGCGCTGATTTCTGCGTTTTTGGAAAAAGACACAGAAAATCATAATCAAGGCGGATAGGGCGAAAATCGCCATAGGTATCTCTAAAGGGAGAAGGACAATCCACCATGCCCAGTTGATAACTCTACATAGCTTTAAAAGTATGAATACGATGGCAAGGAGTCCTACGAATCCTATGCCTCCTGATGATTGATTACTTTTGCTCATATTACTTATTAATTATTTATTTCTATTTTCCTAATTATAACTGTATAAGAAGCTACTTCTCCTTATCGAATTTATTGCCAACGACCTTAATATACTTAGAGTATAAAGAATAAGCTATTCCTTCAGTAATAGCTACAAATGCTCCGTCCAAATATTCGATTACTGCTTTTACCTTGACAGAACCCTTAAATAGGTCATATATCTCACGCTCCACTATATCGCCTTCCCAAATCTCTTTGCCTTCACAATCTTTCAGTCCTATAAACTGGCAGATGGTAGAAGGGTCAACCTCATGCAACGTTGCACCACCATCGGCTACGATACCTATAGTAGTTTTACTAAGGGCAGGAATCTTCATTACAACAAAGCTTCCGATTATCCACTCTCCGTCATCAAGACGTTTAGCCTTGAACTTAATATTTTTTATTTTCATAAGCTATTTATTTCTACAATATTTACCAATTAAATAACCTAAAACTCCACCCATAAAAGCTATGAGCAAAGCAGCGAGGTAAAGTATAACACAAAATTCAAACATAACTAATGATTATTATAACCTAACAAACATGATAAAATATACTCAGCATCTTGTCTGTTCCAAGCAAAAACAAAATGCTCTTTCCCTTTTTTGTCTTTTATAAGATATACTCCTCTTAGTCTCATACCCAAATCTCCAAACCTTTAATATTCTTTTCAACAGGTTCATCCTTCCATGTAAGAGAGCGACCTATTAATTGTTTTATTCGTCCTTTGGGTAGTTCACACCAATAGTCAACGGCATCCATTTCCCAATAAGGTTTACCGTCACCAATATCTTCACGATAAGGCTTTTGGGCAAAGACGAACTCCTTCCCATCTGGGTTACAACAAAGAAATGCCATATTCAATCCTCCTCAACTTTTACGCCAAATGGAGTTCCGTCGGCAAAGGTGAATAAATCTATAATATCTTTAAAGTGCCATCCCTCATTTCTGCCTGTAAAAACACTATCGTTTTCACACACAGTAATTAAAACATAACGCTTATCTTTCTTATTTTTCACCCATCCAATCGGCTGATGCTTTAACATTTCAGTCCAGCACTCTTCTGCGTTGGCAAAAGGGCGGTACTTTGGTTCTGACTTGATGCGGTAGTTTTTATCTATTGGTACCATATCAAATGCCAATTCAGTACTTGTGTAATCACGCCATTTACCATTGGCTTGGTATTGTATCACTCTTCCTTCGCTGAATGCCTGAATAATAGGCAACAATTTCTTTGCTTCTTCTCTAGTCATATTAATCCTCCACTTCTATTTTATATTCTAACTCATCAGCCAAATCACTTATTAGCTTAACGGCTTCTTCTAAAGCATCGTACATGCTATCTCCTTCTGAGACAAGTTCATTGATAGTGCTTTCCTCTGTCATGTCCTCAGGGAAATCAACTGGTTTCCAGGTGATTCTCTTATTGCTCTTCTCGAACTCTCTAGCCTTTTCTAAAAGTTTTTCTCTTGTCATAACCATTTTTCTTTTGGGTCAACGAATGGTAGCCAGTATTCTACATCAGGAATATTCCATCCGTTGTAGTCTTTGGCTATCTTTTTATCTACTATATGTCCGAAACAAATTCTGCCCTCTGTAGTGAGGACAACAGCTTCTTCATCTACTGATGGAAGTTCATCATTGACAGAAATCCATACTGGATAAAATAGCCTTGGTCTTATCTCTTGCATATTGGCTCTCATGTTAACAAGAGCATCTTCTTGGTCTGTATCATACATGACCTTAAACATTTCTGTTATAAGGCTTATATGAGATTCATCTGGAACTATATCACGGAATGTTTCTAACATGAAATCATATAATTCTTTATTAGACAGCTTGCGCATCAAGCTATCCAAGTCTATTGTTACATATACGCTCATTGCTTATCCTTCTTTTTTCTGTTTCTTTCTATATGCTTTAGTTGCGCTATACTTATATTTCCATATCGTTTATACATAGCTTTGAGATATGCAATATAGCTACTTAATGTTATTTTACTTGCATCCATATTCTCTTCTTTTTTACCCTCCTTAGTAATTGATGATTTTCTGCGTCTTGCGAACCTTGGCAAAGAAATCACTAATCTGTTCTTTTGTAGCTATACCTTTTATATGCCACTTCATCCAATTACCAATACAATTTGATTTCTGAATCATTCCATCAGAATCTTCACCAATAATCACGCCATATCCATCGGCATTGATAAAACCATCATGGATAAACACCTTGCCATCACCATCAACTAAGATAGTTCCTGCTTTATATTCACTTAATCTCATATTCTATTCTTTTTACCCTCTCCCTTTTACAGGAGAGGGTGGTTAGTTACTTTCTATAATAAATATGCACGTAGGCAAGTGTCAAGAGCTAAAATTGCTACTCTAATTGCTTCTCTTTGCTCATCGTCTGTGAGATTAGAAGCAATCTCACACAACTTTCTTTTTGCTTCTGTTGCATTCATATATCTATCTATTTATATCCCTTGCAGGATAGTTAATTAACTAATTCTGCTCCGAGATAATCATAAAAAGAATCATCATGACCTTCTGGAACAAAATCTTTATGCCATAATTCCCAAGGGTCTGTAGCATATCCTCTATGGTCTATATAAGGATAATGTACATAATGTATTTCATCCGTTACATTATTACGATATTTTACTTCCCATCTCATATTTTATTGTTTTTTGCCAAGAGGTGATTAAAGCATAGACTTAATTATATCCTTGTAAATACTTACTATTGTATCACCTTTTTCACTCCAAGGAATATCTTCACTATTACAAATAACTTCTATGAGTTTGCTCATAATATTGTTTTTGAAATCTTCATTCATATTATTATCTATTTATATCCTTTGCAGGATGGTTAAATGAGAAGCAAGCGATGATAAAATAAAGTGCTTAATTTTAAAAATATCATTTTGTTTGCTTGCTTCTCGAAAATTATTATTATCTTTGTGCCGCTTAATTTTAAAAATATAAACGATATGAAGAATTTTATTGAACTAAAAGACAGTGACGGTAAATCTGTCTTAGTTAATGTGAATCAGATTGTAGCAGTTGAGAACACAGAGAATGGTATCATTATGCACATGGTTGGTGGATATGATATACATCCTAAGTATGACAACTGGTTACAATTAAAAAACATGATAGGAGAGAGTTAATTGTAAAGGTACTCTTCCAAGACTTTATCAAGGAAATCAATTCCTGCTATAGTCTTATCGCATTGCTTGACTACCCAAATTCTATCTCTCCATTGGTGAAGAGGTGAATCATAAACCCACTTAAATCGTGCTATGTTTGTGGATAAAGTCTGATAGCTGTTATAGACTTTCTTCTTTAGCCACTTACGTAGCACCTTTTTTATTATGTTCTGTATCATATTATATCTATTTATGCCCGAAGGCGGTTAAAATTCCTGTTTATTCTCGACTATTTCCTTTTTGGGAACATACTCATCTAATTCATCGTCAAACTCATAGCAGTCAGGGCAGTAGTGCTTATCACCAATCTCTGCCCATTCGCTTTCCATTGCTTGCTCTTTGGCAGTTCCTTCGTCTAGCCAAGCAATAATACCATCGTCCTCACCATAAATCTTTCCGCATCTGTCACATATTACAGAATACATAGTAACTGGCTTAATCATTGTTGCCTCCTTCCTTTGGGAATAAATCATCAATATAGAGCCACTTATCTATAGGTGCTCTCTCAACAAATCCTTTCCAAGATTTGAAGTCTTTTACTTGGGCTAATGAATAATAGTTGCCTACAATGTAGTGTAGCAATATCCATTCATCATATCCTTCTGGTTCTTCGTCTGTTTTATGCCACAAGTCCTTCAAAAACTCTTCTTGCATCCACTTAGCACCAGCAGCAAATCCATATAAAGAATCATTGCCACCACTACCTTTTTTTCTATAGTCTTTAGCTTCTATATATATTTTAACTTCGTCTATCATACGCCTTAGTTTCTCATTATGTGACACTTGACAACCTTGTTTACTAGATGAGGTTGTGAATTATTGAAGTTCTCAATGAACTTACGTTCCATCTGCTCAGGGAAGATGGGCTTAGTTGGCTTTGGGATGGTGATGGTAGCTTGTATTTTGCTACCATCACTCATCGTCATTAAGCATCTTCTTGAAATTTCTTCTATTCCAAACATATTTCTGTCCTCCTAATATAAGCATCCGTGAAGGTACGGACGAGATTCATTATATTGCATTTTCAATTTGATGTGCTCAACTAAGTCTATGCCTTCTATGTGGGCTAGGGCGAAGACCTGAACAAGAATGTCCTGCAATCGTAGGGTGTTCATCCATGCTGGCGAGCAGGAGAAGGGGAAGTAGGTCATGCGAGTGATGATGAGGTACATGGCATCAGGAAGGGAGTAGGTTCCGTGCTCGAACTCTACCTTGTGATACTCCTCTGTCTTTTTGAGTTCAATATCATTCATCAGGCAGATTATCTTTTGAGAGTTGTAGAATCCTAAAAGCGACATGATGCGGATAGCGATGTCTGCAAACTCAGATTGTACGGTTCCTTCCAAGGATTCCTCGTAGGCTTGCTCCTCAGATACTCCCAGCCACTTGTTGTAGTCTTCAATGCTTCCGTTGCGGCTGTGGCGTTGGGCTTGGATGGTCTCGCTCATTTCTGTGATAATGAGCATTAACTCTTGGTTGATGTCCAAATCGGGCTTTAACAAGCCTTTGACTTTGGCATTTTCGTATGCCTTGGTCATAAACTGCTTTAGCAGTTGTTGTGTTAATGGGGTTGTTTCCATATTGCTTTGATTTATTATTTTCTGATAGTGAATGCCATATCGTTGAGAGTGTGGCACCAGTTTATCTTGCCTTCTGCGCATAACTCGTTGATGGCTTTGTAGGGCTGATGGCATCCTCGGTTGATGATTTCGGTTGTCAGGACGTGAGGTGGAATAATGTGGGCAGCTTCACGCTCTGCCTGAATCTCAGCGATGATGGCTAGGATTTTTTCTTTCTCTGTCTTCATTTGGCGAAGGTAAGAATGAAACTTGGGTGACTAAAGACTGATACATGAGAATTTCTTTGTTTCCGTTTATGTCCATGCAGCACCATTTTCCATCTATCATGGTTCCGATGATAGGCTTGTCTTTGTACCACATGATAAGGGTCTTGCCTTCAAAGAGAAGGCGGTGGGCTTTGCTTACTCGCTTGCCTACCTTGATATAGCCGAATATGTTCATGTTAGAAGAGGGATAGTTGACCAGTCTTGTCGTGGTAGTGATTCCCTGAAGGGAATATCAGTTCCTCGAACATGGCAGTCAGGCAGTTGGTTACTATTGAGTTTCCTGCAAGGGCATAGAGTTTGCTCTTGCAGATGATGAGTTGACCAGTCTTCTCCTTGCTCAGGAGCTTGTCTATGTCAGCTTCATGTACTCCCATCAGGCGGAAACAATCTCTTGGAGTGTACTTCCTGATTTGGATGGAGTATTTCTTTCCGTTTGGAGCGGTGTGAATGATTTCTTTACTCATGATTGTTACGAATGTCATTGATGATGAATCTATTGTGGTAAGCATGGTAGGGGCGATGCCTTGATATACTTGCTGATTATATAAGTCTAAGACTTGCCCCCCTATATCAGGCTTCACCTTCCCTGAAAGGAGCAGGGATTTCATTCTCTTTCCTCCTGTTATCATATCTCCTTTACGATTAAGAATAGTGGGATGCAGTTACCTCCGTGCCCCATGGCTGAATTGAGAGTAGGTGAGATTCCCTTTGTGGAATAGACTCTGGTCTGCTGCTCTATTCTGCCTTTTGTTTGGAGGTTTGCTAGCTTTATAATTTTGTCGCACATTATAATTTCTTGATGATTAAGACTCCACCCTTTGGATAATGACCAGTGTCTAGCATATTCATTACGCTGGTCATAGAAAAACTGGAGGTGACAGCAACAGAGCAGCCATCAGCAGTTTTCGGTATTGAAATCTTCGGGGTAGAGTTTTTCGATTGATTCATTGATGTCTGCTTTACAGAGATACTTTTCAAGGAGTGGCTGAGACATGAAATATTCAGGAGAAACATCGTCTTCCAAGATGTCCTCAACCGTAGTTTCTAACTTGATAGGCGAAGGGAAGTGGTACTCTGGGCTTGGCTCGTCTTCCGTTCTGAGGATTGAGATTACGAAAATGCGCTCACGATTCTGTGGGATTCCGTAATCTTTGGCATTCAGAACTTTGTAGAAAGAAGTGTAGCCGTATGAGTCGAGGTCTCGGATATACTGGAAGAAGTACTTCCTCATTGACTTTGAGAGAAGACCTTTCACGTTTTCGAGCATCACATATTTTGGATGCTTGGCTTCCAACATTCTCCTTTCTTGGAAAATCAGGGAAGAACGTGTGCCGCTACCTTCCTCTGCTCCCTTGCGAAGTCCTGCGTTTGAAAAGTCTTGGCAAGGAGAAGACCAACTGATGAAATCGAAGTCGGGAACCTCATTCCAATCAAGAAGGGCGATGTTGCCGTAGTTCGGGATTTCCCTGCCATGAAGAAGTCTGTAGGCTTGAATGGCAGAAGGTTCTATCTCGGAAAAGCCAACAACCTCGAAGTCGAACTCAGGATGCTTTTCTTTGAGGTATTTGAAGGCTAGGCTCTGACTGCCATACCCAGCGAATGCCTCGAAGACTCTGAGGGGATGCTGCTTGTTGTACTTGCTAATTTGTATCATTGTGGTAAACGGTTTCGTAGATGTTACGGATTCCACAGGATGCCCAAACGTTCCATTGTTCCGTTGTCACGATATATCTCCAATGGGATTCTACATGAACTTTGTGGGTCGTTCTTTAGGACTTCAATCATTCCGCATATTCGCTTGCGAAGTTTATTGTCCTGTGCTTCTTCTGTAAGATTCTGCAATTCGGCTTTTGTTCTAGCGATGAGCTGACTCATTTCAGAAGGCTTTTCATTTATTGCTGCTGGCGGTGGTGTTGCTCCGATAAGTTCGTCTTCCCATCCTCGCTGGTTAAGGAAGGTTTGGAAGTTCTTGCGATACTGCTTGTCTGGCTGGGAGAGTACATAGAGAGGAATATACTCTATAGCTGCCTTGCGGTCTTTCAGACTCATGGAGTTCCATTTCTTTTCGAGTTTGGCTTTGCAGCCAACCTTCTTTTCGTAAAGGTTCCATGCTCGTTCAAAGGTATATTCGTCTTTGACTTGCTTTGGAGGTGGTGTTACCTTGTAACCTTTGGATTCCAAGATAGAGATTATTTTTTCCGTTAACTCTTCTTCTTGGTTTTCTTTGAACTCTTCAATAAATCTATCTATTAAGTTCTCACCATGAACAAATGGTGGCATTAATTGCATTTGAAATTGTTTCATAGTTCACCATTTAAATAATTGTCGATTGCTTGGATAAATTCATCTAAAGAACGAATGATGATGTACTTGCCACCATGTCGTTCTACTTCATGCTGGAATACTCTCTGTTCTGGTTCCTGCTGTCCTTTGGGAGTTTTGTTTTCGATGCAGAGGAAACCATACTGGGAGGTGCGCTTCAGGAGCAGCATATCTGATACTCCTGCCTTCATGCCTTCTTCTTTAAGCCATGCGGCTTGTCGGGAGGTTCGCTTGCCACCATTTGGAACGGCAAAGAAGACTCCTTCAAGGTCAGGATATACCCCACGGATATACCTGACCTCTGCGGCTTGCAAGTTGTGCTCATCGTAGGATGAACGCTTGCGTATCTTCTTACCTTCCTGCTCTAGCTTTGCTTTGATTTCAGCGTAGCTTACCATTACCAGTCGGTTGAGAAAAGGTCGTCCAAAGATTCTCTGCCCATCAAATGGAAGGCTTCCCATGCAAGTTCTTCTGTTTTGAAGTAAACTGAACCACTATTGAATATGTCTGACCAGAATATTTTATAATTATCAACGCCTTCTCTATTGATGTACCAATTTTCATTTCCGTACTCAAAGTTAGGCTTCCAACCGTCGTTGAGATACTTAGCAATATTCTGCAACTTATTGAAAGCAATCATGCGTTTAACTTGTGCTTTAGATGTGCAGTTGTCAAAGTCTCTATAATTTGATAAAGTTTGCACCCATGAGTCAATCGTGTCGTGATTAAGAAACCACGCATCCTTATTAAAGAACAATGCTCTGCAAATATCATCGTAAGTGATAGGCTTGCCTTCCTCAGCATCAGAAGGCTTCTCGTCTCCTTCAATCTTCTTGCGAATCATCGGCTTGCCATCCTCGCTGATGAAGACTTGAAGGTTGTCGGGAATAGGAATTTCTACGGCTGTACCATCTGTCGGGATGGTGCATTTGGTGAATCTCGCCTTTCCGTTATTGATGTTGGTAATGTCCTGACTAGTGATGCCTTCTGCATGAATGCCTGATGAATCTTCATCATCCTTCTTACCGAAGACTTCCTCAAAAGCCTTGCCCATGATAGCACCCATCATCATAGATGCAAACTTACTTGCTTCATCGTTACCATTGTTACGCTGACGATTACGTCTGTTGTTGCGCTTGTCATTTCTACGTGTCATATCAACTATAATTTTGTAAAATGTTATTAAACTCGTCTTCTGTAATACCATTAGCCATGAGAATGGTTAGGATGGTATCAAGACATCTACTATATACTTCATTAAATGCTGGCTCATCCATCTTGGCGAAGGAGATAGACTTGGCTCTCTCTAGGAACTTCTGTCCGTTTAGGTCGTAGAGCGGTTCGCTGAATCCTGACGTTATCAGAAGCTCTTCACAGAATGTGTCTATCGAGCGTAGATTGATGCGCTGCTGCTCGGTGAGACAATCCCATGCTGCTCTGATAAGGGCGAAGAACTTGCGGTGGAACTTCACGTTTCTCGGTCGGACGATATTCGCCTTGACGATGGAACCAACCTTTATCTTTTTCATTTCCTCGTAATCATCATCCGTGTAGGGGCGAAGACCAGTGGAGGTTCTTACTAGATGGATTTCCATACCTTATATATTAATGATTAGAATGGGAGACCACTTTTCTGCTGACCACCTGCAAATTGAATGTTCTGCTGAATAGGTTGACCGCTTGCATTAACCTGAGGGGGAAAAGTCTGCATCTGCTGCTGAATAGGTGCTGGCTGAGGTGGGTAGTTGGCTGCTTGCTGCTGAGTAACCTGACCTATCTGGCTCTGTACCATCTGTAACTGCTGCTGACCATTTGGTCGCTCTACCTTCCAACAATCCAACTGATTGAACCATCGTCCGTCTCTAGACTGATGCGCCTTCAATCCGATGTTTGCGGTGATAATCTCGCCTACCTGAATGCCGAACTGCTGAATCTTATCAGAACCGTAAACTTGGATAACGGCTCTTGAAGGGTACTGCTGGTTCAACTCTTCAATCACATACTCTTGGGAACTCCATTGGGTTCCGTTTTGGGAAGTTCCCATTTGAACTTGCCCTGCTGCAATAATCTTGCCTGTAAACTTTACGTTCATATCTATACTTAATTAAGTTTGATTCTTAATGACGGCTTGGTTTCCGTTTCCTTTAGATAGTGCTCGTAGTGGTCTGGCTCCGTGTCCTTGAAAAGCTTCGTGTCGAAGGTCTTCTTGATGGTAGCTGCCACATAAGAGTAAGAACCGATATTGGTCTTGATGGATTTCTGCTTGTTGGCTTCCATCATCTTCATCATCTGCTCCTTCAAATCATCCTGCTTAATCTTCAGGGCATCCATACGAGCGGTTATCAATCTATACTCCTGCTCTAGTGCAGAAAACTGCTCAGGAACTTCCACCTTATATTGGTACTCTGCATCATCTGCAAGATAAGCAGCGATTAAATCGTCAATCTGATAATCAGCTACCCTAGGGAGTGGCTGGAACTTGCTCTGTCCGTTTTTGAACCACATACATACAATCTCCTTCACCTTCAAGTCAGGATTCTGCTCCTCGAACCATTTTGCGTAGATGGATAGCTGGAGAGATACGTTGTCGTAGTGAAGGGTGGCGGTGGTCTTGATGTCCGCAAGGTAAATGTTACCTTCATCATCTGCAAGAACCTTATCAATAGCAGAAGCGAAATTTTCGTTATCAGTAACGAGATATTCGCTATCTACATGATGAAGACCATAAGATATAAGCATTTCGTTGTAGTCCTTAATCTCTGGTAATACAGAAGGCATTATATTAATGTCACTACTGCAAACTGTATCAAACAACTCTAAATTTTGATGAACAACATTTCCTCTTTCTGCTGCTTTGGCTAAAACTGCATCGGGAATACCTTTGTAAGTATCAGGAAAAGCTTTCTTTATAAGAGTTCCCGTAATACCACTTAGCTCTTTTTCGTCCAAGAAATATCTGTGCTGTTCTTCATCGAAACGAACTTTTGATTTTACTAATTTCATATCTTAATATTTGTGAGGAATCCATAAGAAACCATGATATTCTAGTTTGCCAGACTTGATGCGATTTGAGAATGTTGCTTTGTCTAGACCAAGAAATCTTGCAGCTTCTGTCATTGAATCCCATTCTTTAATAATGTTTCCTTTTAAGTCTTTCTGAGTAACTTTCTTTTTGTGAGTACCAGCGTAATTACTAGGAATATGGTTTAAGCCAGTTTTCCAAGCATGAGACATGTTCTGTTTTCTGCTAGCCCATTCAAGATTTGAAACTTCATTGTTGAACTTGTTTCCGTCAATGTGATTGACAGTCTCATAATTATTTGGATTTTCCAAGAATGCTTCTGCAACAAGTCTATGAACATGAAATCTTTTACTCTTGTTTTGGAAACTAAGAATTACTGAAAGATACCCATTGTTATTCTTGTAACCTTGACCATCTTGTGAAGGATGCTTTATCTTTTCCTTTACAATTCTTTGCGTGTCTGTTCCTTTGATATTTAGGTAACAGATTCGCTCTACTGTTTTAACTCTACCCAAGTTGCTAACATCATATATGCCTTCATATCCGACAACTGGTTTCCAAATTTCCTTAGTTTCTGTTGTCATAAACCAAGTTCCTTTCTCTTAGCTGATACTGCTTGCATGAACTGAGGGTTGGCGGTGAGCGGCTTATAAGTCTGAACAACCCATATCAGATTGTCCTTGTTGACACATCTGCTCAGGAATCCCATTCCTTCATTCAGGTCGTTCGGGTGATACTGGGATGCTGCTTGCTGCTGAGTCTGGGCTTGCTGCGCTGCTCTACTATCCTGAGCACCATACTTGCTATCTGTATCTATGATGTCTTTTCCTGCCTCGAAATACACGTCTGCTGCTACACCCAGTGCCTTCATGGCAACCGACAAGGCATCTGTGAGTGCCATCTTGTAGCATTCATCAGATACGTATGCACCCTTGCTCTCTATTGATACTTCTGACGAACCTCCTGTTCCTTGGATGGCATCTGACCATTCTCCGTTCACCTTGATAAAGAGGTCGATGTTGCAATAGGCTTTTACCTCGCTTCCGAAAGTCTCAGTCCACTGCTTTGTGATTACGTACTTCCAACCGATTCCGCACACACCAAACTGCTCTGTCATTGCCTTGATGCGCCACATTGGGTTGATGTCGTGTTTTCCTCTTAGTCTTCCTGACTGAATTTGTCGGAGTGCCTGTTGAGGAACGACTTTGAGTTTGTTGTAATAATCTAAATTACCCATATCTTTTATGTATTAAGTTGTTATTGATACTTCCATTCATAGCAGCTGCATCTGTAGCCACCATTCAGGTTCTTCTTCGGATTGTCACACATGGTCGAGAAGATACAATCGTGACAACTATTTGCTTTATATCTCATATTGTTGTATGGTTTGAAATGTTCAAATTAAAAACCCCACGGTTCTCACGAATGGTGGGGCGAGTGTTTTATGTCTAATCATTAACCTGAGCGGTCGCTACCGCATCGCAAATGTAATCTGTATGGTATATAATATGTCAATTTATGTGATTTCTATCCAAAAAGGAGGGGCAGTAAAATGAATATGATTTAAACTGCCACCTCCGTGGAGCGACATCTATACAATCTTGCCGGATGCTGAATCGCTCCTTGGTTCCCTTCTGCATTTATGGAGGCTTAGGACTCCCAGCACTAGTAATCGCACACATTTTGATATATCTAAATTTTACGAACATGAACCTATTTACCAATGTGAAGAAAGAAAGTCAACGTGCTGGCTGCATTAAAACCGATTTGTAGTTGTGCGCTTCTACCTTTCTGCTACCTTATCTTTAAGGGTCACGGCATGAGGTCTGCATCTTCACAAGTGAACTCCAAGCGTTCCATATTCCACCCAGTGGGTGTATGTATTAGCTTGCCACTTCCACGTCTAAGCATCATCTGTGGTTAATGATACTCCTTTTGGGTACGTGTACCTCTCTAGGAAGGTTTATCCTATCCGATATAAAGCCTTGGAATCGGGCTATATGGGGCGCAAGGTGGGACTCGAACCCACGACACGTGACATTTCACACTCTACCATCTGAGTTACTTGCGCTTTCAATCAATAATCTAACTAACTTAAAAACATAGTGAGTAAAAATGGTTATTACTTACCCTTGTATCTACTTGCTCACTTCCTTGAAGTATGAGCGGATTTCCTTTATTAAGAGGACAAACATGGCAATAGATGCCACTAACATAATATCTGCGAACATAAGTTTATCTGTTTAATGGGTTACACAATAGGCTGCTGCCTCTGATTCTATCTCTGCCATACTCTTGCTGCGGTTCTGCATCATCCAGTCTTCCAACTCGCTCTTCTTGAAGTAGAGTAGGTTGATATTTGGCTTGTAGCAGGGGAGTATGTGCTTTCTGACGTTTTCCCTTACTCCTCGAACCGTCATGCCTAGTATGATTGCAGCTTCCTTAATGTTGAGCACATTCTTTGCTGCTATCAGCGAATACTGCTCGATGCGGTCTAGCTGCTCCTTAATCTCTGGGTCTATCATATCAGTCGAATTTGATGGTTTGTTGACTGGCACTAGCTGCCTTGGTAGGCTCTGTTCCACCAGTGCCCTTATCGCTGGGAGTGTTCTCCTGCTCTATTAAGGGGAGAATGCCCTTCGCTTTGAGTGATTCATAAAGAAAGATTCTTCCCTTGGTTGTCCACTCGGTGTTGTACTTTACGTCGTGCTGACCATCCTTGCGGATGATGTCAACTGCTCGGCTATGTACGTAACCTCCTTTGAGAAATTGTCCGTACAATATCCATTGACCTCGAACCTTATGCTGAATCCTCATAGATTCCAGTTCTTTGTTCATCCTGACGGCACTCATTCCGTAGTCCTGAGCAATCTGCGTGATGGTCATGGTGGCGTTGCTCTGCAAGATTTTATCGTAGTAGCTGACCTTCGGCAGCATTTCGGTAATCTTGTTACCCAGTTCCATGTTCTCTTTGCTGATAGTGAGGATGGTTGCTTGCTGCTGCTTATTCTCCAAAGCTAGCTGCTGTTTCTCCTCCTCAGCCTTGACCAGAGATTTGAGGGCTTCGAGATAGTTCTGAGGGACGGATGGCTTGGATTGCTCAATCTGTCTCTTCATAGCGTTGAAGGCTTCGATGTATTTCAGTTTGAACTCCATCGCCTTCTTGCCATTGAATCCCATCGCCAGCAGAGTGAAACCATCTTGGTTCATGATGAACATAGGCTGCTCTTTGTTCTGCTCGTTCAGATAGGTCGATTCTGAGAACATTTGGCGGACGGCTGAATTTTGAGCCGTCCCCTCCATCAACTTTCTGATGGATTGCATAACGTTCTTATGCTCTTTCTCAAATACCTCAGCAACCAGTTTGCTATTTGTTAGAGGCTGGTTGCTTTCACCTCTGTAAACTATTCCATTCATAGGATTCCTCCAGTTTTAAAATCGGGCGGTAGTGTATGAAACCGAAAGTGACAAATTTTCATTTTATACATTATTAAATCTACCGTTGCCCGATTGTAGTTTTTATTTTGTACCTTTGCAGGTGACAAATTTTTATTTTAACTTAATTCAATTTCGTATGAAACAGCAAAAAGTAATTATGTTCACCTATCAGACAGATAACTTGGATGAGTTGAACGAAAAGATTAATTCTCGTATTGACAAACTAAATGCTAACAAATGGAGAGTTGTAAGTATCTCTTCTTGTAATAGCACTATCGTTACTAATGGTCTTGCACCATTGAACCAAGTTACGGTATTTCTACTTGCGGAAGAATCTTAATAATGTTTCTGCATCTTTTATAGAATATGTTACGCCTATGATTCCGTAAGTATTCTTTGTTATATATCCATATTCGTCTTTTTTGGATGAACAGATACAGAAGATTCTAAGATTCCATTCCCATATTGGCGACCTGTATATCCATTGAAATATTTCTTCAAAATCTACATGGTTGCCAATATTCTGATACAACTGATACCTCAGCCATGTTCTGAATAATCTCTTAATCATACTCACCTCCTTCCTAGTAGAACACGACCTTATCAGTCTTAACTCCTCCGAACTCATTCAAGGCATCCTGCCTGATGTCTTCGGATTGCTTGCTCTGACTTCTAAAACCTAGAGCGTTGTAGATTGTTTCCCTTCGGCAACCATACCGCTCAGCAAGTTTTTTTCGTCCTTCAAGCGAAACTTTGATAATTTTTATCTTTTTTACTTGCATATCTTAATTTTTTATTGTACTTTTGCTTTTAAATATATAGCAACTTGTTGTTTACGGTTGCAAAGGTACTCTTTTCCGAGTAAACTACCAAATAATTTCTCGAAAAAGATTAGTCCTTTAAGATTAATTAGTTAATGTTTATAAATGTAAAATGTATGGAAGAAACTATTTATCAGAGAGTTAAGTTAGTTTTGGAGAATAAATCTATTTCGGTTAATGCTCTCTCTAAACAGATTAATGTAGCGCAAGCTACTTTAAATCCTCAATTAAGAGGTGATAGAACTTTAGCAGCCAATATCGTAGCTAAGATACTGGATGCCTTTCCTGACGTGTCGGCAGAGTGGTTAATGCGTGGTATTGGTACTATGTATAGTAATCAAGATGCGGATGATTCGTCTTATATGGTTGCCGAAGAACCTAAGCATGATGTTATCCATGAGGTGATTCCTGAGCAGGAGTCTCATCAGGATGATTCTGTCTGGAAGGCGAAGTATGAAGAGTTAGAGAAACGCTACGACCAGCTACTATCTATCTTAGGCGGTGGCATGAGACAAGCAAATGTAGGATAATTAAAATGTGGTAGATATGTGGGATTTACTTTTATCTATTATTGGTGGGATTTTTGCTGTTGTTTTTGGAATAATGGCTCTCCTCGGTTGTTGGTGGCTAATATTTGCTTTCATTTGGGCAACTCTTTTGACAATAGAAAAGAAATCTATGACGGAGTTTGTTCCATCAGGTAAGAAGACGATAATGTTTGTAGCATTCGTTTTCTTTGGTATTCCTTTCGGTATTGTGTTAACATTGTTGTATCAATGGTTTCGTTAAATAGTTATTTTTGTATGGTAAATTGTAAAAGACAAAATTCATTATTTGATCATACACTATTGTTTGTGCTATTTTTTATGCTTAGTAGCTTTTCTATATTTATTTCTTGTGGAAACAAAAACGAGAAAGAAGAGGATATGCGTAAAAAGGAGATAGCAGATTCTGTTAAGCAAGCAAGAGAAGATGCTGAGGCTATGAAACCTAGCAATCGTGTCGGAAAGTACGTTTACTTGGATTGCTTGAAAGTTCTACATGTTAAACTTCGTTGTTCGCATATTAATGATGGTGGAAGTTTGGATGGTACAACTATAGATGAAGATGGAGACGAAGTTGATGTTACTAAAAATATTAAGAACGGCTCTGGGGTTAAACGTATTCCTACTTTAATTCTAGATAAGAGATTATTAGAAAATTGTTGTCGTTATTGTATAGACGATGCTGTTTATAATTATCTTGTAGGTTATGAAACTGTTGTTGATTACGAATAAGTTGATATAAAAAGTAAGACGATGAAGAAATTTTTATTATTACTTTTCGCCATCATCCTGATGGCATCATGTAGCAGCTCTTCCAAGAAGTCTGCTGACGTAGAACCTGAGAAGAAGGAGTCTACTGTAAAGTCGGCTGGCTCTAGTGATAATGTCTTCATCTGTACTGGTGGTTCCTCCAAGCGTTACCATTGTGACCGAGATTGCCGTGGCCTCTCTCGCTGCTCAGGAGAAATAGAAGAAGTTAGCGAGGAGGAAGCTGAGAATATGGGCAGAACTCCTTGCAAGATATGTTATTAATTTAAATGTGTGAGATATGAAAAGATTATTATTTGTAATTGTATGTGTTCTATCCTCAATGGTTGTTAGCGCACAGACTATTTCTGCAAAAGAAAAGGCTGTTGTAAGACAGCAGTTTATCAATTTCTGTAAAGACATGAATCAGCAGCTTCCTGCTCAGGTTGATGAAATAACTACGTTAAATTCGATAGCTTTTATTAATTGGACAATGACATCAACCTATACCGTGGATATTGATGCTAGTGATGTTTCAGCAGAGGATATGGCTTTGTTTAAAAGTTGTATGCACGATGCTTTTAAAGAAATGGCACAAAAGATGTTTGCTAGCGGTTCTTATCAGGTGACACGTTCAAAATTTAGAACATTTATGAAAGTTGTCGGATTGAAGTTCAGAGCAACGTATAAGGATGTTTATAGTAACTTCATGTTTTCGGTCTTATTAGATTATACAGATTTTTAAATAATATGTTATGGAACAGAAAGTTAATGAAACAAAGAATGTAGAAGGACAGAAGTTCTCTACAGAGTGGTACGAAAAGCAGAATCCAACCAATAAGGATGGTAATGAGTTGAATGGCTTTACGTCTATTTTGTTGTGGCTATGCGCTGTCTGTCAGATTTTTCGCTCATTCATGGGGATTGCAACAGGCTTTATAATGATGGGCTTGGATTCTAATGCTGGAGCATTGAAGATTTTAGGTAGCGTGTTGAGTGTTTTGATTGCTGTAGCTATCATTTTGATAGTTAACAAGAAAAAGTATGGAATCTACGCCTTCTTCGCTATTGAAATCATCTATGTTATCCTAGGTGGTGTCATTGGCGGTGGAACAGCGTATGTTTTAGGACAATATGCTTTTGCTGCCTTATTCCAAACAATATTGTTGTCTATTCTTCTTTGTTTTAAAAAGAACGGAAAGACTGGATGGAAGGTTGTTCTTGGGAAGTAGTATGTTTTTTTTCCCAACTAGGAAAAAATATTTTCCCAACTAGAAAAGTAAAATGGCAGAAATAACTAACGAACAGAAGTTGTATGTGCTACTGAAATATAAGAAAGAGCGGACAAAGAAGGAAGAGAAGATTCTTTCTATATTAAATGAGAAAGCAAATCTAGGCTCTGCTGATTTAGAGGAAGCGGACAAAGAATGCTGTAATCAAAAGTGGCTAAGCACAGTTCACGTAGTGGAAGAATTGGGTTATACGACAAAGTACTCTCACAGAATAGAACTATCTGAGTCTGGTAAATCTCAGATAGAAAAGTTCTGGAGAGAATCTAAGTATAACCCTAATAATGCGTGGAAGTCTAGAGTTGTAAAATTGTCTTCTGTAATTACGGCAATAATCTCGTTAGTATATTTCCTAGCGTGGTTATGCCAATTAATACAAAACTCAGTAAAAAAATGATGATATTCAATAATATCTTTATGTATCTTATGTCTTCTTTCATAAGCCAATAATTTAAAAGTTTATGAGGCAAAGTTACGCTTTTCTCCTGAGAATCAGAAGCAAATTACATAGTTTAACTTTTAATCTTTGCAAAGTTTGCAGCAAACGTTGCAAACTTTGCAGAGACTAAGAGTTGGTACGGAGCGGGTCTATTCCTTGTCGAAGAACTTGTCAATGAGTCCCATTGCATCATTCTTCTTCTTATCTATAATCTTGGCATAAATCTCTGTGGTGGCGATTCTTGTATGCCCCATCAACTTGCTGGTAGTGTAGATGTCTGCTCCCAGTGTAAGCATCATGGTTCCAAATGTATGCCTTGCTGTATGGAAGGTGATGTCCTTCTTGATGCCAGCGTTGGCTGCCCATACCTTGATGTGAGTGAGAACCGTCTGTTCGCATCCCATACCATTGAAGATGAACTCGTTTCCGTCCTGCTCAGGCAACCATTCTATAGCTTTGCCTGACAGATTGTAGGACACCATCTTGTTTGTCTTCTTCTGTATGATAGACAGATGCCATGACTTTGTTCCGTCCTCGTTGGTCACTTCCCTGATGTCCGACCATTTCAGTCTCCTGATGTCGGAGATACGCAAACCGCAAAAGCAGGAGAACATGAATGCCTGCTTGATAACTGGAACCTTGCATTCTGTTTCTGCCAGTTTCTTCACCTCCTCAATATCCAAGAAGACCCTGCTCGTTTCGGGTTTCTTCGGTTTCTCACGCTTATCCACCTCGCTGAATGGATTCTTGTATATCATTCCACCTTTCACGGCTCTGCTGAGCATTTCGTTGAGGTGGTTGCAATACATAATCTTGGTGTAGCTGGAAAGCGGCTCTCCATTGCTCTTCTTTGTGTTGTTCAGGAACTCAATGAATCCCACACAATACTTCTTGTCAATGCTGGATAGTTTGATGTTGTCTCCCTTGTAGGCGATGAGTTGCTTTCGAGTGCATTCTATCTGTGCTGCGATGCGGCTTGGAGACTGCGATGTCTTCATCTTGTAAGTCTTGAAGTTGTCTATCCAATCCATGAGCTTCATCTTGCTCTTGACTGATATGATGCCCGAAATGCTGTTCTTGATGTCCAGTACTCTCTGAGCCTTGATAACATTGGCGGTAGCCATAGTTTCAGCATTCTTTCTTCTTGCCTCTGCCTTACCTCTACCCACCTCTGGTACGATGTAGAGTTTCAGGAACTCATAGGTTCTCTTGCCATCCTTGTAGATGTCCAGATATACACTCTTGTTTCCGTTGGCAAGTTCCTTGAATCTGATAGTGACAGGTTCCTTTTCGATTGTTTTCTTCCTTCCCATAAGCCTTTGTTTTATAAATCTGCTGCAAAGATAAGCATTTTTTTTGTTACTCGCAAGTTTTGGGTAACAAAATAGTAACAAAACCAACACGTATCTTATGTATAGGTAATGTACATCTAGCTTTCGGAAAATTAATTTTCCGAAAAGGCAATATATTGATAACTAACTATTTAGGTGTACATTTGATATACATTTGATAACAGATGGCTAAAACATGGCTATCTACTATCTTTATTATTCCAATATGATTTATTTCGCTAGTTAAATATCTGATTTGCAGATAGTTATAAATTTCTTTGTTTTTGACGAGTAACAAAATAGCAACAATGAAGTGTTAATCTTTGCAAAGTAACTAACTTGCCCACAACAAAGATACGAATTAAATCTTATTCACAATTAGTTTCCAAAAAGACTTTAACTTAGATTAACATTGTATCATTTCGTATATCTAATGTATATCCATTTCCCTAAAAATCCAATTTCATTTACATTCAACACTTTTTAGCATTTGGCGGTTCCAAAAATTGTTTCTATCTTTGCATCGTCAAAGTTGCGATTGACACATACAGATTTGCCCTCCTTTCAGGCTTTAAGCCTACGAGATATGGAATCCCTTGGTTAGCGCAACATGACCTTGGGATTCCTCTTTTTTTATCCCAGAGTTTTTGACAAGACATACGAGGTTCAATCCGTGCAGTCCTCTTCGGAGTTATCGACCGATATATAAAACTGCTCAGTCTAGTAGAATATATCCATGTAGGTAAACCCTGCTCTGTCCCATCCATTGACAACAGGTGCCCATCTGCCGAAAGGCACTACCCCTACATTGATGAACCAAGCAAAGTGGGTAACTTTGTTCTATGTAGGCTTTGGTAGGGAATAATCTACTGCTTATAGTAGTTGATAATTAAATAAAGATTTTCCTTGCTGCTGCCCTCTCCATTAGGGGATGGGTAAAGAATGGATAGTATATATAGTTGAACTAGTAAAATTTTGGCTTATGGAACTGGATATGTTGATTAGAGACGCCCTGAGTGATGCTAAGTGGTTAATTGCTAAGGGTGGCACGGATAGGGCAGAAGTCCTGAATCGTGTGATGGGTAAGATAGATGATGCCCTAAAGGAACTGGATGGGGTTGACCTCATAGACCTCAACAAGGTATGGCATCAGGCGAAAGATGTTATGCCGCCTAGCATATATGGTGGCAATCATGGTGACTTGCTGTGTGTGCATCAGTTCAAGCCAACCTATCATCCTATCCTTACTCACGAAGAGAACTGCCCTATATTTGAGCGGTATCTTAAAGCGAGTCCGAATGACTGGTGGTGTAGAACTGGTGATTTGTTGAAGAAGGAACATCGAGAACTTTATTGGAGATAGATATATTAATTAAAATTTTAAGATTATGAGTGAATTATATTGGTTAGGTGTTTTGGGCAACTTACATTATTTTAGTGTTACCTTATCTGTTTTGGCAGTGTTTGCATTTTTGGCTGTAGGTTTCTGGTTGCTTTTGTCTTATGATGATGGTGATGAACCTTCGCCTTCTATTAAAAAAGTGTTTATGTATTCTATATTCACTTTTGTGTTTGGAACTATTATGGCGATATTCATCCCTTCACAAAAGAATCTCCTTATCATCTATGGGGTAGGTGGTACTATTGATTATCTCAAAGAAAATAAGGATGCAAATAAGATTCCTGATAAGTGTGTCAAGGCTCTTGATAAGTATCTTGATGATGCGTTGAAGGAAGATAAAGATAAGGAGTAACTATGGTATCAGAATCAGCTAGATATTATCAGAATCACCCAGCAGCTAGGGCACGGAAGGCGGCTTACGATACAAAGTTTGAGTCTTCTCCTGCTCAGAAAGCTAAGCGTAGGGAATTGGCAAAACACAACGCTATCCACGATAAGAAGTATGGGTCAGCTTCTCGCAAGGGCATGGATGCTAGCCATACCAAGGCAGGAATCAGGTATAAGCCATCATCGGTGAATCGTGGTTCTAAGACTGATATGGCTGGAGATAGAAGGGCTAGAGGTGGTCGCTGATAGTGAATAAAAGAATAGGGAGTGCTCACGCATTCCCTATTTTATTATCCTAACAATCTTAAAACCTATAAACCAAAAAACCTATGAAAAAAATCGTCTTTTTTTATGATTTCATGAATAAGAATCTATCATTCCTCTTCTGACATCTGTCTTAACTTCTCGGTGAGGGCATTGTGTACCTCACGCTTATCGTCAAGAGTAACGGTCTGTAGCTTAGGGCAGTTGAACTCCAGTATCTTGATAAAGGTTGATACCTTATCCTTAGGCTCGCACTTATACCAAGCAGCCATGAAGTCTTCCCAAGCCTCTCTAGAAAAGTCGGCACACAGCTCACGAAACTCCTTTGTGATAGGAGACTCGTACCCTTTCTGTTTTCCTCCAGTCTTCGGTCTTCCCTTCTCGAACTGACCTTTTGAATTTCTGTCTGCTGCCATTGTCTTAACTATTTTGGTGCAAAGATAGCAATTATTCTACAAACGGAAACTTTATCCGTTAACTTACCTACCCAAATAAACGGATAAAATACGATTCTCGGATGGTATTTGTATCTTTGCCACATTATTAATAATTAAAATACATATATATGTTAGGAGCATTAATTGGGGCAGGTCTTGGACTTGCAAGCAGTATCGCTGGTGGTGTAGCTAACCGCAAGGCGAGACGTAAGCAGGAACAGATGATTGCCCAGCAACAGAGAGAAAATCAGGCGTGGTATGACAGAACATACAATGCCGACCCGACCAAGCGTGCTGATACGGTTCGCTTGCTCACTCAGATGCAGGAGCAGATTAAGAACAGAAACAAGGCTGCCAAGGGCAGACAAGCGGTGATGGGTGGTACGGATGATTCTACTACTGCGGTGAAGGAGGCAAACAACAAGACTCTTGCTGATACTACTTCACAGATTGTGGCTGCAAATGAGTCTCGCAAGGATAATATCGAGCAGCAGTATAGAGAGCGCAAGAACCAGTTGCAGAACCAACAGATGGGCTTGGAAGCTGAGAAGGCTGCTGATACCGCCAATGCCGTTGCTGGTGTGGCTGGTACGGCTGCCAACATCGCTGCAACTATTGATAGTGGTACTGCTGGAGCAAAGAAGGCTCCGAATATGAATGTGACTCAGCAGCAGTTGGATGGTATTGCCAAGAATCCGAATGATGTTCTCGGCTTGAAGGCTCAGACTACTTCTCTTCCTTCTCAGGGTGAACTGAATAGTCTTGGTGCTAAACTCCAAAAGATTAAAGCATAAGCCTATGAATGCATCAGATATGTTACGAAACAACAATGGCTTGAAGACTACACAGAGTGTACTCAACAAGCAGCAGACTGGGGTGGATGCCGCACAGAAGGCAAATGCTGAGCAGATTAACATGAATACTGCCCAAGCTATGCTGCATGGAAAGGAGGAGCAACTTACTCCTCCCAAGGATGCACATGAAAAGGCGGTAAGGATGAATCAGCAGACTGCTGAGGGTATGCTTAATGGTTCTATCCCTATGGATAAACCATCCGTGCCTATCGTGAAGAAGGAGGAGCCAGCAGAACAGCCTAAGCAGCTATCTTACGCTGATATGTATAAGATGCTGAATCCTGAGCAGCAGGAAACTGCTGAGCAGAGGGCGAACAGAGAGAAGAAGGAGCGTACCAAGGCTCGTATCGCTGCTCTGGGTGATGGTCTCCGTGCGCTATCCAATATCTACTTTGCTACCAATGGTGCCAAGGTGGTACACAATCCTGAGTCGGATATGACTAAGGCTGTGAATAAACGCAAGGCATATATGGATGCTCAGAGAGAGAAGAATCGGGCATCGTGGTTGGCAGGGTATCAGAGGGCACTTGCTCTTGATGAGGAAGCTCGGAAGAATAACCTGACTCTCGCTGAGCAGATGAGGTATCACGATATGCAGAACGACATCAACAAGGTGAAGGCTGACCAAGGACAGCAGAGAATTGACCAAGGTAACAGAAGACTTGACTTGTCGAAGTTAAAATATACCAATGATGCTGAGTATAAGGATAATCAGTTGAAGATAAAGAAGATGCTTGCTGATGGTCAGATTAGTCATTGGGCTGCTCAGGATGCACTCGCTAGACTTCGTGAAGGAAGAATTGCTAACAAGGCTCAGAAATCTTCGGGCGGTAACAAAACTAATGCTGGATATTGGTATGAGTATTACGACCTGATGGACACTCCTGAGGGGCAGAAGAAGATTAATGAACTTAAAAGAAAGTTGAGAATCAAGAATGTTACTCAGACAAACGTGAGATACATCATGGATAGATTGAAGGGCAGAAGTAGTTCTTCTGGAGGTGGCACTTCATCTAGTGGCGGCAAGCATACAACACATAAGGCTGGCGGTTCTTCTTCGGCTGGTGGCAAGAAGAAGACTGGCGTAAAGTGGTAACAGAATTGGTAACAAGAATTTGGTAACAAACATATATATATCATGGCAGAAAGACCATTATACACTTTATACAAGAATCTGAAAGCACAGAACTATGATGTGCCTGATGATTACAATAAGTTTGAGAGTGCTCTGACAAGAGACGGAAAGGGCGGTGCGGATAACAGACACGCTATCTATGAGAACTTGAAGGCTCAGAACTTTGATGTTCCATCTACTTATGAGCGTTTTTACTCTGCACTCTTTGAACCTCGTAGTAAGACTTCATCAAGGGCGAAGGGCGGTAGTGTTCCTATGAGTGCTGCTGACCGTGCTCGTTTCTCGGCTGGGGCAGCAGCTATCTCGGCTAGTGCTCAGCAGATACTGAACAATGCTGGCAGATACAACAGACTGAAACAACGCAAGCAGAAACATCAGAAGGATTTCGGTCGTGTGAACTTGGGTACACATCAGACTCCCTTCGGTGGTGATGCTAACAATGTGGTGAAGGATGATTTCGCTTACAATCCTGAGACTGGGAAGGCTGGGGCATACGTTACCTCGGACAATGATAATGTTTATTCTCAGAATGATGCTGAGCAGAAACAAGCTATCCTTGACGAGCAGAATAACGCTTATCAGCAAGCGGTAGATACAGGTGAGATACCATCTGCTTTAGATGTGCGTGATAAGAACGGCAACTATGACTTGCAGGAGAACATCGGCAAGAATGGAACCTACCTTACTGAGGAAGGTGCTCAAAAGCAGTTTGACAAGAAACTGGCTGATGCCTATGCCCGAAAGAAGGAGATTGAGGCTCTTATCGCTGAGGATAATCGTCAACACGGAAATCCTTTGCTCTCTTATGGTGCTAGTATCGGTGCAAGTAACGGAAGAACTGCTGAGCAGAGTGACTATAGGAATAAGTTGGCAACCTCTCTTTCTCTGGTTACTGAGCAGATTGGTGCGCTGGAAGCGGTAAAACAATACCCTACAAGTAGTTGGGGTGAGGATGCCTTGAAGGCTCTTGACAATACTGCCTTTACTGCCAAGACTTGGGATTTCGGTCTGACTGACTTCGCTACCATGGGGCAGATGGAACGTATCAAGACAAAGATGGATAACAAGATTCCTCTCTCTGGTTCTGATAAGATGCTCCTGAAGAGTAAACTGGGTGCGGATGCTGCTGCGGCTCTCGAAGACGAGAAGATGGGTAACATCTATCGCTGGACAAAGATTGCAGGGCAGAGTCTCCCATTTATGGCTGACTTCTTCCTGACTGGCGGCTATGGTGGTATTACCAAGGGCATCAGTCGTGGAGCGTTGAAGTTTGCTGCTAAGCGTGGTATGGGCAAGGTGAGTGCTGCCATCTTGAAGAATACTGGTATCGTGGCTGGCGATGTAATCGGCTCGTATGCTATGGCAGGAACTGAGCAAGCGTTGAAGACTGGTGCTGACATCATGCAGCGACATCTGGGTAATCTGTATCAGGATGAGAAGGGCGATTATAAGTTCGGTACATTCGATGAGAACGGAAATCTCCTGCATGAAGGTGGCGAGTCTATCGGTACTGCTCTCTATAAAGGTTTGACCTCTGCCATGGTGGAGAACTACACCGAGAAGTTGTTTGGTCACAACTATGGTATCAAGAAGGGTGCTATCGCTGCTATGGAAAAGCATGGGATGAATGGTACTGCCCAGTTCTTTAAGAATATCGGCAAGAGTGGCTGGTACACCAATTCAAAGAAGTGGATGGAGAAGTTCGGTATCAATGGTTTCGGTGAGGAAGTGATGGAGGAGGAAATTGGTATTCCTCTTCATGCCCTGCTGGATGGTGATAACAAGTTCTCTGACCTTGGTGATGCTAAACAACAACTCGACATCATTGGCGGTATGGCTATCTCTGTTGGTTCCATGTATGCGATGGGTGCTGGCTCCCGACCAGTGAAGGGCGTGTACAATCGTGCTCAGTACTACCGATTCCGCAACAAGGTGAACGTGGCTGATAGTGATGCAGAGAACCTTCTTGGTGATAACTGGGCAGACATCAAGGATAAGATTGACAACGCAACCAACGAGCAGATGGGCGGTGTACTGGCTGGCATCCTCCGTCAGAGAGATACCATGAGCAAGGAGCAGATTAATGCTGCTGTTAACTATGGTGTGAACCTGATGAAGATGCGTGGCTATAATGTTGCCAAGACTGCTGAAATGAATGCCAAGGAGATTACAAACGAGCCAACAACTCCTGAGGAGCAGCATCAGACAGATATTGACAACGCCTACTCTGAGGGTCATGATGCTGATGATGCAGACAAGCATGATATTCAGATTCAGCAGGAAGACCAGATGAAAACTCTTGCGGCTGCATTGGGTATCTCTGAACAGCAGTTGTCTGCTATGAGCGATGATGAACTTCAATCCCTGACTGGGCAGAATGACAAACTTGACCAAGCTATCTATGACTACCAGTTGTCTTCTGCTCGTTATCAGGGTGTTGTTGATGATGCACAAGACAAGGTTGACCTCGCTGCACATCAGGCTGAACAGAGAGTTGATATGTATACAGACCAAAGTCGTGGTTCTGTCCGTAACGCTACCATCAAGGCTAGTGGTGGCTTGGAAGACTATGGTGTGTATATTATCAGTGGTAATATTGCTACTCATGATGATGGCTCCATTGATGTAAGCAATAGCGATGATATGATTCTATACTATGACCCGACAATGAATAGTGTAGAACACGCTGATGCGTTGATGTTCGCTGAACTGGGTGAAGAACTCCCTGCTGATGATGTGAAGGCTCAGGCGGTAGCTGATGCAAAAGAGATTGCTATCAAGGAAGTGGCTGGCATCATTGATGGAACCGTTGAAGTAGGCTCCCAGTTCAATGTGACTGATACTGATGGTACTGAACATACCTATGAGGTGTTGGCAGACTATGGTGATGGTACTGCTGCTATCTCTATTGATGGTAACGTGGTGGAGAATCCTTATTCATTTGAAGACTTGCAGAACTTGAAAGACTTGGAAGACCAGAAGAGACTGGAAGCTGCCAAGGCTGAGCGTGAGCAGATAGAAAAGGAGCGTGCTGAGCAGCAGACTCAGGAGACAGAACAGACTCAATCTTCATTTGACTTCAAACAGATTCTTAATGATAATGGTAGCGTGGTGCTTGCTGATGTGCTTGGTAAGGATGGCAACACAAAATATCCAAATTCTAAGTTATTCCTCATACGTAATGATGGTGCTAAAGCAAAGGTTGTAGAGTTGAAGAGTGATGGTTCTCTAAAATCTCATGCAGTAAACAAAGAAGATGTTGTAACAACAACATCTATGCCACTCGATGAGTACAAGCAAGCGGTGTCTGGCTCCTCAATGATAGAGGATAATAGTGGAACAATAGAGGCTAATAGAAGTGGAATAGAGGTTGAAGATAACACTCAGCCTTTATCGGAAGCTGATGCTGACAATGTAATCGCCCAGATGGAATCAAGTGCAGAGACCGCTCCTGAATTGGAACTTACACCAGACAACTGGGCAGCAGAGTTTGGTGAAGATGGAATCGTATCTACTCCTATCGGTGATGTGAAGATGGGAGAGAATCAGGTGGCTAAGTTGTTTGAGAAAGGTCGTTCCAAGGAGTTTGGTATGATTAAGCCAACGCTTACGAATCCTGATGTGATAATCGAAGTTCCTTCTCATTCTGCTGATGGCAATGAGGAGCGTTCTTCATCTTATCTGTTTATCAAAACTTTCTTGGGTAAGAATGGCAAAAAGGTGTACTATTTCAAGTCTGTAACCATCAAGAAGGATGGTCTTGAAATCAGCATTAGTAGTCACTATGACAGAGCAAAGAGAGTAAAGGAGACATTAATGAAAGGGAAGTTGCTATATCGTAAGAACGATGGCGCACAGACCGAGCAGAACCAGCCTTCTACTTCTGTGACAACTTCCCAAGAGGATGCTGCTGGCTCTTCTGAAAGCAAAGATACAAACATTTCTTCAAACGGCAATGAAAATAATGAAAGTTTAACATTTGAGGATGGAACTCCTATCCCAGTTGATGTGAATGGAGAGGTTGACCTTAGTCAGGCTGATGCTTCTCATGCTGCTGAGTGGTATGATAATAACCTCGGTGAGGATGCAGATGATTGGCTGGATGGAGAAATCAAGAAGGCTAAGAAAGTATTGGAGCAAGCAAATAATAAAAAGGTGACTGGCACTAAACCTTCTGAGTTGGTTGCAAGTAAGAAGGAGAAGGAAGCTGCCATTGCTGATGCCCAAGCACATTATGACTCTGCAATCTCTATCCGTGATTCGTTGAAGGAAAGAAGAATTGCCAAGGAAGAGAATACTCCTGATGGCAGAAGAAACCTCATAGAGAAGGCAAGAAGAAAGTTCGCTCGCTTGAAGAGTGCGGTGAAGAATGATGCTGAGGCGGTGGCTCAACTCTATAAGGAGACGGTTGGCACTCTGCTGCATCGTCTGTATGATGGTACTGGCATTGATGTGACAGATACGATTCCGCTTACTGCTGAGGAGTATGTGGCTAGCAATCTCGGTGCTCACACTCTCAACTATGAGGGAACAGAGACAAGCAAGGGTGTTAAGCAGGAAACTGGATTGAGCAGAGAAGACTTTGCCAAGACCCAGTTGCTCGCTGCTGATGGCAAGGGAACTACCATTGATGCGCTCGTTCATAGTCTGTGGGAGAATCGTCCATCGAACCTTGACGCTCTCGACACTCAGGATATTCGCAATGCCATGCTCAGCGCTATCACTAGCGGTTTTAAGGCATCGGAAGCTAAGAACTACATTGAGAATCTACGTATCGCTCAGGCAGAGAACTTCCTTGAAGAGCAGAAGAAGGCTGCTGACAACGCTGCATTCGCTGAGGAGAATAAGGCAGAATCAGAACAACAGACAGAAACGGCTACTGAATCTGAGGAGAAGACTGGGGAAGAGAACTCTGATGAGATTAATGATAAGGAGAATGAGAAGATAAATGAGCAGACAAATGAGAATATAAATGCTTCTGAGCAGAATAAGTTCCCTGATAGGCTAAAAGAGGGCAGTAAGACTATTGAGGTTCCTGAGGATGCAACGGACGATGCTCCTTTGGGCAAACCACTTGATGAATCTGACCTTCGTTTCTCGTCTAAAGGGAATGATACGCAACAGACAACAATCGATAGCGATGCTGACGTTGAGAAGAATAAGGTGGATGACGTGAAGGTTGTGGATAATATCGTTAGTAAGAAGACTCGCAAAACCTTAGAGAAGATAGCAAAGATTATGGGTGCTAATATTCAATGGCTATACTCTAATAAGCAATTCAACGGAAGGTTTGACGAAAAGACTAATACAATATATCTTACTCTGGATTCTTCCATTACAGAAGGTGTTCAGTTTATTTTCGGTCACGAAATGACTCACGAAATGAGAACAAAGAATCCTGCTGCTTATGATGAGTTGAAGACTCTTGTAAAGGATATGATGGGAGAGGATATTTTCTCTGCTGAAACAGATAAGATGCAACAGAGATACAAGAAAGGTGGTGCAAGATATTGGAATAACAGAAATGCCATTGAGGAAGAGGTTGTCGCTGACCAGTTGGGTGTGTGGATAAGAGACGCAAACTATGCCCACACTCTCTTGCTCAAAATGTCTCATCCTTTGCTTGCAAGGTTGCATGAGATTGTCAACAGATTCTTGATGGCTCTTCATGGAATAGAGATTTCTGATGATATGAATCTGATTCTTCGCTCTATCGAACAAGCCTACGTGAAGACTGCAAATGGTGAGGTGACGAACTCCGAGACTGGCGAAGATGTTTCATTCTCTCTCCGTCAAAAGCCTGAACCTAAGAAGAAGGGTATCGGCTACAAGGTGTTCGTATTGAAGGATGGCAAACTCTATCCACCTATGGTAGCGAACCCTGATGGTGCTGCTACTCCAGTTGGTGTATGGCTCGATGCTGATGCGGCTCCTATTGCAGGAGAAAGCAAGACTGGCAGACCTCAGGTTAAGCAGGGCGGCAAGGGAACGCAAGGCGGTAGCGGTAAGTTAGCCTATAGACCAGGCTGGCATCTTGGTGTCGTTCCTTACGCTATCCAGTTCAACCGCAAGGATGCTGAGGGCAACAAGACTCTCTTCCCTAAGAACTTCGTCTTTGCTGAGGTGGAGTATGCTGCTGATGTAGATTATCAGGAGGAAGCTCGCCAAGAGGGTATCAATCCATCGGGCAAGTATCAGCATTCATTGGCTGGTTTGAAACATCTGCCTACTGATGGCTATTATATGTATCGTACCAACCCGAACCCTGAGACTGACCCTTGGGTGATTACTGGTGCGATGAAGGTGAACCGTATCTTGACCAGAGCAGAGCAAGCGGAACTTGTGAAGAACGCTGGTCGTGAACCTCAGCAGATTCAGGAGGGTGATATTGTTACTGATGATGTTGTGAACAGCATCAATCAGGAGATAGCTAATGCTCCTAAGTTCTCCATCAAGACCTATCATGGCTCCCAAGCATCGTTTGACAAGTTCGACCACTCCTTCATGGGTAGTGGTGAGGGTGCTCAGGCTTATGGCTGGGGAACTTATGTGAGCGAGGTGGAAGGTATCGCCAAGGCTTATGCCAAGGCAAATGCAAAAAAGAATGCGCCTTCAAGACTGATGTATCAAGGTAAGCCTATGACGTATAAAACTCCAACAATTATCTATCAAGTTGCCCTTGATATGGATAAGTTTAATATTTCCGCAAAAGAGGCTATATCAAAGATGATAGATGCTGATGAGAAGAAACTTGCATCCGTTGGCGACACCCCATTTGCGAAGATGAAAGCCAAACAAGTTCAAGATGAGTTGAAAGTTTTGAAAGATTTGAATCCTTCTGACTTCAAGATTAATGAGGACTATGATACTGTCGCACAGGATTTGGTAGATACCAAGTCTGGTCTTGATTTATTGGAGGATGAGTTGAAAGATGCAAAATCCTATGTAGATTTGTACCAATCAAGACTTGATGAGGCTAAGGAAGAACTTTCAAAGGCAAAGGAAAGTGGCACTGGTCTTGGTGTTGACATGTATGAATCTGATATTGAGTATTATAGTAAGCAAGTTGAAAGATATAAGCAGAGTATAAAAACTAAGGAAAGTGACATTAAAGATGTAAAAAATAAGGTTGACGCTTTGCAGAAGAAGTTGGATTCCATGGAGAAACCACGTAACCTCTACTCTGTTGATATTCCTGATGATACTGGTCGCAACTACATCGGCTGGGATGAGCCTTTAGGTGCTGCCAAGATTATGCGTCTGCCAAAGGTTTTTAAGGCTGATGGCTGGAAATACAAGAAGGTTGGTATGTATGATACTTACAAGATTGATGGTAACGAACATGAGGTTTGGCTTGAACCGTCTTTGACTACTGGCAAGGAACTTTATCGAGATTTGACGAATGCCCTAGGTAGCGACAAGGCTGCAAGCGAATTTCTCTCCAAGGCTGGCTTTGTTGGTGTGAAGGTTATCGCCCAGCGTAATACTGGCGGCAACAAGGAAGGAAAGATGAACTATGTTATCTTTGATGAGAACAATGCCCAGATTACTAGTCATACTAAGTTCTCTCTCCGCTTGAAATCTGCCATTGACGAGACTGAAATCAATCCATCTGACGCACAGAAGGAGAGTGGAAACTACAAGAAGGGACACATCAAGTTCGGTGGCTACGATTACACTATAGAAAATCCAAAGGGTTCAACTCGCTCAGGTAAGGATGCCGATGGCAAAGAGTGGAAAGTAACCATGCACGATACTTATGGCTATATCCGTGGTAAGTTTGGTAAGGATGGCGACCATCTGGATATGTTTATCAATGACAAGGCAGACCTTGATAATTGGGATGGTGATGTGTTTGTCGTTGACCAAGTGAATCCTGATGGCTCGTTTGACGAGCATAAGGTAATGTATGGCTATGACTCCATGGATGATGCCAAAAAGGCTTATCTCGCCAACTATAGCGATGGTTGGCAAGGTCTTGGAAATATTACTGGAGTAAGTAAGGATGAGTTCGACAAGTGGCTTGATACGAGCAAACGTAAGCTAAAGCCATTTGCAGACTATGCTAAAGTAAATTTCTCGTTGAAGGATGAGAAAACTCTTGCAGGAGTGCATAACATTACTGAGGAGAAACTGAGAAAGGCTTTGAAGCTGGGTGGCTTTGCCAATCCTTCTTTGGCTGTGATTGATACCAACAAGACTGGTCACGACAACTTTGGAGAGATTTCCTTCATCGCTCCTTCTGCCCTTTTGGATAAGCGTACTGGTAATACTGGCGGTACTTGGATAACTGATGCCTATACTCAGCGTTATCCTTCAGTAGAGCGAGAAATGAGTGAGAAGGGGTATCGGAAGTTTGAAGACTGGGTTGATAGTCTTGATTACCCAAGTGGAGCTAAGGCTGAGATTGAGAGGCAGGCAAAGGATGCCCTGAGTGACAATAATACTCCTGCTTGGGAGTTGATGTATTTGAAGGAAAAGGGTATTGATATTAAGGAGTATGATTCAAGAATTGATTATCGCTGGAAAGAAATTATAAGTGACCATCCTACTGCCGAGGATATTCTGAATAGTATGCAGACTGACCCTGAACTGAACGAAAAGGTTAGGAGTCTGGCTAAGCATGCCATCATTCACCCTACATGGGAAAAGGTTTCTTTGGAGGTGAGAAGAAAGATGTATGAGGAGACTGGTGTTAAGGCTAGCCCTATCAATCCACAAGTAAGAAAACAGACTAAGGAAATCTTTGAGCGTGACTATGCGCCAACCTTGCTTAACAAGGACGGCAGTCCAAGAAAAAAAGATGTGAAGAAGGTTGTTGAGGATATTGTGAAGGAGCACAACGATACCAAGAAGTATGACTTCTATCTGTCTAAGGTGAAGGCTAGTAATTACGTCAACAAGAATGGTCTTTATGATGATTACATCAGATGGCAGGAGAACAAGCTGGATGAGTTCGGAACGAAGAACCGTATCTTCCGTGGCTATACTAGGGATGGTTCACGAAAGTATGTGCCTGAGACTCTTGAAAATGTTTCAAAGGCTATGAGGGAAGAAGCAGATGGACAGACCAATGGAAGCGAATATACCTCGTTTGGTAGCTTTATCGCAAAGTTGGCTAGTCGTGTTGATTCTACAGACGAAATGCGTGCCAACAAGGATAAGTTGTCTTCTAATAAGGATAAGGAAGAATTTTACGAGAAATGGAGTGAGGTTTATTATGACCTTGCCAAGTTCTTGTATAATGATGTGTTTTATGGCGAGCAGAGACTTCACGATATTGTATTGCAGTCTGACCCTAAGAAGTATGCCAAGAAAGAATATGGCATTACCCTTACTCCTACCTTTATGAAGAAACTGGATGCCTTGAAGAATGCAGTACAGACAGAGTTGAAGAGTGCGTACTTTGAGACTAAGTACAACAGACCTCTACGCCTTAATGAGTTTGCTGCTGCTGTGGTTCCTGATAACTTGGGCGATGATGTACGCAAGGGTATAGAGAATGCTGGCTTACCAATGTATGACTATGACCCGAATAAGGAAGGTGACCGCAGTCGTGCCTTCAATGAAGCTATCAGTAGTAGTGACAATATCCGTTTCTCTCTGAAATCTATGATGGCGAAACCTGAGGGATGGAAACAAGCCAACAAGAAGGCTATACATATTGCAGAAGCTATTGAGCGTGACCCTAAGTTCTCCTTGAAGAACCTTGATGGCACTCTCATTAAGGCTGGAACCTACTTTAGCGGTGGCGGTCTTGTTGAGGAAGGCTTGAAGGGTATCATCGACCCAGTGGTGGCAGTAGAGTATGACGAGAAGATAAGCGGTGTATATCGCAATAACTTCGGGCAGCATATCGTTACTGCTGATGTTCGTGATGTTGACCCTAAGGAATTGGTTAAGCAGATAGATGGTGAGGTAGAGTATTTCCACGCTTCTCCTGTATGCAAGAACTACTCTCAGGCGAAGAGTAACCATGCTGAGTTGGAACTTGACAAGGAGACCGCTGCAAGTACTGCCGAGTTCATCAACGCTATAAAGCCAAAGGTGGTGACCATTGAGAATGTGAAGGGATATAAGGATTCAGAAGCGATGAAGACTATTACCGATGCGCTGGATGCCAACGGCTATACTTGGGATGCTGATGTCTATAATGCTGCTGACTATGGCGGCTACACCAACCGAGAGAGATTGATTGTCCGTGCGGTTCGTGATGGTAAACTTCCTGACAAGCCAAAGAAGATGGCACACAAGAGCGGATGGTATGAAGCTGTGGCTGATATTATCCCTACCCTGACCGAGAAGAAGAATGGTGTGGCTCCTTGGATGGATATTCGCTTGAAGGCTGATGGCATTGACTGGAGAAACATTGACAAGCCATTATATGTGATGGGAAGTGCTTATGCTGACGGAAAGATTCCTCATGCCTTTGCTGATGAACTCCTTCCAACACTCCGAACCAAGAGTGGTGATGTGATTGTTATGCCTGATGGCAAGGTATATCGTGCCATGGGCAGAGTGCTCGCAAGAGTATCAGGAGTGAGCGATGATTACAAAATGCCATTCTCAGAGAACCTGAGCCATACCATCATCGGCAACGGAATCCCTACCCAGTTGACCGAGCATGTTATTGCTCCTCTGCTTACTGGCTCTGACCCTAAGTTTAGCATCCGTACCTATCATGGTACTGGTGCTAGCTTTGACAAGTTCGATTTCAGCCACATGGGTGAAGGCGAAGGTTCGCAAGCATTTGGTTGGGGTGGTTATGTTACCAACTCTAAGGAAATTGCTGAGGACTACACAAGACGTGCCAAAATAAGGAAAGATAATGGCGGTTTTGAATTTGTGACAGATATGTCTGCCAATAACAAAGATATGGTAAGACAATATATCTATAAGCATAAAGATGTAAACAAGGGATTGGATGCTATGAGAAAAGACCTTCCTTCTGCTTTAGAAATGTTCCCTGATGATGATGATTTAAAGGAGCTTAGCAATATTCTTGCAAAGAAGAATGAGGAAATAGCTGTTCCTGATGATATTGCTTATCTTTACGATGTGGATATTCCTGATGATAATGGAGATTATCTTGATTGGGATGCTCCTTTGACAGATAAACAGAAGAATACAATCATTAAAGAATTAAGGCGATTAAAAATAGATTTTGCCGACTTTAAAAAGCGTGGTTTTTCTTTTGATGGTTCATTTGGCGGTAATGCCTATGATTTTCTAATGTATGCTTTAAGAAAAACAAAGAAGTGGAAAGATGTAAATGCTAGTCGTGCAGTTAGTAAGTTCCTGTCTTCTATTGGCTTCAAAGGTATCAAGTATAAAGCTGGAACCATCTTTGGCGGTGCAAAGGAAGGCGATTACAACTACGTGATATTCGATGAGAACAATGCCAATATCGTGGGGAATACCCGATTCTCCTTGCGCTATGACAAGTTTGAGCATGACCTGAACCAGTGGAAGAAGGATAATAATCTGCCAAAGGATGCTCAGAGGCCAACCATCCCACAACGCAACGCTGGCGAGAGTGCCGTTGACTTCCTGAGGAGAGTGGACGAGTACCGCAAACAGATGGCTCTGTGGAAGACGGCTCCAACCTACGAGCAGCATCTTCTGAGTGATGATACTGCCCTTGGTGAGTTCAACCGAGAGTTGCAGCGTGGTTCTGTGCTCAAAAGAATCGCCTTCCAAGATAGTATGCTGGCTATCCGCAAGGCTCAGGAAGCTATCATGAAGGAAGTGGGTGTTGACCGCCTGAATATGGCTGAGGATGCCTATACTGCCGAGAACCGAAGTCACGGCAAGGGAAAGAACGAGTTTGAGGAATACAACAATGAGTTCTTGCAGCCACTCAGAAAGGCTTATCATAAGATGAAGAAGATACTGGGTGACAGCTATGATAATGTACGTATCTACATGATGGCTAAGCATGGTTTGGAGCGTGATGCTCAGATGGCTTTCAAGAAGTCACTGGATGCTGACTTTGAGGACGTGGCTCAGAGAAGTGCGGCATACAGGGCTTACAAGGGCGATATGAACCGTATTACCAATGATAGCGATTTGGAGTTTGGAAGAGTGGATTTCAATACTTGGAGACAGAGAGATAACGCTCTCAGAACGAAATACTCTCCTTCCTATATGGACTATCGTTATGATGAGAATGGTATCGCCTACGATTACTCAGGCTTGTCGGCTCTCTTTGGTGGCTCAGACTTTGAGGAAGCTGCCCACAAACTGGTAAGGGATATTGAGAGTAGTCATGTAGCTGAGGTGCAAGACCTCTGGAATGCTACGAATGCGGCTACAAAGAAGATTCTCCGTGATGGCTATAAGGCTGGCATGATGAGCAAAGATACTTATCAGTATGTGCGAGATATGTATAGCCATTATATTCCTCTCCGTGGCTGGGATGGCACTACTGCCGACCAAGTATGGGACTATGTTGGTGGCGGCAAGGGTGCGTTCAATCAGACCTTGAAGAAGGCACACGGACGAACCTCTATCGCTGATGACCCTATCGCCTACATCGAGAATATGGCAGAGAGTGGAATCCTGCTGAACAACAAGAACTGGGTGAAACAACACCTGATGCTCTTGGCTCAGAATCATCCAACTTCCCTGCTGACCTTGAGCAAGGCTTGGTACGTGAAGAGTACGGATGCAAATGGCAACGAGGAGTGGATTCCTGCTACACCTCAGATTACTTCTCAGATGAATAGTAATCAGGTGAAGGCTGCTATTGATGCTTTCGAGCAGAAGATGGAGCAGATGGCTCAGACTGGAGATGCTACCCAGCAGAGAGACGGCTTGAACATTGCCTATCCTCAGACTCACAGCGAGGAGAGAGAGCATGAGGTGCGAGTGATGAAGGATGGCGAGGAGTACGTTATCTATGTGAATGGAGACCCGCAGTTGGCTCAGGCGATGAACAATACCAGAGCACACCGAGTGAGAGAGATTCAGAGCGGCAAACTGGATAGGGCTGCTGCTTGGTTGGGAAGAAAGATGGCTGCTGCCTACACCAGTCTTTCACCTCTCTTCATCCCTTCCAACTACTTCCGAGACCTGACCATGACGCTGGCATCTACCGCTATTCGTGAGGATGCAAAGTACAACTATCTGCTCAGAAAGAATCTGGCTACCTCTTGGAATCTCGGTTTCATGCTGAGAGACTATCAGAGCGGCAAGTTGAGAGAGAAGGTAAGTAACGGAAACGCTACTCCAAAGGAACAGATGTTCTATGACTTCATGATGAATGGTGGCGAGACTGGCTTTGTTTCTTCGCTTGATGTGGAAGACTTGAAGAAGAAATTCAAGAATGACTTGAAGGATTTGGATAGATGGAAGGCGAACCCAGTGAAGGTAGGGCATACCATCATGGATAGTATCGAGTTCCTGAACAGAGCAATCGAGGATAGTAACCGATTTGCGGTTTACATGACCTCTATTCAGTATGGACGTTCCATTGATGAGGCTGTAAATGATGCCAAGGACGTGACCCTGAACTTCAACCGCAAGGGTACTGGCGAATATGGCTGGCAGATGATTAGAAACCTTTATCTCTTCATCAACCCAGCAGTACAGAGTTTGCAGACCTTGGGTGCGCTTGTCAAGCATCATCCTTTCAAGTTCACGGCTGTTACTGCATCATGGTTGGCGAGTGGCGTGCTGGTTCCTATCGTTAACGCTGCCCTGATGAGTATGTTGGGCGGTGATGATGATAAGGATAAGTACTGGCAGTTCACCAAGTGGGATAGACGAAACAACCTTATCATGTGGGTTCCGTTCACTCATGAGTATATAAAGATTCCGCTTGCTCAGGAGTTCCGTGCCTTTTATGGAATAGGCGATATGATTGCATCCAAGATGATGGGTGGCGAGTTGGCTGAGGAGAGTTGGAGTCAGTATGCAGAAGACTTACTCGGTCAGGTAGTGGATATGCTTCCGCTTGACCCGACTGGATATGACGGAAATATTGCGGTCAGTCTGATGCCGAATGCTATCCGACCAGTCTTTGAGTTGGCTTTCAATGTTGACTTTACTGGCAAGCCATTATTCAAGGAGACAGAGTATAATAAGTATGACCCTAACTTTACCAAGGCATACGTGGGCACTCCTGATTGGTTGGTACGTGCATCAAGGATGGTTAACTCAATCGGAAACGACTATCCTGATGTGCAGCAGAACAGCATAGATGCTTTCGGTGACCCAAGATACAATCTGAATAACCCTGCTGTGGTTGACCATGTATTGTCTTCTTATCTCGGTGGTGCTTACACCATGGGCAGTCAGGTGCTCGGTTTGCTTACCAAGTCACTCAACGACCCGAAGGAAATCAAGATGGCAGATATTCCATTGCTCAGCAAGTTCGTCAGCAATCCTGATGATAGACCAGTTACTAAGAAACAAGGTGATGAGTTCTGGAATATGAAAGAGAACCACGACCGTGCAGCCAATACCCTAAGCAAGTTGAAGAAACAAGCTAAGGTGGATGGCGATTACTCTATGCTGGAACGTTTCTATGACTCTGAGGAGTATAAGCAGTATAAGCAGGATGATGTGAAGGTGAAGAAGTATGAGGAAGACAAGAAGAAGGAACGTGCTGAGGAGAGTGGGGAGGAGTATAGACCTCACAAGTTGAATGCCGAGGATATATACAAGGCTCACGCTACTCCGAAGGATGATTTCGAGGACTTGAAGCTGAAACAACTCTACACTAAGTTGAACGGATTTAAATCTGCCTACGACCTCTTGGTTGATACGGCTCCTAGTCAGAGCGATGGCTACTACAACACCAACAAGGTTGCCATTGATGCCATTGACGAGATTTCCCTTGATAAGCAGGAGATTTCCGAGTTGAAGAAAGGTTTCTTGGATGATGGCAAGGATGCCTACAACGCTGAGGACATGAAACAGATTCGTGAACTGAGAAAGAAGATTCTTGCCGTGCTGGAGAAGGCTAACAAGGTGGTTGTGGCTAACCAGAAAGCGAAGACTGAGAAGTAATACATATATGACTATCCCCTGAAAGCGCTAGGCTTTTGGGGGATAATTGCTTTCAATCTGAAACTTTTTACCTCTAATTCTTGTGTAAATCTGCTAATCTGTAAGTATTTATAAAGTTTAACTATTAAAAATATCCTAAATTATTATGTTTCCATTATTTCTTTTTATATTTGCAGCATCTAAGAATATCTGAATCTCAGGTGATTACATCAGCAAAAGATTATCCAATCATTATAAACTTAAAAATGAAGGCTTATGAAAAAATATGAAGATGAAGACCTACGAGTCAAGAAGCTAATTGGAGAGATTACAAAACTTCTCCCCGAACGCAGCAAGATTAAGACTGACTTACTCTATTTCAAGTATGCGCCTATATTGGTCATGCTTTTCAGATGGTATGGTGTATCTCAGTTCTATGACAACAAAATGGAGATTACTCTTTGGTATGAAGAGAATGAGGAACCTATCTGGTTCTTCTACTTCATCACTTATATCCTCTACCCGATTTCCCTTTGGAAAGGTCAGGTATTGCACAGATTGTGTGTAGAGTGGCGCATCCCGATACTCTATATTGCAGGAGTAAATGTGATACATATCATGTACGACTCTGTTGTTATCACAAATCAGATGTACTATTGTGATATGTTCCTGATTACACTCATTTTAATTATATATGCTTATGTCGCAATTAGTAAATTACAGCATCATCGAAGCTGGACTTCGTGCTCTCGCTGATAAGGCTCACGAATCAGCAGTAGCCCAAGTGGAAGGCAAGCCTATCCCTTGCGGTTTATCAGAGAATGATATGGAACTGGTGGCACTCCTTACTGCCATGATGAATGACACCCAAGCCAACAAGGGCTGGTGTGCCAACGAAATGGGGAAGTCTATCTCATCCTTTGAAAAGTATGTTCACGATGGCAAGATACCCGAAGGCATCCACGACCAGTTCGGGCATGAAAAGAAGTGGAATAAGTCGCTCATCCGATACTTTGCCAACAAGAAGGCTTTCTTCCGCAAGCTATCACGAAAGTACGGCATCCACCTTTAGCAATCGCTACAAATTATATATATAGGAGAGACCCAATCGCCCCTCCTGTATATTTACGACCTTTTCCGTAACCATAAATCTTTGCTCATCAAGCACTTATATAATCTTTTACGAGTTTATCTATCTATATCCATATTATTCGTATCTTTGTGCTCGTAACGTTACAAAGTGAGAATCATAATTTAGTGTTTAACAAAAAAGATTTCAGGATAATATGGAAAGTAAAACGTATGTATTCGGAAATGAAGGCTCAACATCTAATAATGGGATGCTAGGTCTTCTTGCGCCTCTGCTCCAAAAGCAGGGTGTTGACCCTAATGTCCTCCTTGCTATGAAGGGAAACAATGGTTTCGGTGGCGAAGGTGGATGGTTCATGTGGGTAATCTTCCTTTTCTTCCTCATGGGCTGGGGTGGAAACGGCTGGGGTGGTTTCGGCAATAATGGTCGCGGCGGTCTCGCTAACGAGATTAACAATGACTACGGTCGTGGTCTCCTGATGGATGCCATCGGTGGAAACCGCAATGCGCTCAGCAACCTTGCTACCCAGTTGAACTGCACCGAAGGTCAGATTCAGAGTGCAATTTCTGCCTTGACCTCTCAGGTTCAGAGTGTAGGTAATCAGGTTGGTATGAGCGGTATGCAGACCATCAATGCTTTGCAGCAGGGTAATATGCAGATTGCTCAGCAGATTGCAAACTGCTGCTGCGAGAACCGCTTGGCTATCTGTCAGCAGACTGGAACCTTGCAGAATGCCATCAACAATGTGGCTACTGGTCAGGAGCGTGGCTTCTCTAACGTGGCTTACGAGACCCAGCGACAGACTTGTGACTTGCACAACGCTATCAAGGAGAGTACTCAGACTATCGTTGATGGTCAGAAACAAGCTGAAATGCGTGAAATGCAGAACAAGATTGATGCTCTTCGTGAGGAGAACAGCACCTTCAAGTCTTCTGCAATGACCTCTCAGATTGTTGGTCAGGCGGTGGCTCCTATCAATCAGGTATTGGCTGGCTTACAGAACGAGGTGGCTGGTATCAAGTGTAAGTTGCCTGAGACCGTGACTACTCCTTACAGCCCATTTACTGCGGTTCCTAACTGCGTGGCTTATCAGGCTGGTTTGTATGGACTGAATGCTGCTAATGCAGGATTCTGGGGTTAATAAGGAAAGGAGGCTGCTATGTTTTGGTTAAGACCATTTACATGGGTGAATCGTAATGGTTCGGCAGCTATCGCTTCAACGGGCGTGGTGGTGAACACCAACAATGTTGTATTCTCGTTCAAGAACCACGCCTTTGTGAATGCCAACTATAGGGGTACGGTTTTCGTTAACCTGATGCAGGCTATTCCAACTGGAACGACTGGCACGCTGCCTATCCTTTTCGAGACCAACGGAGCGACACAGGCTGTGACCAAGTATAATGGCGCACCATTGACGGTTGCAGACGTGCAGGGAACTGGTGTTTATCAGTTCTGGTTTGAGAAAGATACTAACACCCTACAGATGATGTCGGGTATTGTTTAACAAGAATAGATAATAGGAGATTACATTATGTTTCAAGGTTTAAGAACTAATTCTTTATTCTATGTCCTTGACAAGGGCGAGAACCCGAACTTGCGAATCGGTCAGGTGGTTTCAGTAAGCAATCCTCAGACGAAATATCCTGCCTTCAACAACGGCTTTACCCCTCAGCCTATGGAGACCGTAGTGGACGTAAGGGTAAAGCTGGGTGATGAGGAGGTGGATTTCAAGCAACTGCCAGCCAATGGACAGATTGCCAACGACAAGAATCTTGTGGTTAGCGACAACAAGGATGCTATGAGTGCAGAGGTGGATGCCATGCTGAGACAATCCAAGGCGATACTGGAGAGCGTAGATTACAACAAGAGAGTAGTGGAATCTTGTGAGGGAATGCTACAGCAACTCAACCCACAGATAGCCAAGGAGAAGGAACAGACCGAGAAAATCAATAAACTGGAAGGTAAGGTTTCAGGCATTGAGGGCAAGATTGACAAGATGATGGGATGGCTCCAGCAGACCATGAGCAAGTAATCTCCTATCTATTCACTTTAATATCTTATGATTATGGTAATGATTGAGATTACAGAAGATAAGTTCGATGATTTGTATGACAACATCGAGTCTATGCTTGGTTTTGGCAGCAAGGCTATGTCTTGTCTGAAAAAGATGAAGCAGGAGCGTATGGGTGAGCGTATGCCTGATTATCGTGACGATTGGAGAAGAGAACGTGAGGAGCGTGAAGAGCGTGAGAATAGACGTAGATTCAACAACGTCAACGATGATTGGAACTACCCGAACCGCTATGGTGAAAGAGGTGGTGGCGGCTACAATGGTGGCGGTCGCTAGTGTTTAACTTGGGAGTTTTGGCACCGACATTTATGTAGGAACCAGACTCCCTTTAATATTCAGTAATATGGGAAAATGCAGAATGCCATTGGATATGTATGACCTCAAACCTGAGGCAATGGTTGCCTATCTCAGATACAATGGCTATCATTTCAGCAAAAAAATGTGTGAGTGGGCGGTTAAGCAGATGTATAAGTATGACCCTTCCACCAAGCGTGATGTAAATGTCTCGTTTTGGGATAAGGAGAAGGTGGATGCCCTTCTGCTCGGTCAGGGAATTGAGGTGAAGAATAAGATAGGCTACGACCATGTATATGTGGCGAATATGGCGAGGGCAGACTTCTACAAGTCTTCCATCAAGGATGAGGAGCAGCTAGCCCAGTTCATCAAGGATATGGTGGATGATGCCGACCAGAAGGATGGTTTCATCTTCAACCGATTCTATGCAGACTGCTGCCACAACGGTGTGCCTATCCCTTGGGAAGATGTGTTATGATGAGAAGAGTAATACAACTCCCGAAGTACGATTGGAGCATAGTATGTTTCATAGGTTATCATCCACCTGATGCCGATGAGATATGCCATGCTCTTTCTGGTATTGGCTGCAACGGAAATCCGTTATCGGAAGCATATAAGCATCTGTCTTTATCGAGTGGAGATAGGGGGCTTACTTATTCCAACCTAGCTGAAAGAAGGAGTGTTCTTGCCGTTGGGAAGTGTGAATCTGATGGCAGCATCATCAACACAATAGGACATGAGCTTCTTCATGTGGTAGCGCATATCTGTGAGCAGGATGGAATAGATATGCTGAGCGAGGAACCATGTTATATGATGGGCAGTCTGTGCGAGAAGTTCTTCAAGGTGTATGGCTAAATTCTATTAAATATAGTTAAATATTTAATTATTCTTTGTTTATTAGTTTGTTTTGTTGTATATTTGCACAAATAATTAAACTATTAAAGTTATGAATAGAATAAAAGAGCTATTAAAGGAAAAAGGGATGAGTCAAAAAGAACTCGCCGAGAAACTTGGAATGACTGAGGTTGGAGTCAGTAAGATAGTCAATGGTACAACAACTAAGGAGACTATGAAGCGAATTGCAGAAATATTATCTGTAAAAACTGACGAACTATATGTAAAAGGTACTGTTGTAAAGTATCGTGGAGAATTAGACCTTAGTGGTTTTAAAATACCATGCTATGTTCTAGATGATGGCTCAAGGGTTATTTCAGGTCTAGCTATGCAAAAATCATTGAAAATGGTAGATGAAGACGAGCAGAAACCTTCGGGAACTCGTCTGGCCAGATACTTGTCTCAAAAGACACTTAACCCATTCATTTCTAGGTATTTAGATGGTGGCCACTTGGAGCCTATTAGATGTATGGATGGAGGCTCTGTTATTAACGGTTACAAGGCTGATGCTCTAGCTGATATATGTGATGCTTTTCTTGAAGCTAGAAAACATATTGAATTGTCACCACGTCAGGTGATTATTGCAGAGCAGTGTGAATTATTAATGAGAGCATTCGCTAGAGTTGGTATCATAGCCTTGGTAGATGAAGCTACAGGGTTTGATAAAGTAAAAGAGGATGTGAAGGATAAATTGCAGACTTTCTTAAATCAATTTTTAATGAAAGAAGCTGCAAAGTGGGTAAAAACCTTCCCTGATGAGTTCTTTATTGACATCTACAAAATGAGACACTGGGACTGGCAATCTTCTAGAAAAATGCCTGGAGTTATGGGTAATTGGATTCGTGATATAGTTTATGAACGAATAGCTCCAATTTTACCTGAATTAGAGAAATTAAATCCAAAAAATGACAAAGGTTATAGGTCTAAGAGATTTCATCAATTTCTTAGTAGGGATGAAGGATTACCAAAGTTAAAAGAATACTTTGCATCTATACATACCATTGTTGTTATGTCAGACTATGATTGGAATAAATTTAGAGTAAATTTAGATAAAGTACATCCAAGAACCAATGTAGAACTTTTCTTGAATTTTGAAGATTAATAAATAAAATAAAGGGTGAATCTTCTGACTCACCCTTCTTCTTTATCTATATGGTTTACTCACCATACTTTGGCTCCTCATACACCAAGTTATGCTTATCTACGTAAGCCTTAGCTTCTTGGTATGTGTCAAACTCTACTGCGGTGGCATCTACTGCTGGGAATACCTCAGCATTGTCACCTTCCTCTGTAAGTGGAAACACCATCTTTGTTCCCTCATGTACTACCTTATACTTCTTTGTTAACTTATTCATATCTTGTTTCCTTTATTTGCTTTAATATTAAACTTGAAACCTTATGCAGGATTGATTTTAACAGTGTAACCATTCTGCTGCAAGGTTGCTACTGCATCATCTGATGCCGAGGTGCGAGTACCAGTAGCTGAGATAGTCTTATTTGTTGTTGGTCCAACCTGACACTGTGCTTGGTCTTGCAGCATCTTGTCAACATTGTTATACAGTGAAGCGCTTCCCAAAGAAATAATATAGGCGGAGGAAGGACGTGTACTCCATGTAAATACTGAACCTTTACTGTAATATAGACCAACTTCACAACAAGCATCAGGAAGAATAGCCAAGTCACCAGTAAGTTTGCTGAATGATAAACTTATAGTTCTACACTTAGACAGAGTACTCAGAGCACTTATTTCTCCTGTCAGGGGAATCTGTTTGTTATACAATCTCAGATTGGTCAGAGCTGTAAGATTCTTCAAATTAGCAATATCACCACTAATGTTTGTGTTAATCAACTCCATATTGGTCAGAGCTGTAAGATTCTTCAAATTAGCAATATCACCAGTGACCTGTGAGTTAGACAACGCTATACTGGTCAGAGCTGTAAGATTCTTCAAATTAGCAATATCACCACTAATGTTTGTGTTGCCGAAACCAAAGGAAGTCAGAGCAGTGCTATATTTAAAGATACCTATATCAGATATTGATTTATTCTTTTGAGAATAAGTAGAATTACCTTCGCTATAAGTATCATAGTCTAATATAGAAACGAGGGCATACTTATCAAGGATAGCAACTTCAAAATTGCCATTGCTTACATATACTTTCTCGTTGACATCAGGATTCAGAGTAATCTTCTTGCCATTGTTTGCAGTAAGGTTTACATCAGTGAAGTAACCATCACCAATAATTTCCAATACGGTTAACTTGTTGACGACGATGTTAAAACCCTGTGTCCAGTGATTAGGAGAATCTATCTTACTGATACCAATACGAATTTCACCTATTCTTAGCAGTGATGTGTTGTCAGCACTACCATTTAATTTTGTTACTAAACATCTATTCATAATCTGTAATATTTAAATTATTATTAATTGTTTCTTGTATAATGATACAACTTATCCATGATGGCAATATTTTGCTCAATCCATTTCTGTACCCTGTATATGTTATCACAGTGCTTAAATACTTTAATTGGAGAATAAGCACTAACATTATGGGGAATGTTTTCTGACAAAGCTACAGTAGCCTTGATACACTTGTATTTGAAGTAGCCCATATCAGCATTAAGTCCAAATGACACAACATCACCAACATTGTATGCTTTGGTTGCATTGTAGGTTTCAGATGTATCTGTCTGTAGATTTCCTCTATCATCAAGAACAGCTTCCCAATAGTTGTCTCTTACAACACTATCTGCTATACATGGAGAATCAGACCATTTCTTGTATTCTTCCTTAAAGAAGTCTGTACCTATACGCATACACCAGTCTTGAAGAAGTCCTATCATGTGGTCAGCAGAAATTATACCCATATCTGCTAAGATTTTATACCGATTATTTAAGGCATCCATATAGTACTTTAGTATAAACGTTAATGGAAGATTACCATTTGAACCTTGATGATAATTAACTGGTTCATATATTCTGTCCCCTAAGAACGAAGCTCCAAAGACACAATCACAATCGTATAATCCTACCCACCATTTAATACCATCATAGGTAAACCACTGCCAATTCTTTCTAGTAGAATCTCCATCTCTTAAAATATCAATAATGATAAGATAATCAATAAGATTATCTGCATCATAATACTTTTCAAACACTTGCTTGAATGCCTTTAAATCGTCCTCTGTCTTGCTTGATGATTCATAAATTGTTGCAGCATCTTTAATGATATTGAGGGAATTGGCAAAGTCTTGGATATACTTCTTAACCTTGGCAGTCATTTGTAGGTTTTTCTTGATTTTGGATGATATGGCAGTGCCATCAGGAAGTTGTCCTGCCGTTATCCAAGCATCCACTTCTGTCTGTCCTGCTATCTCCTCCTGTTTGATGTCAGCATCATACTTGTTGCCTCCAATGGCATATAGATTCTTTGGATTGCGTATCTCAAAACTATTCTCACCAGTGCCCCAGTTTATCGTGCCATTCCAAAGAGTGTCATAATGGATAATACCATCAAGATGTACATTCTCAGCAGTACCTTTGTCCAAGTGATAGTTGTCACGGTGTTTCTTCAACTGGAAAGAGAAGATACCGTAGAACTCACCCTTAAAGTAAACAGCAACAGGGAAACCGTCAGGGAAACATCTTGCTCCTGTATCTGTAAGTAGAGAGTAGTCACCTACATAAGGATTGCCGAGGCTCTTGGTAGTAACTCCTATTTTAGACATGTCGATAAGAGCCTTCTTCCAAGGACGATCATACATGTTACCCCTTGTACGTACAATCTGGTCATAGAGTTTGTAGGACACTGCACCTACACCACGGAAGAAGTCAGTGTAGTAAGCCTTCATGTGGAAGCTGTCTTGTGGAACCCAATTTCCAATTCTTATTTTAGGTGTATCATCACCTACCCACTCATCATCACAAAAGTCAATAGCTACATTCTTTTTAACGAATTGCATAGAAGAACTGCCCTGAGCATTGAGAATAGCATGTTTCTTGAAATAGTTACCATGCATGTCCCAAAACTCCAAGAACGCCTTTTTGTTCTGAGTTTTGGTTGTTGGCATACTGTCAATGTTGGTAATGTTGATGATGGCAAAGCGTGGTTCTGGTATCTGAATGAAGCTGCTGTCGCTCCAGTCAACAGGTGTATTAACATCAAATCCGTTTGCTTTAAGGGCATCTTGGATATTGTTTACGCTATTGCCTTGAAGATTAAGATTTGATACGTCAAGGTTTGTAACTTCCATATCATGCTCATGCTTCTTACCACTTGAATCACGATATGACATTACCTTATTTTCTGCATCAGTTGTAATCTCAGTCCTTCCCTCAGGGTCTTCAATATGTTCAAACTCTTCTGGGATAGTCTCAGACTTGGCATTATGAAAATAGTGACTACCATCATTATAAGTAGCAGACAGAACCTTTCCATCTGCATCTTTCTCTACTGCCATATACTCAGGATTCTCCTGCAAAGAGAAAATATCAAGGAGTTCTTTGAGATTGGTATCTATTGTACCTACCTTTTCCTGCAATGACGCAAGGTCTGATTGAAGCTGAGAGATAACTTGCTTCAAGGCATTGGCAGCATGGATTTCACCAATGATTTCTCCGTCTCTTCTGATTCCAAGAAGTACCTTATCGTCAGTAGTAACCCAAGCAGCAAAGTACTCTTCGTTCTGAATGACGTGATACATTTCATTGAGAGGATAATATGGCTCGCCAGTTGCTCTGTAGAAGCCAAAGAGAACCTTATCATCTGAATCCACTATAGCTTTTAGGAACTCTTCGTTCTCAATTATTCTAAAGCACTCTTTTACTTCATCTTCAATGAGAGACTTGCCTTCCTCCTTATTAACCTTGGTTTCTTGGAGGTTGGCAAGAGTAGCATCTGTTGTTTGCTGATAAGTTTGTAAAGAGCCAGACAATTCAAGTTTGATAGATTCTATCTTGTCTGATAAACTAGCAAACTCATCACCTACATAATTCAAGACTTCTTGGATTCTCTGTCTGATTGGTGCAGGAACACCCTTGCCCCATTCAACGGAACCATCAAGTTGAATACCAAAAAGGAAGTGGTCTTCTGCATCTACTATTGCCTTGATAAACTCTGGAGACTCAATTTCACGGAATGGAAGGGCAAACTGGGAGACTACTTTATCCTCTGAATCACCAAACTCTTGGGCAATATTCTCCTTGTCGAACTTCTTGTCAAGTTCTGTAGCTACCTCTGACTTCTCTGCCTTAGTACCAATAGCAGTATCTTGCTCTTGGTTCTTTGCAGCAAGTTCATCTATTGCTCCTTGTGCGGTAATAGCAGTCATGCCGCTAGTCTCGTTGTTATAAGAGACAGCAGTGGCAGTAGAGGCTCCACCTGAAACGGTGATGTCTTTGATGGCATCCTCCAACTGATGGGTCTTTTCACCTATCTGCTGCAAGTTCTCTTGGTCTCCTTCAAGAAACACTTGCTTAGCAGAGGCAATCTTACCCTTCTTGGTCTTGGCTAGAAGCTCGTCTGTTAAATTTATACTCATATTATATAATCTTTATACGTTTATGATATTACTAAATTCCATGTAGCTGCGGTGAGAGGATTGGCTGTTCTGTATGCCTTGAAACTGCCTAGATTATTTGTGATAGTCTGAGGAGTAGCAAGAGTTACATCAAATCCTGCACTGGTTACACGGGTGATAGAGAGATAACTAGGTACTACAAGCCAGATGTAATCATTATCCTTGGTTGTGATAGTAGGGTTGAATGATACTGCTGTTGCTGATACCTTGTTGAGCGTATTGAGGATTTCAGCGGTCATGGTGGCTGCTGAGTTTCCTCCAAAGTAACAGAGATAGCGAGTCTGTGATGTACTCTTGCCAGTTCTGCCCTTCTTGGTTACTGCAAACTTGAAGATTTCTCTTGCTCCTTCAATTTGGGTGGATAGGGTTCCGCCAGATGATGGAGTATCTGAGAGATTCTTTGGGGCATTATCGTTAATCTGCTTGCTGATGATTGACGTATCAGGCACAAGGGGCTTGTTGTCGCTTGAAACGGAATAACGAACATCTGTCTGCATCGTACCTACATTCGGGGTGATGGTGAAGCCCAAGATGATTGGATATACCGTGTCATTCAGCTTGGCTAGGTTCTCGTCAACGTTCTGAATCATTTCTACAAGTTCATCAGGAAGACCAGTTGCAGATTCTATAGCCTTGCGAAGCTCAGGGTCTAGTTTATCCTTTTTCAACGTTCCGTCAGCAATCTTATCGTTGGTGATAGACTTTCTTGCTACCTTTTCCGTTGTTACAGACTCGTTGGCGAAATGCTTGGATTCCAAGGATGCCTCACGGACTACCCTGCCATCTACAGACTGATCTCCAAGCTTTGGGTTGGTTATAGCCTTCTCCTCTACCTTTTCCGTTGTTACAGACTCGTTGGCGAAATGTTTGGTCTCCAAGGATGCCTCACGAACTACTCTGCCATCTACTGATTGGTCGCCCAACTTTGCATTGGTGATAGCCTTCTCCTCCACCTTCTCCGTGGTTACGGCACGGTCGTTGAGCTTTTCGGTGATGATAGACTCATTCTTAATCTTTTCCGATGTTACCGCATTAGGGGAGAGTTTGGAATTGTCAACTGCGCCATCATTCAACTTATCCGTGGTTACTGCCTTATTGTTGATTTTTTCGGTCTCTACAGATGAGTCGGCAAGTTTGGAGGTGGTGATGTTGGCATCTGCTACCTTGTCGGTGGTGACGGATGCGGCATTCAGTTTGTCGGTGGTGACCGATTCATTCTCCAATTTCTCTGTAGTAACGGCTTTGTCGGCAATCTGCGTAGTTCCGAGTTGGTCGGTCTTGTTGACCTTCTCGTCAAGAAGCTCCTTGGTGGATTTACCAGAACTCTCATCCTTGACATATCTGGTGTATGTCAAGGTCTCGTCGGCTGCTCCACTTACGAGCGTGTTGTTATAAACGGTTTCTTTTGCCATATTATTTTAATTTTGCGTTATATATATATTCTCCTGCTTTCAACTCATCTGTCCAATAATAGTAGATGTCGCCTACCTTGGTGGAGTAGAGGGATGCGGTGAGTCCTGACTGATAGAACTCTACTGGCACACGGCTGGCAAACCAGATGTATGGTTTTTCCTTGGTGGTGGTGATGTTGATAGACTTGTCTACGATGTCGCCCACTACCTTGGTGAGGTCTTCCATGTTGAACTGGCACATATCCTTGGCAGCGGTGGCTCCGTAATAATAGATGTCATCATCGCCATTTGCCATGATGCTTACGTAGCCTGATACGGCTGGAATCTCTATCTTGCCATCCTTGTAGGCTTCTCTTGTGATGTCGGTTCCGTCCATGACTACCTTCACCAAACCGAGATTGAAACCTTCGGCTGGAGTCAGCGTTGTCTCATACTTCTCGCCCAGTTTCAATGTGGCAGGAGTAGAGGAGAGGGTTACATCATCCAGAGAATAGACAAAGGTGCAATCTGACTGGTTCTTGGTGACCATGTAGTAACGGAGGTCGAACATGCCTACCGTCTCGCCTTGGAAGACTCCACAAGGAACCTTCACCCTATGATTGGTCTCAATAATCTGCAAGATGTTTCGCTCCACACTCTTCATGGCATAACCATCGTAGTTCCATGATACGGCTACATTGTAGTTGCCGATGTCTAGGGTGGATGGGATATTGCACACCAGCACATTATGCTCTATGCCACCGATGGACGTTGGCACGATGATGGAATCATCGAAACAGCATTGCAGTTCCACCTTGATGTCGGATGCCTGAGTCATATCGAAGTCAACCAAGCGGTTGAACTCCTTAGACATATCCATCTTTCTCACCAAGATGTGGAGTTTGAAAGCGTTGCCTTGTACAATTTTATAAATCATATTTGATACACATTATTAATAATATAGCGCAAAGATAGGCAGAATTTTCTCTACCTATCCTTTATCCGTTAACACTTGAATAGAAAAACTTTAGATTAAGCCTTTCCAGCGTAGGAATTTGCGCTTTCGGCTGAGTTTTCCATTCTTGCTCTTGCAGTTGGTATGATAGACGCAATCCTTGAAGAGGTCTCTAACCTTCATGTCTTTATCTACCAACTTCATCTTCTTGAATGCTTCGAAATAGGAGCGGTTCATAATCATCAAGTTGCCCTTCTGCGTAGGGAGGACATAGAAGATGTCACCGTGGTTCTTCTTTGCTGCGAGGTCTGCCTTAGCCGTAGCTTGGCGGTACATGATTTCGCACTTGATGCGCTTGAAAATGTTTTTTACTTTCATAATGGTAATTATTAATTATTGATACTATATGATGGTTGCTGCCGAAACAGAAACCTTTCTTCTCATTACTCTTGTCTGATATTGAATCATCTTAGGCATTTCCATTTCATTGAAACAGATGTGAAGTCCGATGGCTCTGGTCATGAGCAAATCATCGTGCTTGCCGTCAATGGCTCCGTATGCTCCGTTCTTCTTACGCTCGTAGGTAAGGAACTCATTCAGGCATCGTTGGTCACGCTCAACGTATAGATGCTCTCTGACTACCTGAACCAAAACAGAGATAACCATTGGCTTGGTTGCCACATTGGTATGGAATCCGTACTTGCGTGGAAGACCTTCCTTGATGTCAGCTTCGCTCTGCTTGCGTGCATAGAGATTATCGTACTCATCCTTTATTTGATTCAGGATGAACTCAGACTGGTCACCACCTTCCAAGATGTGCTCCTTGTCTTTCGTCTCCAAGGTGTTGGATTCAATCACCAATAGAGCATTGTCGTAGTATTTGGCTATCTGTGCTGCCTTCCATGCCAGCAAGTCCATATCTATGTGTCCGTACCATTGGGCTACCACGTATGGTTTGCCGCCTTCCATCATCCAATATCGGTCGAAGACACAGATAACAGACCAGTCTGCCTTACTACCTCTACCGCCAATATCCACGACAACCAGATAGCGGTTGGTTACCTTGCAATCGTCAAAGTATTCTGGCTTGCTCCATATCCACAACTGCCCAGTCTTGTCTTCTGTGAATCGAACATTCTTTAGGCACTTCTTGCCCTTATATCCGTCTCCGTAAACATCACCGATGAACTTAGGTGCTCTGCATCCTTTCTTGAACTGGTCAACCTTCTCTTCTGCAAATACCTTGGCTCCTGAGTGCTTGAAGGCCTCTACTGGGTCAGAAGGAAATCCGCTAGCCATATCGCCATGGTCAGTGAACTTCTTGCGCTCCATGATATACCAGTTGAGAGCTTCCAAAGGTGCTCCCATCTGCCACAACTTCCAAAGATAGGTAACTGGCTCCTCACGATTAGACATCGTGTTGGTGTTGTTGCGGTTGTCGTACAACCATTTTGCGAACTCCTCTTTCTGTTTCTTACTCTCGAAGTCAAGATGGTATAGGTCGTAAATCTCGAACCAAGGTACGAAGAACGGCTCAAATACCGATTCTCCTGCTTCTGCTGCCAACCACTCCTGATGGAAGAAGTTTCCAGTACCATTTGCGGTTGATTCATATACTATCATCGTGTATGGTCTGTAGAGTACACCATTGGTCGCATTCTGTACAACTTCCTCAGGAGACTTGCCTTCCGTCTTCTCCCACAATCCCACCTCGGAACAATGGATAAGGTTGTAGTCTTCACCATTGGCAGAAGTTGGTTTCTGCATGGAACCCACCTTGATTTTGCAGAATCTCTGAGGAACCTTCTTGACGTTACCTGATGTTCCGAATCCTACAAACTTAGGCTCGTTCTCGGTATATGCTTCTCCCATTTCATGCAGGAACTTGACTGGGAACATCTTCAATGCTTCATCAAACATTCCTCGGATGGTTTCTGCGGTGTCCTTGACCTGAGCCACGATGAGCGAATTGAGTCCCTTCTGCCACATGAGTTGCAGCCAAAGGAAGTACATCTGAATAACCGTTGAACCTCCCCATTGTCGGGCTTTCAGCAGGATGAGACGGATAGGGCGATTCTTCTTTCTACGCTCCTCCAGCCACCTGAGCAATCTACGCTGCGGTCTTCTGAGCACAAAGCGGAAGGGGAGACCTCCACCTTTCGGCTTGATATAAATGAATACGGCAAAGAAAAAGAATGGGTCATGTTTCATTCTGATGCGAGTAAACTGCTCCACCAGTTGTTCCATTTCCTCCTCCTCGTTGTACGGCTCGTCTATATCTTTGTGCAGTTCCTCGATTACTGCCTTGCAGCTACCCAATTCAATGAGCATCTTCACGAGCGGAATCTTCTTCATTGATATAGGAAGGTTCTGTTTCTGAATCGGGTAATCGGGTAGGAAGAGCTGGAACCGCTTATCTCCACAACCTTCACCCTTGACGGGATTGAAGGGCGTGTTGATTTCCTTGATGCGTTTCTCGTTCTCCTGAAGGATGGATTTATAGTGCTTGGCTAGTGCATCGGTTACTGGCGGCTTGGTGGCGGTTACTTGTCTTGGCATAGCGGTGCGTTTAGATAACCCCACAACAGACCAAGTACATAGCAGTAGATGTGGACTCCAACTGCCATGCAGGGAATGAAGATTCCGATACTGATATAGATTAAGATAATTGTATTGTACCTTATCTTATTATTAACGTAAGGGGCAATAAAGCCCATGTAGGCATAGATAAAACCGCTGAGACCAATGATTGGTACGGAGGATTGGTAAGGATAGCTGATAGCGATGAGATAGAATGCGACCATGTGACCGATGCCACAAGGTATGGCTCGATAACACTGATGGAAAACATATAAGTTGATGGCGGCATGGAAGACGTTCTGATGAAAGAACGGATAACTGATGCGCTGCCAAAGAGTGCAGCCATCTGACAAGCCCATGCCGTCATAGCCCATAAAAGTGATACACATTATTATAATGTACCCTGCATAAAGCGCAATCTTCTCTTTCGCTCCTCGTAGCATCTTTTCTTCTCCTCCTTTCTCACCCTATAAAGTATGACGTGCATGGTTTGCGGAGTAAGATAGAAGCTGGGTGCTGGCTCGTAGCATACACGTTTGATAATATCCATCTTGGATAAGTGTGGATATTGCTTTCTATAATTCTTGAATCTTCTGAAAATCTCCTGATACATTGCCCTTCTGGTTGGTATCATATAATCAATGGATTTTCCCAACAATAAGTCTAATATGACTATATAAGCACGGTCTTCTGAGACCCAAAATCTACAGCTCGGAGACTGGGATAGTTTTTCCTCAATCTCTGAGAGTGTTATATTGTCTCCTGTCGTAAGTATCTCACGATAAGCCCTCAATATATCAGCATCACGTTCTTCTTTAAAATCACATCGTGAATCCTTATATTTCATATCTGACCCTGCAAATATACAAAAAATAATTGAATTAGTCGTATTAGAATAACGATAATTAACGGATAAAGTAGAAATTAGCCGAAAAAGCATTAATTTTGGGCATTGATTTATAAATTAATACATATATATATGCCAGATAATACAAATATTGAACAGAATGCTGGTGCTGCCAAGCAGCAGGAAACAAAGACCAAGAGAGACTTGGCTTTGGAGCGTTTGAAGACCCGACACCCCGACACAGAGTATGCGGATGATGAAGCTATGTATGGCGCAATCAATGATGATTATGATGCAGACCAGAAGGCTTTGCAGGGTTATAAGGATAATGAGAAGGCGATGGGTGACTGGTTGGGCAGTGACCCTGAGGCAGCTACCTTCCTACAAGCAATGAAGGCAGGTAAGAGTCCTTACGCTGAGTTGATTCGTACACATGGCGAGGATGCCATTGACTACTACTCTGACCCTGACAATGCGGATGAGATTGCATCGGCTCAGTCGGAGTTCTTGCAGAATGCTGCCAACGGCAAGAAATTGCAGGAGGAGTATGACAAGAACATGCCATCCAGTTATGAGGTGTTCGACAAGTTGGAAGAGAAGTATGGCGAGGAAGCGGTG
>ERZ1035001.39-NODE-39-length-81608-cov-27.706780_pt1 | contig 81608 bp, 130 predicted proteins | sample MGYA00520685_ERZ1035001 | MGnify/ENA primary metagenome ERZ1035001 (study PRJEB33766, sample SAMN09781749) | gut metagenome | biome: gut microbiome | host: Homo sapiens | place: Madagascar | study: EMG produced TPA metagenomics assembly of the PRJNA485056 data set... | reverse complement strand
CACAACACACAACACACACAAAACAGGGTGCATCGCTATTCGGTGCACCTTTTTTCGTGCTCGCTATTTTGGAACTTTCAAGCGGTTCGACTCCGCTTATAGCGTCTAACATACTCGCTATTATTACATAATAGCCCTACGGCAGCGACCAGAAGGAAGCCGTTTGTAATTCCGCTAACCTTTGTTTCAGCAATACAAACTCTCTTGTTTGTCACTTGCACAGGCACAGGTCGGGTGAATAACCCGACAGGGCGGCGTGTGTCAGGTAGATAGCCACTACCCACACACGGCGGACTTAGCGCAGAGAGCAGCGCAGCCGACAAGGCGGCTGCTTGATGTGCGACGACTGAAGGCAGCGAAACGAGAAGAGCGGAAAGACAGACGGCAAACTGAGGAAGCAGTGCGAGTCCGGCGTGAGGACTGCGAGAAATTAAAAATAATTCATAATTCATATTCTACGTTTGGCACACATGGACGAGTTCCTAACGTGCTGCGCTTGTTACGGCTGCGCGCTCTGGTTAAAAAGCAGCCGTCACGGATAGTTATTGCTTATTCCGTGTGAGGTATTACCAAAAAATCTGCAATACGTTCATAAGGTTGTACGTAGAGCCTAACTGCACACAATGTGTGTGCGACGTGCGGGATTATCTCGTGAAAACGTGCGAGGAATTGGGCGGTTACTCGCTGCCGTTCTCTATGAGACGGCGACAATGCCCAAAGGGGTACGCTGTACAATATGGTGCAGCGTTCTGGGACACGCAAAGAGAGCGTGACTCCTTGGCAATGGCTGCGTGCGTGGTGACATTCACGCAGCTCCTATTATCAACCAACTAAATTTATTGAATTATGGAAGAGAAAGAAAAAAGCGTAGCAACAGCAATGTACAATTATTTCCTTGAAACGCTGAAGGGCAAGGAAACATTCGAGGGCAAGCATCATTTTTTGAAGCCTGCGAACGGATACTCATTTCTTTACATTGAGGACGGCAAACTGATAGTATCAGGCGGAGGCGTTGAAACACACGCTATCAACATTGACAATAAAATGGATATGCTCCTTCTCACCTTTGCGTACTATCGTGTTTTTGTTTAACGCCTAAAAGGTAGCCGACAGGCTGCCACCATTAACCATTTTATTAACAATTTAAAAAAAGAATTATGAAAGAGTTTATTTATTTCTCAACCATGTGCTATGTAGTATTTTACGCTTTATGTCTTGGTTACTCAATCGTATAATAGCGAGCGTCCAAAATCATGGCAGCATTGCGCTGCCAACAATACCAACCAATAAAATTATAAGATTATGAAGAAAAGACAGATTATCTATTCAAGTACGATAATTGTGCTTGGAATTATTCAGCTGCTCCCGTGCGTGTTGCTTGTAAGCAGTACGATAATTGGAAATGTGCTTGGAATTTTCTACGCTCTTCTTGTGACGTTCATCTGGACGAGTACGAAAAATGGTCGATGGTTCTGCGTTGAGCTGTACCGCAGTACGCTGCGCTTGGAAAAATTCCTGTTCGGCTGCAATGTGGAGAGTGATTAGTACGATAATTGCGCTTGGAAACTTTCAGCCTAAATGCTGCCCTGCGATGTGGGGCAGTACGATAAATCAACCTTACAGAATTATGAGACAGATAGAAATGCGCAGAGTCAAGCGTGACGAGTTTTTCCGCTTGGCAAATTCGGAGTCCGCTCCCGTTTGGGTGCGTGACGAGTACAACAGAAGTTCCAAAAAATTCGAGGCGTACAAGTACGACAATGTGAATTATTGGAGCGAGTTCAAAGGTTCACGCCTTGTTTATGTGGATTTTGTGTTCTGAAAAATTCAGCCTAAAAAACTGCCTGCGAATTAGGCAGTACGATAAATAACTAATAAAAACAAATGAATTATGGCAACACGAAGAATTAAGTGCGAGGGTTCTCTGTTCATGGAGAGCGTATTCGCGAAGATGCAGGAAATCTACACACACGTTGAGTTCCTTGGTTACGACGGCAAATTTCTGACCGTGGCTTACATTGTCTAAAAACTTTAGGATTATGGAAGAAAGAGAAATGATTATTCTCTGCGACGGCTCGTCGCTGTACGCAGATGTAGACGTGACGGAGTTGAAAGATGGACGCTGGCACGGAACGTGGAACGGACACAACCTGACGTTTCACGGCGGCACGTGGATGGAGTGACTAACGCCTAAAATCCTACGCAGTTGCGTAGGGACTATTAACCAATAAATTTATGATTATGACATTAAAGACATTCAAAGTATTCGACGCAATCAATCGTGAGGGATTAGATAACACTCAGTGGCTTATTCATGTGCACTTTGAGTCCGTAGACACAAAGGAGTTTTACGGAACGAACGAAAACCGCACGCTGCCCGCAGGCGTTTGGATAGCCGTGTACAAGAAGCGTGGCGATACGCTCTATTATTTCTCTTGTCTCAAGCCCGATTTGTGCCTTGATATATTCGAGGACGAGGAGCTGTTATTCTTCAACGTGAGCGATTAGCCTAAACTGGCAGTGTAACGCTGCCAACAATATCTAATCAATTAAATTATAGAATTATGACACAAGAACAATTAAGCGAGTTGCAGCACGTAAAAGAGCTGTTTAAAAAATTGCAGGAGTTGCAGTATTCAACGATTGGCGACCCTGCCCTGTCCGTAAGCTTGGGTGCTGGCGGTTATTTACATTCCATAAGCGTTTTTGTTCACGTCAGCGAGGAGTATTCCAATGGAAAAGCGCTTGGGTCGTTTACTCTGGCTGTATTTCTTTCCTCTAAAGAGAACGAGGATGCCTGCAACGCCTGCATTGCGTTTGTGAACGCACACCGCACACTCAGAGCCTAAACTGGCAGCCGTTTGGCTGCCAACTATTAACCAACCAAATCACATAATTATGAACACAGAGAAGAATTTTGTAGTACTTGAGTTTTACCCGAGTTTTGCACCGAGAGTTGAGCGTGAGTTTACGACCCGTGAGGACGCAGTGAAGTTTGCCGAGCTTATGCAGAAGAGCGAGACAGGCAGACATACCTACGCTGTATTTTCACGCATCGAGCCGTAGAGCCTAAAATCGGGCGGTACGATAATTCGTGCCGTCTGCCATTAACCAAACAGAATTATTATGAGTAGAAAAAACAAGACCATGTGCATACTTGCCATGTTGCACAACGAGGTGTATACAGGAGAGCAAATTTTGAACGACAGCGTATTTACGATACAATGCGGAGAAATCAAGAAAAAGGAATTGTACCTCGTTTCGTTCAAGAAATTGTCGCAATGCTTTATCAACCATACGCTAAAGCAATTTGCGGAGGATAAGGGATTTTCCTTGGAGCCTGACGTGACTGCGAAAAATCCCTACGGCGACGATGTTTTCCTGTATGAATTGTAGCCTAAACAGCGGAGATATTTCTCCGCTACCATTAACCAAATTTAGAGAATATGACAAATTTAAAAATCACAGAAGAGAATCCTTACTTCGACTACGAATCTCCAAACGAAGAAGAATACATTACCTACAACAAGTCGGTAAATATCGACTGCCAGAAGATAATGAACACAACGGCGGAAGATATACTCGCACACCTTAAAGAAGGGATAGGAACAATGACGTGCAGCGGAGAGGAGAGATTTCTCCCGTCGCTGCACTTCGGAGGGTTAGAATTGAGTCTCCAGCTGAATTATAACTTGTGGCGCATCCGTTCTGACAAAAAGAACAGCTACAAGGATATTGACAATTCGCCGATGACTCAGGCTGAATTCAATCAGATAATGGGCACTGGCAACGACTGCATGAACACCCTATTTGATTTTGCGGCGAAATTTGCGGGCGAGAAACATTGGTCTGTAAAGCCGGGGCAGATAACCATAAACAGGCTATTGCTTTGGCTGGATGACATCGCCGTCAGACACGAACTGAACGCCACAGGTGTTTATTAATCCGTCTAAAACGAGCGGAGCGTGAAGCTCCGCTGCTATTAACCAATGAAATTTTAGAATTATGAAAACAGAAATTCCCTGCCCTATCAACGAGAAAGACTTATGTAGCGACGTTCTCTTCGACGATCTTTTCGACGATAATACGTATTGCTGCGACGGACACGGCGTGCTGATAGGATTTATCCATCGTCACGTTGTCAAGATAAGTTACAGATACGGCTCAAGTTCCGTACGCCTCGAAGTTCTCGACCATCCGCTCAGCTCGGACATCAAGTCACGGATTATCCAATGGCTTGAAATCGTCTGCACCGGTGTCAACGAAAATTCCCTTGATGCTAACACAAAGCTACACACCACTGTCTTTTACTACGAGAACACGCGTATCAGTGATATTATCTTCAAGTACAGCACGGACGAACCGACCTAAAAAGCCTCCATCCTCGGAGGCACATACAAACCAATTAAATCATTGAATTATGCTAAGAGACAGAAATTGCGACAAGAATTTTGAACGTTCGTTGATGTATCAGATAAACAAGGCAAAGATTGCAGCTCGCAAGATGCACAACGCACGTATGACCGACTACAATGATCCGAAATCTGAGAATGATTTTCACGACGCTATTGTTGAGATTGTAGCCATTGCTTATCACGATTGAGCCTAAACAACCCGTTACATTTTGTCACGGGTTCATTTTATCAACCATTTAAAATTTTAGGATTATGAAAAAGAACCCACGAGATTACAAAGTGAACGGCAAAATGTACGCTTACATCCTTGACTCCATCTCTTCCGACGATGTAGATGTAGAGTCTATGTCTGACAAGGAGCGCATTGAGTTTGCGCTTGATGCGTTCTACGATGAGATATACAAAAACGACAGACGCAGAATGTCCGCTCTTGATTTGCTGACTGAATGGATCGCCGGTCTTTGCTCTACCGTGAACGTAGCCTTTGCTGACTATGACATTGCCAAGGTTGGCACGGAGTGGGGTTATTGCAGAACAGACGCAAGAACCTCGCAGTTTGTACATACATGGTTTGAGCGCATCGCCAATGGTATTCTGCGCCTTGCGAAGATTTACGGCGTGGATATGAGCCGTTTCCGTCGCTAATGCCTTAAAATCCTGCGTGGCGATTGCACGCAGGAGCTATAACCAACAAATTGAAAATTATGAAAACATATTGTGTAAACCTGAAAGAAACCTCTTATGGCTTTGTGGAAGTACAAGCCGACAACGAGGAAGAAGCGAAAGAAATAGCTTACAAAGCATGGCTTGAACGGCAACGCCAACATGGTCGGAAGTGTAGATTGTGAGCCTTTATCTGTGGAAGAGTCCTAAACAGGGCGCACAAACTCCGTGCGCCTACATAACAAACCAATAAAACAATACGATTATGAAGAAAAGAACTTACAAGACACTCGCCGGCTTGCTTAGAGCGAACGGCGCGCATCAGTTTACAATGAGCGATTTTTTAGGCGGACAAATCTACAATAATAAGCATTATAAATGGCGTCCGTTTGAGCTTACCGACAACGCTCTGCGTGAGCTGTCTGACGGCTTCTGTCAAGCTTTGGGCTGTCAGAAAAGAAAGTACGACGAGGTATTCAACAACATGAAGTACGGCAATATCGAGAGATGTGGCATACTTTCCCGTCTGTGGGTTGAGCTGCGTGGCAACAAGCTGAGCTTTACCTACTGCGTAGGACAGGACGGAGGTTACGAGTATCCGCTTGTCAAGAGAATCCTGTATCGTGGTTATTGAGCCTCAACAAATCTGTGCAGCCTATCTGCACAGAACAACGTTTAACCAAATTAATTTCTGAATTATGGCAACAAGAAGAGCGTCCGAAAGGAGAAGCAGAACGCTTGCTCAGCAGGCTAAGTCCTACGAGGTGGCAGGCGAGTACGAAATGATGCAGATAATGCACGAGTCGTGGATAAACGGCAATTTCTCCGACTTCAAGCATTATTACAGAGTCTTGAGAATGGAGGACAGACGCAAGTTTGTCTGCTACCTCTACAAAAACACCGACGAGCGCACATTCTACAGAATGATTGACTCGCTCATGTTCGGTTAGCCTAAATCAATCCTCACTATCACGGGTGGGGATTTCTATTAACCAACATTTAGAATTATGACAGAAAAAGATTTTTTAGACAAGTGTCATGACGTTCTTCATAATTTTGAAGACAAAGATACTTTTGACAAGTGTATTTGTGAGATTTTACATTCAGGCTGTATTGACCTTGAAAAATGCCCTAATAATTACATTCCTATTTATTGGGTGATGGGCGCATTATTCAAACGTGCTATGTCACAATGTCTTGATGGCTCTATTGACAAGAAGACGAAAAGAATAGCCCACAAGGAGGCTAAAAACATAGCATGGTTTATTCCTTGGTGGTTCTGATTAGCCTAAAAGACTCTCCCTTGTGGAGAGTGCAAGTATAACCTAAAAACAAAGAATTATGGAAAAGAATATTGTAGAAGTTGTTATGAACAACAAAGGCGAGGTTGTCGAGAAGGTAGCCGACTACATCGGTGTTTTCAGTTTCGCTAAAACGATAGAAGCTCTTTATCGTGAGTGTCTGGAAGACTGCGACAACCCAGAGGATATAGAGGAATACATTGCCGATTTGTACGGCAAGAATATCCAGTCTCTTGCGCGGGATTTTGCTCTTGAATCAAATAGAGACATGAAGAAATATCTTCACATGAACAATCATAGTATGCCTGGAAATTTCGCAGACATCGAGGACGATTATCCCGCTCATATTACGGGTACACGTTGGTCTTCTGAGTATGCCGGAGATGATTACTTCCGTCTGTTTCCTCAAATGGTTGCTCGTTTGGATTCCGCAGAAGACAGCGAGCGAGCTAAAGAGGATAGAGCATATCTTGAAGATTGGTTTTTCGATGCCTTCGGTACATACAACATCAAGTACAATTTCAGCAACTGGCTTTCTGAGATTGTGTACATGCGCGAAGAAGAACAGGCTATCGCCTAAACTGCCTCCCTACGGGGAGGTGCAACTAACTAACAGATTACAGAATTATGGGAAAGTCAATCAGAACAAAATTGGAGATGTGGACTTCATGGGGTTATTGTATGACTCCGCAGATATTCAGTTCAAGAAGTAAGGCATTGGAGTACGCACGTGAAATGCGTGACAACGGCTATATTTTCGGTTTCAGAGCATCTCCTGCCTAAAAAGTCCGCAGAAATGCGGACGCTATTAACCAACAAACAGAAGAATTATGGCATTACAATGGAAATGGACTGACAAGATGGGCAAGGCAATCATCCGTCAGGACGAGAGAAAGTACGAGATTGGCATCTACGGCGGCAACGCTCTTGCGATATTCATCAGCGAGGACAAGGACTCATACCAACTCTACAATTTCATTACGGACGAAAGACACCTCGGCATCATTAAAGAGAACGAGTTCAAGATGTTCTACGACGAGGTGGTGAGCATCGAGCTGAACGTATGCAACAAGAACGCACTGAAGATACTCCCTCTCCTCGCAAAGGAGGCGGGCGAAGTGCGCTGCTACTACAATGAGTCAGAGTAACATGGCTTATCCGTTGGGGAAAGAAACCACAATCGGAGCGACACCGACAACGGAACAATATTAACCCTATAAAAGAATTGAATATGAAAGAGCTAACGATTAAGGTGTACTCCTTTGACGAATTGTCGAAGGAGATACAAGACAAGATTATCGAGCGTGAACGCTGGGATGTTATGGATAATGCTATGGAATGTAGCGGAATGGAGTTCGATGATACGCTTAAAGAATTTGAGCGTATAACCGACTCTCGCGTAACATGTTACGATGTCGGCTATTGTGGTTGCAACTTCGGTAGAGTTTGCAGTGACAAGCTGGCATTTGAGGGGTTCGACCTTGAAGACCTAAGCGGAAAACTGTTGTTCCGTTACATCAGCAACGAAATCATGCCGTACCTGATACGTGGAAAGTACTACTCAACCTGCGGCAAGTACGACAAAAACGGCAAATACACTTACAAGTCGCGTCGCAGCAAGGTTTTGATGGAGGGTTTTGACGGCTGTCCGTTGACCGGCGTATGCTACGACTGCGATGTTCTTGAGCCGCTGTTTGACTATTACCGCAACTGGGCACGCCCCGAATACCGCAGCCTCACGTTCCGTGATGTCATGGAGAGATGCTATGATAGTCTTTTCAATACTCTTTACAAGGAGTATGAGTATCGGGCGAGCGACGAATCGGTACGAGAAGAGCTGTCGGCACGAGAAGATTACTACTACGAAGACGGCACAAAGTGCGAGGGCTATATTTATAGCGCAGCCTAAACCGAGGGAGTCTATCTCCCTCACAACAAACCATTAGACAACAATTATTATGACAAAAGATTTTGAATTATTGAAGAAACCTACAGATGTAATCTACAACGGCATCCGTACAAGCATTGAGTCCTGTCGTATATATCGCTCGTCATGGGTGTACGAGGGCACAGACGAGGAAGCAGAAGCTACTCTACGTGACTTCTACGACTCTATGGGCACGCATTTTTACGAGCTTAATGTTGCGCAGATGACTCCCGACATGATAGACTGGGAGTACGACTATCTGCGTATAGACACGAGCGACATTCCTGATTATGTCCGTGACCTCAACGAGATTGTTAGCCTTACGGATGTTGATGTTCCCCGTGACTTCTACGATTTGAGCCATAAAGAGCTTAAATTACTGTACAGACAAATTTGCCTCGGCTCCATTTATTTGTCAGACTTCAATAATGACCTGTTCGTACCTCGTGACGAGGTAATGAGCGAGGCGCAGGAGTTTCTTGAAAGCCAATTCAAGAAATACGGCGAACACGAATATTACGAACACCTCACAGCAAAGGAATTTGCAGGGTATTTTCACTAAGTAGCCTGAAAACGGAGGGAGCAATCCCTCTGACATTATTAACTAAATTATAGAAATTATGAAGTATTATGTATCAATTACAGAAACGCTCAATAAAATTGTGAGCGTAGAAGCGAACAGCGTAGAGGAGGCGGAAAATAAAGTTGCTGAAAAGTATCATGCCGACGAAATAACACTCACCTCTAAGGATTATATCGACGGCATGGTAGAAGTCGAGGAGGAGCAGGACTACTATCGAACTATTGATGCTATGCGCCACATTTACGAGCACGTGGATTAGTCTAAAAAGCGCAGCTAAGGACTGCGCACATTAACCAAAACATAAGAATTATGAACAACGTAAGATTTATTCCAGGACAATATGAATGGCATCTCGTTGATGAGAAAGACAACGTGCTTCTCAACATTCCTGATGATTTCATTTACGATTGCGAGACAAAGGCTGATTTGGATTTCGTTATAGGAGACATTCCAAGACAGGCATTGCAAGCAGTCGAAGAAGGAGAAGAACTCTATGGATGTGACGTAAACAAATACGTCAGCGACATAGATGATGAATGCGTAACCAAGCTAATGATAGATACCCTATCAGAATACCTCGGGTTTACAGCCTAAAAGCCGTCTGAAGACGGCACTACAAACCAAAACTTTAAGAATTATGTATGTATCAGAACTATCGAGAGAACAACTTGTAGAGTTAAAATCCACCATGCTCGAAGCCATCCTCGGCTACGAGCCGTCATACGGAGAGCTTGCCATTGCTGACGAGCTTGTGTCTGACGAGCAGGTGGAAGAGGAGTACGGAGGCGTGTGTTTCACGCCCGACGACTTCTTTTGCTCAATGAGCTAACCTACGGCAGCGCAGCCTAAAAAGGCGTGCCGGAAGACCAAATTCATTTCAACAGTAGTGATGATCACGAGTCTTCCCACTGACGCGAGTCAACTCGTGATCTCACGACTGTTTCACATCAACATCGTACAGATATGCGCCAAGGTCTTCGGCACGCCACATTTATTAACAAAAAAAATACGAAAAATATGAATAGAATTATTGAAGATGCAGGGGAAATGGTCTACAACGGAGCGAAGTTTTACGTCAATCTCGAAAAGCGTTCGCTGTCCGTAAACGGCAAGTATCTGATAAAGGACGGAAAGCATGAGCTTCCGCTCGGATGCTGGCACAAAGAAGATTTCCCCGAGGAAAAGATGTTCAAATCTCTTGAACTCCGCTATCGCGACTACAAGCACTCGATACCATCAGAGCGTTCGGAGTCGCACCGGCGCAGATACTTCAAGGCATTACGAGAGGACGAGCTATCCGACGAGGACATGATGTACGGAGTGCCGCGCGAGTTTGCACGCTACGAGCTTGAATCGTTCTTGCTTGCAATGATTATGATTGGAGCGTTAAAATGGCACGAGGAGTGGGGTAGCTGGTTCTACCAATCTCCCAACGACAAGGACTTGATTATCCTGCGCTCATGGGTTGAACCAAGCAAATCGTAGCATTTGGTCGCAGATGGTAGCATTTGCTATAAACCGCCTAAATCAGAGTGGGATGTAAATCTCACTCACATTTTTAACCATTTTATTAACAATTTAAAAATAAAAGAATTATGAAAACAATAGTTCGTTAAAATTTGATATAAAGGCTAAGCTGTTTTACGCTGCCAGCCAAAGAGTTCTTTGACAGTGTGACTAATTAACTTTCGGTTCGGTATTCTCCGACACTTGTCAAAAATTAATTTAGCGATGTATGTGCTTGCCATGATTTCCTTGAAAGAAGCCATGGAATACGACATCCCGTTTTCCTTCATCATCACCTTTGCTACATTCTGTGATGCGAATGATGCATTGTAGGAAAAGTCCAACTGGTTCTTATGTCTTGCCTGACAATGCATAAGGCCGGTATACTGCTTTGCATCGCGAAAACAAAACTCTATTTGGAATCTTGAGCGGTATGTGCACAGCACATCCTCACCCGACATGGATGTCTTTGTTGAGAAGAAAAGCTTGTGCTTTCCGTTCGGCATAATCCAAATGACAAGACGCACTTTCTGCTTCAATGCCTTTGAATAGGCTATGAGTGTGTAGGCTGTGCCTTCAAGTCCTTCAATATGCAGCTCAGCCATACGTGTGAGGTCAAGTTTCTTGTAGTTGATTTTTCCGTCAAGTGTCTTGGGACGTCCAGGCTTGTGGGAACGAGGCCCCGTATACACATAGTATAGGCTCGCTGTATCCCTGAAGCGGCTGACAAGATGGAAACCGCACTCTTTGATTCCGTCCACAAACGGACGGATAGAGAAGAATGCGTCAGCAACAACAATATCGGTGACCTTCAAGAATTCCTTCTTGTAACGCTTGATGACCGCTATGTAATGTTGCACAAGAGTCATGTCGCGCAGTTTCAACTCTCCAGTAGATGGAGTCTGATGGGCGCGCAGCATCATGCAACTGTTGGCATAGACATCAACAAGAGCCAGTCCCATGATTTCAAGTCCATGCTTCATGGAACCTGCACAACCGGACCAGAAAGTACCGATATGCGGAGTCTTCTTGCCCGACTTGCTGATGTAGCTCGGATCAATGGCAATAGCCAATAGACCATCCATATTCAAGTAACGTCTGCAAAGGGCAAGGTTGAACTTCACCCAGTCTATGCATTTAGCACGGCCACGGTTGAAATTCGTTCTGTAGGTCTGCTCGCAATGGGTGCCGTAGCGCTCCATTTGAGTGAAATTTATCTTTCTTTGTATTGTCATGTACAATAAGAGTATTTCCAAGAGAAGGTTTTCGAAAGTTTTGCTTACCTTTGCAGATGAACTTTTGATAGCATCTCTGCAGATTTCCGTATATTGGTTGAGTGGTTCTGATGTCATATATCTTTATATGTTGGGGAACTATAAAGTTACTGATAATCAGCCACTTAACCAAATTTTATTAGTTATATTACGTTAATTAACTCCCTCATTTTCAAACGATTACGTTAGAATTAACAGAGTATTGTGAAAAGAAATGTAATGATTTCAGGTGAGTTCACTATCAACAAGGTAGCAAACGCTAACGGCGCAGGTCAGCAGAAACCCAACAAGAAGTCGGCACAGGCACGTATCGAAGCTCTCAAGGCTGCGGGCGTGGATGTTTCCAACTACTTCCCTATGGGCGAAGAGATGATTGTCCGTGTCAAGGACGGCGTTCCGACACAGGTACTTGACGACGACCCTGTTTTCTCTCGCATCATGGAAGGACGCTACATCGCACACGGCAAGCTCTATCGCCGTTGGGTTATGGCACAGATGTTCCACATGCTCCGAGAGATGAACGAGGGCAAGTGGGATTCTCCCAACTTCACGGAGGTCTTGCAGAACCGCGGATACGAGTATTCGTGGAAGATGGTGGAGCAGGAGTTGCTTGCGCAGTATAAGATGTTCAAGCATGGTGACATGGAGTCGTTCGACGAGCGCAACCGCTGGTTCAACAAGGACGTTGTGACTGAAATGGCAGAGGACTACCTCGACCTTCTCCGCAAGGTTGTTGGGGAAATCAAGGAGCGTAAATGCCGTGGTCGCCTCTACAAGCGCATCTTCGGCAAGAACGTGTTCTCTGACGAGATTGAGAACGTTGTGTTCGCTCCGATTGCATGGGCTATCAGAGCAATCGGCGACTCCAAGTCTGCATATCAGCTCTACAAGGCAGTCGCAGCATTCAACCGTGACCGTCACAATCTCCGTTGGCAGACCAAGCAGTCAAAGGCGTTCACCGATGCCTACAAGGGTTCTGGTGCGTACTTCACGATGAAGAACCTCATCCTGTTCCACGGCGCACGCTTCAATGGCTGCACCACGGGAAAGCAGTCGCTCGCACGCATGGAAAATCTCGCCTCGAACCTCGAAGGTTGGGAACTCCTCGGTGCAATGAAGCAGCTCATCAAGGACTCTGGCATCTCTGTCGAAAAGAAGATTGCCGAGTGGAAGAAACAGCCTGCATCTAAGAAGTAGTACGCAGCCAAGAAGGAATTGCCGTTCCGTCTGCGGTGGCTCGGCATCATTTATGAAAGCTTCGCAGAAGAAGGTCCCTTACCTGCCTTTCGGTCTGGCAAGGGACCTTCAGTGTAAAGCTTTGAAATCACACGCTTACAGACAGGCACCCGTCCGTGAGCCGCAGACAAGCCTAAACCACAAGTGGTTACACATCGTAACCGCTTGACTTATTTACAAACCATTAAATAACAATAGAATTATGAAAGAAGATAAGATTTTAGAGATGTTTTTCGCCCCCGAACGCTGGCAGTATGCAATCGCCAAAGGTGTTGTCAAGGACATATCCAAGGGCGTGCTCTATAAGCTCACCAAACCCGAGGCGCGCGCACTCATGTATCAGCGTATCCGTGACGGCAAGTACAAGATTATGCCGCCACACACAGCGCAGATACCGAAGGACAACGGCGAGTTCCGTACCGTGTATGTGAACGAGCCTGCCGACCGAGTGTTGCTCTCCATCGCCAACGACCTTCTCTTCGAGCTTATGCCCGAGATGGTTCATCCGAGCTGTCGCTCGTATCAGAAAGGTATCGGCTGCGGTAAGGTGGTACAGGAGGTTTCACGCCGTATGTGTGCGTTGCAGACCTCCGATGTGCTCGGCTTCAAGTCCGATTTGTCGAAGTATTTTGACAGTGTTCCGTTGGAGTTCGTTGACGCAGCTTTTGACAAGGTGGAGGAAAAGTACGGACACTCGGCTCTGATAGACGTTCTTCGCGACTACTACCACTCCGACCTGTACTTCACTCCCGAAGGTGAGCTGCACGAGAAGTATCAGTCGTTGAAGCAGGGTTGCTCCGTAGCCTCGTGGCTCGCAGACGTAATCCTGTATCATATCGACGAGAAACTATCGCAGCTCGAAGGCTATTACGCCCGCTACTCCGACGATATGCTTTATGTCGGTAGTGACTACGTTAAGGCGATGCACATCCTTACCGAGGAGCTTGGCAAGATGCAGATGAAGCTCAACCCGAAGAAGGTGGAGTATCTTGACGCAAATCATTGGTTCAAGTTCCTCGGCTATTCAATCAAGGGCAGCAGCATATCGCTTTCCTCTACACGCATCAAGACGTTTCAGAAGGAGATAGAGTCGCGTTCGTGCTGTAGACGGGGTGCAACGCTCACGACATCGGTAAACATGATTAACCGATACCTCTACAAGGGTTATGACGGTCACTCATGGGCAACGCAGGTTCTCCCGATAATCAACGTAAAGGAGGACATCGACACGCTGTCTACGTTCATTCTTGACGCTCTGCGTGCTACCGCAACCGGCAAGCGACGCATCGGAGGTCTTGGTTTCGCCAAGGAGCAGAAGGTGGGATGTATCTCACGAGGACGAGGAAAGAATGTCACAACGAACAGAGCTAAGACACCCGAGCGTATTGACGGCTTTATGTCGCTCGGTCTCATGCGCAACGCATTGCTGACCTCGCGAGCTGCATACGACACGCTTGTAGCCAATCTCTGACAAACGCCTGAAAACGGATGCAGCCCAAACGCTGCGTCCACAACCAAACCAATATGAATTTCCGAGAACACGGAACTGCGCAGAGCAGGACGCTACATTTATATACCCGCCTCAAAGATACGGGATTTCCTCTGGACAATCCAGAGTGTATCCCGTACCCTAAGGCTGGTACAATCAAAACCTTACAGAAATGTTCCACGGCGTAATGCCTGTGCAAGGCGGCGCACACCGCCCTCGGCTTGAAGAATGGCATCCGTTTAGCGCTCAGGTTGCTAACTATGACGACGTCTGTGCGAACAAACAGACGTCGTCATCGAGAAACCTGACCTACATCACTCGTTTATATCCATGTGCCACAGCCATCGTTCAAGCCCACTCACGTCAGCGCAGACGTTCGTCTTCCCCGAAGGAGTACATTTGCTACACCAAGCTTACACGCGGCGCTTGGATGGTTATCACCATCTCGCTCGCCGCGTGCTTGCTTGAGTTCGACCAAACCCTTACAGCCATGCGCCACACTCCTTGTGGAAGACAAGCCATTGCAAGCCTAAATCGGGCACGATGGGGAGACAACGTTTATATCCCAGTACATAAGGGCTGTATTACCCGGAACAATATCCGGGTCGCTCCAGCCCCACTACTGGGCTAAATCAAACACCTACAGCAATGCACCCGTCTCCAATCGTGCCCCCAATACAACCAACGGAATTTTGCGGTTCCTTATGACGTGCCGTGCAGCCGACTTTAATGATACCGGCTTCGTATCATCCGCCGTCCACCAGGTTGACACCTGGCTCCCTGCCGATTTCTCAGCCGGTACATATCAAATCCTTACAGTCACGCAACACGGCTACAGGCACGTCATTACTTTAAAAAGTACAGCATTTATTCGTGAAATAGCGACAAAAACGCTACCTTTGCATTATAAACCAATCACAAACCAATCAGCAACGTTTGCCTTAACGACCTCGTATTGTAGAGGTCGCTATTAACCAATAAAATAGATTAAATTATGGCAGTAACAAAATTTGTAAGAGCGCAGGACATTCTCAAGGAGAAAGGGTTCAAAGCGCCACCGTTCGACACGGCGGGATTTCAGAACGCAGTCGTGGAGTTCTTCCAGAAGAACGATGTGTCTGCGAAATTAGCCATATTCGGAGTTCGTTTCGTGGATTATGAAGGTACGCCCAAATGTGGATTTTCAGATTGTTCACAATACAGCTCTTGTGAAACATGGTGGGACGGAAGAAAAATCTTCAATTATGACCTTCCCGACTATTTGGATTGTCGTATAGGTTATCTTACCACTACGGGATTCAGCTCTCCGTTTTTCATCGTGGACGAACCGTATCTGACCAATGCTGTAGCCCTTCTTAAAATGGCAGGGTTCATTGTTGGAAGAAAGCGTAGAGCTGGAGGAGTTCCGACCTATGACATCACCCTCGTCTAAACATTAACCAAGCCCTATACGCATCACGGTTAAGCGATATGAAATGCCCAACAACAAGAAACAGGAGGATGTGGATGGCATCCGTAAGGACTTCGCAAAGCGGGTGTACGACCTATATATCAATGCCGCCAACGGAAAGATTGATACCTACGACAAGTTTCTGACTCGTTTGGAGTGGCTTGAAATAGACTACTCCGACGCATTGTCCCCATACGGAATATACGAAGACCTGTGTCCTGACGACTTCGATTTGGTGAAAATGGCGATAGAGGAGGGTACACCCCTCAAGGACTTCGCCTATCAATGGTTGAACATATACAATATCATTGAGTTCGCCAAAGTAGACGCAAGTTTGCTCATACCTCCAACATCCGACAATTAGTCAAAACGGCAGGTTTACCCCTGCCACCAATTAAACCATATTATAAACAAAATAACAGAATTATGAAAAAGAGATTTTCTATGCTTCCAGTCTTTGCGTTTGTAGCATCCATGTTTATGTTATCTGCGTGTGGTGATGATGATGATAGCGGTAGTACCGTTCCTCAAACCCCGTCCTATAAAATAAAAAATGGCAATATTGTAGGAGTGTGGAGAAATGGCAGCGATTGTTTTGTGTCATTCTCGGCAAACGGATATAACTCTGCGCTATTATCTAATACGTTTATTGATGATGGCGACTATACAATCAATGGTGACACAATCCTTGTACACAACACTTATTTCGCAAATACAACAAAATATGTTGTAAACGATATAACAAATGACGCTCTAACTGTTACCATTACATACAAAGACCGTTGGACGGAAGAGAAAACTGTTAAGGCTAAATTTAATAAGGCTATTGACACTCCGTGCGTCAAGACTCACGCTTTGGCAGGAAAATCCTATTTGGCGCAATATGCGTTTAAATATGGTGGTCAAATGTGGAGAAAAGACTTTTTTAGCTACAATACGGCATCTTGCACAAGACAGGATCTGGCTCAATCAACCCCATCTACCTTTTATTATGTTTATTTAGCCCCCAAAATCTATTTTTATGTTATCCAGTATAGTATGTTTTATTACGATACGGTAAGATATGGTACGGTTGTTCTTGACGCGAATAATCAAATAGAAAGTATGGGGTCTCTTTACGGAGAAGCGATGTATCCACAATCGTTATATTAACCCCGTAAAGGCACATCTTTAACACAAAGGTGTGCCTTTATATCGCCTAAAACAGGCCCTCATTAAAAGGCCGCAATTTAACCATTTAATTCATTAATTATTGTAAAACCACTGCGCCCATACCGAAGTAATATTATAAATAACATTAACTTTGCGTTGCAGGCGCACTAAATTTCAAGAATTATGACACAGCTACTTAGCACAAGACGCTGGATGGACTTGCTCACTCCCGAGCAGCAGAAAACCTACTCCAGCGCAATCCGAAAAGGTTACTTTGCGACTTATGACGGCTATCGTTGGCGTCACGAGTTCTATGGAGCTTTCATCTGGAAACACCCTGGACGCGTGAAGATCATTGATAAATTCAAGCAGGTTATCGGTCGTGCACCATTGTGGGAGGACATCACGGACGACAACCTGCGAGACGTGAAGGAAGAGCTGGACGCTTCCTATGCGCCGAACTCTGTGCGTACAATATGCGCAGAGATTAACGCAATCATCCGTGAGAATGCAGAGTCGAAAGACATTCCTTCCATGTCCTATGCCCGTGTGCTGCGTGCAAAGAAGGTGGTGGTACAGTCCGTGTTTCTCACCGACGAGGAGATACGCAAGATACACGAGTATCGCCCTAAGACAGTACGCAGACGACATGCAAAGCGCATCTTCATGCTTGAATGCCTTTGCGGAGCACGTTTCTCCGACTGCCTGCGCCTCTCGCCCGTAAACCTCTCTTCTGATGGTCGCACCCTGACTTATGTATCAAAGAAGACCAACCATGAGGTGACGGTTCCCGTGCACCCGTGGCTAAGGGAGTATCTCGTTCCGTCTTCACCTATCGAACCGCAGTCACTTGCAGTTCCTTCCTACAACGACGCGATACGTTTCTTCTGCCAATCATGCGGTATCGACCAGCAGGTTAAGGTGTACCAGGCAGGTCGCGAGCAGACAGGCCCGAAGTGGAAGTTTGTATCAACACATACAGGTAGACGCTCGTTTGCAACCAACCTATCGTTGAAGAACGTACCGTTGGAGCAGATAGCGTTGATGATGGGTCACTTCACGGGCAACGCCCCGGATGTTTCCATGACGCAGCGATACATCGTGACGCGACTCCAGCTGTCGCCCGCAGCGTTCCAGGCGTTCTCGATTCCTGGTTCCGAAAGAGCGGCGGCAGAGAACGAGGCTTACAACAACCCGACAAACGATTTTGACGACTTCGACGACTTCGATATTCCCGAGGACGAACAGCTCGTTATACCCGAGAGACCGCAGACCGAAGCATCGTAAACTATTAACACAACCTCAGCCCTATCGCATCACGGACAAGCGAAATGATTATGAAAAAAATGTATTTTACGAGCAAGAAGAGTTTTCTTGTTGAACAGAACCCTGACGGAACGTTGCTCATTACCAAGACCTCAACAATGAAGCCTTTGGAAAACGCAGGCTCGTTCATCGTCTCGCAAGGAGGCATCGAAACAATCCTCTCGAAGTGCAAGGAAGTCACCGACGAGGAGTTTCTTGAAGACCGCAAGCAGCTCCTTATGCGCAACGAGCAGGCAAAACTGCGCTCCCAGGAACTCGCCCTTGCCAACCGCAAGCGTCACGAAGAGGACTACAAGGCTGTATTCAACGACAGCACAGTTGAGACGACAGCGGAGAATATACGCATACTTCTATGCTACCTCAACGACATCAACTGGGGAGTATGGCAGCTTCCGTCGATGACTATCGGCTACACCTGCAATCAGTACGACTGCGACGGCAAGACCGCAACGACCATCACGCTCGACACTCCTATAGAATATCGTGGCGAGCAGGTATCGCAGTTCCAGCACGGAGCACCAAGCGGACACCTCCGCAACTATCGTAGAATATAACAAAAAAACAATATGATTACTAAAGAATTGGCAAAACAGCTTATAGAGCAAGCAGAATATAATTGCTCTGGAGAAAAAGTAGAGTACAATATAGACGACATACAAGCACTTAGTAAGGACGGTGTTTATCTCGTCTTTGCATCATCCGAATCCTGCAAGACATCTTTTGTCTGTTACGAAGAAGATGGAACGGCTTATTTTCTCGATGATTGGCAGGGCAGCTACCCAACCAACGAAGAAGAAATTGCAGACTACAATAATTGGGTAACAATAGATTGGAAGGAGTCACCCGTCATTTTCAATGGTCTCCCCCGAGCCTTATACGTTTTGTAAAAATCATTCAGCCCTCGACAACACGGCAAGTCACTTAATATGGAGAAAATAGAAGTTAGAACATTGGCGCAGCTGGTAGAATTTATCAATGAGCGCGACGAATGGTCAAACGATGTAACCGATATTATTGAGAGCAATGGATGGCAGGACATTACGGGCGAAGAGCGTGGTGTATGTCTTGATGCTGGAGGCAATGAAATGGTTATCATCAATGACAATGGCCTTGCAGAAATCAACTATGACCCAAAGTCTTGGTATGGTCTCGAAGATTAGTCAAAGGAATCGTCATTATAACTAAGAATATCATGTACGAAATAATAGATGTAATACACGACTATCTGTTTGTTACGCTCCGTCTGCGCGATGTACGGACGGGCGCAATAAGAGATTGGCAGCACTGGGACGACCTCGAAGACTGGCTGTGCGAGGAGTACGGCGTGAAAGAATTGAAAGGTCTTGTTATGGATGCCCTGCCCAAACATGGCGGCTGGGTAGACTCTGAAAAATAAAATTATTAGTCATAAATTTAAAACAATCAATATGATGGACACAGCAAACATAAAGTTTAATCGAGTTGTAGCAAAGAACAACTTTAAGTTCTCCGACATGGAAGAACTGAAAACAGCGGTCGAGAAGTCTATCCTCGGCGAAACCGGCTTGATAGTCGCCGGCACGGAAAAGAAAGCGAAGGAGATTTTGACCCCGGACGGCACGCTTGAAATACAAAAGAGCGTCGCAGGCGAGGCGATAGCCTTCCTCTCTGACGAAACCGCCGTTAATGTGAGGCTCATACAGCTCAACGCACACGGTTTATTCAAGTTCGTTTACGTTTTAAAGGTTAGGTCGCTATAACACAATGAGCAAGGAAAGATTTGTACTCCAGCCGTCCAAGGAGATGCAGGACGGCTGGGTAGCCACCGACACGGAGAACGGCATCGTGCTGCGCTTCGAGAACCACAAACTTGAACAAACACTGCGCTGCACGCCGCTCCTCACAGACGGACGCGAGCCGACCGCAATCGAGCTTGCAACCGCAATCAGAGAGCTGCTTGACTGGCTGCGAGAAGAACATAAGGATAAGGTATTCTGATACCATTTTATGCGGTCGCATAACACGCATTTTATATTGCCTGAATAAGCATGAAATCTCGTTTGTGCAGCGATGTGCAGGCGGGATTTTTTATGCTCCAAAAACCACCGAAAATATGCCAAATTATGCGATCGCATAAGTCGCATAAAGCATGGTATTTTATATATAATTTTTATCGTTGTAAACGCTTGATTATCAATGTATTTAACCAACTTTATGCGACCGCATACAATCGCATCTATTATATATTATATATATAGTATATATTCATACTAACGTATTCATATATCCTATACACATAATATATAATTTTTCTCTTCCAAAGAGAGAGCGATTTTTGTGGGTTGGAATTGGGTGTTGGAATTGGTCGTTAAGAGGCTACGCCTTGTCGCCGTTCACGTAGTCGATAATCTTGCGCACGGCATCATCAATGCGTTTTGTGCCGTAGGCGATGTAGTGGTCAGTCACGTCCGCCCAGGAGTGACCAAGACAGAGTGCAATCGTTTCTCTGGGTATCTCAAGTTCCGCACCGATAGAGGCGAATGTGTATCGTGCAGTGTACACTGTCATACCTTCCGCAATGGGATGCCAAAGACACTTGCGCATCCTGCCCACCTTGTCAGGAACAATCTCCACCGGCCCTATTTTTTTGAGGGTATCGTTCCAATGTTTTGAAAAATCCTCATAACTTCCATAGGTGTCGAGCGGACAGAGCAGCCACTTCTTGCCTTTATACCGAGAGATTATCTCTTGCGCAGGCTCGGGTATCGGGATGTCATATAAACGCCCCGTCTTTGCTCTCCTGTATCTGATACGCCCGTTGTGTACGTTGGACGGCTTTAGTGAAAGCAAGTCTATCGGGTTAATACCACAAAGATAGAACGTCAGCATAAACAAGTCTCGGTACATCTCGCGCCAATCATCGAGCGGATAGTCTCGTATTGCTCGAAGTTGCGCCAGGCTTATGTTGTTGATAGCAACCTTCTCGCTTTTGATTTTGTACCTCCTGAACGGATAGTTCGTCGTCATCTCATTGTCAAGTGCCCAGTTGAATACCGCACGGATGTTGCGCAGGTTGATGGACTTGTAATTTATGCTCGCCTCACCCATGTACTTCTCGAAGCCATCGAGCCAGTCCTTATCAACGGAGGCGAATGTGGCTACTGCGTCGTATTGGGACACCTTCTGCGCAGTCATCATGTATATATTCGCAGTATTTTTGCGCCCTTTGGTAGCCGCGAACCTGCGTATGCAGTCGGCAAGGCATGTGCGCTCCTCGGTCTTTTCGCCCGTGACGATGGCTGTGAGTTCACGCTTCTGCTTGTTGTAGTCAGTACCGTAGCAGCCGAGCAGGTACGCCTCAATGTTGTCGGTAATTGTTACGAGTCTTTTGATTTTTGCCCGATAGTTGGTTTCTTTCGGGGACATCGCAAGACCCGAGAACGGCTCCTTGACGGACATACCAGTGGCAGCAACGAACTCCTTGCCATCCTGGCGGAACAAGATTTTAACGGGGATGTTTCCGTCTTTCCCCCTTCTGCTTTCCTTTGCAGCGATGTAGTATTTCATAAGCCTAATATTTTTTGTGCGTTTCCGCAGGTTTATTAATAATTCCGATGAAAAACGACCAAACCAGCCATCAAAAACCGCTTTGTGGGACTCAGTTGTGGGACTTTTGGACTTACAAAGTTCCAACTAACTTAATATCAGTACGTTGTGGTGTTTTTGTAACGCTTGTATAGCGTATGGTATAGAATTTGAACCTTATTCATTGTTCTTTATTATAAAGCACTGAAAATCAGTTATTTAGTATATTAAGAAGGTTCTTTTTGAGCCTCCTTTTTTCTGTTCCCTCAATTCTTGAAGTGGTGTTTTGGGGCGTTTTGAGGTGCCGTTTGGGGCGGTCTGTGGGACTCTTCGTGGGCGTACATCGCGTTTGATGCGCCCGAGTCCCACAAGATTAGTTCTGTTTGAGCCGCTCCCGAAGTTCGGCAATTTCCGCTTCCTGTCGGGCTATCAGCTTGTCTTTGTCGGAGAGCCATGCCTGCTGACTTGCTATTAGTCTGTCTTTTTCCGATAGCAGTTCCGCCTGTGCATCAATCTTTTGCTCTAATGCCGTTATTTTGCCCTCTGTGGCGTTTATTGTCTGCGAGCCTTGGTAGTTATCGCCGCTGATGATATTTTGCGTCACAGGGCTTGTATTCGCGTCGAGCATCTGGTTGAAGGCTGTGAACTGCGCGCGACCAATCGCCTTTTCCTCGGCGAACATCTCGCCAATGCCGTTGCGCAGCCACTCGAAGTTTACGTTGAAGGCGTGGGCAATCTTTGCAAAGTAATTATCCGTAAACTTAACTTCGCCCGACAGACGCTTGTTAAGGTTTGAAGGCTCAACACCGCATCTTCTTGCAAATGCGGCTTGCGAAATTCCGATGTGCGCGATAAGGGCATCAACCCTTTCGATTGCGCTTGTATTGTTCTTTGGCTGCATAATTGTTAATTTTAGGGCGTTTATTGTTAAGATGATAATACACGAAGTTAAACGATGTTAAGGTGATAACAATTTTATCAGAAAAACATTGTTATTTTGATAATTGTTACTACCTTTGCAATCGTTGACAGAGCGCAGCGAAACGAACCCAATCAGCTCGCAAAACGCTCAATATATGTTTAATATGCAAATATAGCAATTATACTCGAAATGACAAAGAGAAAAAGAATAAAACTTCGACAGGGATGCCAAATTCTGTTGGCAAAGGACTGCGGAGTAGGGGTCGCAACAGTCCGACGCGCCCTGCAATGGGAACGCGACTCGGACATTCAGAACCTCATACGCAAACGAGCACATGAACTCGGATACGTGAAACGCTGGTAACGGACGGTACTGCCGTCACAACATAAACCAAACTTAAAGCAAGAAAGATTATGAAACAGGCGACAGTAGTACAGGTTGAAAAAATTTGGCTCTCGAACAAAGAGGCGCAAGCGTACCTCGGCGTGGGCATGGACTTTCTCAAAAACCTCCGTTCAAGCGGACGTATCTCGTTCTTCAAGCTCGGTACAACGGTGTTCTACCGCAAGCGCGACATCGACAGGCTTATCGAGAAAAACAGAGTATGTTAGAGTTAATAGTACATTCATAATGTTTTTAAAGACTTTTGTTTCGTCGTGATGACGGTTTTCTACATTCATTAGATCGTATTTATGATTATTAGACAAACAAGTTTCAAGCGTGAAACGAAACCTGCGGTCGTCGCGAGGTGGTCGCAGGTTTTAAAACAACGCGGAGTGGTGCAAAGGTAAGCACATGTGGGTCAGATTTTTTTACAGGGTTAATAGATAGAATCGCTCATAATTAGTTAGTCATAAGTTAAATAGGCAGTTAGCCCCACAGGATGCGGTGTCGTAACCGCCTCCGCGACAGAATACTTAAATTTGTTGTTTTAGCGAAAACACATTTTGTAACAATTTAAATTATTGATGGTAAAACATTTCTGTCAGCTCGCAAATCTGCGAAGACAAGCGGGTTTTTAACAAGGCCGGAAGGTGCGATGGGCACCAGGGATTGTATGGAGAGGCGTTCTGATTTTTTGAGTCGCCAGCTTTTTTCTTACGCCTGAGCCTCGGATGGTTCCTGCGGTTCGACTCCGCTTCCGACCACAAAGTAAAAACGCTCTTTGAATTATTGACACACAGAAGAAAGGCATATAGGACGGCGCGAGACTGACAATCCAAGACCGCCGCCCGAGGATGCTGAGTAACGAAAGACCTATTAAAGCATCTCCTGACGTAGCGAAAGCCGTGAAAGCGGATAGAATGAACCATGTCGAACTCTGAATTGTCGGCACAGGCAAAGCAAAAGGGAATGCAGTAGGCTGCACGCTCGTCGTGCAAGACGGTCGCACCGCAAAAGGTCTATAAAGGTGCGAAAAACAACAGACAGAGACTTTTCAGTGTTTGTCATATTATATATCAAAGAGGAGAGTGCGCGATTGGTAAGGCGAAGTCCTCGGAACTTTATACGAATTCCGGGACTATGATACTGGTTCGATTCCAGTCTCTCCTCCTGCTTTCTAATTCTTTTTAATTGGGTTAATAGGAATATGTAACTGATAATTTAATGGTATTAAGATGGGTTGTGTGTGCCGTTCGTGAGAATGGCACACATTCTTTTTTACTAAAAAGAAACTAACGTGAAGCAAACGAACATCTACAGCCACAAGGGATGGCTAAAAGACATAACAATTCGGGAATACCCGTATTCTTCTGCCGGGGAGATAGCCGCAAGACACGGCGTTTGCAGCGGCAGCGTCTGGTATTGGGTTAAAAAACTGGGCCTCCAGCAGACGGACGAGACGAAAGCCCGAATACTCAAAAAGACACGGGGGTGTATCGCAAACACAATCAAGACAAATCCCGAGGCCAAACGAAAAAGCATGGAAACGAAAAAGCGCACATGGATGATGGAGCGATTTCGCGTAATGTCGGGGCTGCCTCAGAAAACAAAGATGCGCATTGCGACGCGACCCACCAAGGTGTACAAGGCAATATGGTACCTGGAGAATATGCGCAACTACTTTCGCGACATCGAGGTGGGCGGCAAGTTTACGCTCTACTACGACGACGAGACGAAACGCTCCGACAAGGAGTGCTACTACGCACAACAACTTGGACTCACATTCAAAAAAGCATAGTTTTTTGTACATTATTATATTTTTTACTTAAAAATGAGTTGCTAAAGGACAACTCTCGGGTGCGAACCCCGATTTTTGATTTTACTTGGTTGTCGCGGCGACTTCGGTCGTCCAATGAAGTTGTGGTATAGGCGCCTGGTAAGCTATACAAGCTCGCAAGCAAGGAGCGACGGGTCCTTTTTTCTTTCTATGTTTGAGATAACTTTTCAGCCCTTCGTGTACCAAGCCTCTGGGGAGTAATAAACACCAAGCAGGTTCAAATCCTGCAACTTCGCAAATCAAAAAACAATGTTGATTATGAAAATACTGATTTTTGCATTTTTGACAGTGTTTGCGCTGTTCGGCTTGGCTGCAATAGTGCAGTCGGTGATTGACGTGTTCAAAACAAAGGGTTAAAGTCATGGGAAGACCGAGAGGGTGCCATGATTGCATGTGGGGAAACTGGCCCGAGATGTGTAAAGACCCGAAGCGAGACCCGAAGTCAAACTATTGTTGCTGTCAGTGGGAATGGCGATACGAATAAAAAAAAAACATACGGTATGAATATAAGCGAAGTATATGAGCGCATCCGAGAACGAGAGTCGGGCGCAAGTGCAGAGTCTCGTACACGAGCAGAGCTGCACATACAGAAGATAAAGGAACTCCGAGAGAAGCACAAGGCGTTTATCAAGATGCCGCACACGAAAGCGTGCGATATGATAAAATACTGCCTTGCCATTGACAGAAACCTCGGCATCAACCGAATACATAAAAATGCGTTCGGGTTTATCTTCTTCAAATATCAGTAACTAATTTTCTAAAAACATAAGGCAATGAGAACAAGAACAGCAGTGTGGTACGAAACCACAGTACGCTACGAACGTCAGAATGACGACGACACAAACAGCATCACTACGGAAGCATACGCCGTGGACGCATTGAGCTTTGCGGAAGCGGAACAGAGAATTACAGAGGAGATGGAACCGTATTGCTCGGGCGAGTTCGACGTGAAGAAAATCGCAATCGCTCCGTACACCGAGGTGTTCTTCTCCGAAGACGAAGGTGACGACAAATTCTTCCGTGCAACCGTCGCAATGATTACGCTTGACGAGCGTACAGGCAAGGAAAAGAAGACCAACGTAAACTTCCTCGTTCAGGCGAAAAACATCGAAACGGCACGCAGATATGTCGTAGATGCGTTTCTCAATACACAGATTGACTACGAAATCAACCGCCTCGTAGAGACAAAGATACTCGATGTGTTCGAGAAGTAACAATAACCACAAAGCATCATAACAAATGGAAAATAACGAATACGAAGTGCTGCAAGTACAGCATGATCAGAACATCGTTCAGTTGGACGCAGTAGAGCGTGCCAACGTAGACTCGCAAGTGGCAACGGCAAAGCAATATCCGAGAAACGTCACACGAAGCATCAATAACTCAATCGCCATGGCGACAATGGATGAGAACACCGCACAGAGCTGCGGTTACGCTCTCCCTCGCGGCAACAAGCCTATCACCGGCCCGAGCGTGCATCTGGCTAAGTTAATCGTCTCCAACTGGGGTAATATGCGTACCGAAGCAAAGGTCGTTCAGATTACCGACAAGCAGGTTGTCAGCCGTGGTACATGTTGGGATTTGGAGAACAACGTGGCATCCGCTTTTGAGGTTCGTCGCCCAATCGTAGGCAGCAGCGGCAAGAGATATTCGGATGATATGATTACCGTCACCGGCAACGCAGCCAGCGCTATCGCATACCGCAACGCCGTGTTCGCCGTTATCCCGAAGGCTGTTACCGACAAGGTGTACCAGGCGGCGCAGCACTGCATCACCGGCGACCTTTCCGACAACGACAAGTTGATTGCTACACGCAAGAAGTGCATCGACTACTTCAAGGACGAGTACGGCATCACGGAAGAGGAGGTTATAATGATTTGCGGAAAGCAGACCGTCAATCAAATCAAGGCAGAGCAGATAGTTTTATTGCGCGGCATAATACAGTCGCTCAGAGATGGCGACACAACCGTGGAAGAGCTTATGAAGCCGTACCGCAAGGAAGAGAACAGGAAGAACGTCGCAGCCAAAGCAGCCGAAACCGCAGTAGCTAACGCTGCAAAGAAGGAGGCTAAGGCATGATTACCGATAATATAGAACAAAGAAGTGTCGCCTGGTACCGCAGTCGCTTCGGAAATTTCACAGGTTCCGAAGTCCACAATCTTATGAAGTCGGGTCGCAAGAAGTATGAAGCGTGGTCCGAAACGGCAAAGAGCTATATGTACAAGGTAGCCGCAGAACGTCTGTTTAACCCCGACTTCCTTAACGATGATGATGTGTTTGACGACTATCTCCATCAGACGAACTTCACCTCCAAGGCTATGCAGTTCGGCATTGAGCAGGAGCAGTACGCCCGAGAGACCTACATCAAGCTCAACAACGATGTCGAGGTGTTCGAGGTTGCATCCTGCAAGCACGATACCATACCACACTTCGCAGCCTCGCCCGACGGCATCGTAAGAGGCGCAGACTTGAAGTGTCTGGAAATCAAGTGCCCTAACATCGCAACTCACATGATGTATGTGGATAAGATACACGACGGCGCATCACTGAGAGAAGTCAAGCCCGAATACTATTGGCAGACGATGGCAGAGATGGCTTGCACCGGCGCAACGGAAACGGACTTTGTATCCTATTCGCCGTGGCTCCTGAACCCTATACATATCGTAACCATTCCGCGCAACGACGAGGACGTCGCGCTACTTGAAGAGCGCGTGAAGCTCGCAAACGCTTTCGTGGAAGAAATCATTAACAAGTCTAAATCCTAAAAATTATCATGGACGTAGTAGGAAAAATCATAGCAGCTCTGCCACCCAAAAGTGGCACGTCGCAGTCAACCGGCAAGCCGTGGCAGGTCAACACCTATGTATTGCAGACCACCGAGCAGACACCGAAGAATATCGCCTTTGACGTGTTCGGCGCGGAGCGTGTCGAACAGTACAATCTCAAAGTGGGCGATATGGTCACAGTGTCAATCGACATCGACGCTCACGAATACAACGGGCGTTGGTACAACCAAATCAGAGCCTGGAACGTTGTGAACCATGCTTCGGCTGGGCAGTCGGCTGCACAGCAGGCGCCACCTCCGACACCGCAGCCTGGTGCCCTGTTTCCGCAGCAGCCTGCATCAGGAGCACAGCCCGCATCGTCAGCAGGAACTGACCAACTGCCCTTTTAACGTTCGCAAGTACGTTCTGTGGGCACAAGACAACCTAAATGCTATCATAGTAGGGTAGGGTAGGGTCGCTTCCCTGCCCTACAAACTAAATAAAAAGTCATTGTTATGAAAAACAGAATTTCCCTCGATTTGTCAAACATGGAAGCCTTCAAGGAGCTGACCGATATGCAACTCGGCGAGCTTATGAGGGCCGTATTCGCTTACGCTTCCGACGGCACGATGCTGCCCGAGGATGCCGACCAAGCTGTTCGCGTTGCGTTCGCCTTTCTGAAGGCGGACGTGGACGCGGAACGCGACTCGTACAAAAGACGCTGCGAGCGCAACAAAGAGAACGCACGCAAGCGTTGGGCGAAGCGTAACAAACGCAAGACAAACACGCCTCAAACTCCTGCATCCGCACCACAGGAAAAGGCAGCAACGGTAGACTACGAAAAGCTCGTCGCCTACTGGAACCGACGTGTGGACGAAACGAAGTCCTCAATGGCAAAGGTGCTCAATATTACACCATACCGCAAGAAGTTGATCGAGGAACGACTTGCGGAATATAACAACGACAACAAGGCATTACAGAAGGTACTTGACAAGGCTCTCGCAGACCCTTACCTCAATGGCAAAAACCCGTCAAAATGGGTTGCTGACTTCAACTGGCTACTGAAACCCGAAAACTTCTCACGACTTGTAGAGAGTGGTGCTACTACTCCAAATGAGCCGAAACCGCAAGCCATTAAGACCAGGATTACCGAAACCGATTTGGCAAGCGAACACATGGAAGCGCAACGACACAGAGAGGAAATAGAGTTCACACGCGCTGAACAGCAACGTAACAACCTCCTCGCAGCCACCAAGGCTGCTGACAGAAACCCCAACTGCCTGCAAGCGAAGATGGCATACAACGCCTACAAGGACGGCACGCTTGCAAAGCTCGGAATTGAATGGACTCCTAAAACATCAACAAATGGCACTGAAAGACGAGATACAGAAATGGCTAAGAGAGCATCCTGACGCAACAGTTGAAGAAGCGATATGGGCAGGAGCATACATCGAGATAGATTTATGGTGCAAAAAAACAAAATGACAATGACAACAACCGGAATAATACTACTCGTAGCCTACGTCGCCTTTGTGGTAGGCTCAATCGGCTACACAATCGGCTTCCTTCACGGAAACTCCGCAAAACATAGCGAATATAATGAACTTTAGCCTATGGAAACAATGGATAAAGAAGCCTACGAAATCAAGAAAGATGGCATGACGCGAGCAGAACGTAGAGCATATCAAAGAAATCTGAAGAAGTATGACAAAAGTTAAGATTGGAAAGACAGCCATCCCGCTGCCCATTGATGATAAACCCGACATCATTCGTTACATCGTCAAATACAAGAAACACTGGTGGAGCAGATGGAAGTATGTCAAGGAACATGGCGTACCGAAGCTGTACACGAAAGAAGAGATAGAGAAACTAATCCCAAAGTACACGGGAGCGTAATCAGGATTGCCAAGTTGCAACCTCCGTACAACGTAAATAACGGACACTGGCGTGGACGTGTGAGAAAAAGGAAAATTCTACCACCACGCATTTAAACTAAAAAACAACAGATATGGCAAACGAAAACAACAAACCTTATTTTCTTTTGGTGTTCGAGAGAGGTGACACCATGCCGACTATTATGTCAGCGGAAACAATATCCGAGATATACCCAAACGCTTACGACAAAACAATGGATATTATAACCGTAAATGGCGATAATATGAGCTTCGAGAACGTCGAGTCTTTCAAAATGGTTCCTGCCGAGGAAATTAACTTTAACATGTAACAACAACAGATATGAAGGAAACAATCAAAGAATTTATTAACAGGCTGCGCGATGCTTGGTCTATCATAAGAGGACATAATCAAGTGCTCGTTCGCTACGATGAAGATACAAGTATGCAAGATTCATATCGTACATCATGCGCCCTCATGGGGGTTCGATGGCTTAGAAACAGCAATAATGTGGATTTTAACTCCCGATTCGGTATGTTAGACGACTTGTTGGACGACACAAACAGCATAATGATGCTCACAAAGGAAGCTGACGGCAGGCTGACTTACTGCTACGACTGCAAGTCGGAAGAAGATTTCAACGACTTAATCAACATGGAGGTGAAGTAATATGGAAAGTGAGCTTTATTTTATCCACATGAATGGCAATAGCTACTTCAAAGTTGAAGATGGCGTTGTCTATTCGCAAGGCAAGAAGACCGACGTATCGCCCGACAAACTCTCCGACTTCCTTGCAATAGCAAAGGAGCTTGGATTTAAAACCGGTAAGCTATGAAAGCCGTACTGACATTAGACAATGGAGAGAAATTTATCGCAGATATTTATCCTCTCCAAGGCAAAAAACAGCACAGACCACGTTTCCACGACGAGTACGAACGTTGGTTTGTAGAAGAGTTTAACAAGGCGCAGCCACGAGCTGCCCACAAGGTGGTGAAGGCGCACATACTAAGAAACTAATAATACAATAATATGGCAGAAGAAAGATTTTACTGCGAACATCCGAGATGTAGCGTTCATAACAAAAAGACGCAGGATCTTGCATACAATTTGAAAGCTCTTAGAAATTCAGAGTTTGTGTTTAGCGAGAAGTTTACTCCAGTTATGTTTTTTGAGGTGCTTAAAAGCGTAGTCGCAGAACTCAACAGCGAGTACAGAGGTAGAGAAATAAAGGTCGAGATGATGCGTTTCATAGACACTATCTCATACACTTTCAAAGACGACCCCAATAGCGACGCTTGTCTGGGCGGTTTAAGACTTACACCGATAAAGACAGTGTTCGATAGTGTTAAAAACCTCGATATATAAACCGAATTATGATAGGAATAGTATTAACAATCATCAATGTCATCTGTTTTGGAGGTACCTGGTACTTTCTCGGCAGATGTTCGATATACAAAATGATAATAGAGGACTACAAGGAATTGTTGGATATTGCAAGCAGAATGAAAATAACAATAGAAGCCTATGAGGCTAAGTATAACACAAAAGAAACGGAGCAAGAAGATGGAGGACAAGATTAACATTGCGGAGATACTCCGCGATATGCCAAAAGGCACAAAGTTGTATTCACCACTGTTCGGCAAATGCGAGTTGGTAGGCGTAGGCACTGATGAAGATGGTGTTTTTATTAGTGTTGAGTCTTTTTTTCAAGACGGACGCGTAAAGAAGAATAGAACCTTTTCATCGGATGGTCGTTATTTTGAATGGTATCCAAACGCGGAGTGCATGCTTTTCCCGTCGGACAGGATGCGTTCATGGAGTAAATTTTTCAAGCGAGGTGACGTGGTGTACAACCCTAACAGCGGAATGCTTGCAATCTTTGAAGGTTGGGTGAATAACGATTACACCGAGTTCAATACAACACTCAACTATTATAATGACCATACATTTGGAGAAGAAGAAGTCTGCGCCACGGATTGCTTTGTAAAAGCCACCGACAAACAGAGAGTAGAGTTTATTGAAGCAGCGGAAAAGTATTACGGCGGCAAGTATAACACCGAAACGTTGCAAGTATGGTCTGTTAAGATCATTGAACCTAAGTGTTCATTCAAGCCGTTCGACAAGGTGTTAGCGAGATGCAACGAAGATAGTGTATGGCGTTGTGAACTCTTCTCTCACTACAACACATTCAATAAGCGATGCCCTTACGTCTGTTTATCAAGTGTCTACAAGTACTGCATCCCTTACGAGGGCAATGAATATCTGCTTGGTACAAACAATAAACCCGAATAATTATGACTAACAAAGAGAAAGCTACAGCAGAATCTGCTACCACAAAACCAAATGCTGATATACTGAGAAGCTGTATAGACAAAGCCTTCAGAGCTGGTGCAAAGGATTTTATATATTCTATTTGGCATGATGCAAGCCAAATGCCAAATGAGGGCAAACGAATCCTGTATATAGTACAATATGGCAATGAAATAGTGGATGTAAAAACAACTATTACCGCCTTATATGACTTTACGCCGTGGGATAAAGTTGTAAGTAATTATGGTATCACCAAGTGGTGCTATATCGACGATTTGCTGCCGGAAGGAGGTGGAAAATGAAAAACTTTAGAGTTACTCACGATATGCACAATGTGTACCGTCAAATGACAAGAGCCCTTTATCACGGCTACGGCATCGAGATTGGTATTGAAGTGCGCTATAAAGAGACAACGCTCTCGCACATGAGCTACCGTAAATTGGCAAAGTTTCGTAAATACGCCAAACGTCGAGCGCTTATGCTCGCAATGATAGGGATACATCATAGAATAAACAACAAACAAAAGAAGAGAGAAGATGATTAAACTTGAACTCGACCGCCATGACTTCCTTTATGCAGTTGAGGGCTTCGCAATAGGTTCGCACCTCCGACAGCACGTTTGGCAGGAGATTGTGTATAAGTCAATTCCGCAGATGTCAGACGACGATATGGACTACTTCTGGTTCTATGCGCGACGCGACATCTTCGAGCGATACTTCTACGAGCTGAACGGCAAGAAGAACACGCACTTTGGTTACGAGGACTTTATGCACGCGCTCGCTGCTTTGCACAGAGGAAACCGCTATAAGGTGACATTTCACAGCGAGATAGAGCACAAGCAGCTCCAAGCTCTCTGCTACCGCTTCGATGGTGAATACCATCCGCTTTACCTCTACATTGACGGCAAGGTAGTCGGCAAGACGAAGAAAAGCAGCGGCTTGCAATCGTTCAATGCGTTTGTTCCAAACGAGTGGATAAAGGCAGTTGCGAAGCACAAGGCACCCGAAAACAGGCACGTTGAACTCGGCAGAGAAGAATGGTGGAACGACTTAAAAATTTACGATAATTTTAAAACAAAACTATTATGATTGACGAAAAGAAAATACAAGAAGCAGCAATTATGAATGCTGATTATTTCAATCCGTGTCGTAGCACATTGGATAGAGAAGAAGCGTGTCGCGCCTCGTTTGAAGATGGCGTTGAATGGTTTAAGAAAGCTCTTTGGCACGACGCAAGCGAAATGCCCGAAAAGGGAAAGGCTTTCATTTTCTTGGCAGAATCGAATAGTTCAAAGCATTATCATGTTGGCGTTGTGTACAACCCTATGGATTACGATAAAAACTGCAAATGGTGGGGCGTGATAGAATGGTGTTACATAGAGGACTTGCTGCCGAATAAATAAATATCAAGTATATGGAACGGAGATATATAGCCGGTGATTGGGTGAGATATATAGGAGTAGCCTCACCAATAGTCGTGCAAATTATAGAAGTGAGAGAGGAAAAACTTTTAATTGATCTCGGCGAATGTAACTGGTACCTTGCAGACCGCAGTGAAGTGGATTCTATCCGTTTAACTGGCGAAATTCTCGAAAAGAATGGGTGGGAAAAGAGTCGCATATACTTTACGAATAGACGTATTCCAAGAATCAAACTTTGCTCAGACGAATCAGAATCCAAGTGGTCTGTTTTAATAAATGGCGACATTATGGGAGGTTATATCTATAATGTTCACGATTTACAGCATATCCTATTTGCTTTTCGGATTGAACAAGAAATAGAGGTGTAGGCATGAAAGATATAGACGAGATGTAGACAACTATGTAAAAACTACAGAATATGATTAAACCAGAAGACCTAAGAATAGGCGACCTTGTAAGAGCAAGCCACGATTGCGCATTTCCGAAAGGCACAAGGTGCGTTGTTACCGATATACGTCCCGAGAAAGCCTTAAAAGATAAGAAAGGTATCGTCAGTCTAAGCGCTATCAACGATGACGACGACGGACCTTGGGGAGCTTGGTGTTGTTACATTGAAGGCATACCCCTCACTCCTGAACTCCTCGAAAAGAACGGGTTTAAGGAGGAGCAGCATCAAAAGGACGGCACTTCGGAATGGTACGACTTCTACCATTACGACCTCGGCATTAATATCGTGTACGAGGTCGAGGGGAATAAGTTTGCCGTCTACCTTGACGGCAAAAAGTTACGAGAAATACAATACGCTCACGAACTCCAGCATATCCTTTGGGCACTGGGGTTGAGCGCAGAACTAAAAGTATAAAAGAGATATGAAATTTGGTATTCTTGATTTTATGATGGCATCGCTTCAGGTAGCCTTCATCGTAATGAAACTCTGCGGAGCAATCAGTTGGTCGTGGTGGTTAGTAATGCTGCCCATTCTCTTGATTGTAGTGTTTAACGTTCTCGTACTCCTTCTTTTCGTTTGTGCAGAGAAGTATAAGTCGCATCTACTCTTCAAGCAGTATGGCACCGACAATAAGTTGGCTATTCGCTTGAAAAAGATGCAGCAGGAAAGGGAGAATTTTATGAAGCAGAAGAATAAGTAATAATGTTTAACGAAGATATAGAGCATGGAGAACGTAAAGATTTTTGCCCAAACCATTGAAGCAGAGGCAAAGAAACAAATTGAAAAGATGGCAGCGAGCGAGGCGTATCGTGACTGCCAAATTCGCATCATGCCCGACTGTCATGCAGGCAAGGGTTGCACCATAGGCACGGTAATACAGACTGCTGGCAGGGTTGTACCCAATACCGTAGGTGTGGATATAGGTTGCGGAATGTTGGTGTTCAAACTCAATAAGAAGGATATAAACCTATCGCTTCTCGACCGCATCATCAATGACAACATTCCGAGCGGGTTCAGTGTTCACGACAATCCCATACCCGAAGCCGCAGGTAGAAAAATACATCGCATTTTGCGTGACTTGGATCGGATAACAGGGGGCTGTTTCGACCGTAGCTATATGGAACGCTCGCTTGGCACATTAGGTGGCGGCAATCACTTCATCGAACTCGACGAGGACGATGAAGGCTACAAATATCTGGTAGTGCATTCGGGCAGTCGCAATCTTGGCGTGAAGGTATGCAATTATTTTCAGGAGTTGGCACAGAAGAATGTGAATCGAAGTGGCGAGCGCAAACGCATTATAGAGGAATATAAGAAGTTGGGCATAGAGAGCGAGATAAACAACGCGCTGCGTCGCCTGGGTACCATACCTCCCGACCTTGCTTACCTCGAAGGCGAGAGTCTTTACAGCTATCTCTTCGCCATGCAAGGCTGTCAAGAGTTTGCTTGTGCAAATAGATGGGAGATTGCCGCCACAATCCTCCGTGAGCTTCAAGTGTGGTTCCTGGATTCCTTTACAACGACGCACAACTATCTTGACGTTGATACAGGTATCATCCGTAAGGGAGCTGTGTGTGCCGAAAAATACCAGCAGCTAATCATCCCCCTCAATATGCGTGACGGCTCGTTGATATGTCGAGGTAAGGGCAACGAGGATTGGCTTTACTCTGCCCCACATGGTGCCGGTCGCCTTATGTCAAGAGCCAAGGCAAAGGAAACGCTCAGTATGGACGAATACAGCAAGGAGATGCAGGGCATATACTCTACATCCGTCTGTGAGTCTACAATCGACGAGTCGCCAATGGCGTACAAGTCTGCCGAAGAGATAGAATCACTTATAGGCGACACGGTAGAGATAGTGAAGAGAATTAAGCCGATATATAACTTCAAGGCAAAATAACATAAAAGCGTAGAGTATAACAAAAACATGAAACAGTACACTGGTACAAAGACAGTGAAGGCTATGCCTATGACAATGGGTGAAGCCTACGAGCGCAAGCTCTTGAAAGAGGGTGTAAGACCGTCAGAGTGTGAAACGGATAAGGCTGGCTACCTCGTTGAGTATGAAGACGGCTACCAGTCTTGGAGTCCGGCAGATGTGTTCGAGAAGGCTTACAAGCTGTCTGAAACACGCCTCGACCGCTTGCGCATTGAGTGTGACGAATTAAGGGCATATTCAAAGGATTTGGATGCGTATCTGAATGAAGGCTTCAAAAAAGCTGCCGCAGAGGTTGGTAAATCACTGGCTGCGCTGCTCGTACTGCAAGGCTGGTACTTGCACGACTTCCTGGACGTATTCGAAGCACTCCTTTTGGACGCTGAAAAGAATGTGGATAAATAAACAAATCTCCCCAGTGACAGTGGGGAGAGAAGTTAGTAATCATAAGCAATGAATAAAGAAAAAGCTGTCGAGTTGATAAAAGAGGTTAAGGATAGCCTCTTTCTTACAAAGGGTTTGTACATGGGCAAGGACGAGCACCTTATGGCATATATGGATTTGAATATGCAAAGATGTGCGCAAGCTATAAAAGAACTGGAGGGCTAATATGACAAAATATAAAGTTATTAGATATTGGGACACGTATCCCGATGGAGTTGTTGCAACTTGTAATACAGAGGAAGAAGCAGAAAAGATATGTAATAAATATCGTAGAAGCCGCAAGCCTATGTACGATTATTTAATCAGAAAGGAGGGTGAATAATGACCAGAGAAGAGTTGAGAAATAATTATGGAGATGGAATATGCGAGTTATGCTGCCGAGAGTATTTTGTTAACAGAGCATTTCCCGAGACGCTTTGTGAAGGTCATTATTGCGAGGATGCAGAAGATAGTTTCGCAGATGAACATAATATAGAACTGGAGAATTAATATGACAGAAGATGATTTTGTAAAACAGATGCGTGCTCTCAACAAAAAAGAAATAGAGATTGCACGTCAGAAATATGAACTAAAAAAGCAATACCTCGAAGAATATCCGATAAAAATTAACGACAAGGTAGATTGTAACGAAAAAGCCTGTTGGGTTAGCAATATTCGTTTCACTACCTTATAGTAAGGTATTTCTTGGTTAATTACCCAAAGAAGTACGGCGAACGCTCCAATCGTGAGCAGTGCGCTTGGGGAGTAACAAAAGTATAATAATACAATTAAAGCAGATAGTTATGACAAGAGAAGAAGCAAAAGAGATGCTGCCTATAATACAGGCATTTGCAGAAGGTAAGGAGATAGAGTTTAGAAGTAAAGGGTTTGACGAAGAATGGAAGAAAGTAAACGAAATTCCTGGACTTTCGTATAGTTCTTTTGATTACCGCGTCAAGTCCGAACCCAAGTACCGCCCGTTTAAGGATGCGGACGAGTGTTGGCAGGAGATGCTGAAACACCAGCCGTTTGGGTGGGTAAAGACAATAGCCAACATCCCAGAACTACACAATATATCAGCCATTTTCCCATCTGCTGAATTTCCTGTCCTATTGGGTATTGATTTAGAGGAAGGTGAGGCGAGAGAGTATTCACTTAAATTGTCTGAAATGTACGATTTATACACATTCGCCGACGGTGCGCCGTTTGGAGTAAAGGAGGATTAGGTATGTATGCAAGAAAAGTTGCACTATTGCCATGTATAATGCAAAATGAGTACTCCTTTCTAAAGTTTGGATATATAGTCCAATACAAGAGACATTTTTGGCAGAAATGGAATACTGTTCTCAACAAAGACGGCAATCTGCTTATTGTTTCAGAGAGAGCAGCAAATACGGCAATCGGAGAATTACGAAACACAAATTATATAACACTTAGCAGTAATGAACAGAAATAAAAAATTTACATTGGCAGTGCTTGCGGTAGGGCTTGCTTCGGTAGTTTCGGCAGTCAATGCAATAATTAATGCTTATTTCGGTATACAATACTTTTTTGCGTTACTGTCAGCGGAATATGTAATCTGCATACTATTGTTAATCAAATCCGATGATAAAACAGAAGATAAATTATGAACAGAGAAATAAAATTCAGAGGCAAACGATTTAGTGTGCGCCGACACAGCAAGCACAAGTACATTGTCGTTGCACGTTGCTGTTGTCAACGATCACGAAGGCGATGTAGAAATTATCGGCAATATTAACGACGAGGAGGTTTTGGCATGAAATACAAAGAGGTGCTTGCGAGATACGTTCAAAAGAGGTTGACAGAATTATCTGAAGTTGACGAATACGAGCCTAATAAATTGGCATTAACTAATCTATTATGGTTTCTTGGTAAGGTGACAAGTAATGAAATGATTGTCGCCAGGCTTAAAATTATGATTGATGCTGATTTGAAACGCAAGGAATATCTAAGCAAATTCGATAACGCACTTTTCAATGACGCATTCCTTGATGACGAATATTCCAAAGGTACAAGCGTCATTGGTAAAGAATGCTTAGCGTATTTACGAAAAACAAAGAACAATGAAACAGGCAGATTACATCAGACTGACGGCACAGATTGCCGTGCTGAAAGAAATTGCCGCTGATTACAGCGGCAAGACGATAGACAACATCATACAACAGCTTGAAGCAATTAAAAAGGAGGTAGAGAATGATTAGAGTAGACGCATACCGCTGTTCGCACTGCGGAAAGCTGTTTCTTACAGAGAGAGGTTGTGTAAAACATGAGGAAAAGTATTGCAACAAATCTCCTTGCAATATCGCTGCTTGCTATTCGTGCAAGTGGTACAAAGAAACGGGGCAAACCACAACTATTACAATTACAGGGCTTCCTCCGTTGGCAGGGCATGAACATGAATATGAAAAGACGGTTCGTGTAAATATATGCTTGAAGCATCACAACGCCAAAATGTTCAATTCGTTTCATGCGTCAGAAAAGCTTGTTGACGATGCAGAAAACGGCGGCTTCTGTATCATGCCGACAATGGAAGAAGGCTGTTTGGATTACAAAAAGAAGGAAAATGAAGATTAGGAAAACAAAGAAGCGTTACAAGACCAGGTTTCGGACGCAGTATTGCTGCACTAAAGTAAAGTTTAAAAAGATAAGCACATCAATCGAAACAGAACCACTCCAATACGGCGTATTTGTTACGTACGAGGTGCGTACGTGGTATCGTAAAAGAGAACTAACAACTCGATACGTGCGCATAAAAATCGCGCAGCAAAAAAGCAAACATTATATGAAAATACAAAACATTATGCAAAAATACAAAACAAAATGAGCAAAAAGAAAATATACATATCATCACCGATTACAGGCTATAACCTCAACGAGCGACACAAGTTCTTCGCTCAGATCGAGAAAGAACTGACAATTCTCGGCTACAAGGCAGTCAATCCCATGAGTAAACCTTTATCCGACTCTGCGCCGTACACGGAGCACATGAAAGAGGATTTACGCCTACTCCTCGGCTGCGACGGCATTGTCGTACCGAACCGATGGCGTTGCTCAAAAGGCTGTGAAACGGAACGCCGCGTGGCGGACGCTTGCGGAATACCCGTCGTAGGCGTGATAGGTGAAGCGCACGATTTGCAAATTTTAAACGCAATATAAGCATGAGCACAAGTCAGTTAATAAGCCGCACTCCGAGAAGGGCGTATATTATCGCGCCAAGTGTAAAGCAGAAAGAGGAAATACTAAAGAGCATTGACCGCTATTGTTCGCTGTATTACATCACAATGGGTTCTGCATACAACATTGCCCAAACAGCGATGATAGACGCTTACAACGCGATTAAAGAGGACAAAAAGCTATACCGTCAGCAGACAAAGCAAAGCATCAACAAGGCTCTTGCTGCATACAACACATGGGATGCGAAGATGCGCTTTGTCCTCGCCGACCGCTATCAGCTTTGGCTTGACCTATCCGATGCGTCGGAAGCGGAACTGAAACCGCTCGTCACAACACTCTATTACTGCATCGACAACTACTTCTTGAAGAATAAGGTGCCGAAAAGCAAGATAATCTCCCGTATGGAGACGGCAATGGTGCTGATAGATATTGCGGTAAACCTATTTAAGAACTTGTTTGATAACATCCAAAAGAAAATCGGCAAGGACTTGCGACCGATGTTCAGTGATGGCAACGCACTGGAGTTGCAACAAAATTGGAACAATGCCATGCAATCCGTCATAAACTCGGTACCAGGAATGCCCGACATTAACATCAACGATGATGCGGACAGTGTTCAGGCAGCAAAGAATATCGTAATGAAGATCTCGAACGAGAACATCTACGACCGCGCAGGAGAGTATGCGTTGCAGGTGAACCCCGAATATAAACCAGAGGATTACGGAGAATAGGTTAATACCAACCGCGCACGGACAGCAGGAGTAAAATCTTGCTGTCCGTGCGCGGTTTTTTGTTATTTGTCTTGCAACGTAAATGCCCGACCATACAGCAGCATCGTAAGAATAATCAGCGTGTAGTCCGCAATCTTTGTTGCTTCGGAAATACACAGCGTGCCGTGCCCAAGCCTTATCAGAATAACTCCTGCAAGATACAGGAACGGTATTCGCCACACCCAACCGAATTTGAAAAGAAAACTTGCCGGCAGTAAAACGGCGGGCAGCACAACATAAGCAAGTGCATATACTGACGCAACCAAAACGGCGTTCTCGTTCAGATCCAAACCCATTGATGCGGAGTTATGGTGAAACCAATGCACGCCGAACCAGTGTAAAACCATAAGGAGTATAGGTATCGCTCTTATGCCGATTCTGTAAAACCAAAACAGCTTCTCGGCAAGCGTATTTGTCTGTATTGTTTTCATATCGCTAAATTTATGTTAGTTTCTTGAATATCCGTTCACATAGTTCTCCCATGATATAGCAAGCCTGCTCACCGCTCATATCAATATCGTACGCCTCACAGATGTGCGCCGTAACATGCAGTAGTTCGTGACCGATTGTATTCACCATCTCGCTTTCTTCTTCTGAGTGTCCGATAGTAACCACGCTCACCTTGTCCTTAACGTTGGAGTAGGTGAGTCCTCTGCTTTCGCCACCGCCTATGAAGTGACGGTAGGCTTTGCTTGTCGCTTCGCTGCCACACCCAATAGTCATAAGCTCGTTACAGAGATGCACCGCGTCGCCGCTGTCATATCCAATGAAGCAACGCACATCCCAGTCGTACTTGTCGAGCCTTATGTCACGCCTAATCATAACAAGTCCTCCCAAGGTATAGGCATACCGTTGTGACAGCAGTCGGCATAGAAGCGGTTGAAGATGAAGCCGTCCTTCTGGTCTGTATCATCAACCATATCTTTTACATACTGCGCCATTTGTTGCTCGTCCTTTATTGACTTGCCCCAGAAGTCTGCCTTGCACATATTGGCTACATATACATGGTCGTAGCCGACGAGGTTTTCAAGCTGCAAGCTGTTCGTTTGCAACATCTCCTCGACTTTCTCTTTTGACAGCATCTCCAAACGTTCCTCCTTGCCCGTAGTTGGACTAATCATTCGCATTTGCTTGACAGCCCACTCGCACATCTTCTTGTTGAAGTGATAGCCGTTGTATCTTAGATATGCTATCATTCCTTCGGGCTTCAAGTCGTACATATCCAAAGGCATCTTACATCTTCCCATAATATTTAGGTTTTAAGGGACTGGCAGGGAAGCGAACCTCCCCACCAGTCGGGTTAATTACTTAGTAGCGTCTGCGACCGCGATAACCGCCGCGTCGTTCTCCGTAGCGACCATCATCGTCATCATCGTACATATCGCGCTCACGGCGTTCGTTCTCGTATCGCCAATCATCGCGATAATCGGGCATAGGTGAACGCTCACCGTATCGACCTTCGCCACGCTGCAAGCTGTCAAGACACGCCATTGCCTTGCCGCCATAGCGCAAGCATTTCTCCACGTTCTCGACAAGCTCACCCATCTTGTTCTCTGTGATTTCAATCATATACATAGCTCAAGCATTTTAGTTATTGCTGTTTGACTTTTTCAGTGCCTTTTGCAACATGCTTTCTATGTTTGATAAAGTACCCTCCATGCCGCAGACTTTGCTTTCGAGCTGAGATATTTTCTGCTCCTGCTCCTTGTCTTTGGCAATCTGAGGATTGAGAGTACACATTATCTTCTCGCAGTTACACACCACCTTTTCGTGATAGTCCTTGCTTGCAAGCACCTCCTGCGAGTGTCGTAACATCGCTTCCACTTCGGCAATCATCGCTTCACGACTTTCGCTTACTACCACATCGCCCGAGTTGGCAATCTGTCCGTTAGAAGGCAATTGCTTAAACTCTGCTTCGCCGTCGGGCAGCTTTACTTTCACATCTACAACCGTTTCCATAGGCTGCGCTGTAAACTGCCCTGGCTGATAGGTCGGAAACTTCGGCTGCGGATTGCTTACGCTTACCACCTGTCCGATTTTCAATGTAGGCTCTTCGCCTTTCTCAAGCACATAGAATATGCTGTTTGTTCTTAGTCCACTGAACATACAATTCGCAATTTAGTTGTTAAACAATACCCGTCATTAGCTGAAGGGTGTTAGTATCTCTCTCGAACCAGAGCTGATATACGCCAGTTCCGGCTACGTCGGCAACCGTAAGAGCCGCACCTCCGAACTTGGTGACAGCCTGCGTTACGCCGTTGGTCTCAAAGAGTATCGGCAGCGTGGTCGTTGTGCCCGTCGGTATTGCCTGTCGCAGATTTACGAATACCGTACCTCTGTAATTGGCATTCAAGAAGGCATGGTTCCTGAATGAGAATACCACACCGCTTGTGCCTACCGACACACCGGTAGAACCGATAGCCGCCGACCCTCTTCTATTGACCCATGAAAAAGGATAACCCCAAATCATAGTCGTTCCTCCAGTTAGATGGTTAGCCCCAAAAGCCGTTAGCTCCGTTGACTCCGTAAAGTCCGTATTGTGCTGCTACGCAGTTTGGGACAGCAACGAACGGCTGGTAAGGTACAGTCGCCGTCTCGGGCATCTTACACTTGATACCTGCAACCTCCTGCTGCAAACCTGCCAACACCGCATTGATAGGAGCGACCGCCTGACCTACAATCTGACTTGTCATAGCCGACGACTTGAACGTTGAGTTCTCCTCGCGCAGAGCGTCAATCTTGTTCTGCATTTCACGCATTTCGGCTTGCTTCTGACCGTTGACGATAGTCTGCGTGCTGTCCTTGATGGCGTTATGCAAGTCGCAGGTCTGTCTCTGTGTCTCAAAGGCAAGACTTGAGAAACCGCGTTCCTGATTTGTCGCAACGCCGTTGATGGCGTTCTGCAAGGTGTTGGTCTGCTGGCATGTGGCAAGTCTGTTCTCGCAGCAACAAGAAGCGAGCTGCTGTGCAATCTGCATGTTGCCTTGCTGGAGAGCGTTGATAACTTGCATACCGCTCATGCCGACCTGATTGCCCACACCCTGAACCTGCGAGGTAAGAGCCGAGATAGCTGCCTGTATCTGACCTTCGGTGCAGTTAAGCTGTGTAGCAAGGTTGCTTAGAGCATTTCTGTTGCCGCCGATAGCGTCCATAAGGAGCGAGCGACCGTAGTCGTTGTTGATTTCATTAGCAATACCGCCTGCGCGACCATTGCCGAAACCACCCCAACCATTACCGCCCCAACCCATGAGGAAGAATAGGAAAATTACCCACATGAAGCCGTCGCCCCAACCATTGCCGTTCTTGTTCATGGCAAGGAGAAGATTAGGGTCAAGACCTCTCTGTTGAAGCAGAGGAGCGAGCAAACTCATCATGCCACCCTGTCCGCCACCTTCATTGCCGAATACATAAGTTTTTGACTCAGACATAATACAATCTTTTTTTTAAAATTTTACCTTAGTTGACTAAACACTATTGTAACGTTACACCGCAAAGTTAGCGAGTTACGACGGATAATGTCATAACACGCTCAAAGATTTTATATTACGCTGATAATCAGATATATAAGGTGATAGTCGGTACTATCACATTGCGAAACGTTCTTTCCAATGTTTGAAAAATTGGAAAGAAATGGAAACAAAAAAAAGAGAAGCCTCTTTACTTGCCTCTCTTATGTTTTAAAAAGTGAAGAATGTCCCACTTCGTCCAGTACCGTGTGTGTCCGCGCTTCTTGCACTCGCCGTTCGGTATTTCTCCGCGCTTGACCATTCTGTTGAGCGTTGCGTCGCTGACACCAAGCCTATCCTTTACCTCTTCTGTGCTCATCATCGGGTTGAGCATATTCGGAAGTATGTCCTGGCAGAGCGTTTCTATATCGTCGTCGCTCATGCCGCAAGCTGTCACCTTCTCGCCGTTGCGCTGCTGCTCGTCCGCCTGAAAGCACGAATTGGCAAGCGATTGCAACAACGTGCCGAGCATTTTGTAGCCGAAAATCTTTCTCATAGCATTTCTGTTTAACTGAACATTCTTTTGCCGAGCTTTGATTTACAGCAAAACCAGTCGATAGCTCCGTAGACATACAGCAACAACGTGAACGCCATGATTGCGAAATGCGCCATCACCATCTCGTTAGTCGTGTACCAACTCCAATATACAAGATGTATGGAGTTGACACCGAAGTAGTAGAAGAACGGTATGCGATACTTCCAACATAGCCAAAAGAAGCGCGACGCAAGAATAAGAACCATCGGCAGTATATAGACCATGATGTATATAAATGTGTAGCACGCCCAATTTGCACTGTGTACGGCAAACATCTCCTTCGGATTGCGGCTAAAGTCGAACATGCCATACATGTGCGCCGTCATTATGAGTATTGGAACCCACTTGCAGAACCAACGGAAGAACCGTAGTATTCTGCGTGAATACTGATTGCCGGACTCTGCCAGCAAAGACATAATTTCCGATATGTCCTTACCCTTCACAAGAGCAAGAAACATCCTTTTATCATCCTCGTTCATAGTAAATATTTTTGGTTTAACGTAACGTTTATTAGTTTTTGCAATGCAAGTTAGTCATTTATTTTCAAAGTTGTATGCTTTGTTATCTTTATTTATATTAATTTAAACTCCTTGCCTATCCATCACGGACGGGCAAGGCTCCTAAAAACAATTTACCTTAAACTAAAAACTAATAACTAACCAATCTACATATTATCTCTTTCTGTGTATCAGCCAAAGCAGTAGCGAGATTAAACATAGTACCACCGCTCCCACCGCTATCTTGCCTGCGAACATCTGCGTCCGCTCCCACCATGTCGCCTTACGCTCAACTGGCACCGGCACTGGAATTGAGTCCGCTCGCAGGATAGACTTGTATATCGTGTCCGTCTTCACGCTCACTCTATCACGCCATTTGTACACGTTCTTTGTCTTATATATCGTATCTCCTATCATGTAGCTCTCGACATATATAGAGTCATGTACGCGGAACGTATCGGCTTTGTAGTTGGTCTTGTACAGCGTGTCCGTCTTGTTAATCACTCGCTCCAACACAACAGGTTTCGGAGTTGTGCAGCTCGTCATAACAAGCAGGAGTAGATGTAGCATCGAGCCGACGATGATAGTGAAGCCGTAGCGACAAATATCATCCCACTCAATACTCGGTAGCTTATACCGCTTCCATTGATACACCTCTCGCAGCACCATTACTGGCAGTGCAAGAACGCCTACGAACACCGAAGCCACAAACCATCCGATAGCACCTTGTCGGTCTCGCTTAATCTCGTCGTAGCTTTCATCTACCATGTCGAGCTGTGCTGCCTTGTAGAAAATAAAGAGCGTTGTCGCTCCCAAGATGATGCAGTTCAGTAACATCAGAATTTCTCTTATATCCATATCCGTTAATTTTTATTGTTATCCATTGCTTCCTCTACCGCCTCGCCGATGTCTGCGTTCTTCCTCTTGATGAGAGCGATAATAAGGCGTTTTATAGAGAACGTGTTTTTAATTCCGTGCAGTGCACATACGTGTCCTACGATGCTGTCAATCTCCCAGATGCAGCCGAAGCCCAAGCCGATAGCCGCTGTTGTTACGTGGTTTGCCCAGCCCAGCGGTTCGAAGATAGCCAAGCCGAGTACCGAGCCGAGTATGAGATACGTAACGTAGTCCACCGCCTTGTTGCACGTTCTTCTGCCTGCTCGCGAAAAGCGGAAGTGTTCACGCTTTTTAAGGCTCTCCGACACACCGAACCAAAAATCGGCGACGATAAGTACGACGATAAGTACGAGCATCCAGCGCAAATCGAACAATGCGGTAAGTGCTTCCGTGCCCATGGTGCCGACCACGAAAGCCTTGCCTGTACTTGTAGTGATATTTCCTGCCATCTCCATTGTGTTTACTCAATTGTTATCCAAATCTGTTCTCCTCTCTCATCAGCAGCCTTCAGCATGGTGTACACCTTACGGAACGTTGCCGTTGAGTTCAGTACCTGTCCGACCGCCTTATTCTCGCCGACAAGGATGCAGCCCTCTGTGTCCTTCGCTGTGTTGCCGATGTGTATCAGCACGCCCTGGTAGCCAGGCGTATTGCACAGTCGCGGCAGTCTGCCCTTGCAGAACTGGTACTGCGCCCGACCTCCGAAGCGTGGCGATACCGTCTTCATATCGACGAGGTATCTGCCCGTCGGTATGGCGGTTTCGCCCTTGATTTTAACTCCGCATATCTGCGCAACCGACATGTTAGATGTCAGCCCTCTGTCCTTGTCTTCAAGAGTGTCGCAGATATACTCGCCGTTGACGTACATCTTGCCTATTGTGTACGCCTCCTTTCTTGCTATTCGTCTTACTTTTACTTCCATGTTATTTGATTTTTTTGTTAATTAAAGTTATAAAATCACTTTTTATCTCTGTTTCTTACCAACTACCCTTACAAGTATTATAGAAATGTAGTAATTTTGTGAGTGACGAGGAAGCCACCAACCAGTAAGATAGCTCGGTTAAATACTGATGTTACTTGCACGTTTAGCGGAGCCTCGTTATTTTGTTTCTCTTTATGTTTACGGCGTATGTTTGCATATAACAACTTTTCTTTTCATTTTGGTGTTTAACCAAAATATGACAGATGCCCGACTTTATATATTTACGTCTCATTTTTTTACTCTTATACGCCTACCTTCTTTTAACAGTTTGGTGTTGCACCACGTGTATTTGTAAGTGTATATCGCTTGCTGGTGGGAGAATTCATTTAAAAAAGCCGCGTTAAAACCGAGACCTTGTGGCAGACGTTTATTTACCACCATGCCATTCTCGAATTTTCTGTAAGGGCTTACGGTATCAAAAGAACTGGGAATGCCTTTAGAATCCAATGTAACCACATAAACACCATCCTTACTAAGTGTTACGTTTTTTACAAACCAGGCACCACTATTCGGAACGTAAATATATAGAGACACTCTAAAACAAGTATAAACATCAGATACTTTAGTGATTTCTATCTCATCATTTCTACCATCTGAAACAGAATAGTAATGTGTTCTCAAAGGTTCTACCCAACCCAATAAGGGAATAGGTCCATCAATAATAAATTTCACCTTAATACTATCTCCTTTCTTTGCCAGAAGACTTCGTTTTTTATTGCCAACCAATAAGGAAATCATTTTATCATTGTGGGGCACAATATACCTTACCCTGTCAGATGATGATAAGGTCAGCAATGAGCATTTTATCGCCCTACCAACTACATATTCTATCTTTGGTTTGCTCTTTTTGACACTCGGGGTTGTTCGCGCGGATACAGGCGGAAGGACAACAAGCGCCGTATCTACGGCAAAGCCCTCAATCTTTACATCCATGCAGCCCTTGTTGGCATTATCTCCGTTGCCGTCCTCAATGTTGGTGTCGCCATTGGCTGTGTTGTCCTCAAATACTGTATCGCTGCTTGCGTTATTGTCCACGATGGCGAACTGCTCATACTCATAGCTACGCCAGTTAGCACCCTCCAGTACGCCCGTCACCTCCAAGGCGTAAGTGCCTAACGACAGTGTCGTGCCGTCAACGTCAGCCAAGAGCACATCATTAGACTCCTTGTCGATGGTGTAGGGGAGTGCGGTACGCTTGTACTTGCTAACGACATGCACTGCGATGTCGGTGCAATCGGTCAACGGGAACGATACCTGCTCGCCGTTGACTATTTTCTTTACTGGTATGCGCAACGTGAAATCGTTGCCTCTAACTATCTTCTTCATATCTTATTTCTTTTTAATTATCCATAAATGTAACCATCCCATACTATTGTAAAACTATTGCCCCGATATACACTGGTATCAGTTTTCGTATGAAGGGTGCACTTCAATATTGCGCTTCTTCCGATGCTAAGATTGCCTGAGACGAGAACGTTACTCGGAGAGTCTACACCCTGGTTATTAATGGTGCCACCGCCAATCAATTTGATTGTGGTTTTTGCATTGTTTATTACAATGAAAGTTTGGTCTAAATATGGTGCAGCCTCCCACGCGTTCTTGCTATGTAAAGACGTTCCCTGACTGCGGTTGTAGTATGGTAGAACAATTACAGGTTCGTTGTTATTAAACACAGTATTAAAATCGCCCTCAAACCTAACAAAAGAACCTGCGCTGGCAAAATCGAATACAATGTAGCCAAGTTGAGCGGAGGGTATAGTGTACCGCGCGATATTGTCAGGTGTAATTACCGTCAACTTCTTCGCAACAAAACCACCAAACAGACCTGCACCAACCTCCAGCACACCTTTCTCATTAACGCTCGCGGTTGTCTCGCCGCTATTATTACGCACCTCAAACTTGTCCGCAGTTGCCGTTATCTTGCCGTTCTCGATGTCTAAGCCAGTGCGCAGTAGCTTGGCGGCGATGCCACTGTCCTCGACAAAGCCACTCTTGCCCTCTATCCAGTCGGTAGGAGTTGCGCCCACCTCTAACTTCGGCATCGTCACCCACGCCTTACTGCCTTGCAGACAACGGATAAGGACGTAGTTAGGTATGCCGGTGCCCTCTGACCGCCAGTGCACCCAATAACGCTTCCACTCGCTTGTGAGAGAGAAGCGACGACCTCCGTCGGCGTTGCTTGTTGTCGTATCGCGCTCGCTGTCTTCGGCGAATATGCTTAGATTAGAGCCACTCCAAATGTATACGTCGATGCTGCCACTACCTTTTGCCATAAACGAGAACATATAGTCCTCATCTTTCTTGATTATAGAACTAACGCTCCACTGCGCCATCTCAATGTACTTAGATGCTCCGTACGCATATATAACGGAGCAGCCATTATTGTACGACTCATTAGTGACTATCGAGGCATCCAAGCGCATCAGATTGCCAGCTTTGGTGAACGTGCGCGTGTTGTCGAGCAGGTTGCCCCCGATGTAGTCGTAATCGTCAGGCGATGCGCTCCAACACACAAAGTCCTCCGCCGTACCCTCTATGAGGATAGGGTGGGCGATGTACACCTGCTGACTCGCAGTAGATGCGTTAGCCTTTAGGCACGCCACGGAAATCCACTCATAAAGGGCGTTCGCTGCCACGGTAAAGGTTTTTTGGTAGAGATGCCAGCCGTTGCTTGGCGTTATCGTTACGCCGCCTAAATTCGCACTGCCGTTCGGACCGGTATATCCACCTGGTCGCGACGTGTCGTTTGCCGAACTGTGCCATATCGCCTCGCCCACAATCTCTACTTTGGCTGATTTCGTGCGAGCCCAAAACGCCAGTGTGTACGTTTTGCCCTTGGCGACATGTATGTTGTGAGAGTTCGCTGCTCCACCCCATTGCGCACCGCCTGCCTTGGCATCGGGCGCGAATATCACATTAGCACCCTCATGCGCCGACGTGCGATATATCTTAGAGCGTAGAAGAAAGAAACCCTCGCCTTGCTTGCGGAACAACGAACCGACGAGCAGGTTACGTCGCTCGGCAAGAGTGTAGCCCACCTTCATCGCGATATTGGTTGCCGTCTGTGTTATAGAAGAGCTAACCGCTGCTATTTGGTCGTTTACATTCTTTTTGGTAGAGTAGTCTCTCCTAACCTCTGTTCTTATATCATTTGCGGTCAGTTCTATCTGCGACTGCGTGCTTTTTATCTCGCCGTCAAGCTCTTCTTTGTTTCTTTTGACCGTCGTTCTGAGCCCATCCACGGACATTACAAGCTCCGCAAACGACTGCGTGCTCTTTATCTCGCCATTAGCATTGCGCGTAACGAACTTAAACTTGTTAGCTATGGCGAACATCTCCTGCCGCGACAGGACAAAGACCTCCTTGTTTTCTAACGAATAGCTATCTACGCCTTCGTACATCTTTAATGATGGCGCATCCGCTCCGTATGCCGATAGAACAACGACCGACTGGCGAGCTGTGTCCGTCGTATTGCCCATCTGTACAAGCTCGTCACCTGCCTGCGGAATATCGCTGCCAGTATCGCAGAAATCAGCAAGCACATCGATGAAATCTTTACCTACCTTGTACACCTTACGCCAGTAGTATCTGTTCTTCACGTTCTCACTCACGCCCTCCTTGACGTTGAACGTCTGACAGCGCACAAGGTCGTCCTCGACGAACTGGTTTTCTATCTCCTCGTCGCCTTTCTTCTGTGAAAAGTAGCAGCGGTAAACATTGTAGCGCAGAGGAAGAGCTTCATATTCGGGAAGATACACACCCTTCTCGAAATAGACCACATTGCTAATCTTCATGGCAGCAGGCGACAGAACAATCTCACCACCTACGCTTTGAAGCTCTCGGATTACGAGCCTTACGAACTCCGCCGCCTTGCGCACAAGCAGGCGGTCTACCTCCAAGTAACTGTCACCACTTCCGTTGTAATCGCCAAGTTTGAAGCCAGAGCCGAGCGCACCCGAACGGAACGCAGCCGACACAATCTCTTTGAGAGTTGCGATGCCGTCAGAGGAGATGCCGAGAGGGTTATTGTCGCTCTGTTCGCCGAATGCGATACCTTCCCAAAAGCGGATAAGTTTTTCTGCTACATCTGTCTTGACCTTCGACAGAAAATACTTTGAGCCTTCGCTTTGGATGTATTCCTTAACTTGTGCGGGCGTAAAATCTCCTGTGCTATTACTTATGGCCGTTATCTTGTTTTGTATTTTTTGTAGCGCACCAACCTCTTTATCATTGCGCAATGATACTTCGTAGGTTGGTATCGCCCCTTCTTTCTCTGTTATGGAGAGACTATCAATTATAACGTCTGCGCTGATGCCAAAATCCTCGTCGCTAAACTGAAATATATCCCCTTCTTTAATAGTATCATGTAGACTCTTTGTAGTACCAGTGGTATCCTCCATGGCCTCGTCGTGTTGGCGGGCCATGTAAATTTCATCTATTTTCGGAGCATAGGTATGCTTGGTGTGGTCGTTTTCTATAAGCCAGGCAATGGCGTAGCGCAGTAGCTTTTCGGAAGCAGCCTCGACATACTGTACAGGCAGTTCGATTCCCGACAATACGAAATGGTCGCCAGCGTTAATCTGAAAGTCCTTGTACGGAAAATACAGGCCAATATCCTCAACGCGCTGCAATGTCAAAACCCACTGCCCGCTTTCTTTTGTACTGCCACTCACCTTGAATTTACGTCCTGCACACATTCCGTCAACCATAGTAACGGAGAAGTCACTTTGTTTCAGAGCGTTAATGTCAAAGTTTAATTCTTTTTTTAGAGTGAGTTTAAACCCGGGAACTGTTGCGCCTTCTTTGAATACACCATTATCTTCGATGTTTGAACCAACTGCAATTTCGTCAATACGCACACCGTCTACTTCCATTTCCTTGATAGTGGGATATATCTCAACGGTCTTTTCCTTTACATCTTCGGTGTCAAAAAACACACTTCCTGGTCGCACGCCAATATCGTCGGCAGCAGAAGACTCTATCCATGGTCTGTCTGCACGTGTAGAGAAGCGCAGATTAGCACCTGTAGGATTGAGTTTGGTATGCTTCTCGGGGTGGTTATTCCACCAGTCTTGTAAGGATATAGAAGGAAAACCAGGTAGCATTAGGTTAAAGCACGCCATATTGTTTGGCAGATGTTCTCCCGCGGCATAATCCCTCCTATTAGAAGGAAAGGCTTCTTTGTTGACACCGCTGACGAAATGCACCCTACCTGTTTCTTGTATCGCAGCAAAGCACGCTATAGCTTCTTCTATTGTAACGCTATATCCTTTTCCGCCTAATATCTGTAAACTAATGTGATTATGGTAATAAGGCTCTACGCCAACATTGACCTTGGCTTCAACAACCATTCCACCATCATGGATATTCACAGAGTATGTATCGTATCCTGGGCCACCGCCAATTCGATACGTAAAATATACGGAAGCACGCTCGACGGGTATGTCGTCGATATAAAATTCTATATTGCAAATTTCACCATAAACTTCGTTTTGTATGACGCGAGAAGGCTTAGACCAAACCTCCATATTTAGTGTTGCATAGTATCTGTCAGGAATATTTTTGTCAGAACCGTATGCTCTCATACGTGTAACTATTTGTTGGTCTGCCTCTGCATCTTGATTTACCTCGTACAAGCCGTTGCCCTTTCCGTACTTGAAAACGTTACGTGTTGGCAGTCCTGACGTACCAACAAACACTTCTCTGTTGCGCGTTATGAAGTTTACGTCGAACTGGGAATTTACCAACGCAAGGCCTTCCCACACCGTCTGCTTGTCGATACTAATGGATGTTGATGTTATTTTGGTATCAGAGACTCCCGTGTTGTCGGGATTTGACGTATCACCTCCATATATCTCCTCCCATCTTGCTGCATCGCATCCTCTCGTATTGCTTCTGTTCCAGTTGCGCGAATAGAATAGCCATTTGTTTCCGCCAACTTGTTCATTCATACACGCCTGCAAACGGTCGAGTAAGTCATCCAACGACTCCACGTAGAATTGGAAGACGGGCAGGGCGGTATAATGTAGCTCGTTATCGTTTAAGACTACATCTAAAAATTCTGCTCTTGCCAGTTCGTCAGATAAAGAATTGAATTTTACATCTTGGTACTTGAACGAATTGCCGAGTGCATTTTTACGGCCTTGTTTCGCCTTGCCTGGGTCGTAGTTTAATTCAAAACGTTCATTTCGATATATTAGATAATCACCAATTTCAAAGTCTATTGGAGCCTCATTCTCTATAGATACAGATACCGAGCATTCGCCCATCCACTCGCCGTCGTATTTCAGCGAATGAACGGAAATTTCCTTGCCGTTGGTGTCACGCAGCGGCGTGCCGTCCTTATGATAAAGTTTCCATTCCATATCTCTATTTGATTAATGTTACTTCCGTTACGGGGTCTTCAACTCTCAACACTGTAGAGAACTTTACCACATCTCCCTCGTCGTCGCGGTGCAGGTCTGCGTCGTCGGATACCTTCTTGAGGCGGATGTGTCTTCTTCCTACCTTAGTCCAGTCGCAGTACATCTTCATCTTCATACCGCTTCCGTCACGTCCGCTGAGGTAGTTCAGAAATTTTCTTATTACTGCGTTAGCTGAAAACTTGTCACCCTTGCAGCACCATTTTACGGTCATGTCGTATGCTGCGAATTTAAGGCTGTCACCGAGGTATGCGTCTTCTCCGTTTTCATCCTTCCAATCCCTTACCACTGGCTCCTTGACCTCCATGCCAATGTCGAACGGTATGGAGGCGCACCACACATCAAAGTCAGCTACGGTTTCTTTTACCACCGCTCCAGTCTGCTCTTTTTGTATAAAGACATTATAGTGTTGCATAAATATACATAATTTTCTCCAAAAATAATAAAAAGCGGATAATTATACAAATTAATATATAACTATCCGCGATTTTAACAATAAATATACACTTTGTCAGCTAATATAGAGCTTTTTCCTGCCACTTGTAGACACCGCGTTCATCCAATCCATCATCCGATCGAGCTTCTCGTTACGAGCTTCCGCAAGCATGACAATCTGCGTGAGCTGCCCGAGCTGCGCTTTCTGTATCTGACCCATTTCGGGAAGACGCATCTTCAATAGTTCTCCGATGTCCTTGACCTGCGCACGATTAACACTCACGTCAAGACGGATGGCATTGACGTAACTTGCGAGAATATCCGCAGTTTCCTCAGTGATATTCTTGATGCCGTTGGTCACACTTCCATCGCCATTTTCCGACAAGTCGAGTCCCATGTTCTTCAAGCGTTCGAGGATTGCCGTGATGTTCTCGGCTGCATTGTTGGTGCCATTATACAGGTCATCCGCAACCTTAACGACATCTTCTGGTTCAAGCTTTCCTTTCTGCTTGATTATTTCCGTCAGATTGTCAAGCGGCCCTTGCAGCGCAACCTCCATTACCTTCTGAGAGACGATGTTTTTGGTAAGGTCTTTTACCATTTCTTTTGCCTTCTTCTTGTAGGCATCAATAGCGTCCTCACCTTTTGACCATGCGCTTACAACTGCGTCGGTTAATTGGCTTGCCCACGCCTTCATGTCTACGCCATAGATGTCCTTGAGAAAGTCCTTTGCAAAATTGTTAATGGTCGTTTCCATCTCCTTGATTTGCTGCTTGTAGTCGGCAATCTTATCCTTGTCCTTCTTCTTCTTGCCCTCCTCAGCGTTTAACTGCCTCTGCATTTCATCCTTCTGTGCCATGAGGGAAGCCTGCTCAGCGAGGTAAGCATTGCCTGGGTCGGATAGGGATTTTTTAGCAGTAGTGTACGTATCAGAGGAATATTGGCTCTTTTTACTCTCTCCTCTTGCTGCTTTTTCGTAAGAATTAGTAACGTTGCCCAATCTTTTACGTGTATCCGCATCCATTTTGTAGGAATAGACACCGCCAAGGGTATTTTCAATCGCCGTCTTTACATCGTTGCGCAAGCGCTCAAGTTCCGTTATATTTCGCTCTGCGAGTTTGATTTGGCGTTCTAACTTTGCATCGTGCGCCGCAGCAAATGCCTTAAATGGAGAGGTGAAGATGCCAACAAATCCTTGAAGAACACCGCCGACATTGCCAGACATAGCACTTGTGACCATATTTGAAATGGAACTTGAAACACCGCCGAGAGAATTAAAGAATGCCGTTGCATCTTGCCATCCGTCGTTTTCTGTATCAACGCCAAGAGCACTCGCTGTGTCCTTAATATCATTGAACGTGGCGACAATGCTTTGGATGTTTTCATTGATTTTACTTGCTGCGGCACTGACATTCGCCATAGATTCCTTGAACTCATTGGCGGCCTTAGCCTCTTTTTGACCCTGCTTGAGTTTCGCGTCACCCTTTTCTTCCTTTTCATTCCCCTCAAGCATTTTAGCAACGATTTCATCGACAGCATCAAAATCCAAGTTTGAGAACGCTTCTATTAGCTCCGTGTTAGCCTCCTGCTGCATTCTCTCGCCCTCCTGCTTCAATGCCGCTCCAGCTGTAATTTTCTCGTTGGCGTTCTTTACTCTCTGTTCGGCGACACCACTAAGACCAGAATTAAAGAAGTTTTTCTTGCCACTTGAGAGTTTGTTCAACTGCTCGTCAAGCTGCTGTATCTGCTTGCCGTACTCGCGAGCGTCAATGGTTCCGTCAGCAAGTGCCTGGTTAATGTTCTCGCGTATCTGCGAAGCGATTTCGGATGCCCTGTCCATGCCGAGCTGCGACACCGCTCCGAAGAACGTGATATAGTCACTACTCTTGTTGAAGGCTTCCGTCTTAGCAGAGTTCACTTCCTTGTCCCGTTGGCGCGTGTAACGAGAAGCAAGACCATAGTTTCCCGCTTCTTCCGCTTGTGCAATAGGCGTTTCATACTTGGCGTAGATGGCGGCTATCTTCTCCTGCGTGCTTGCTGTCTGTGCGATGATGTCCGCAGCCTGCTGCAAGCTCTTGACATAATTATCCTTTACCAAGGTCGTTATCTTCTGCCAAGCCTCAAGAGCGAGAGGCGTGTCCTTATACAGAACCTTCGCGTCGGCTTTGGTCATTCCGAGGTTGACATCGTGCCCGAAGTTCTTCTTGAAGTCCTCCGCCATCTTTCTTGTCTGCTTATCCCACACCGCGCCGTCCTGAAAGGCGAGCTTGGCGAAATCCAGACTGCCGGTCTTCTCGTATAGTTCTTTCTGCAAGTTCGCCTGCTTCACGCCTTTCTCCAGGGCCTCCTTGAAGTTTGAAGCAACTCGTTCCCATTCGGGTTTCACTTCCTCGGAGAAGCGCCACTCAAAGTTTTCCTTGTCGAGCTGCGTTCTTAATTTCTTTCTGTCATTCGTCTTGTCGAAGTTGAAACCGCCTTTCAGTCGGGCGATGCTGCCGGAATAATTATCGAGGTCAATCTTCTTCCAGTCCAAGTCCTTATACAGGCCGAAGACCTCGTTCTTTGCCTTCGCACGGCTCATGCCGGCCTCTTTCCTCAACTTCTGGTAAGCCTGTCTTGCGGCCTTGAAGTCTTCGAGCTGTCGCTTCAGCTCCTCAAGCTCCTCATCCTTCTTGTCACCCTTGTTCTTCGGAACCTTGTTTGATTTCTTGTCCTCGGGAATGAAGTTATATCCGAAGCCTTGCAGCACCGCCTTATGCAATGTGTCATAATCCTTCTTGGCTTCCGCGATGCTCGCCTTTGAGGCTCCACCTTTCTGACGTGACTTCATTTCATTATAAAGGTCTTGCAAAGCTGACTGGGCGTTGTTCTTGGTCTTGTACCATGATCCTTCTGCGATATAGCTTGATATGAGGTCGTAAGCCTTCTGATTGCCTCTCAGATTTTCAAAGACACGCTCCTGCATAACGGTTTTTCCAGTCACCGAGTTTTTATTGCCGCTCGGCTCAAACTTGAAACTCGTAATCTTTTCGAGTTCTTTATTAATTTGCGGTATCAGCCATTTTGCTTCATCCATTATTTGCAGAAGCATGTTTCTGAACCGTTCAGGATTCTGTTTACACCAATTTTTGAAGTCATTGCCGTACAGACCGAGGTGTTTCTTTATCGTATTGAGTATCTTCGGAACGTCATCATTGGCAATCTCGTTGATGTCCGACGTGACATCATTCGCCTTGTTGCCAAGAACCTTTATAGAAAAGCCAATATTTTTATTCCACTTCACCATATTGGCCTGGAATACCGCCCATTTCTGTCCACCCTCATCTGCCAGTATGCGTATCTTGTCCTCAAGCGTCTTGCCTGCTCCAGCGGCGCCAAGGATGGCGCTTGCAACGCTATCCATCTTTGATTTTGTCACTTCGTCAAACGCCGACAATTTCAGCTGGTACGCATCGGTGGAGTGCTGCAAGTCCTTCAAGTTCTCCTCAATGGTGTCATTGAACGGATTTCCCGATTTCCAGCCACCCGTAGAACCTATTGCGTCTGCAATCATTCCTGCATCGCCCGACGCTACGTTCTTCGCATTCTCGACACCCTTTCGAAGGATGTCATACTGCTCATTGAGGTCTTTCGCCTTTTTAATCTGTTCGTCAATAGTCTTCGTGTAGGCGTCGCTCTTTATAAGCAACTGCTTCATGCTGTCAATTTGCTTTTTCAGCTCCGTGTCCGTTGTGCCCTTCTTTGCGCCCAGTGCATCATAGTAGTCTTTCATCCAGTCAGAATCTGGGGCCTGCAAGCTCTCCGCCTTCTCCTTTATCGCGCTGAACTCGTTGTAGATGCTCGATATAACCTGCGTGACAGCCATAAATGTCAGTCCGACCCAGCCGCCCACAAAGCTCAACATGCCTTTCAGCTTCGAGCCGGTCATATTCATTACAGCAGCCATTGTACCGCCTTTTAAAATTATCTCTCCCTGTCTTGCGGTTATCTGACCCATAATGACAAGCTGGTCAATTAACTCTTTTGTGATGAGACCTTCCTTAACGGCTTTTTGCATCTGTAATATAGACAACTTACCCTCCAGTGCAAGTCTGCCCATTACCGCCTGTTGCGTCTGCACATCGGCGAGCCAATAGGCTCTTTTCTGAACGTTCTGCGTCGCTATTTCCTGCGTTATCTTTCTTTCGAGAACGAGCTGCTGCTGTTCTATGGCGTAATTGCGGAGCTGTATCTTGGCCTGGTCGTTCAAATTCCTGCCGATTGAACCGATACCCAAGCGCGAAGAAGCAAGACCGAACAGCTTCTTTGACAGGAACACGCTCGCAAATGTCAATAGGGCAGGGCTTAACTTGTCTATCGTCAGAAGCAAATCCGTAGCGCCTTTTATCGCGAACATAAAGGTACCGCCGATGACGTTCTTGCCTTCCGCGAACCTACTGAGCATGATTTCCCATGCGTCCTTCAACTTGTTCCATTGACCCAGAAGCGTTTCACTCAGCACCAGCTGCATATTGTAGAACTGACCTCCCTCGTCTGTCATCTTCCACAATACCTTCTGAACATCCTCGAAGCTGACCTGACGCTTGGAAATCATCTCCTTGACATCGCTCTGCTTGTAGTTGGTCTTGTTGTTCTTACCCTCAGAGTTGTACAATTCAGTTATCTTCTGCAACAGAGGCAAGCCTGCGTATGCAAACTGACGCAACTCCTTACCATCAAGCCATGAACGCGCCTTTACCTGGCCGTATGCCAAGCCCAATCGCTCGAAGCTGACTCCAAGGCCTGACGCAATATCCGCAAGTCGCTTGGTTGTGTCATACAAAGAATCGGCTTCCACTCCGAAAGCTGCGAGCTGCTTGACATCTCGATTCAACTCGCCGAACTTGAACGGAGAACGCAATGCAAGCTCCTGCGTCTGCGCAAAAAGCTCATCCGCTTTTGTGACATCACCCAAAATGGAGCGCAAAGCTATATGCTGCTGTACAATCTCGCCGCCCGTCTGCACAATAGCGTTGAAAAGCGACTGCGCACCGTACACAATACCGCCCTGCAAAAATAGAGACTTTATGTCATTCAGCGTGCCGTGCATCTTGCTCGCCTCTGCATTTGCGCCCGCAAGAGCTGTCGCCAAGTCGCTACGCACCTTTGCCGCCGACTTCGCTATTTCCTGCTGGCGCTCACGCTCCAAGTCGATACCCCTGCGTATGCCTTTGTTTATAGCCTCCTGTGCCGCTGCGTTCGTCGCTTTCTGGTCTTGCAGCACACGCCCCGCCAGCGTTGTGTCGTGACCTGCACCGATATTTCCTATACGACCAACCACATTCATATTGCCAGCCGTAAGTTCAATGCGCATCTGTCTAAGATAGCGCATAATGTCGATAAGACGATGTATCTCAGCCTCCGCTTTGCTCACATCAGCTCCCAACGATATGCCGCGGCTAAACTCACGTCTGAGCGATCTCACCTTATTGCCAAGCGAGTCGTAACGAGCCTCCGCTGCCTTTATTTCAGACAATCTCTGCTTGTTGTCGCGTGCTTCCTGTCTTTCGTTCTTCCTGTCCTGCTTTTTGTTAGCTCTCGTAATGGCATTGTTCAGCTTGTCCTGCTCCGACTTGGCGTTGCCGATTTCGTTTTTGAGTATCTTGTACTCCGAAACCAGTTCCGCCACCGCGTTCTTGCTGCCAATGTCGGCGTTGTTGAACTTGTCGCGCATTTCAAACAATCGCGAAATGGCACTTCCCACTCTTGATGTGTCAGCACCAACCTTAAAGCCTCGTTTGGCAGAGTCGTTGAGTTCGCGTATTTTTCTGTTCACCTCGCTTATAAGCTCCTGCAAGCGTCTGTATCTCGCCTCCATTGTTTCGAGGTTGCGGTCGGTTGCTTTCGCGCTCTGATTGGCACCGCTTTGGTCTTTCAGAGTCCTATTCACTCTTTCTTTCCAAAGTTGAAGCTCGTTAAGAGCATCGCCAAATCCTTTGTTTAGCAACTGCTTGCCCGAGAAGCTATCAATAGTAGTCTTTATTCGTTCTATCTCGCCGCGTACCGCCGTAAGTTTTGAAGTATCCGTGCCAATTTCAAGACTCTTACCCTTTAGTTTGTCGATATTGCCGAGAATAGTGTTTATCTGCTCAACAGCCAATTTCTGCTTACTAAAGGCCGAGTCAACGGAAGCTGTCTCGCTTGCGGTTCTCTTGTATTCCTGAACCTTGCCAGTAGCTTTCGTGTATGCGAAGGCTATATCAGACAGTAGGGACTTGACTTTCGCACCGTTAGCCAAGAGATTATCGTCAGCAAGCATGGTTTCCATTCTTCGCTTGACACCGCGCAGCGTATTTCCGCCAGAGAGTAGCGCTGTGGTGTCTATTCTATTACGTATACCCCTTGATTGCAGGCTTTGAATTTCAGCAAGTTTGTTTTTTGTCGTTTCAAGCTCCCTGTTTAGTCTTGCAGCGTTATTCTTTGATGCGGACAGCGTATTCTCCTTGTCAAAAGCCTTTTCTATTTGTCTTACGTCAGTGATTAGGTTTCTGAACTTTGCGTTATAGGCAGACATAAATGCGTTATCAACACCGCCCGCCGTCTTTCCTGCTTGCAAGTTTATAAGCTCATTACGGAAGTCCATAAGAGCTTTCTTTGCGCGGTCAAGTTCGCCGGTATTAATGCCAGCATTGACATTCTTGATGCCGCTAATTTTGTTGAGTTCGATATTTACCTTCTGAAGAAGATGGAGATAGTTGAGGGCGTTCGACAACTGTTCTTTCATTTCCTTCTTCTTCTTTGGGTCTTGCTCTTTATTAATGCTAAGATTTAACGAATTAATCATGCCCTCAAGTCTCTGAACGTCTTTCAACATGCTATTCAAAGCCTTGTGGGAATTATCCTTTATTCCGAGCTGGAACCACAAATCGCCTAAATTTCCGCTTGCCATATCCTGAAATATTTATCGTTTAGATTTTGTTGTTTAAATAATCGGAAAAACTAATCTTCTTGCCGACAAGACTGCCCTCCTTCTCCTTCTTCTTTACCCAGTTATCCCAAAGGTCGTCCATCTCCTTTGCGGTATGCTTGACACTACCGTCGGGGTTGCGCTTCTTGTCTTTCTTGTACACAATAATGGGCTGGTCTGCAACCATGAGGTCTATCTGTACCGAAGTGTAGCCCCACCAGTAGTCGTATGCCTTGATGCCGTAGCGCGTGGCAAAGAGGAACGGGAACTTTTCGGCTAACGAGAATGCTGCCCCCCAGCTTGTCCTGCTCGGATAGCTTTCACTTCTTTCTTCGTCATCGTCATCGCCAGATCCGTCATCCCTGTCGCTAATATGGTAGTCAGCGAGCACACTACCAATGGTACTTTTTTTTTAGCTGCGTCAACAACTCTCAAGACCTCGATAGCATCCAAGTCCTTGATATAGTACAACCAACGCCAGTAAGCCCAGTAGAAGAAGCGCAGCTTCCAAAAATTATTAAGAAGAACGATGGCACACAACTTTACGCCGCGCTTCCACTCATCTTCCTCATTCGCAGTGACGTGCGAAAACTTTCTTATCGCACCTCGTTTAAGCCAACCGATTTTGCGCTTCCTGCCCATAAAGACAACCGCTTCGGGTTCCGCCTCCAATACGCTGTCAAGAGCCTTCTGCAATTCATCGCTGGGTTGTTCTATCTTCTTTTCTTCCATGCTGTTTTCTTGATGTTAAGTCTTGTAAAAACAAAAGCGGAAAACCGCGGCCCTTGATAAGTCCGCCGCTTTCCGCTTCATATTCGATTGCGTTACGCCGCTTTTTGCTTTAAGCAGCTGCCGCCTTTGTAAGCCAAGCGATACTCTTCTTGCCGGCACCCTCGATAGAACCCGAGAACTTGAACGCAACAGGCTTTGTGCCTGTTTCATCCCACTGCAAGGTAGCGTAGAGGGCGATGTTGGTGATGACCATGACGTTTGTCTTGGTATCGTCAACGATTGCGATTGTGCCCTGAATTTTGAACTTCTTAAGCTCAAGAGCAACGCCGGTAAAGCCTGTTGTCGCGTCGAGCTCGGTGTCGCCGGTCTTCAAAGTGACCTTTGTAAGTTCGCTCACCGCATCGTTGCCAAACATCGCAGCGAGCAGATCCTTTGCCTTTGACGGAACAACGAACTCAACGTTGAAGTCGCCAAGCTCGGAGGTTGTCGCCCAGTCGCCTGCAAGACCGATAACCTTGTAGTGGTTGATGGTCGGGTCTTCCATTGTCGCCTTCAGTGAGTCAACCTCAACAGGCAGTTCGAGGTCTGCTGTAATGTCGATAGTAGCCTTGCTGAGGTCTGTGATTGCCTTAGCGTACAAAAGTGTCTTAGGGCCTACAAAGAGGTCCTTCAACTCTTCGATTTTCTTCATTGCCATAATTCAAAACTTTTTTAGTTAAACCTTAATTTTTGCGTTTATTTGGTTCTTAACGAGCCCTGTATTATCGTTACCGAAAAACCGTCGCCGTCGTCCGTTTGCAGAGTGACACGCGGCTTGGTTACGATGATGTTGTCTGTTGAAATTGGAAACTTTGTCATTACCGCACTGACCTTCTCGGATACCGCAGACACGTTCAACGTATTGGGGTTCCTGGCGGATGTCTTGTCACGGACATATATCTCTATCTGCGCGGTAGTCGTATAATCGTTGAAACTGCCGTCGTCGTTCATCTCATTGTTGTAGATGCTCGACGGGAAAGACACAACGATATAGCTGTCGGGCCTGTCGCAGACAGACTTCGGACGGTTTCTTGGATAAACCTTGTCACAGATGCCTTTTACGGCATTGCCAACATCGTAGTATAGTGTCTTTATGCTTATCATATAGTTACTATCGTTCCTTCAAATATACCTGGTATTTCATCAGTTAGTCCAGTAAGAACATCGTGGTTGCGCTTGTTCTGGACATATTTTGCATATTCCATCGCAACGACAGCAATCAACGCATATGTAGCTTTTGGCTTTCTTGCTCTAAGACTTCGCCGTGCAACACTAATTCCATCCTCTCCTCCGCCTCCATATTCACCAGTGAAAGGTCTTGATACCGTCTTCCCATCTGGCATAACGTGTATTACAGGTTCTCCTGTATAGTAGGCGGATAAGTTGTACTTTTCACCTTTTGCAAGTGACCTGCGGGTTGGCGGTTCAAGACCGACATTTGTTGCGTCTGCGATGCTAACAAGTTTACTACGATGATATACGCCTACAGCGAATGAGTTCAACAAGTTACCAGTTACGTCATAGTAGTTTTTTGTGCCGGCATAGCGCTGAACCATCTCAATGGCGACCAAGTTCAACTTGTCAAGTATCGCTTCCGTCATTTTCTTTCCTATAACATTCTTCGCCTTAATGGCAAATTGTTCCGCCAAACTTCCCATACGCTAAACCCTTGTAAAGTCCCAATAAACAACAGTTCTATTATTGTCAGGCTCGCAGTCCTTCACCGTTCCGACCTCGGTGTTGTTGCCGACCGTTGCGTAAATCATGTCGCCATCAAGAGGACATCTGCCGGCATCCCATTCGTCATATCTGACAGGAATTGATGCCTTCCTCTTGTTCTCGTCAACATTCTTGCCGCCCTCGGTAGTCGTATCGGTATAGCTGCGGCCCTCGCCTTCGTAGATTACAATCTCCGTATCCTCGCCGACCTTTGCATCGTCATCCGCGAACGGGTCGTTCTCGTCCGCCTTGCCGACAAGCACCCTAACGATTTTTATCGTGTGAGGGTATCTCGGGTTTCTGATATTTGCCTTTCTCATACATCCTTATTTTATAATGTGAGGAAGTGGGCATCCGAACGCCGAAATGTCGGCACGTTTCACGCCATGAGAGGTTATTCTAAACGACGATTTCTTCTTTAACATCGAACTTGGCTCAAGCTCCGCATAGATTGCGTTGGCTTCCGCCTTGAGTTCCGCACGGTCACGCTCGGATATTTCAAAACCACCTTCCGTATGGCTCCATCCGTTATCAGAGTCGGAAGTGTTGTTCATCTTGCTCGGGCCGAGAACAAGCCATTTTAGAATATCGGCATAGGCAAGGCGAACGTCATCACGGTTAGCGTCAGCATACGCCATGCTCCCGTCCAACGCCCTTTCAATGAGGATTGTATGCACTGTGTCGTCGGGTATATTGAAACGCACCTTGCTGAACAGAGCATCCTCCAATGTATATATATTATTGCCTTTCTTCATGCGCTAATTCGATTCGAGTTAAATCAGAGATTGTTTACGCTATCCGTCCAAATGCAGCCGATTGCAGCTACAGGAGGACGGATAGCTTTTGTGTTTAGGCAGCTACGCCTTCGCCCTTCTTGGTGATGTCGATAATCCAACGGTACGGGAAGTCGAGCATCGCCGGTACTGCGGCAAACATGAGGTCTGTATGCCACTCCAGGTAGTCACCGTTCGGGATGGTAGAGTTACAGAGCAGGCCGAGGCCGTTGTTTGTCTGTGCGAACACCTTCTGGATGATGTTGTTGCCATACTTCTCAAACATCGGCTTGTCTGACACTCTCTTGCGCTCGTACTCGAAAGCATTACCGGCAGGACGGAGAACGACGATGTTGTCAGCCCAGCCCTTAACCTTGACAACCGAGCCGTCGAACTTGAGGTTGCGCTCCTCCTCGTCGATAATCTCAATGCGTGAGAGACCCTGGATGTCGGCGAACGCCTTGAGGAACATCTCTGTGTTCACGCCGTAGTCCTCAACATAAGCAACGTAGTGGGCCTTGCACCAGTTGATGTACAGCTCCTTAATCTGCTTGTTACCAAGGAAGGTGTTGTAGAAGGTGTCGTAGGTCATCTGCCATACGAGGGCAAGGCGGTTCTGACCGAACTCCTTGCGCCACTCGCTCTCAATCTTGCGCATCTGTTCGAGGATGTTGCAGTCAACGTTAGCCCATTCGAGCTTGCCGCACTTTCTGAAATTCTCCTTTGGAATTGGCACCTTGTGAAGCGGAATCTGAATACCGCGGGCGATGCCTGTATAGTCAAGTTCGCCGGTTGTAGCCAGCTTTGCCACCATGTAGTTCATGGTCATGTCGAGAGAGTCCATCAACTCCTGGGTGTCATTGCGCCACTGCTTTACGAGGTCACTGTCGTTACCAAACTCCTCAAACTGCTTCTCGCGGTAGTTGCGCTCCTCTGCGGTTTCCTTGAAGCCGTCGGTAATGAAGTCGGGAATAGTGGCAGAATAAACTGCCAATGCGCCCTTGTCCTTCTGGAACGAACCTGCGAGCGGAGCACGGAGGTTGGCGAGCGTTGCAGCGTGCAAACCGGATGCCTCCACTGAGAATGTAGCCACGCCCTTATGGTTGGTAGGCGTGAGGTCGGGCGCGATAGTACCCTGTGTGAGATACCAGCCGTAGTTTACATGGAAGATGTCCTTCTTGTCAATAAACTTCTGCAAGTATCTTGTATTCTCTGGGTCGCTGAAGAAACGCGCCTTTCGGGAATTATTAAAATCAAACTTTGGCATATCTTTTCGTTTTTGTGTTGTATGTTTTTCCGATTAGTTCTCTGCGTACCACCACTCTGCGTAGCGGCTCTTGTTCATCGCCTCTACAGCCGGTGGGATCGGACTCATGCGTGACTTCCACATAACCACGTCAGTGCCGAGCAGACAGAAGTCGTTGAGGTAGCGCGGAGCATAGAACTTGTCACTGCCAGCCAATGCGTGGAACGGCATGTCAACGTCGCATGGAGCGAAGCAGTTCGGGTTAGTAACCATGGCAGAAACAGTTGCGCCTGCCTTTTCCGCCTCCACGAGAACTGTACTGGCGGTAAGGGAGCCGAGAGTTTCTGCGAGTGTAACTTTCCAAACATCCTTGCCATCCTGTACGTCATTTTCAACCGCAGTAACGAGCACACCCTTACCCTTTGTCTTGAAGTCCTTCGGGCCAACCATGAGATTGTCACCCACAAACGGAATGTGGTGATAGCCGTCGCGTGTGATGTAGATGGCTGTATCCGTAGCAGCAGTGGTAGCCTTAGCCACCTCATAGCTCTTGAGCACCTTGATTGTGCCGCCGCTGTTGTCCGCAAAACCGAGGCTGTGCTCGATGAGGTCGCCGGCATAAATCTTGGCTGGGCCAGGGAACGGGTTTTTCAGGACACCGCCAATCGGAGGGCGACGGAACGCTTCCTTAACGGCGCCAGGCAGGTCAACAAACACATGACGCTGCCCGCCGATAGTCATTTCTGACTGCAAGATTACAGCGCCAGTAGCATTGACTGCACCCTGCGCCATCATCTGTCCGTAGTAATCCTTGTTGTTATCCATAACTTTTTACCTTAAAAATTAAAATGTTTACTTTTCTTTCGGTTCGATGATGTCATCCCACTCGTCGTCACGGATTGTCTTGCCGCCGCCAGAAGAAGAGCCGCTGCCCTTGTGCGGTATAGCAGTGTTGCCTGTAGCACGCTTGAAGTCGGTAGTGTAAATACCCTCTGCCTTTGAAACCAGGTCGATTACATCGGCATCCTTGTCGGGAATTTCAAGTTTAGAGATTGCTGTGTCAAGAAAGAAATCGTTAAGTTCGAGCTTTGCCTTGTCAAACTTATCCTTCAAGCCCTTTCTGACCGCTTCGATTGTAGCGGCTCTTGATGCCTTCTTGTCGCGCTCCTCGTTAGCCTTTTCGAGGGCTTCGAGCTTTGCGAGCAGCTTGTCGTACTTGTCGTCAGACTTGGCTCCCTCTTCCTTCTTGCCGTTGCGCTCCTCCTCTTCCTTCTTCTTGCGTTCAGCTTCCTCTCTGCTTTTCTTAATCTCGTCAGAGACATTCTTGTGCAGATTGCCGTCCATGCGCTTGAGTCGGTTTGCCACCTTGGTGACTATCTTGGCGTTCGCAGCCTCGTCGTCACCAAATTCATCCAGTACGTCATTAAGTTCTTCGTTAATGGTCTTCTGGCTAAGTGCTTTGAACTTGGTGGTATCAACCTCCTTGTTCACCAATGAAAGCAGTTCTTCTACTGTCATATATAAAAGTTTTAGTGTTGGTTTCCGGTAGTTCTTCTACCATTAATGTATAAATATACGTTTTTCTTTCGCAAAAATATGAATAAATATACAATTAACCAAATATTTTCGATATATTTGCATAAATATTTTGTATATATATGCAGAAAAGTTATTTTTCAGGGTTGAAATTGGATAACGGAGAGCCTATTTACACTCAAGAGTACATTCAATCACTAAGAGATAAAGACAAGAAGCATCCCGACAGGTTGAAGATTATCGCTCAACGTGGCGGACAGGAGCGTATGCTTGCCATTGATGCTGATATTAAGATAGTCGGAGGCTCGCGAGGAGGTAGTAAGAGTTTTAGTTCTCTCATGGAGGTGTTGAAAGACATCAAGAACCCTGAGTTCCATGCAACGATACTACGAAAGGAGAAAGACGACCTTCAGTCCCTAATTTCCGATTCCTATAAGCTCTTCTCGCAGTTCGGCACATACAACAAGTCCCAGAACGACATGACATGGAACTTTGCCAATGGTGGATGGTTGAAGTTTTCCTACTTTGAGGGCGCATTAAAAGATTTTGAAGAGCGTTTTCGTGGCCGTCAGTATGCGTATATATGTGTTGACGAGGGTACGCAGATACCCTATAAAAAATTCAAACTTCTCTTAAAGGTAAATCGTAACGCCGCGCAAATCCGTAATCGCTTTTGGATAACATGTAACCCCGACCCAGAATCATGGGTGCGCAAATACATCGATTGGTGGGTTGACGAAGATGGATACATCGACCCCGAGCGAGATGGCGTTATTCGGTATTGCTACATGGACGGAGATACGCCGGACACTATCTACTGGGGAGACACACGCGAAGAAGTGTATGAGCAATGCAAGGGCATCATTGATAGACTGTGGGAAAAGTTTAAGGATAGCTACGAGCCATTGGGGTACACAAAGTATGAGGTGTTTATTAAGTCTGTTACATTTATCCGTGCCGACTTGTCGGAAAACATCAAGCTCATCTCTACCGACGTTTCATATCTCGCCAACCTTGCGCAGCAGGACGAGGAACAGCGTATGCGCGACCTCGAAGCCAACTGGAACTGGAAGTCCGCAGGCGACGACATGATAAAGATGGCAGACCTCGAAGAAATATTCGACAATGCCGTACAGGTCGGAGATGGAGTGCGGCGCGCATCCGCCGACATTGCCTTCACCGGCGGCGACAACTTTGTGATGTGGCTGTGGGAGGGATGGCACTGCAAAGACCTTGTAGTAATGCGCCTCGACTCTCAAACGCTCGTATCTGCGGTGAAGGCGAAGCTGCATGAATGGGGCGTGGAAGAATGTAACTTCACTTACGACTTGCAGGGTATAGGTCAGTATTTCAAAGGCTTCTTTGCCGATGCAGTGCCGTTCAACAACCAGGCAGCACCTGTCGCTATGACACACCAGGAAGAAAAGGGCATCAAGTTCCTGTACAAAGACCTTAAATCACAATGCGCCTTCCTGTTCTACAAGATGATAAAGGAAAAACAAATCTCGATAGAGTCTTCGCTGCTTGAGCGCAAGTATTCGGGAGACGGATTTGACAAGGTGCCGCTGCGTCAGATTTTACAGAAGGAGAGAAAGATGCTGCGCCGCGACGACAACAGCGACGACAGGGGCTTCAAGCTGCTGCCTAAGAAGATGGCTAAACGCTATGTAGGACACTCGCCCGACTTCTTCGAGTCATGGCTGTACATAATGATTTTCAGCTTAACTAAAAAGAAACACAAAAAGATAAAAGGACTATGGATGCTTTGAACAATGTAAAGGACGTGCGGGAACTGCTCGTCCGAAAGCCGTTTTATGAAGTAACCCCGAAGGGTTATATGAAACACGGAATTATCGACCGTGAGTTTTCCGAGAACGAAGACCCTTGTATGCCTGCGGATGTGCTGTACCGCAACATCAAAACACAGCAGGACTTCCTGCGCGAGTTCTATCCGTCAGGGCACAGGATTTGCGACCCGCAGCAATATCCCGACATCTGGAAGAAGAACCCCGAGACTGGACTTTGGTGCGTGCAGAAAATTCAGCGCACCGCGTTTGCCTTCCAGCAGGTGATTTGGACCAAGCACGTTCTTCATGTGACTGGTAATGACATTCAGTTCGAGCTTGCGGAGGGAACCGAAGAAGGCAGCGAAGAGAAACTACAAGAGCTGCTCACGAAATACAAGAAGGGCTGGCTCATGCACGATATGGAGATACGCTTCTTCGAGGCGGTATCTGCATACATGAAGGTTGCAGACTGTGCCATTGTAGGCTATTTCGACGGCGACGGCAAATTCGGAACGAGAACACTCTCGTTCGACCGTGGCGACACGCTGTTTCCGAGATACGACCCGCTTACCGGCGAACTGATTGCGTTTGCACGCAAGTATGTGGACTATGACGAGGAAGGAGAGGAGCGCATCGAGTGGGTTGAAGCATGGGACAAGGAAAAGTTCTACCGCTTCAAGAAAGACCTGTCGGGAGGCACTGCGAGAAATGCCATTAGAAAGGTCGCGTCTATCTTCGGTGCGTCCGAATATGCCTGCGTCGAAGAGAAACGACACGGCTTCCCGTTCATACCTGTAGCATACGCCCGCAACGAGGACGGCCCTTGCTGGTCTGCCGTACAGCGCAACATCGAGGATTATGAGGAGGCGTTCTCGTATCTCTGCGAGAACAACAAGGCGTATGCCTTTCCGATACTTACGCTTACCGGCGAGGGCGATGAGATAGAGATAAAGGGCGATACGAACGGCGCTGCTAAGACGATCATGATTACCGACACGAACGGCAAGGCGGAGTTCCTCAACGGCACGGACGCGTCAAACGCCTTCGCTACACAGCTCAACAAGTCTTATGACCTTATTTACGAGCTTTCGTTTACCGTAAAGCCGCCCGAACTCAAATCGGGAGACCTGCCGGGCGTTGCAATCAAGCTGCTGTATTCTCCAGCCCTCGAAGCTGCCATGAATGACGCACAGATATTGCAGCCGTTCCTCGACCAGTTGGTGCGTATAACTAAGTTTGGCATCGGAACGGAGAACAACTGCATGGCCTCAATGGTTGCACTGCCGGTCAATGCGTGGATTGAGAGCTATATCCATCAGAACGACACTGAGCTTATCACTAACCTGGCCACTGCGGTTCAGAACAAATTCCTCTCGAAGCAGACTGCTTCTGAGCGCAATTCCAAGTTCTCGAAGAACGACGAGTTTACTCGTATCATGCGCGAGCAGAAAGAGGAAGACCAGCAGGACTTGCTCATCGACATCCAACGCCAGGAGGCACAGGTTGAGAACAACATCGAGCAGGAGGAAGCGCTTGCAAAAATTAACAATCAGCAGCCTGGCGAAGACATCAACACTGGTCGCGGCAAAAGAGGCAGACCGAAGAGGTCTGACAAGGCATGGGACGAGAACGGCAATTATCCTGGACGCAATAACTGGGATAAGAATCTAAAAAAGTAATTCATGGAGTCACAGGAATACGCACTTAATAGAACCAAAGCGCAGATAGCCTGCGAGTCGCGCGTACAGAAGCGACTGTTTAAAGTTGCCCGTGAGATAGTGTCGCTCGCTTCCAAATACAGGAGGGGAGCGACACTGACAAACGAGAATGGGTTTATTGCGGCCTCACAGCGCATTGCGTTAGGCGTTGCTGACGGAATAGAAAGTGACATCGCCGTCTGCGCAAAGACCGCGTGCTCGATATTGAATATCGGCACGGAGAGCACGGAAGCCTTTCTTGTGTCAAAGGTGTTCGGCAGGACATCAATGGAGCGAACCACCAGTTATCTGAAAAACTTTGCGGAGGACATGGTGCGTATGTGCAAGGCTGGCGTATTGATGAAATACACCGACTCGCAGCTCATGTCCGCAATACGTACTGGATATAAAGACCCATACACCACGTCCGTAATCACGAAGGCAAGAAAGGAGGATATAAACATCGCCACGCCTTCATACGGCAAGGGTGTATTTCATTCGGCGTACCAGAACATTGCCCGCAACGCGCGACAAATGGTCGCCGTCGCATGGGGCAGAGCCGAACAGCAGTACGGCAAGGAACATGGGGCGATAGGCTACTACATCTTTCGAGGAAGTTCGTATCCATGCGCGCACTGCGATGATGAGACGATGTATCTGCACCACTTCGGAGACCCGTTCCCGCCACTGCACTACAGGTGCGTTTGCTATGTTAAATTTGTTTACAAAAAAGAGGAGGAGTAATTATGTCAGAATACACATTGTCTGCCTATATGTACAAATTGAAAAAGCAGTACAACATGGCGGATATTTCATATCTTATATATGCCGACCTGCGTGCGGCAGGGTGGGGTAAAGGCGACGCTTGGAATGTAGCCTTCCAAGGCCAGGGCCTAAACTGGGCCAAAGCCGAACTGCTTCGCGAGATTGAGAAGCTCGAAGCACTCGACTCAGTTCAGGCGCGCATTGCGGATGTACAGGGCACAAACTCGCCGAAGAACGACGAGATAACCGCGGAGGAACTTGCAAAGGAGACTTCAAAGGAATCCATCCTGCGCAAGCTGGTAGCTGCTGAAAAGAAAGCCAAGAAAGGCTCTCCTGACTGGCTGAAGATTGTGTCGCTTGAGGCGGACTATAACAAAATCAAGCAGGATGAGATAGATGTGGAGAACAATACGGTTCACTACTATGTACCAATCAACTATCCCACTTCGTGCAAAAATTGCCTTCTTTATAAAAACAAGAAAGATAAATAAATACAGGAATAGCCTTGCAGTAATCTCTTTGCTGCAAGGCTATTCCTGTTTCTACTTGTACTTCTTGCCGGCAACCTTTTCAAGCGTCGCCATGAACGTTTCTTCAATCAAACTGTCATTGAAGGTCGGCAGAAAAACCTCTTCTGGAAGTGCCTTTCTTTCTGCCGTCTCCATGATGATACGCAGGCCCATTTCGAGAGCATACTTATCTTCGATGATTTTAATGATACACTCTTCCATAACTATCTCTGTTTACTCTTCTTTCTTTGCAGGCAGGTCGTCCTTGATAAAGCTGTATTCCTGCGTCTCTTCCGCGCTCTTCATGTTGGATATGAGGAAGTGCTCCGCAAGGTCTGCTTCCGTGATGCCGTATGTCTCGTAGATAACTCCGCTTGGCGTGCGCTTCTTGTAGAACTTGCAGGAGTTCCACATCACTCTGCCAAACTTCTGCTGTGACGGTATCTCCTTTTCCTCAAGATTGTTATCCTCACAGAACTGTCTGAAGCTGTCGTACAGCGTCTTGGCGTTTATCCAAACTGGTATCTCGCCCTTCGTTCCCTTGTCACAGCGTATCTCATACGCCTTGAGCCATGCCAGCACGGGCTGTGTGCCGAGATATGAAAGGATAAGCTGCTTGCGCGAACCTTCCGCAGACGGAAACTGAAACTTGCGCTCTCTCAACATACGCTCGCCTTTAAGAACCCAGTTGAACACACCTGAAAGCTCCTCCTTGATAATCTCCGCAGCAAGACGAGGGTTCTGCTTCTCTTTCGGGATGGTAACGTCAAAGCTGACGTACTGCAAGCGTCGGATAAAGCCGAGGGTAACATCCTCGGGGAACGGAAGCTCGTTGAGATTGAAGATGAGGTATGGAAGGCTCTTTGACTCCAGTACGTTCTCGCCCAGCTTTCTGTACGGTACGGGCTCTCCGCTCACAAGCCTCTTGAACATGCCCGTATTCTTGCGTCCGAACTTCTTCGGGTCTGAGTCGGAAGACCAGTTGAAGATGGCGTTACGGATAGGGTAGCGCCCTCTCATGCCCTCGTCACCGTCAGCAGTAAGCTCCGCATAGTCCATTTTTGATATGCGGTCTTTGCCGAACAGGGCGCACATAACCTCGAATATCACACTCTTTCCGTTTGCTCCGCTACCGATAAGCATAAGGCACAGCTCTATCTTGTCGGACATCTTTCCCTCATACGGGTTGTATGCGTCGCCGCGCTGCACCAAGCCGAGTCCCATGAACATCTGCAAGATGTCACGCGAGTCCTTGTCGGGCAGCACATCAAGCAGAAATCTCTCCCATTTCTTGCACTTCGCTTTCGGATCGAAGTTGTACGGATGATAGTAAGTCACATGATAATGCGGAGAGAATGGCATCGCCGTAGGAGCCACACGCGCAAGACCGAAGTCAACGACACCGTTGGCGAACGCCACAACATCGAACTGCGGAACAAGCACGTTGTAGTTCTTGATTGTGTCGATGAACGACTCCTTTCTGATTGTGGAACGACCGAGCACGGGTGCTATGAACAAGTCCTCCATAAGCAACTGGTAAGCCTGTTCCACAACAATCGGCTCAACCACCTCGTATATCTTTCCGTTGAACGTATAGAACGCTCCTGCAAAATATTTTACAGGGCAGTCCTTGGCAAGTTCCCTGATACTCTTGCAAAAGCCCACCAGGAGCCTGTTCCAGCTCTCGCTGTTTACCTTGCCCCAGTCGGTTCTGTACATACCGAAGCCGTACTTCGCGTCTGCACTCAACGCCTTCAACTGCCCGTACAGCGAATCTATCGCCTCACCACTACTTCTTTTCATTCTTCCTTCTCCTTGTGTTTTTCTCTAATTGTGACATCACCTCGCGTCTTTCTGACCCTGCCGCCGTGCAGATAGACGAAAGCCTTTGCACCCTCTTCGCAATACACTTCCACCTCCGCATTGTCGTACATGTTGATAAACGCTCTCGCAAGGCCGTTTACAAATACAGTCGCCTCGCAGTCATGCCTTACATATATGTCGCCGCAGCTCTTGCCGGAGTAGGTCAGTCCTGCGACGCACTCTCCGTTTAATATCACCGTCGGCTTGTCGTCCGCAAGCACGTTCTCGTCCACGTACACGCCGTGGTCGTGAATGACATCTCCGAACTCCTTCCGTATCACTTCGCACGACGGAAAGTTGTGTTCTATGCAGAAGTCAATGCCTCTGACAAACTTCTCGACAAGCTCGTCTTTCGACGTGCCGTCGGCCCATTCGTCAGTCCATTGCTGGCACAGACCCAAGCCGACCGCCTCCGACTTCATCTTAGCCGAAAGCTTCTCTGTCTTTCTGTCCGCCATATTTATTCCTTATCCTGCTTTGTGTTTCGTTCGATATACTCGCTCATGGCTTTCATCTTTGCGGTCTGGTACTCCGCATCACCGACAACGGTAGTATCAACGAACATGCCGGTAAAGATAGCCTCTGCGTTCTTGCCCTCAGTTCCGTGGGTGCGCCAGTCGCCCTTCTCGTCACGAACCATGCCAAGCGCGTCGATTGCTTCGAACATCGTCGTGCCGATGCCAAACTCCACCTTCCATCCGCCGCCGACCGTTTCGACGCAAATGTACGGAAGCGAGCCTCGTGTCAGATGCTTGCGGACATCCTCACGGATACCTTCCTTGTCGCGGAGTTCCTTCAACTCCTGCTTACTTAGACTGCGCGACTTCTTTGTAACCACAAAATTGCCGCAATATAACTTCTTTCCAAAATCCATATCTATACTTATTTAGTTAAACAATGTTTTATCTTCTTTAAAGGCATTTCCTTCGCCCGTATTCGCATATCAGCGTTGCATCGCACTTGTTATCGTCTACGTTCTTGCACTTGCTTGTACGTCTAAAATCTTCGGTCGGAAACAATCGTCTTGCGGCGTTGATGGATGTCGCCTTGTTGTCCGTGCTTTTCTTTCCGCAGTAACTCTTGATAACCTTATCGTGACTTATCCAAATCTCCTTCTGCCAAGTCTTCGGAGGTACAAGATGATAGGGTATCTCAAGCGCAATCAACAGACCTTGCAGTACTCCGAATGTTTCTCCGAACGAGAATGTGGACTTTGCCGACGAACCGAAGATGGCGTGTATCTCCTCCATACAGCACACGCAATTTTCCTCGCACACCGTCTTGATGTTTTTCAGAAACAGCGCAATGTCGTGATAGTCGCAATCCTGTAAGGAGCAATACTCGCGCGTGCCGTCAGGGTGCATTACTGCTATGAAACCCTTTGAGCCAGGGTCTATGCCGATGTATGTCTTGTTTGCCATGTTATTTTACTCCTGTTGAATTAAAACCGTTGTCGCCACGCTTCTTGTCATCATTTTCTTGAATTTTGATGACACCGCTCACAAGTTCCGTATTCGGTATCTCCACAATGCGCATCTGTGCTATCTTTGTGCCGGCAGGGATAAAAATCTCTCCTGACGTAAAAGCACCTATATACAAGGTTTTCACGATTGCTTTCACCTCGCCGGTATAGCCGCTATCTATCAAGCCAAGTTCAACATCGGCATCAATTCGCTTCTCTTTAATGATTTCGCCATTCCACATCTTTTGGGAGGGCATACCTTTTGCAGACATTCCGCTTCTCGGTTGTATAACTGCTGCAAGGTGTTTGGGCAGTTGTATTTTGAAGCCGAGCGGTATTGCGTAGCGATTCCAGTCGAGCACTTTTACGTCCTCCTTGGTGAACACATCATACGCTGCATCGGCATCGTGCGCCTTTTCAGGCATCCTGCCGCCACAAAGTTCTATTACTATCTTCTCTCTTTCCATTTTGTTTTTGTTTATTATGTCTTACCGTTCCACTTTACAAACTCCTCACAAGCCTCATCTTCGCCCATTACGAACGTGTAGAGGTCTTTGGCGAGGCAGTAGGGTGGGCTGTCTGCATCCTCGTCTGCGAACATCGCGCAGTCCTTGCACTTATAATGCTTCTTGCGTTTATCTCCTTTCTTAATCATAAGCTATCCTCCTTTATGTTGTATTTTTGGTAGAAATCACGGCAAAGGAAGTTGTTTACACGCTCTTTTAGAGCTGTCGGGGTTTTTGTAGACCAGTTGAACTCTTTAAGGGCGTGTTCCCAATGGACCGCATTGTGCAAATTTACCATCTCCTGCCAGTCGGTATCGTCAAGCGTAATTTCTGTTGTATGTTTCTCAATGTAATCAACAGTAAGAACAGTTTGAGAAGCAAAATCCTCTTTGTTATAAAGAGAACATGTAACAAAATTGTTCTTCCCAATCTCGTCTATTTGCATTAAACCCACGTAGGTCTTTATACAGATTTTACCATTTGGAATTTGCACAACGGTATCGCGGCCATTCCAGAATATCAACCCCTTTTTTATCTTTGACTTCTCAATCATAAGCTATTTATTTTTTACATGAACATTGTAATCTTCCTCACTAATTTTGTAAAATTCCGCACTCTCGGAGTAATAGCCGTTACTTGTCCCAAACCATCGAATAGAGACATCCCCATGAAACGTTGCTAAATGATAAAATGTCCAAGTATAAGTATCTTCAATACATTCTTCATCTACAGGATAGTCGTTGTTTAACTCTTCCGCTGTCAGTATTTCCTCATTCAGTAAATCAGCGAAATCGCCGCAAATATCATCTATATATACATTCTCGCAACAGTCTTGATTGTGCGTCATAATGTAAAATTCTCCATCAGCGGTTTTGAAAAACAAAGCATCGTTTGAGTCATAATGGCTTCTCTCGACCTCAACGAGTGTTTTTCCTTTTAGCACATCAATGTCGCGATAGTTTTCAAATCCCAAAAACATAAGCTATTCCTCCTATATTAAACCCCAAAACAAAACCAAAGCACACCAGCAACCTTCATTTTTTCTTTAGAAAGTAATTCAAAACAATCAAGGTTATAATCCTTACTGACACAAACCCTAATTTGAGGTGCAAATTGTTTTTGTTTCACAGCGATTGTATATAATGATTCCTGAGGGAAAACTGAATTTACATCCTCAACAACCGCGCACATAACCCTGCCATCTTTTCTGACTTCCGCATAACTTTCTATTTGCTGCTTTAGCTTTCCGACAGAATTATTTAGAAAAAATTCTTTTGGCGCAAGAAAAATGTCACCAAGTTTTAATTTTTCATTTTTATCCATAAGCTATTCCTCCTTGTCTTTAATTTCTATAAAATCACCGACTCCCAAACGAGCGTTGTTGATACAATTACATATCCAACCCATAAGGTATGCCTGGTGCTCATTTCTGCCGTTATACATCCTTTCCAAATCGCACGCATCGTTGATAGACGATAGAACATGATATGCCTCATGGCAGATATTTTTCATAGTCATATCGCTCTTCTTTGGAAAGACAACGAGATTGCCGAAGTATTTCCCTGCCTTACTCATACACTCGTCATAAACCATACCTCCGTAGTTTCCTTCACTCATAGGCTCGCCGTTGTGAACAAGAGGTTCGCCTTTCATGTTGGTAAAGCATTTGTCTATTTCTTCTTCAGATGTATTGTACATCACCCAAAGTTTCCTTGGGTAAATCTGCGGTGTATATTCGTAATATCCTTTCTTCTTCATAATTCACGAATTAGCTTAGTTATACGCTTGTATTCCTTAATGATTGGAGCATCAAACCATTGTGTTTTAACGATATATGTCCTACCTTGTTTTATAACTCCAACGAGTTGGGCATTACCCCAGACTCCATACAAATCTATACGATACGCTCCCTTATCTGTAGCCACAAGATAATAGGTCTCTGTATCAAACGACTCTTTGTTACCAGACGTTTCTACGATTTTATCGACAGAGTAAACCGTAATAGTGTCGTACAACTTACGATTGCCTCCTTGGAATCTCTGACTCCTGCTACACATTGCCAATAGCAACGTCGCAGCAGTTAATACAACGAATAAATATTTCTTCATATCTCAACTATTTTACTTTAACTATGTCAACTATTTCTATTGGCGCAATAGATTTGATATAATGATACCCTAACGGATCTGTATAGTTCAAGCTATTCCACCCTCTCCCGACACGAACATACGGAACCCTGCATGTACGGATGTTTATGCTATCCGCTTTATCAGGGTAATGGATAACAATGGTTGCAGAATACCATTCCGTATCGTCTTTAACAAATCCGCCGTTCTTGTATTTTTCACTTTGCCAAATAACAAAACCAAAGATTAAAACCGCTAAGGCAAAAAGTGATAAAAAACACATTTCTGCACTCCAGTCATTCAACCATCTTTTCACGTTCATATCCTCAATATTTATTTGTGCAACCTTCCGATATGCCACTTAGAGCACAGTTCGCAGAAATACGGACGTTCTCCCATTGTTTTCAGCTTCGGGTTCTGCTCAAGAAACTCCCATGCCTCATCCTCGGTATTGTAGCCAACCTTCTGCTTCCACGAGTTCCCCTTGCGAGTCCAGTGCCTTGCGTCGGGATGCAGGGTGGAGTAGGGTGCTTTGTTGTGGTATCTGTTTTTGCTCATATCCATTTTACGGTTGTTTCTCCGTTGTAACCTTTCTCCCATACAAACCATGCGTAGCTGACTGCACTGCCGCCGCCATTTCGCATTGCAGCGAACTTGCCGTTCTTTGCGCACAACACTCTCTTTGAGAATTGCAGTACGTACTTAGGCGGCGTGTTCTTATAGAGCCTCTCGTAGCGTTTCTGACCCTCCAGGAATGTTGTCTTGAGAAACATCACACACAAACCTCCGTCGGGAAGCAAGTCAAGCGAGTGCTGTATGAACTCGAATGCGTACTTGTAGGGTGGGTTGGTCAGTATGCACTCGCAGCCGTCGGGCATCGTGTCTGCCTTGAAGAAGTCCTGCACACCGCCGTAGCCTCGGTCTATAAGGTCGGTGCTCACGACATCGTGCCCGAACTCAACAAGACGCTCTGACAAGCATCCAGTACCACAAGCGCACTCCCATATCTTCTTCGGCAAAGAGAAGTGCTTTAATAGCTTGTCTATAGCCTCGGGCGATGTGGCGTAGAAGTCGTGCTCCTCACGCTCCTTGTCCGTGTGATTGCTCGCACCGATTGTTATGAAGGTGCTCTTGCCGTTTCCGCTCCAGTCCTTAGTCATTTTTCTGCATTTCATTGTTGAACTCTCTTTGTAATATCCGTTCGATATTCGCAGGCGACCCATACCAGTCGTACTTCTCCTCAGCCGGAGCATTTTTCGGCATACTTGTTTTGTCAAGTTCCATGATTGTAAGTATCGCATAGTTCGCAAGGTCAAGCAATGAGTCTCTCATACTCTCGTCCTTCACCTTCGCCTCGTCAGACATCAGAGACTTCACGCGCTTTAGCTTCTCGGACAGGTGCCCGTAGGCGTATGTCATACCGCACTCCGCAAACAATTCCGAGAAGCTATTGCCGTAGTCGTGGTTCTTCGCTTTGAAGGTGTCGTACATGCCATCGGTAATGTCGCGGAACGCTACACACTTCTTTGGGATTAACCGCGTGGACTTACCCTCACGCTCATTACGCAACACGTCCTTTAGGGTTTTATTGTCAACTAATCCGTGTTGCATCACGTCGCTCAGGGATATGTAGAACGGTTTCTTCCAGATCGCATCGCTGCGAACCTTGATGTACTCGCTGACCCATGCGCGATGCGGGTCGTTCTTGTCGGCGGAGCTTATCAGTTTCGGACCGCCGCACACCTCGAAAAGCGGTACTTGGAGCGTTACATATTTTTTGTCTCCGTGCGGAGTTTTCAGCGTTGTCAGATACTGGATAAACTCACACATATCCGTGGCACCACGAAAGCTCGCTACTTGATGCTTACGCTCGATTTTGTTGTTGGGCATCCTAAACTTCAAGCCCTCCTTAATGTCCTCTCTGTTAATCATTGTTACTCCTTTCTTTGAACGGCACCCATATCTCCTCCATCTCGCGCAGCGCAAGCTCGTAGGCAGCTATATCGTCCTCCGTAGGGTTGTTATTGCTGTGATAAACAATAATGGCAAACATAAAGTAACGAAAGAATATTGCCGCATCGTAATATTGACGTGGATGACGCATAAAATTACAACAACCATACCGACCTCCGTCAGGCAGCGTGCCGTCACCAGATACCACAAGCACATTGAGAGGACGTGTCACCCATTGTATGTCTATAGGCTCTCCCGATTTTATACGCTCTTTCAACTCACACGCCTCGCAGTACCATGCGTGAAGAGCACCCTCACCGGCATACTGCACCTTTGGTATAGGGCATTTCAGCAAACGCTGCAAATCATCCAATAACTCCTGTTTCATATCTCGTTCTTGTTTTTACCTTCTTGTTTCTTTGTAATGTCTGACATATAACGGTATATCTCCCTCGCCATACAGTTACACCAGTCGTCAACAAACGGGTCGCTCTCGAATAGTGGCAGTTTCTTGAAGTCAGTCTTGAACCAATTAGTGAACTGCAACAACACATAGCGCATCACAGCTACATCATGGGCATTATCCATCGCTCCATCAAGATTTCGCAAAGCTCTTTCCGATAACTCGCGCAAATTGTGATACCCGTAGAGTATTCGTCTATTTTTATTTTTTTTCTTCATTTAAACCATTATTTTAAAATAACCTATAGGTTATTTTATCGGCATACTAAACATGCTATCCTCTGTAATTCCCGACTTTATAATTCACATTCGTTATATAATTGATAAAGCGGATATGAGAGCATACATACAAGACCCAGTACCATAAATCCAGCTACCAATGACTTGGTGAATGCAGCCGTTACGGCAGAAATAGAAAACATTATCACTCCGAATACCATCAACAACATGAAACGCCTGCGCCATCTGCGACGCTTAATCCTCGCCATCTTTTCCTCCTCCAACTCTTTTTCAAGTCTTTCCATGAGGTTTTCCATTCCGTTTCCCATACTTTTACAATTAATTTTACTACTTTTGCATCTGATAAAACCAGTCCGTAGAGACGGTCAATTCCGATTAACAGAAAATGAACGATTTATGTAGGTTCCAAATGCAGCCAAATCCCCGATAAACACGGGGTTTGTGTAGGTAGTGTATGATAAGGTTCTCAACCCCTATCCTCACATGCCTCTGAAACGAAGGTACAAAATAAGTCCTACAATCATACACAAACTCCCGTAAATACGAGGTTTTTGGTGCATTTTTATCCTACATCGAGTGTATAATAAATATACATAGCTATTCGGCGACAAAGAGACGTTCCACTTCCCAGTTTCGACCGCCAGGAAGTTAATAAAACCAAATATACATAAATATACAAGTTTACAGTTTTTAACAAATGGGAACATAAGTTTACACAAAGTCAAAAATCGGAAGAAAAAATTTTTAAAAGAGGTGACTATGCCGTCAAATAGTCAATTCTCAGGGGGGCGCACCCTGTTTTCTTTATATTATATGCAATAATATAACGTTAAAAAGTGCTAAACGCACATTTTGCGTTTCACGCTTGCCTAATATTATACAAAGTTGTAACCGCTTGAAAATCAATACTTTATACATTTATATTAATTCTCAAGGTGTATAAATATAATGTTTCACGACTCGTTAAATATATTTAATTTTTGACAGGTTGTCACTGACAATTAAGATTTATTAAGTTAAAATTGTCACTTTGTCAGTCTTTATACATCTAATGTATATTTATACACCGCAAAAAACTTGTAACGCATTGATTTATAGCAAGTTGTGCATTTGTTAAAATTGTTAATTCATCTGTCAGTCGTACACTTTTTGCACTATATATATTGTAATAACATGGTGCTGCCTGTTGGCACGTCCCACGACAGGCAGCACCAACAGAGAAGGGACGCAAATATAACACAATATCTTTATAAAATTATGAACAACAAGGAATTACAGGACATTTTGAAAGCGTCAGAAACAGTGGTTAACAATGTTGCAGTGTGTGAACTGCTTAATACTGAAGTACAACAACAAGCGAAGAAAGACACAGACCGCCCAACGGCTTACGACTCCCTGTACTCTTTATATAAAGAGTACACGAAAGCAAAACAAGCCTACGACAACGCAGTAAATTATTGCCTTTGGCTTGATGATGAGTTCAGCGGATGCGCAAACGTCGCAATATCTTTTGCAGTTGAGGCGGTGGCGCACACACGGGGTTTGAGTGGTTTTGCAAAGTGGTTTAAAACTAACAGGGAAATAAACACGCCCTTTGTGTCTTCTTTGCCACAACTCGCAGCGTATGTACTCGCAGCGGTTAAGGACTACGAAAAGAGTCTTAAAGTAGCAGAAGACAAGAAGACAGAAAGAAAGAGCCTACAGGAGAGACTCGCTGCAGCACGTGCTGCACTCGCAGCAGTAGAAAAAGAAGCAGCACAGGCAGATAAAAAGTAACACACAAC
>ERZ1035001.38-NODE-38-length-84869-cov-8.853621_pt1 | contig 84869 bp, 83 predicted proteins | sample MGYA00520685_ERZ1035001 | MGnify/ENA primary metagenome ERZ1035001 (study PRJEB33766, sample SAMN09781749) | gut metagenome | biome: gut microbiome | host: Homo sapiens | place: Madagascar | study: EMG produced TPA metagenomics assembly of the PRJNA485056 data set... | reverse complement strand
AATCAAGGAGTTGTTAAAAAGTGAAAGCTATGATTTCTTAAGAACAAATGAACATCTAGGAGATAATATAATTCTCTTAGGTTTGGGCGGATCCCATGCTTATGGTACAGATACAGAAAACTCCGATCTGGATATTAGGGGTTGTGCTTTAAATAAAAGAGAAGAAATCCTGATTCCTACACATAATTTTGATCAGGTAACGGAAGAAACAACAGATACAACAATCTATTCTTTTAATAAATTGATAACTCTATTGTCAAACTGCAACCCAAACACAATTGAGCTGATAGGATTGAAGCCAGAACATTATCTTTATATTCATCCAATTGGTCAAGAACTTCTTGATAATGCTGAAATGTTTTTATCTAAGAAAGCGATCTATTCTTTTGGCGGATATGCCACAAGCCAGTCAAGAAGGCTCGATAATAAAGCTGCTAGAAAGCTAGGGCAAGAAGAAAGAATGCAGCATGTTCTTAATAGTATTATGAATGCTTTTTATACTTTCCCTGAAAAGTATTTCAATTTTCCAGAAGATGCAATAAAGCTTTATGTAGATAAAGGTATTCAGGAAGATTATGAAACAGAAGTATTTATGGATATCCAGTTGAAGCACTATCCTTTGAATGATTATCAGGGGATGTGGGCCGAAATGAAAAACATTGTTAGGGATTATTCCAAAATTGGGAAGAGAAATAAGCATGCCATAGAACATAATAAGTTAGGAAAGCATATGTGCCATTTAGTGAGATTGTATCTTATGTGCTTTGATATCCTTGAAAAAGGCAAAATTATTACATATAGAGAAGATGATCATGAGCTTCTTATGGCTTTACGTAATGGAGAATATTTGGATGCAAATAGTCAGCCTATCCCAGAATTTTTTGAAATGGTAAACGAGTTAGAGAAAAGACTTGAGTATGATTCAAAGAACACCTCATTGCCTGATAAACCAAATTATAAAGCTATAGAAGAATTTGTAATGTCTGTCAATGAAAGAATTATATTAGGAGAAATTTGAGAATGAAATTTAATGGATTAAAAAGTAGCGAAGTAGAAGCTAGTCGGGTTGCACATGGGAGTAACAAGCTCCCAGAACCTGAGTTGAAAAAATGGTATCACTTTGCAAAAGATGCATTGACTGAACCAATCACTATGATTCTGATAGCAATTGCTTTATTCCAGTTAGTCTTAGGTGCTATGGGGGTAATGTCTCTTTCAGAACCTGTAATGATTATTGTAGTTTTAGCTATTGTTACTGGAATTGCGATTAAAACAGGTTTAGGTGTACAGAAATCTGCAGCAGAACTAAGAGCAAAAACTGCAGTCAGGTATTGTGATGTCATCCGAGATGGAAACGTACAGACAATTAATAAAGATGATTTAGTAGTTGGCGATTTGGTTCTTTTGAGGACTGGACAAGAGATTTTTGCTGATGGATTTATTGTCGATGGAGAAATTTCTGTTAACAATGCAGCTATCAATGGAGAGACAAAAGAATGTAGAAAAATTCCTAGTGCTAATTATAAGCATGTTAAAACAACATCTACTGCTGCATATACGGATCAGTGTTCTCTCTTTGCAGGAACAGTAATTATGTCTGGTGAAGGAAAAATGATTGTTACAGATGTTGGTGTTAATACAGTTAACGGTGATACTCTTGTCAAAATGCAGACTTTAGAGCCTCCTAAGACAGCTCTTGATATTGCTCTGGATCATTTGTGTGATTTTATTTCAAAATGGGGAACAATTGCAGCAGTATTGGCATTTGTAATTATGACTGTCACAGGTATTTTAAGCGCTGGAGGCTTTAGCCAGTATTTCTCAGGTAACATTCTTGAGAATATTCAGAAAGTAGCACAGAACATTTCAAATGCCTTAACAATCATTGTTGCAGCTGTACCGGAAGGATTACCACTTATTGTAAAACTTGTCACTAAACAGAATGTGGCAACAATGGAAAAATTCAATATTCTTGCAAAGAATACTGGAAAGATTCCTGAATTAGCTTATGTCAATTTGGTTTGTACAGATAAAACTGGAACTCTTACAACAGGTGAAATGACTCCTGTAGTTATGGTTAGCGGTAATTGTCAGGATATCTTTAATAAGGAAAGTTCACTCAATGAATTAATCAATTTGAATATTTGCATGAACAATAGCGCAGTGTTTGATTCTAATGGGAATATCACTGGTGGTAACTCAATCGATCGAGCAGTGCTTGATATGCTTTCTCCTGAAAATGCATTGACAATTCAGAACAAAGTTACTATGAAGAAACGTGTTCCATTTAGTAGTGAAAATAAATTCTCTGCAGTTACTTTAAATAATGGGACAAATGATTTTACTGTTTATAAAGGTGCACCGGAGAAATTAATTGAGAAATGTAAATTCTATCTCGATAATGATGGCAATGTAACTGAGCTGACAGAGGAAAAGCGAAAAGCTCTGAAGAGTCACATTAAAGGGTTAACAGAAAAAGCAATGAGATGTATTGCATTGACTATCTCAGATGAAACTGGTGATGAACTTCCTGATGAAATGGATTTTCTTGGAGTTATTGGAGTTGTTGACCCGGTTAGAAGCGAGGTCCCAGAAGCAGTAAAGATTGCTCATAAAGCTGGAATTCAGGTAATTGAAATTACAGGCGATTGTATGGAAACAGCTAAGGCTGTTGCTATGGAAGCAGGTATTTATAAACCTGGAGATTTAGCAGTTACTAATGATGAATTTGAAGCTATGTCAGATGAAAAGGTAAAAGAGATTATTCCTCAGTTGAGAGTAATTTCCAGATGTTCACCTAACACAAAACTTCGTCTTGTAACATTAGCACAAGAAATTGGAATGTCTGTAGCAATGACGGGTGACGGCGTGAACGATGCTCCTGCGCTAAAGAAAGCAGATGTAGGTTTTGGAATGCAGGATGGCTCTGATGTAGCAAAAGAAGCAGCGGATATTGTTTTGACGGACAATAACTTTGCAAGTGTGGTAAAGGCAGTCGAACTTGGTAGAACATTTATGCATAACATTATGATGTTCCTTGAATTCCAGTTACCTATCAATATTTCATTATTGATTTTAAGCATGGCATTTCCAATTATTTCTGGCGGATCAGCTCTCTTGGCGGCAGTTCAGATTCTTATTGTAAATATCATCATGGATTCGCTGAACTCGTTAAGCTTTGGTGGAGAGCCTCCAAAAGAAGAATATATGAATGAAAAGCCTATTATGAAAGGTTCCGGATTATTCATTCGTGGAGCTAAGGGAAGAATTGCATTAAGTTCAATTGTATTTATCGTTCTGTTTGGTGTAATCACATTTGGTCCGATAGGGAAAATGTTTACAACAAAAACTTCTACAATGACAGCGAGATTTGCTCTGTTGTGTTTAATGGCGGTATTTAATGGATTCACTATTAGAACAGATAGCATAAATCTTTTCAAAGGAATTAGAAATAACAAATTATTCATGTATATTGCATTAGGTATTTTTGCAATGACTGTAGTTTTGTGTAACTTTGTAGGAAATCTAGTACAGACAACTCCAATAGATGCTAAACAGTGGATTGTAGTCTTAGTGACAGCATTTATGGTTGTGCCTGTAGATTGGATTAGAAAAGCAATTTGTAAGAAAGGATGTAATTAGGATGGGATTTTTTGATAAGTTATTTGGAAAAAAAGATGAGGAAGCAGCAGTAGAGTTATCTTCTGCTGTAACTCAGCAACCTGTATATGAAGAAAAGTTACAGACAATTGATATGTCTAAGCACAATGAAAATCTTGGCAAAGTACTTATTGATATGTCTAAGGGAAGCAAGATTGATATGACAAAACATACGGCTAGAGTGGCTCTTGCAATGGATTATTCAGGAAGTATGGATTGGCTGTATGATAATGGATCTGTACAGGAAACCATTTCTCGTTTGTTGCCTATTGCTCTAAGATTTGACGATAATGGAGAACTTGAGAGTTGGCTGTTCTCAAATGGAGCAGAGCGTTTAAAAGCTACTAACGCTGATAATTATAGTAGTTATGTTAAAAATGTTATGAAAAAAGCTCACATGTACATGGGTGGTACTAATTATGCTCCTGTATTGAAAGAAATGGTTACATATTATAAAGATATTGAGCCAAGTGAGATTCCAGCATTTATCATCTTTATTACAGATGGTGAGAACAGTGATACTTTTGCCACCAATGCAGTTATTAAAGAGCTTTCAGAGTACAACATCTTCGTGCAGTTCATAGGAATTGGAGATGAAGATTTTGATTATTTAAAATCTCTTGATGATATGAAAGGTAGAAAACATGATAACACCGGTTTTACAGCAGTAAAAGACATGAATAAAATGTCTGATGAACAGTTATACACAGAGATTCTTCGTCAGTACAAAGACTGGCTGAATAATAAATAAGAAGGAGATAAAGAGATATGGCAGTAATCAACATGAGCAAAAACCAGAAAATTAGTATGGTAAAAGAAGATGGTACAGGTATTAAGAATTTCTTTATTGGAGTTAATTGGGATCAGAACCGTTACGCCGGTGAAGCAGACATTGACTTTGATATCAATGGATTTTTAACAGATTCAAGCCGCAAAGTAGTGTACCCAGAAGATTTAGTAAACTATAAAACCTATGAAGATGGATCTGCATATCCTTGGGTAGATTATTCGGGAGACAATAAAACAGGGGATGATTCTCAGGGAATGATCTTCAACGGAAAGCACTATGACGAATATTTTATTGTACATGCTGACACCTTCCCGAAAGATAAAACAGAATTTACTATTTGTTTAACAATTTTTAGAGCATTACAGCGTATGCAGAATTTTGGAATGGTCTCCAATGCAGTTATGACAATTTGCGATTATGATAATCCAGATGGTGATAAGTATGAATATGATCTGTCTGAGAATGAAAACTTTGAAAAATTGAATGCGGTAGAAATGGGTAAACTGTATCGTTATGGAGATGGATTTAAGTTCCAGGCGTTAGGCTCTGGTTATGTAGGTGGTATGACAGAACTGTTTAAAAACTTTGGGCTTGATATTGATGAGGGGAGAGACTGATGAATATTACATCTGGGGCAATTGCTATAATTGTTATTTTAATACTCGTAGGATTATGTTTCTTTTTTAATAGCAAAATTGGAAAAAGAGTAAAGATAAGAGCTTCTGGTACAGCAGATGAAGTGATTCAGAAAGATGCAGCTACTCCTGAAGGAGCTAAAGCATATTACAATGCTGCTATTGAGAAGAAAGAAGATGAACTTCAGCAAGAGAATGTAAGATATCAGCAGATGCTTGGTAAAATTTCTAATTATGAAGATGATCTATTCCATTTGAAGAAAGATGCTATGAAAGCAGATGTAAATGTAAATGCTTGTGTGGATCGAGGAGATGATGAAGCAGCAAAAGTTTACTTGAAAGAACAGCAGGAGCTGAATGATAAGATTGATTTTATCAAAAACACATTAAAAGAATGGAAAGAAAATACTGAAGTTCAGAAAGAAAAAGTAGAAGCACTACAGCAACAGCTTAATGATTTAAAAGCAGAAAAAGAGAGTGCAGTTTTAACTCTGGAAACTGCTCAGGCATCAAAAGCTTTTAATGTGACACCAGGAGTATCTTCTAGTGAAGAGGAAAAGATGTTAGAGAAAGTACGTGACGGAGTTAAAAAGCAGAAAGAGGCTGCTGATGGAGCTAGGATTGCTTATGAAAGTTCTACTACTGTACAGAAACAGCGTCTGGATAAGAAAATGAAAGATGATGAAATTGATAAAAAGCTGCAGGAACTGAAAGCAAAGAAAGGCAAATAAAATGATAATGTTGAACATAGGTGTGTTTGTAGTATGCTTATTAACCTGTTTCTTAGTTGGATTCTTTGTAGGTAAGAGAAAATAAGTGTAGTAACAAAAAGGTTAAGGTGAGGTTCAATTCCTCACCTACACTTAAGGAGGTTAAACAATGAAATAAAATATGGAGGTGATATTACGCAAAGAGGAAAAAGAATATTAAATAAACCAATTGATGACGCATGTGAGAAAGAAATTTTGATACCAACAAAAAGAGTGATCACTGTAGAAGCTGAATACGATTTGACTGATCCTGAATTAATTAGAGAAAAAATAACTGATAGAGACAGAGTAGAACAGCTAGTAAAACATGATGTCCGAGACTGTTTTGAATTTGATGAAGGATTCGTAAGTTTAACAGTAACTTGTAGTGATTATTAAGGTGAGAGATGAAAAATAAAGATAGAGTACAATATACACTTAAGCACAGAAAAGCATTTCGTAAAGTAGAAAAACAGTTACTGGGACATAACACAATAAGAAGTCTATTCCATGATCTGGACAAAGTGTTCTTATATCCATTCTTCGATTATAAACAAGTGCATAACTGGCATCGGCATCATAGCAGACATCATCTGAGAGCCAGAACTCATGATGATTATGTTCAGATGGCAATTGATTGGGAATGTGCAAGGCTAACTAAACCAGATAAGCCATTAAATGCCAGAGAAACTTTGGAAAAGATTCATCCCGAATTAAAAGAAAAAATGCTTTCTGTATTAATGGAGCTAGGGTTATGAAAAATTTTGAAATTACTTTCCATACGTTTGATAATCAGCCACATATTTTTTTCGGTAAAAATGCCATGATTACTTCTGAATTTACAGGTAAAAATTGGGGTGCAAGAGATCAGAATTTAATAAATCGAAAAAATAGAATTAAATTATAGAAAGGAATGAAAAAATGGTTAATAGTTTTACTGGAGATTATTACTTTTTAAGCAACTTTTATATGGCGCCAATCAGCTACAATGGATGGGACTATACAAATAATGAAGCAGCTTTTCAAGCACAGAAAACAAAAAATCGTAGACTAAAATTCCAGTTATTCTCTCAAGCTAGCCCATCAGAGGCTAAGGCAGCAGGTAGAAAGATTGATTTGAGATCAGATTGGGAAGAAGTGAAAGATAAAGTAATGTATGAAATCGTACAGGCAAAGTTCACTCAGAATCCAGACCTTAAAGAAAAGTTACTTGCCACAGGTGACGAGTACCTAGAAGAAGGTAATACTTGGGGAGATACCATTTGGGGAACTGTAGATGGAGTTGGAGAAAATAGGCTTGGGAAGATACTTATGAGAGTGAGAGATGAATTAAATGAAGCTTAATAAATTTTTTATCATTCTTGATGCTATTTTTATAGCAATATCATTGGTAGATCTTATTACTTATAAAAATTTACTTAGTTTAATGCTGGTAGTCTTTTTTACTTGGACATTTATAAACGATATTAAAGAACATAAAGGAGACAAATAACATGGTAAAAACATTAAAAGAAACAACAGAAATGATGGTTAGTCCAGATTATAAAGAAAGATTCAAAGCTGAGTATTACCAGTTAATGCTTAGATTCAGAGGTTTACAGTCTATGCTTTTTAAATGGGATAATGGAACTCTTAGTTTTGAGCCAACATGCCCAAGAAGTACATATAACATTCAGATTGATGCAATGGCAAATTATTTAGCCATCTTAGAGGCTAGAGCTGTTATGGAAGGTATCGAGTTATAAAAAATTTGAGGGAAACTTATAGCGATCGTACAGAGGGGCTATAACATGCTGATGGTAGCGTAGGGATTTTGCGTCAGTAATAACGAGGTGGCTGCGTAAGGTGAGGATAACGTTAACAACTACGAATTGTAATGTCGGCCCAAAGCAAGTAAGTATAGTTATGATATCTGCTGCCATAGGCAACACCTCCTTCAAAAATAATGTGTGATACAACCCCATGTCACATTACTCATTCAGAAGATCCTCACCCAGTGCAGACCTGGGATCAACAGTATTGTACTTTAGGTGAGAAAGTTTGTCAATATAAAGGAGGACACAATGACAAAAACTACGATTACGGAGACAACTAAGAAATATGATAAAGAAGGCCATCTTATTGAGGAGACGACCAGAACTGAAACTACTGAGGACAATGTTATAACATATAGCACTTATCCTTATGAAACTCAGAAAGATTGGACTTTAACTACAAATGTAGGAACGAAACTATGAAAAAGAAAGTATTAAGTATTTTAGGAGTTTTATTGATAAGTATTTCAACATTAACTGGATGTGCTAAGTGTATTGATAAAACAGAAGAACTTGTAAAAGTTGAAGTTATTAATGAATATTACAAGCCTGAAGCAACACGTCTTGTAACTATAATTAATAATGTTCCTCAATTTCACACTGATCCAGCTGAGTATGAGATAACAGTTAATTATGATGGCATTGAATATACGGTGACAGGTTCAGATACATACAAAAAGTATCATGGAAGAATCGGTGAAACAGTTCAAGCTACGTTGATTACCAAAACCTATGATAATGGAAAAGTAAAGAAATGGATTGATAGTTTAGGAGGCGTTAAGTGATTAAGCAAATCTTAGGGTGGATTTCTAGTGTAGGTGGAGTCTTTGGAGCTATGTATGTAGGCGGATGGAAACTATTACTTCTTCCTATGATAAGAATATTGGATTCATTAGCAACTAAAACTTTTAATTGGTCCATCTTACTAATTTCACTTGCAAAAATATTATTTGCTATACCTATTGCTTATATATTACTTCTTATTGGTTTTTCAATTGCTACATATTGTTGGAGGTGGTGGAAGTGATTTGGGTAACTGGAGATACTCATGGTGCTAAAAACTTTGGGTATATTGGTGTTGATGGTTTTATAAATCGTTTGAACAATGCAGTCTTTCCGGAACAAAAGGAAATGACCAAAGATGATTATATTGTGATTTGTGGTGATTTTGGTGGTGTGTGGAATTACACCGGAGAAACTGCAGAAGAGAAATATAATCTCGACTGGCTTGAAGAAAGAAATTTTACGACATTGTTTGTGCCGGGAAATCATGAGAATTATGATCGCTTATTAGGATTGAATGATCCGGGACTTATTGATACATGGCTGTTCAAAAATTTAAATACTAGAGAAAAGGATAAAATTCTATCAGGGTATCCGCAGAAATTCTGGCATGGCGGATTAGTAAGAGAAATCAGACCATCTGTGTTAATGCTTGAGAGAGGATATGTATTTGAGCTTGATGGATGTAAATGTTTTGCATTCGGTGGCGCAAATTCTCATGACATCAAAGATGGAATTTTAAAAGCTGAAGAGTATGCCAATTGGAAAGCTGCTAAACAAGATATGAAAAGATGGAACACCGAGGGCAAATGGTATCGTGTAAATCATATGTCTTGGTGGGAGCAAGAAATGCCTTCACAGATGGAAATGGAACGTGGTTGGGCGATGTTAGAAGATGAAAAGTATAAAGTAGATTTTATATTTTCTCATGACTGTCCAGCTTCTGATAAAACCATTATTTTAAGAGATGACTGTTCTGATGAACTTAACAGTTATTTCGAAAAAATAAAACAAAAAGTTAACTATAAGAAATGGTTCTTCGGTCACTACCATAAAAATATGAACATTCCTGGAAATGAAGACATTCTTTTATATGACCAGATTGTGAGGATTGCGTGATGGAAAATATACCAGAACTTACAGAAAATGCAAAAGGTTACATTGAAGCATTAAAAGATACATTAAAAGAAAAATATCAACTGTCAGGTGAGAAAGCTTTAGATATGATTACAACTTCTTATATTATGGAGTCTCTTATTGATTACCCAGAAGAGACTCTGCATGATGATATTGAAGCGCACGCAGATAATATTTACGAGGATTGGATAGGTGAGATATGAAAACATTTTTATCAATTTTGAATATTCTATGCTGGGGTATTCTAGGGGCTTATTGCTCATCAATAGGGATACATGGAACAAGATTTTATATACTATTACTGATTGTTGGCGTTATTGATATACTTAGTGTTGTGGTAAGTGTCCTATGAATTATTATATTTCAGATTTACATATTGGTCATACAAATGCATTGGCATTCGATGCAAGACCATTTAAAACAATAGAAGAGAACGATGAAACTATTAAAAATAATTGGAATTCAGTAGTTGGTTTAGATGATGATGTTTATCTTTTAGGAGATATTAGTTGGTATGGTTCAACTAAAACATTGGAATATTATAGCCAGTTAAATGGTCGGATCCATTTAATAAAAGGGAATCATGATAATAAGATTCTGAAAAACAAAGATTTACAGAATTTGTTTGTAGAAATAGTTGATTATAAAGAACTATACCTTAATCCCAAAGAGAGTGTTGTTCTCTGTCATTATCCGATTCCTTGTTTCAAAAATCATTATTATGGTTGGTATCATTTATATGGACATGTACATACAGGCTTTGAAAATAACATGATGCAAAGAACAAAATATGAAATGGAAAATCTATATAACATGCCATGTAAAATGTACAATGTTGGAGCAATGCTGCTGAATTATACTCCTAGAACTTTAGAAGAAATAACAGGAGGGGCTACGTGTTTATAACTAAAAAAAAGATGAAAAAGAAAATTACTGATACATACAACAAAGGATTCCATATAGGAAAACTTTATGGAGTTACTAAAATATACAATGAAGTAAAAGGAGGCAACACAGATGTAATTGATCTGTGCAAGAGAATTATGAGTGAGAAAGAGGTATTCAATACTTAATGTATTGTGCTTACATTACTGAGCTTAAGCAACTTCGTAAACACAACAATGCTGATAGGCTCCAGCTTGCGACCGTCTTTGGAAATACGGTTATTGTTGATTTAAGTTATTACGAAGGGCAGAAAGTTGTATTCTTCCCAGTTGATGGACAGCTTGGTGAAGAATTCGCAAAAGAAAACAACTTACTGCGTATTAAAAATGAAGACGGGACTACTACAGGTGGTTATCTTGATCCTGTAAAGCGAAATATCAAAGCAATGAAACTGAGAGGTGAAAAGTCAGAAGGATTAGTGCTACCTGTAGAATCCCTTAGTAAATGGACTGATATAAATAAATTATCTTTAGGAGATCAAATTACTGTACTTGATGGGACAGTTATCTGTAAAAAATATATTCCAAGATCAAATCATAAAAAATCTAATAATGGTCCGAAAGTAAAAACTTCAAATCTAAAAAATAAATTTCCTTATTTTAAAGAGCATGTGGACACTGAGCAGTTGGCATACAACTTAAATGCATTCAAACCAGGGGATACTTGTTATATTACTCTAAAAATGCATGGCACATCAGCTCGTACTGGAAATTCTATTGAAATAGAAGAAGGCAAAAGAACTTTCCTGCAGAAGCTATTTCATAAACCAGCACCTGTTATTAAGAGCTGGAAAGCTGTTTCTGGCACTAGAAGAGTCGTGCTTAATACATTTGAAGGCGGTTACTACGGGAATGATAAATTCAGACAGAAATATCATGATTACTTTATTGATAGATTACCAAAAGGAATGGAAGTGTTTTATGAAATTGTAGGATGGGTTGATGGCACAGAACAGACCATTATGGGAACTTGCTCTAACACTAAAATTAAAGATAAAGAAGTTAAGAAACTTTATGGTGATGAAACAGTATTCTCTTATGGATGTATTCCTGGTACTTCTGATATTTATGTCTACAGAATGACCATGACTAACGAAGATGGGGTTGTTACAGAGATTCCATGGGAAGAAGTAAAGAATTGGTGTGATCGTTTAGCTGTAAAGCATGTACCTGAATTTGATAAATTCCTGTTTACTACTAAAGAAGATCTCATGGAGCGTGTAGAAAAATACTATGACGGGCCTGATCCAATAGGAGTGACACATGTTAGAGAAGGTGTAGTTGTAAGAATTGATAATAGAAGCAGCTTTAAGGCTTACAAACACAAGAACTTCACTTTTAAAGTCCTTGAGTCGATTGTAAAAGATTCCTCCGATACACCGGATATGGAAGAGGCACAAGAAATTATTGAGGAGGAAGCCGTATGACATTAGCAGAGAGATTTTTTAAGGAAGAGTTAGAAGTATTTGAGAATGATGATATCCAAGAATTTTGTATTGAATTACTAGATACTGCACCTACATATTTCTGGCAAGTATCCGCCTCAAGTACAAACAAGTATCATCCCGATTATACAGTTGGATTCATGGGACTTGCTAAACATGTAAAAGGAGCAACTAGATTTTTAAATCATATGTTAACTATTGACTGCATAAAGAATCTGTTCACATCAAGGGAAAGAGACTTATTACGAACAGCAATTATGAATCATGATGATGAAAAACTTGGACGCAATGGCAGTCAGTATACTTTATTCAAACATCCTTTACTTATAGCTGAGAGAGTAAAAGCTTACAAAGGATATGAATGGTTGCCAGATGAAGAATTAGATTATATTGCAGATTGTTGCGCTTCACATATGGGTGAGTGGAACACAGATAAAAGAAGTAAAGATGAGCTGCCATTACCAGAGACAAAAGGTCAGATGATAGTTCACTTAGCAGATTACTTAGCTTCAAGAAAGGATTTGACTGTATCTTTTGATGAAACTGAAGTAGAGGAACTTATTGAAGAGTTCAAACCTACGCCAGAAACATATCTTATGCCATTCGGCAAATATAAAGGAGAGCCACTCTCTGAAATTCCAGATAGTTATTTAGGATGGTTGAATGATCAGAATCCATCTGAACCTCTGAAAACACTACTTGCTGAAGCCTTAGGTATTAGCGGAAGCATTTTTGAAGAGGAGGAATGAGATGGAAACACGAACAACATTATGCCAGTGCACTCGTTGTGCTTCAGTATTTGAATGGAATGAAAGAAAAAATAATAGATGCCCAGAATGCAAAGGCATATATACAGTTATTAGATTTGCTAACCCGTCAGATGAAGAATATTTAGATAGAGTTAGCATGAGATTTAGTGAATAAGTCGTTCAATCATGAACGCTTATCAATATACCAAACAATATTATTTATAAGAGGAGACATTATTTATGAGTGAAAAAACAAATTTAAGACAGGCAGACACAAAAGTAGAAGTAGTTGGTATTGTAAGCGAAAACACACTGGAAGAGTCAGTGAGAGATGGTAAAAAGGTTATTAGTGGTAATCTTATTGTCCAGACAGGAGATATTAACTTTGTAACTTTTAGAGTTTATGTTAATGAGAAGAAGAGTGATGGTACAGATAATGGCTATTATGCTGGAATTGAGACTGTAATGAGAGAATATCAGTCTATTGCTAAAGTTGGTAAAGATGCTGCCACAAGAGTAGTAATTGAAGACGGCCAGATTAGACCTCGTTCTTATGTCGGTAGAGATAAACAGGTACATGTAGGTATGACCTATCAGACAATGATATTTAAACGTTATGAAGACGCTCCAGAGAAATTTGAGCCTCGTGCTTGGTTTGAGGTAGAAATGGCAATTGCCTCTATTACACCAGAACTTTATACATCTGGCGAAAACAAAGGAGAAGAAACAGGTAGAGTTATTGTAAAAGGATGGATGCCTACATATGCAGGAATTGAACCTGTAACACTCTATGCTCCGGCAGAGGATGGGCTTGCAGAAGCAATTTTAGATGATTATGCACCAAATCAGACTGTTAAGTTCTATGGTGATATTGTAAATAGTCGTGCAGAAATCACAAAAGAAATTCCTGTAAAAATTGGTAAACCAAGATTTGAAAAGAAAACTATCTATAAAAATGAGATGATTATTACAAATGCTTCTGATGCTTACGGCGAGGATAGTGAAACACCAACTCCAGAACCATATGACATTGGTGCAATTTCTCAGGCAATTACTGATAGAGAAGTTCGCTTAGAGGAAGAGAAAGCAAAAGCTAAACAGCCAGAGACAGCAACTTCTGCCACAACAACTAAAGCTAGACCAAAACTTCCTAACTTTTAATTTATAAACAAGTTTGTAAAAATATAAATAGTAAAATTAAAGGAGATTACATATGACAGATAGTATTTTTGAACCAGAAGTAAGCGTTGTAGCACACGGCCTTGAAGGAAAAGTAATTATGCTCTATGGCACAAACAATACAGGAAAAACTTATAACTGCGCAAAGATGAAGAATGCTTTGTTCTTCATGTGTGAGAATGGTTTAGGTGCTCAGGCAGGAGTTAAACATAAAATGATTAACAACTGGAGAATGTTCACTAAGTACATCAAAGAACTTACTGATCCTAAAACAGTAGAAAGAGCTAAAGAGATTTATTCCACTATTGTTATTGACGAAGTATATGCTTCATCCCTGTTTTGCCAGAAATTCGTATGTGATACATACGGTGGAGGATGTATCTCTCTCGGAGCCAATGAAAACAGTAAAGTAAATCTTTATCAGATTTATGAACGTATTTATTGGGAGCAGATTCAGAAATTAGTAACCTCTGGGTATACAGTAGTATTCGTTGCTCATGCAGACGAAAAAGATGGTTTTATCCAGCCAAAAGGAGATAAACGTTGTATTAAACCAATCGTAGATAACTGCGATGTAGTGGCTTATCTTGAACCAAACGGTGTAGATGAAGATGGACATGTGATTAAGTCTTCCGCTTATTTTGCACAGACAGATAAATTCTTCGCTCGTTCAAGATATGATTTCATGGTAACTAAAATTGAAGAGTTTACGGCAGATAATTTAGAGAAAGCGATCTCTGATGCAATTACTAAACAGGAAGAGGCTGACGGTATTAAATCAGTATCTTATGATGAGCAGCAGTCTATGTATGAAGAAAAAGAAACAATGTCCTTTGAACAGCTCCAGGAAGAGATTGCTCTTTGGGGTGGCAAATTAGCCTCCTCAGACCATATGGAAACACTGACAGACATTGTAGAGCAGACTCTTGGTGTCGGGAAGAAAGTATCTCAGTGTACTAAAAAGCAGACTGAGGCTATGAGTATTATTCTCGAAGACATTAAAGATGCTTGTGCTGAGTTAGGAGTGGCGTAATGCCAAGGGCAATGTATATTTGCCCTGTATGTCATAAAAATGTACTTGCTTCGAAAGCTATTCATATAAAGACCAGATACTATCATAAAGCTTGCCTTGATAAAAAAATCAAGAAAGAAAAAGAAAAGATCGACAATGATAAGCTGACGAAAAAGCAAAGGGAACAATATGAGAGAGCACTGAAACAAAGTGCTCTCCCTGAAATCCCTGAAGCAGTTCCAGAAAGTGAAGCTCAGGCTGCAGAAAAATTCTTTACTAAAGTGGAACAGATACAGGGTAAATGCACAGCAAAAAGTTCAGCAATGGCTTATAAGTACAAAAAAATGTATGAAGGATTTACTTGGGAAGGAATGGAACAGACTTTAGAATATTGTTTTTCTATAGTTGGATTAGAAGCTAGGAAAGATGAAGATAGTGACATTGTTGGATTAATTCCTTGGTATTACGATCAAGCTCAGGCATTTTATGCACAGCTAGACAGTATAGAACCTTCAAAGGTAGATTTGGATAAGATTTATAAAAAGAAGCATATAAAAGTATCACCTAAAAAGAAAAACGTAGATTTGATTGATATAAGTAAAATAGGGGAGTGAATATGTTAATTGATAAACACGCCACTCTTCAATGTTTAGGATGTATTATGAAGAAACCTTCCCTTTTGGAGGAGTACACACTTACACAATACGACTTTGAAGAAGAACAGTTTTACGCAATATTATTTTCATGTGTATATAATCTCTACAACCAAGGTGTAGAGGTTATAGATACATTCGCTATAGATAGCTTTCTTTCAAGATATGAAAAGCAGTACAAAATTTTTAATGACAATCAAGGAATTGATTATTGTGATGATGCCATTCGATTGGCAGAGTTAGATAATTTCAGTTATTACCTTGAACGTTTGAAGAAATTCAGTCTTTTAAGATATTGGGACTCATGTGGTGTAGACATAAGAAATATTTACGATCAAACAATTATTGATCCCAGTAGACAAGAACAGCAAGCAGCTAAATTAGATGCAACTTCAATAAATGACATGATTCTGGAAGAAGAGGATTTGCTTATTACAAAAGCTAAATTGCTTTACGGAATGGATTCTTCCAGAAGAGGTCAGCTTGCTGGTAAGGGAATGAAAGAATTAAAAGAAAGATTAAAAGAGGAACCGGAATTTGGTATTCCTCTACAAAGCCCAATGATGACTACCATTGCGAGAGGGGCAAGACTTAAAAAGGTTTATCTTCGTTCAGCGGACAGCGGAGGAGGCAAAACTAGGACTGCTTTGGCAGACATCTGTAATATTTCAATCCCTTATTTCTATGATACAGATAAAAAAGAATGGATTTATACTGGATGTGAGGAACCATCACTATTCATCTCTACTGAGTTAGAGGAAGATGAAGTACAGACAATCATTATGGCATACGTTTCCGGAGTTCCAGAGAACAAGATTCTTGATGGCGAATATGAAGGAGACGAAGAAGAACGAGTAGATAAAGCTATTGAATATATCTCTACATATCCTTTGTATATAGAGATTATAAATGATTTTGGTATAGAAGATATATCAAATATCATTAAGACTTATAAAAGAGAAAAGGGATGTCATTATTTCGTATTTGACTATATACATATGTCAGCTAAATTAATTGCAGAAGTTGCTTCTATGAGTAAGGGAATGAAACTGAGAGAGGATCAGACATTGTTCTTATTCATGGACACTCTTAAGAATTTAGCTATGAAGCTAGATATTTTTATTCTGACAATGACACAGCTTAATGGAACCTACAAAGATAGTCAGATTAAAGATGAGACAATGCTTCGAGGAGCAAAATCTCTGGCAGACAGAATTGATTTGGGTGAAATTTCATTAAGACCAACGAGTGCAGAGTTAGAATGTGTAAAGAAACTTATGCACAATATGTATGGAGTTCCAACCCCTAATCTTGTAAGACATATTTATAAAGTACGAAGAGGAAAGTTGACAAAGATTCGTTTATGGCAGTATGCAGATTTATCTACTGGCAGGACGAAAGATTTATTTATCACAGACAACTATTACAACCTAATTGAAACCGAAGTAGCAGTAGCTCAAATTGAAAAGGTAATTGAGGAACATTCTGAGAGCCTTGATGATATCCAAATTACTGATGATGAGCAACAGGAAGCTACAAGCACTTTATTTGGGGCTTTACCATTTGATTTTTAGGTGAGATAAATGCCCTACTATGATAAAAATGCAATATTAAAGGCTCTTACAAAAGAACAAGTAATCAAAATAGTCACTGGTTTAGGATCAAATGGATATAGAACAGATTCATCTGGAAATCTAATTTTTCAAACAGTTTGTCATGGTGGAGATAGTTATAAGCTTTACTACTATCATGAACCGACAGACCAATATTCTGGTAGAACATTTCATTGCTATACATCTTGTAGCGAATCATTCTCTATATTTGAGTTAGTGATTAGAGCTAAGAGAACGCAGGGAGTTACTTATACATGGTACCAAGCAGTATCTTATGTTGCTAATCAGATAGATATGAAAGCTGTTGAGCATATTGAGAAGCCAAAACATATATGTGATATGTCATGGCTTAAGAAGTTTGGCAAAAGCAAATCTACAGACATTATAGATTGTGAGCCTATAGATGAGCATGTATTAGAAATGTTTGAATATACCCCTCATGAAGTATTTTTAAATGACCATATCTCCAGAGAGACACTATCTACATTTGAAATATCCTATTGGGGTAATACAAATCAGATAGTCATTCCTCATAGAGATAGACATCAAAATCTTATTGGGATAAGAGGAAGGTATCTTGATGAAGAGGATGTAGAAAACATTGGGAAATATGTGCCACTTAATATAGAAGGAAAATTTCTAAGTCATAAGCTTTCACATAATCTTTATGGTATTCATATCAACCAGAATAAGATTAAGGCTTGCAGGAAATGTCTGTTGCTTGAGTCTGAGAAAGGTGTCATGCAGAATCATTCATATTTTGGAGATGATGATTTTTCTTTAGCTGTATGTGGCAGTGAAATCTCAGATGAACAAATCAAACTATTACTTGATTATTTGAAGATAGAAGAATTGATTCTAGGCTTTGATAAAGAATATAAAGATCCGTATGGATGGGACGGGGAATTATATAAAAATAAGCTATTCAAAAAGATACGTCCACTTATTCCTTACTGTAAGGTATCAATCTTATGGGACAAGGATGGACTGTTAGATTACAAAGATGCGCCTACAGATAAAGGCAAAGAAACACTATTAAAATTACTTGATAACAAGATAGAAATAACTATGGAAGATATCACGTTGGAGGAAACGTATTATGTATAGAAAGGCATTAATTGACTGAAATCAGTCAAAAAATCCGACAAGTAACTGAGGAGGATAGGGGTTTACCTTATCTCTCCTACAGTAAAGAGAGCAATTTTGACCACTGTCCATTGAGTCATAAATTAAAATATGTGGACAAGAACTTCTCGCACAAATCATCACTTCCTATGGAAATTGGTTCTATTTTACATAAAGCATTAGAGCTTAAAGGAAGAATGATAATGGAAGGTAAGACGGTGGATTACGATTATCTTAAAAGTATTACAGAAGAGGGCTATTTGGAGACTGATGAGAAGTCGGATAATCACATTCTCGGTATAAAAGACCTCAAGAAGAAATATTTTGATGAGTTTTTTACTGCTGACAGCAAGTCAGGTATGAATTATTCAGAGAAAATGGATATTTTTTATAACAAAGTGTTGCCGTCTAGGATTGAAAATGAAATATGGGCTCCTGTCGCAGTAGAACAGAAATTTGAGTTTGTATATGATGACAGAGTTATTATACATGGTTTTATTGATAGAGTGGACAAGAATGCAAAAGAACAGCTGAGAATTACTGACTACAAATCCTCAAAAGCTGTATTTAGAGATGCAGACATAAAAACACCTATGCAGCATGTGATTTACGATCTGGCATGCATCCATTTATATGGGCAGCCTGCTATAGATCATGTATATGACTTTATCCTTATAGATGCTATTCAAGGAGCAGACGAAGGAGTATGTACTAAAGGTTATCTTAATAGAGGAATTAAGAAACTGGACAAAGTTTTAAATGAAATGGATGAAATGGAAGCAAAAGGTGAGTACCCACCTAAACCAACTCCATTGTGTTACTGGTGTCCATTCCACAGCACTTCCCCAAATGCTGATCCTAAGTTTTCTGGTTTATGTCAGTACCATAGTTTGTGGACACCTGAAAAGAAATCATTTGCAGTACTTAATCCTTATGGACAAGAAATAAAGAAAGATACTAAGAGAAAGTTGGTGTTCTAGTGAGAATAGAGACACATGCACATACAGAATTCAGTCAGCTTCGTATGTTAGATTGCATCGTAAAAGTACCTCAATTAATAAAACAAGCAGCATCTCTTGGACTTTCAGGAGTTGCTATCACTGACCATGAGTCTGTATCTGGTCATGTGAGATTTATTCAAACAATTAAATCAATGAAGTCTTCCGGTGAACTGCCGGAGAATTTCAAAGGCATACTTGGTAATGAAATTTATCTTATTGATAGATTGTATGTATCAGAAGATGGTAAGAAATCTTGCGAGTCACCGTTTTATCATTATATTCTTTTAGCTAAAGATGAAGTAGGACATAAACAGTTGAGAGAACTTAGCTCATTAGCATGGGACAATAGTTTTTATACAGGAAGAATGGAACGTGTTCCTACATTGAAGAGTGATCTGGAACGTGTGGTTAAATCTAATCCTGGGCATCTGATTTCAACGACAGCATGTCTAGGGGGAGAATTAGGTAAGTCCTTACTTGCAGGAGAAAATTACCTGCCTTTTCTCGAATGGAACCAGCAGTTATTTGGTAAAGATTTCTATTTAGAAATGCAACCGGGACTGTCGGAAGAACAGATAAAACTAAATCAAGAAATTATAAAGCTGAAGCATCAGTTAGGAATAAAAGCTACAGTTGCTTGTGATGTCCATTATTTAAAGCAAGAAGATAGAGAGATTCATGCTGCTTATCTTAACAGCCGTGATGATGAAGAAAGAGAGTTGGGTGATTTCTATGAATCAACTTGGATGATGACCAATGAACAAATTCATCAGAGATTGGATGAACAGATTGGCTATGAAGAAGTTGAAGAGGCTTTACAGTGTTCTCTGGAGATTGGAAGCAAAATAGAAGAATATGACTTATATTGTCCGACCATTGTTCCTAGAGCTAACATTCCTAATTTTGAATTAAGTGATTTCTTTAGTAATTATTATGATCGTTATGAATACATATCTAAATTCGCTCATAGTGGTAACGTTTATGACAGATATTTATTAAAACTGATAGAAGATGGATATTATGAAAAGATTCCTTATACTACTTTCGGTAAAGCAAAATTTCTTGAAACTTTAGATAGAATTGAAGTTGAATTAAAAGAAATGTGGCTTGTTACTGAAAAGCTTGGTACAAGCATTTCTTCTTATTATATATCAACACTTGAGCTGGTCAATATTATGTGGGAAGAAGGAGATTCCTTAGTGGGCGTAGCCAGAGGTTCAGTAACAGGAATGTTCACAATGTACCTCATTGGTATTACTCAGATGAATCCTTTACAGTGGGGACTGCCTCATTGGAGACATATATCTCATGAGAAAGTAGAGTTGTCGGATATCGACATTGACACCCAGCAGGATAGGCGTTTGAAGATTATTGAAGCGGTGAAGAAGCGTAGGGGAGAAAGAAGGGTCCTTAACTGTAGCACTTTCAAAACAGAGGGTAGCAAATCAGCTATTATCACTGCAGGTAGAGGTCTTGGTTTAGATTCAGATATTACTCAGTATCTATCTAATCTTATCCCTGTTACCAGAGGCCAGACTTGGAGCTTACATGATTGCCTTTATGGAAATGAAGAGAAAGAACGTCAGAGACAAACTGAGTTTGTAAATGAAGTTAAAAAGTACGACAAACTATTAGAAACAGCAATGACTATTGAAGGGCTTGTGTGTGGAAGAAGTATTCATGCTTCAGCTGTATATCTGTTTAATGAGGATTTCTTAGCTCACAATGCTAGGATGAAAGCTCCAAATGGTATTTACATTACACAGTTTAATATGAAAGATTCTGATTATTGTTCTGGTCTTAAAATGGATTTCTTAACCATTCAGGCATTAGATAAAATTAGAACTTGTATGAATTTGTTGATTGATGCCGGATATATGAAATGGCAAGGATCATTGAGAGCTACATACAATAAGTACTTACATCCAGATGTGCTTGATTATGATACTAAAGAGATGTGGGATATGGTTGCCAAAAATGATGTAACAGATTTATTTCAGTTTGATACCGCAGTAGGTTTACAGGCCGCCAAACGAATTAAGCCTCATTCTCTAGTAGAGCTTGCAACAGCGAACTCTATTATGAGACTTATGGTATCAGGAGAGGGCGCTGAACAGCCCATTGATACTTATATCAGATACAAGAATGATATTAATGAATGGTACAAATGCATGAGAGACGAGTACCATTTGACAGAAAACGAAATAAAAATCCTAGAGAAATATCTATTACCAGTATACGGAGTAGGAGATACACAGGAAATTGTAATGGAAATTTCTATGGATGATCATATTTCAGGATTCAATGTTACACAGAGTAATAAGTTAAGAAAAGGTATTGCTAAAAAAGATGAAAAATTGCAGGAAGCTATGAAGAAGATGTTCTTTGAACATGGAAAAGAAATTGGAACTTCAGAGAATCTGCTGAACTATATCTGGAAAGAAGTTATAGGAAAGCAGCTTGGGTTGAATACGGCTCAAGTAAAACCTTGTGAACGTATGCAAAAACGGTGTCCGTACTTTTTACGGGCTAACGGTGGACGCTGATAATGCCAATACCGTGCCAAGTTAAATCGGGTGTAACGACTATTAGTACTGATGAGATTAGCGCATTGGGAAGCGCAAGGATAGGGTGACTGTACTCTGGAGGTTACGATGGAAGAATGGAAGGACATTGAAGGATGGGAAGGAAAATATCAAGTATCCAATTATGGAGATATTAAAAGATTAGAACGAGATATTACAGATAGCTTAGGAAGAACCAAACACTATACTGAAAAAATATTTCATCCTCATAAAGCAAATAATGGATATACGAGAGTAAGTTTCGGAACAGAAAGAGATTTGACTCATAGAGTTGTAGCAAAAGCTTTTTTGCCGAACCCACAAAATTTGCCAGAAGTAAATCATAAAGATGGACATAGGAAAGATTTTAATTTTGCAGGAACTAAAGAGAATAATTATGAAGACGGTAATTTAGAATGGGTTGACAGGAAAGAAAATATGCTCCATGCCTCTCGTACAGGTTTAATTAATAAAGATAGTAAAAAGCGAAAAATATCAACAGCATTAAATCAGAAAAAGTCGGTCGAAAAAGCACTAAGACCTGTAGCATTACTCGATGATGAAAATAATGTTTTGAGTATTTTTCGAAGTATAAAAATTGCTGGCGAAATTACTAACATTCCTCAACAAAATATAGGAGAAGTATGTAGAGGAAATAGAGACTCCGCTGGCGGTTTTAAATGGGAATATGTGGACAAAGATTTATTTAATACAGTCACTCAAGAGATAGTCTAGTCCGAACAAATACTACGAAAGTAGCGGTACACCGATTCATTTTCTAAAAACCACACTTTCCCTTACTCCTGCATTGGTTTGCAAGAGTTGAACTTGGGTTATCACTATCCAATCATCTATTGGAACACAGCATGTTTGATTATCAATGCCGGAGCTAACGAAGAACTTGATGATAATAAGTCTACTCAGTATGGAAAGATTGCGAAAGCAATAGCTAATTTTAAACAGCGTTCAATCACTGTAGATAGACCCCTTATTAATGAAGCAAAGTTTTCCTTTGTGCCAGATGAAAAGAACAATCGTATCATTTTCTCATTCAAAGGACTTTGTGGAATTGGTGATGATATAGCTCGTGCTATTGTAGAGCATCAACCATATAGTTCATTTGAGGATTTTTGTAAGCGTTTAGTAGATACCAAAATTATTGGTACAGCTAAAATGATTATTCTAATTAAAGCGGGTTGCTTCAATGAACTTGACTCCCCAGATCGTATGGAAACAATGAAAAAGTTTCTTTCTCGTAACGTATTCATACCTGCAGATAAGCTGACTATGCAGCAGTTTAACTCAGCATTAGAATACGGTATCTTCCCCAAAGAGATGGAAACATTGATTAGAATTAAGAATTTTAAAGCTTATGCGTTACATGAAAGCTTCTTCTTAAAGAACATAATAGAAGATGGGAAAAAGATACCTAAAAGAGGTTACCATGATAGGTATTTTGCGTTGGATGAGAGAGGTACACAGTTCTTAATGGAACATTTCAATACATGTATTGTAGGCACAACAGAAGATGGAGTAATTATTTCAGAGAAGTTATTTAATAAGGAATGGGATACACTTATTCAACCATTGAAAGACTATCTGGCTTTACCTGAAACGCTCCAATTGTATAACCAGAAAAAACTTGATTCTATAATGGAATCTTATGCATCTGGATCATTGGAACAGTGGGATATGGAATCATTAAGCTATTACCCTGATAGGCATGAATTATGGAACTTGAATGAAGAAAAATATGGAGTAGTAGATTACAATTCACTTCCAGAGGTTCCTGAAATATATGATTATATTACAAGAAGAGTTAGAGGAGAAATTAAACATTTCCCTAAATATAAGATAGTTCGATTAGCCGGAACTGTTTTAGATTCTGATAACAACAAACATCTGGTAACCTTACTTACTAATCATGGTGTAGTGACTTGTAAATATAACAAAGGTCAATACAGTTATTATAATAAAAGAATTTCTGAGCAGAAAGCAGATAAGAAAAAGGTTCTGGAAGAATCTTGGTTTAAAAGGGGTTCTAAAATCATCGTTTGTGGTTATAGGCGTGAGGATCAGTTTGTTGTCATGAAATATAAAGAGACTGTTTATACTCATACGACTAATAGAATTGAAGAAATTTACAATGATGGAACAATATTGGCTCAGACAGATAGAAAGAAAGTGGGTGAAGATTAATAGAGACTATAGTTGAACAGGTACAGTTCAAAGGTCTTTTAGAAGAACAAAAGTATTATAGTGAATCTTCTCACTGGGGCATATTTTATGCAACAGTGAGAGAAATAACTGTAGGGAATCTTACAAAAGGCATGAGATATTGTATTAAAGGAAATATCCATACACCTATTATAGGAAAAGTTTACGATATAAAAGGTGAAATGGATTATAGTCCCACTTGGGGAGAACAGATTAGTATCCTTGAAAGTGTTATGAACAATGATTTGGCCGAAACTGATATTAGAGGTCAAAAATATATTCTCTGTAAATTATTCCCCAAGTATGCACAAAGAATGTATGAGACTTTAGATAATCCTTACTTAGCTTTAAAAGAAGGGAACGTAGAAGAACTTACAAGAATTAAAGGTTGTGGTCCCAGTGTAGCTACTAAGTGGATTGAGAAATTTAATGATACCTATGATAAGCATAAAGCATATATAGACTTAGCCAGATATTCTATCAGTGACAGATTAATAGAGAAGATTATTGAATACTATCATGAAGACGTTGATAGAGCTGTTGATGTTGTAAAAAATCATCCATATGATTTGACAATTATAAGAGGAATTGGTTGGAAAACAGCAGATGATATTGCATTACAGAATGGAGCTGATCCTTATGGTACAGATCGCATAGAAACCTGCATTAAATTATTCCTAAGAGCTCAAGGTGAGAATGGAAAATCTTTTAGCTATTCAGAAGAAGTTATGCAGGAATTGATAGACAAAATCGGAGAAGATGTACCTGATTTAAATATTGCAGAAGCAATGCATGATCTGAAAGATTCTGAGACAATCATATGGAATAAAGATAAAACTAAAATCGGATTAAAATGGTATTATGATCTCGAATATTCGATTGCAGAGCATTTAATGAGACTTAAAAATGCTCCGAATAAATTTCAGTATTCAAACTGGGAAGAGATAATAAAAAAGAAAGAAAGAGCTCAAGGTTGGGAATATACAGAACAACAAATTGAAGGTATCAAAATGGTGCTTGATAATCAAATATGTTGTATCTCTGGGTATGGAGGAACTGGAAAAACGAGCATTATTGATGGTATTCTTACTATTTTACAGGATTATGAGAGCGTAACAGTTGCTCTAGCTGGTAGAGCTGCCGCTAGAATTAGTGAAGCCTCTGGTAAAGAAAGTCAGACTATTCATAAGTTATTAAAACTCAGATATGGTGATCCAAGGACACCTTTTGACTATGAATCAGATCCTCTGGAATACGACATAATTGTTGTAGATGAAATGTCCATGATTGATGGATATATCTTTAAACAGTTACTAAAAGCGTGTGCCACAGGAACGAAAGTAATCTTTATTGGTGATGTTGGACAGTTGGAATCTATTGGAAGTTGTGCGGTAGCTGCTGATATGCTTGAATCTAAATATATCCCATCAATCTTTCTTGACAAAATTCACAGGCAAGCTCAGAAATCAGCTATTATTACTGAAAGTATTAGAGTAAGACAAGGAAAACAATTAACTACTAACGGATGGATTGGAGAAGAAACCAGAGGTGAACTCCAGGACATGATACTCAATTGCTATACTGATAAATCCAATACATATCACAACATAGTAAAGTATTTTAAAGAAGAAATTAAACATGTAAAGTCAATTCTGGATGTACAAATCATTGTTCCCTGTAAACAGGGAGTATCTTCAGTAGCTTCTTTAAATCATATAGCTCAACAGATATATAATCCCAAGTCAAGAAAACAATATAAAGTGACAAAAAGTGGTGTGGTTCAATGGATATTAAAAGTAGGAGATAAGGTTATTAACAAGCTTAATAAGTATAAAATTGTTAATTCTGATGGTTCAGTTGTAGATATTTTCAACGGAAATTTAGGAATCATAAAAGCAATAAAGAATGATTTTATACTGATAGATTTCCAAGGAATAGGATACGTAGAACTACCTAAATCACACGCTCCTTATATTGAATTAGGCTATGCAATAACCTGTCATTCTGCTCAAGGTAGTCAGTTTGATGTAGTCATTGGTGGAATTGATTTTTCGATGTTTATTATGCTCAATAAAGAGCTGTTATACACAATGATTACTAGAGCTAGCAAGAAATTTATATTATGTGCTCAGAGTAAAGCATTACAGTATGCGATTACGAAAGAACAGATTGTCCATAGACAAACATATTTAATGGATGATTTAGAAGAAATTAATTGCAAAAAGTTTGATTTTTAGGAGGTACAAGATGAACGAATATAGAGAACCATCATATAGAAATATGACGATTACACAGGTGATTGATAGGCTTTCAAATATTGCTGATAGTGCTGACTATTGTGAGATTGAAGGCGTGCTTTGTAGAGCAATTGCGATGCTTAAGGACTATAGATCAATTGATAAATTTATCAACGAACCGATTGGAGGCATCTTATGAAAAGGGATTCAAGGAAAGTTGAAATACAAAAGTATTTGAAATCTATACGAGTAAAGAAAATAAAACCTATATTCTTTTGGGAAGAGTGTAAAAAATGTGGGTTAGAATTCCGTAGAGAAAACATATATGAATGTATATACACCAGCTTTCCTTTTGAACGCACCAGTCATTTTTATGGATGCACTAATTGTTTCCATAGTGAAGAACATTTTGTTAAGTGGTTACAAGATAACGACTTTTTGTATACGGAAGGAAAATTACAAAAGTGGTTGAAAAATTGAAGGAGTTGGGTTATGGCATTCAGTCGTGATATTACTTTCTGTACTGGAGATCCAGTAGAATGTGATAAGAAAGAAACTTGTTATAGATATAAAGAAATAGATAGATTCAAACCGGGTGAAGTTTTCTCTATAGCAACGCTATATAAAGTAGCTTGCTCTCCAGAAAATGACTACCAGTTATATATAGAAGATAAGGAGGAGACAAATGAAAATCAATCAGATTAAGGATTTTGATGCATTTTTTAAAGTAGTAGATCAGTGTAAAGGTAGAGTAGATATTATCTCTCCAGAAGGTGACAATATTGTGCTTAATAGTCAGCTATGCAGATTTGTTTTGACTGCTTTAGTGCAGTCAGGCGACATGTTATTAGATACCTTAGAACTTCGTTGTGAGAATCCGGATGATGTAGCTTTATTCCTTAAATATATGATGGAGGAGTAGGATGAAAGAACTAAAAATTTATCTAGCAGGAGCTTGTAAGGGACTTCCTGATCTTGGTGTTACTTGGAGAGGTAATGCACTAAAAGAATTTATCTTAGCAGAAAAGTATTTAGATGATATTAGATACAAAATATATGATCCAACACAGTATTTCCCTAGAGGTACAGGAAATAGTGTGAGCGGTAAACAGACTAAAAAATTCTACACAAAGTATCTTATTTCGAATTGCGATTTAATTCTAGTGAATCTAAATGATACTGAAAATTCTGTTGGAACTGGACAGGAGTTACAGTATGCCGTTGATAGAGAAATCCCTATTATTGGTTTTGGTAAACAAAATGTATATGAATGGCTTCCGGATGATTGTGACGTAGTATTCGAAACATTAAATGAAGCTATTGATTATATTGTCAATTATTATGATTAAGGAGAATGTGCATGGTAAGAGTAATTAAAAGAGATTGTACAGAAGTAAATTTCGATAAAACTAAAATCTCTACAGCGATTCTGAAAGCTATGAAAAATGGCTCTGGAATCGTTAAGCCTCAAATTGCAGAGAATATTGCTGATGAAATTGAAGAAGAATGTAAGGATAAAGAAGAGATTTATATCTCAGACATTGAGTTGATGGTGTACGAGAAATTAATTTCTAAAAGACAGAAATTAACGGCTAGGGCCTATGAAGGATACAGAAGTATTCGTGAGTTCCAGAGAGAATATAGCAATACAACAGATATTGATATTATTAAACTTCTTGATGGAGATAATGATTATTGGAAGAATGAAAATGCTAATAAGAATCCTGTCTTAAATACTACTATCAGAGACTATATGGCTGGCATTGTGAGCACTGATGCAGTCAGAAGATATTTATTATCGCCAGAGGTTGTACAGGCTCATGATGAAGGAATCATTCATTTCCATGATGCAGACTATTTTATTCAGCATATGCACAATTGCGATTTAATCAATCTGGAAGATATGCTTCAAAATGGTACAGTGATTAGTGAAACATTGATTGAAAAACCACACAGCTTTTCAACTGGTTGTAATATAGCAACTCAAGCCATTGCACAGGTGGCTAGTTCTCAGTATGGTGGTCAGAGTATTTCATTAGCTCATCTTGCACCTTTTGTGAATGTTAGTAGAGAGAAAATTAGAGCAGAAGTAGAGAGAGACTTTTCATTAGTAACAGAAACTTATATTAATGAAGAAAATATGATTAATGAAATAGTTGAAAGAAGATTAAGAGAAGAAATCAAACGTGGTGTTCAGACTATTCAGTATCAGTTAGTTACCTTAATGACAACTAATGGTCAGGCTCCATTTATTACAATATTTATGTATCTCAATGAAGCTAAGAATGAACAAGAAAAAAAGGATTTAGCTATTTTGATTGAAGAAATGCTTCGACAGAGAATCCAAGGTGTAAAGAACGAGGATGGAGTATTTATTGCACCTGCTTTCCCTAAGCTCATCTATGTTACAGAAGAAGATAATATTACAGAAGATAGCCCATATTGGTATCTAACTGAACTTGCTGCGGAGTGTTCAGCAAAGAGACTGGTTCCAGATTATATATCTGAGAAAATGATGCTAGAGCTGAAAGATGATGTTTATACATGCATGGGATGTAGAAGTTTCCTTACTCCTGATAGATTCACGGATGCAGGTATTGGTAATATTGCTAATGCTAAAAACTATGAACCGGGTAAACATAAGTATTATGGACGATTTAATCAGGGAGTAGTAACAATTTCATTACCTGACATTGCTTTCTCTTCTGAAGGAGATATGGATAAGTTCTGGGAGCTTTTTGAAGAAAGAACTGAACTATGTCATAAAGCATTGAGATTCAGACATGAGAGATTAAAAGGTACATCTTCTGATGTAGCGCCTATTCTTTGGCAATATGGAGCATTGGCTAGACTGAAGAAACATGAAACGATTGACAGACTCCTATATGATGGATACTCAACTATTTCTCTTGGGTATGCCGGACTTTATGAATGTGTAAAGTACATGACAGGACATAGCCATTCAGATGAAGGAATAGGTGAAGCATTCGGACTAAAAGTAATGCAGGCCTTGAATGATAAGTGTACCCAGTGGAAAGAAGCAGAAAATATAGACTATAGCTTATATGGTACTCCGCTTGAGTCAACTACATATAAATTTGCAAAGTGCTTAAAAAATAGATTTGGGAATGATATTTTTATCAAACTGGATGGTTTTGATAGAAACTACATCACAAATAGTTATCATATTCCGGTATTTGAACCGATTGATGCTTTTGAAAAACTTAGAATAGAAGCTAAATTCCAGAAGCTGTCTCCTGGTGGAGCGATTTCATATATTGAAACTCCAAGTATGATTCAGAATGTGCCAGCTTTATTAGAAGTAATTAAATATATGTATGACAACATTATGTATGCTGAGATTAACACTAAAAGCTGTTACTGCGAAAAATGCAGCTATGATGGAGATATCCCACTGGTAGATGAAAATGGTACTCTTAAATGGATTTGTCCTAAATGTGGAAACGATGATAATACAACAATGGATATTGCTTTCAGAGTGTGTGGTTATATAGGAACTGCAAAAAATGGTGGCAATCAGGGACGTTACGGAGATATTCATGATCGAGTTTATCATCTTGACAATCAGGAGATTGATTTATGAGATACGCACAAATAAGATCAATGGACATTTCAAATGGTGAAGGAATTGGCGTAGCCCTATTTGTACAGGGCTGCCACTTCCATTGTAAGAATTGCTTCAACTCTGAAACATGGGATTTCACAGGAGGCAAGGCTTGGACGGATTCCACAGAAGAAAAATTCCTACAGTTGATAAACAGACCCTACATTAAAAGAGTTAGTATTCTTGGAGGAGAACCTTTAGCAGATGAAAATGTTGAAACTATATATACTTTAATCAATAAGATTAAAACTATATATCCGACTAAAAAGATATGGCTCTATACAGGTTATAGATGGACAGAGTTAGAAGGTTTAAAACTTCTTACAGCTGGTTTGTGTGATGTTATTGTTGATGGACCATATATAGATGAATTGAGAGACCCTAGTCTATTATGGAAAGGTAGCAGCAATCAGAGAGTAATTAAGAAAGTTATTGTGGAGGCAGGCTGTTATGAAAGTAATAGAGAAAGGTGACAAACTCTATTATACAAGAATTTTCCCTACAGTAGGTATCTATGATGTCTGTGACTTGACTGTTCGTACAGTTACAGACACCTACTTTGTAGGCATGGACAAAAGAGATAAGCATGAGTATCTCTTAGGATTTGATACTGTAGGAGAGGTTGTATTTGATAGTAGAAAAGTCGCATTAAATAAAGTACATGAAGCTGAAAAACATAAATTGAATATTAGTGATGAGACTGATTATGAGGAGTATTAAATATGGAATTTGCAAAAGCAATAGCATGGATTTCAACTGCAGTAGCAGTAATAATAGGTATGAAAATCACAGAATCTCCATGGTGCTTGTGGGCGTTTTTATTACCTTTATCAATGAGTTAAAGTTACATGATAATGTGGATGTGGAATTTGAAATCTTAGCAGAGGAGTTTAAAAGATGAAGGATAATATATATTTAGTTATAAGAGAAAAAGATAATGTAGTTGTGTCTATTATGATGAATAAATCAGACCATACATATTCTTTCGTAAATCTTACAAAAGGACACATTTGTACTTGTAAATTTGATTCAATTGAAGGCGCTATAAGTGATATGGAGGAGAAGAAAGACAATGGTGAGATTATAGATTTTATAAATATGGAGGCAAGGATTTAATGGATTGGAGAAATAGAAAGTATTATTTAGCAGCTCCTGTATATTCATATCATGATTGTATTAGACGATTAAAATCAATTAAAACAGTGAAAATCCACAATCCTCATGATTTTAATAAAGATTCGAATAATTTTGGTTTAATATGTCCGAAATTTATAGTGGGAGTTGATAAGAATAAAGAAAATTTGGTTTTAGAAGTTCTGCAGTCAAGTAAGTATAAAGATTATAGATCAATATATAAGGAGATTACTAAAGAAATGATAGGACAGTGATTTAATGAATTGTCTCAATTGTGATTATTATAGAGAAAGCTATTTATTTAACTGTTGTGAGTTAACGCAAGAGGAATGCTTCTTTATAAAAACAAAAGAGCACCCATGTCACTACATCAACGATAATTATATTTTTAAAGAAGATATTCCATTTTTTTGATTTAAAAAGGGAGATGATTCTAAAATGCTTGGAAAATAGAAAATGGGCACCCATCTGGTGCCCGTATATATTCCCCTTTAATTTATAATTAATTATTGTTATTAGTAATTTCAATTTCTATAGATATGATTTTAGATAATAAATTAATTTTAATCAAATTATTCTTACTATTTTTAAGTTGTTTAAGTATGGCATACGTTATTATGTACATAAAACATAATAACATCGCTAATATAAGCGCTAAAACTAAAAATTCAATCTTAATCACCCCCTTAAAGATATATTTTTTAAATGTTTATTTGGGATTTATATAGGGGATAATTGAAATTACTGTAATAAATATAACACTATATTGAGAGTCTGTCAAGACATAATCAAATTATATAAGTCAAACAGAAAGGATAAAAGTTAGGTGCGCACTAAGGACATGTCACTTTCTGGTAAATAAATTTGAAATATATGGGCAGTAAGTCTAGAATAGCAAAAGATATAGTTCCAATTATTCAAGATAAAATAGATAAAAATGAGATTACAACATATATAGAGCCATTTTGTGGTGGTTGTAATATTATTGACAAAATTAAGTGTGAGAAGAAAATCGCATCCGACAATAATCCATATCTTATAGATCTTTTTAAAAATAAAGAACATCTCTCTGAACTTCCAAATATAGTAACAAAAGATTTATACAGTGATTGTAGAAAAGCTTATTATGCTGCTGATTTTACTGATTATCCTCAGTGGTATATAGGTGCAATAGGTTTTTTCGCAAGTTACTCGGGGAGATTTTATGATGGTGGTTTTAATGGCCAAGGTTTCTTAGATGGTAGAAGTAAAAGAAACTATTATGACGAAGCCAAGAGAAACTTTATAAAACAGATGCCTGATCTTACAGGAATAGATTTTATCTCTGGGGATTATAAAGAACTTTATACAGATTATGAAAATTGTCTGTTTTATTGTGATATTCCTTATAAAGGAACCAAGCAATATAATACATCATTAAATTTTGATTATGACAGGTTTTGGTCATGGGCTGATTTGATGAGTGAAAAAAATATAGTCCTAGTAAGTGAATATCAAGCACCGGATGAATGGAAAGTTCTGTGGCAGAAAGAACTAGCTAAAACTATGAATCATGGTAACAATGTAACTGGTATTGAGAAGTTATTTGAAAAGGAAAAAGTATGTCAAAATATTTAATGAAATATAAGGGTACTTACAGGCTAAAAGCCGAAATAGATCAAAGTACTAATGATTACCCCAGAGATGAATCTGGAGGAATAGATCCAAGTTTTGATGATATTTACATCAAATGTTACGGAGGTGCTCAGATATATCATTATGGTTTTTCTACTCTTGTAGCTTATATTCCATCTATAGGAAGAGGACATAATATTTTAAAAGCTATAGCTAATGATATTGGACTACCAGAGTACAAAACTTATGAAGAACTATACAAAGCACTTGAAGATGAAGGAACTGTACGAAGTATCATGGAAAACGACAAAGAAATAGAGTTTAAATTCCATGCTCGTAAGTTAGAATACATAGCATCTTTTCTTAAACCTGCAACTGCAGGATCAGATATTAGTCCTTTCTCGACTAAGAACTTACCCAAATGTAATTACCCTATTCCTGAGGAAGATTTAGCAAAATACAATGCCATTTTGGATTCTATGGACAACAAGGATTACTTGTTAGTCTCTAGGGTAACCGATGCTTTTTTGACCAACAAACTTCAAAAAAGTAAGCAATATAAGACAATTGATTTGAAAAAAGACATGAAGAAGAAATGCTTAAAAACTAAAGAATATATCCACTCATTAGGCGAGTGGGACAAATATATTGAATATTTAAAAAAGGAGATTTGTAAATGAAGAGAGTAGCAAAATTTGAAAAGGTATCTTATGAGCAGTTTGAATCAGCATGGAAAGATTCATTCGGTAAACCATCAATGATTACTGATAAATCAATTAAAGATGCGTATTATCCTATTGAGCTTCCTCAGAGAGCAACTAAAGGTAGTGCTGGTTATGATTTTTATTCTCCATTGTCATTTGTATTGGAGCCGGGAGAAACAATTAAGATTCCTACGGGGGTTCGTTGTGGTATGAATGATGATTGGATGCTGATGCTTTTCCCAAGAAGTGGACTTGGTTTCAAGTATAGAGTAAGACTTGAAAACACTGTAGGAATTATTGATAGTGATTATTTCTACTCAGACAACGAAGGTCACATTATGGTCAAACTTACCAATGAAGGCACTAAAACTATGAAAGTGGCTAAGGGTGATGGTTTCTGTCAGGGGATTTTCTTACCTTATGGAATTACAGAAGATGATAAAACTGAAGGTACTCGTAATGGTGGATTTGGAAGTACAGATAAATAAAAAATAGAGGCACTGAGATAAAGTGCCTCTAAAGAAAAATATGTGTTGGTTGTGCATAAGTGAAGTATACGGAACAACCATCTACAGTATATCATACTGTCCGACAAAAAGAAAGGATAAATATGAAAATTCGACTAAATGATTCAACAGATGCTACAAAGATAGTTTCTATAGCAAATAAATATAAGAACTGCGATATAGATGCAAAAGTTGGTAGATACGTTATTGACATGAAGTCTGTTTTAGGTGTGCTGTCATTTGGATTACCTAAAGAGATGGAAGTTAATGTCTTAGGACCAACTATAGAAGTAAATGCTTTTTATGATGAGATTGACTATTGGAGGGTTTAACGTATGAAATTTGAAAGAACACATGTATATAACTTTGAAGAAGCACTTTATGGAATGAGATTGCCGCTAATGTCTCATAGTAAGAGTGATAGTACTAATTATATTAATAAAGAATGCTATCATTGTCCTTTTGTATACGGAGATCATAGCTGTGGTATGATAGATTATATTATTGGTCCAAACGATATGGATTTATGTCAGAGACTTATTAATGCTGGACCAGAGCATAGAAAGTTTATGAGACAGATTCTTGTAAGTGTTACGGTTACAGCTCCTCTTTACTGGTGGAAAGAATATGATACATACAAAGTAGGAACAGTAGCTAATAGTTCCAGTACAATGCATAAACTTGCTAGTACGCCTATTACTTTGGAATGTTTTGAAGTAGATGACTTCGATCCAGAGATTGAAGATCCAGCAGCTATTATTGATCAGTGTGAATATTATAGACAGAAATATCTTGAGACTAAAGACAAGCGTTATTGGAAAGCTTTAGTACGTTGGTTGCCTAATGGTTGGTTACAGACAAGAACATTGACTTTTAACTATGAGAATCTTCGTTCTATGTATTTTCAGAGAAAATCTCATAAATTAATTGAATGGCATCAGTTCTGTGACTGGATTTTAACTCTTCCTTATGCTGAGGATTTGATTACTTATACAAAGGAGACTAAAGAATGATAGTACTTGTAGGAGAATCAGCATCAGGTAAAAGTTCTATTGAAAGAGAGCTTATTGCTTTAGGCTTTAATAAAATAGTTACATATACTACTAGACCTATGAGAAAAGAAGATGTAGATGGAGAGACATACCATTTTGTTACAGAGGAACAATTTAACACCAGAAAAGAAAGAGGCATGTTTGTAGAACATGCTTCTTACAGAGGATGGCAATATGGTACATCTAAAGAGGATTGTACCAATGATAAAGTGGTTGTGTTAACTCCTCATGGACTTAGACAATTAAAGAAGAATAAAGATTTAGATATTATATCTTTTTATATTAAAGTCCCCCGAAGAGACAGACTCATAAAAATTCTGGAGCGTGGTGATGATATCGAAGAAGCCTACAGAAGAAATTTGTCTGACGTGGGGCAGTTTGATGGGATTGAGGATGAAGTAGACTATGTGATAGAAAATCAGGGATATACAGCTACTCCTAAGGCATTGGCTCATATAGTACTTTCTTATGTAAAACTAGAAGAGTGTGATCAAAATGATACAGCTGTCTGAGAAATATGCTTTGACCATAGATGAGGCTGCTCAGTACTTTAATATAGGAAAGAATAAGCTACGTGAGCTTGTAAAAGAGCCTGGATGTACATTTGTGATGTATTCCGGGAATAGATGTCTGATAAAAAGACAGAAGTTTGAAAAATATTTAGATAGCATTGTCTATTTATAATTGAAAGAAGTCTGTATGTATGATATGATTAATGTAGAAAATTGTCTCATTGTACATACGGACTTTTTGAAAGGATGATGTATAATGGGAAAAGATTTAAAAGGCAAGGAACTCGGAAAAGGCATTAGTCAAAGGAGTGATGGAAGGTATCAAGCCCGATTTACTGATAGATTCGGGAAACGTAGATGTGTGTATGGCAAAACTTTGAAAGAGGTCAAAAATACTCTAATGTCTGAGGTTGTGGACGATTACAGTAAAAATAACGTAGCCACTCCGAATATGACACTGGATCAGTGGTATGAAAAGTGGATGAGGGTATACAAGGAACCTGTTTTAAAAGCAAGTACAATTAGAATATATATACGTACATACCATTGCTATATAAAACCTGTGCTAGGCAGATTGCCATTGTCATCAATTACTAAATTGATGGTAACAGATTTACTTAACGGGCTGGGTAAAAGGTTACATAAAAGTACAGTCAATAATATACGTACAGTTTTGTGCGATTTATTCTCTTATGCTATGGATAATGATTTATGTACTAAAAACCCGGCAAAAGGCATAAAAATAATCGGAACTGACAGAAGAAAAATCGTTACCTTATCCCGCGAGGATCAAAGAGATTTCTTCTTTATGGCGAAAGGATGCTTCTATTATAATCTATATATTGTTGCAGTTAATACAGGACTTCGCTCAGGAGAACTGAGAGCGCTTACTTTAGATGATATTGATTTTGAAAATAATACTATAAATGTTACTAAAACAGCATACCAAAAACTAAATCCAGTATAAGAACTGTACCGATGAATTCCTTATGCAGAAAAGCAATTGAAGATCAAGTACAGCAGCTCAATACATTGCCACCGATTGATTATGACTCTGACGCTCTTGGCAAACTCCTTTTCGTGACAAGAAATAATAGACCATTGATGGATGAAGTACTTGGTAGTTCGATACGTACAGTAAGAAATAATGTTAATAAAATTAGAGCATCTCAAAATCAGCCTCTGATGCCAAAATTTAGTGCGCATACATTCAGACACACATTTGCCACACGCTGTTTTGAGGCAGGAATCCCACCAAAGACAGTACAATCATATCTTGGGCATACAAATATTCAGATGACCATGGATATCTATACAGAAGTTTTAAGTGATAAAAAAATGAGTGACATTAAGTTGTTAGAAAGTACGATGAATGATATAAATACGTGCAGAGCATTCCAAAAAATCAGCTAATTATAGAATGGTGTAAAAATGGTGTAAAATCAGTATTAACACATTAAAACCATTGATTTTACAGGGATTTATAAACGACTTGTAGAAAAATATAAGCATTTTCATGAGGAACATGAACATAAAGAAATATAGCCATTTTTGACCACTAGATATTGAATTTAAAGGATTAACATTCACGTATCATATTATATCTTCACGTAACTTAACACAAAAATGGTGTACAAATGGTGTCAAAACTGAACAGTACAATGAGACAATTTTTTCTAAAATAACTACCAGAGGAGGTAGATGATATATTGATAGTAACATTCCGGTAAAAATAAAGGACAGAAGAGTAAATACTCAACTGTCCTTTTACTTTGTTGACAGAACCACACAATGTGTGGTATTCTTTTCTTGGAAGAGGTGAACGATTTGACTATTACAGAGATGAGGAGCTACATAGGAGTTACAAGAGCAGAGTTTTCCAGACGCTATAACATTCCACTCCGCACACTAGAATCATGGGAAGCAGGAGTCAGAACTCCACCTGAATATGTTTTAAATTTATTAGAGGAATCCGTTAGAAGAACAGATATCATAGAAGTGGCTTTTGTATACGATACACTCTTAGAAGAAGAATTAATTCATCCATGGTCTAAAGACTTGGATGATAAATACGGAGCTGATCAGGCAATGTATAAAACTGTATTAAACATAGTTGATAGGTTTCGTGAAAGATACCCTAATTGTGAATGGGAAGACGAAGATATAGATTACATTGATGCGATAGAAGGCTTTGCATCGGATCTTTTAATCAAAACTTTAGGAAAAGGAGAGACCCATAAATGAGTAGAGAAAGAGGAGTTGGGTATATTCCAGACAAAGGCCATGTGATGTCAAGTACTTTAACAATGTTAGAGTTTTTCAGAGATGGGGAGAAATCGCTTTTTCAATTTTCTGCTTTCTTGAAATCAATCTATGGCATGGCTGAGAATACTATCAGAATGACTAAGACTACATTATGCAGGTGGAAGCTATTACATGAAGTAGATTTTAAAACATATGCACTTACAGATATAGGCACGGGTCTATTAAGCACACATTCCGAAATCACTTTAGGCAGACAAATACAGATTAGCACACTGTACTTCGGAGAGATATTACAAGAACTGGAATCAAGAATACGAGATGGTGCTACATTAAAACAAATAGGCATTCAGAAATATGATATATTATCCTATATTATTCACGGCAAAGCCGTGAAAGTGGCTGAAAGCCACATAGTTACTGTGCTTTAACTGAATATTGCTTTTCACCTATCAAGTGAATGAAAAAAGAGCATCCACTTGTGATAAAATTAAGGTGTCGAATCTCAAATAATATCAACAAAAGGAGCCCTTTATGAGTATTGTAAACACCTTATCATTAGAAAGCAATAGGCAGATTAAAATAAATTTCGATGGCGGAGATTTATCCTCCGATGCAGGCTTGCTTCTCATCAAAGAATTCGTAAGCAAACTTGGTATTGATAAGCTTTTAGGCAAAGCTTTCAAGACCAATGACTCTGCATTATTCAGATATCATACAGATCATGAAAACCTGCTCCAGATGATATATACGATCATTGCTGGTTATTTCGAAGATGATGCTTCCGATGAACTTACCAATGATCCTGTATTCAAGTCTGTACTTGAAAAAGATGCACTTGCATCACAGCCTACTGTATCAAGATTCTTTAACCGTATGGATGAAGATACCTTAAACCAGTTTCTTACGATTGGCAGAATACTTCGGAATAAAATTTACAATATCCAGATGCCACAGGCGGTTATTCTGGATCTGGATTCCACTCTCCTTGATGCATATGGCAGACAGGAGGGCAGTGCCTTTAACTTTCATTATCAAAGCAATGGCTATCATCCTCTTGTTTGCTATGATGGAATGACTGGGGATCTGATAAAGATCCAGCTTCGTGATGGAACACAGTATTCCTGTACCGGAGTGGTTGACTTTCTGCAGACGGTACTTGATGAATACCTGAATGATTATCCGTCAATCCGTATTCTGCTTCGTGGTGACAGCGGTTTCGCCACGCCTGATCTTTATGAACAGTGTGAGAAAAACGGCACAAGCTATGTGATTCGGCTGAAGGAGAATGGCATTCTCCGCGAAAAAGCATCCGATCTTGTGGATGAGCTTGATGAGATTACCCAAAATAACACAGTCGATTATGCAGCAGCCTATGGCGAATTCATGTACAAAGCAGGTTCATGGCCTTATGAAAGGCGCGTAGTATGCAAGGTTGAAAAGCCGGAAAACCAGATGGTTTACATGTACACATTTGTTGTCACAAACATGGAATCCTCACCAGAATATCTCATCAAATTTTACTGCAAACGAGGACTGATGGAAAACTTCATTAAAGAAAGCAAATCCGGTTTTGATTTCGCGTCCGTAAGCAGTCATAGCAGAATGGTAAATGCCAACAGGCTTCAGGTACACGCTCTTGCGTATAACATATTTAATTGGTTTAGACGCTTGGTGTTATCGGCAAACATGCGAAAGCAACGCATTGATACTGTCCGTTTAAAACTGTTGAAGATTGCTGCAAAGGTAGTTCGTTCAGCAAGATATATCACGTTCAAACTGTGCAGCAGCTGCCCTTATAAGAATGAATTCTATGAAACACTTTCAAATATCGGCAAGCTGAATGTACAGCTGGAATAACAACTATTAACGAACCTTGACAGCTTAACAACTGCTCCGAACTTTGCCACAGGGATTTTATACCCTTTTAACAGGTTCATTGGGTGATGTTATGGCTGCATGGATCAATTTTTAAATTCATGGTACAGTTATCAGTTCAGATACTGTTCCGTGAATAATTCAGGATTATCTATATCAGAAAGTGATTTTTCATGCCGTACACAATATTTAATAGGTCTTGGATTTATTGAAAGAAGTTTGAGACAGTATAGAATAACTTCTCAAGGAAGAGAATTCCTACAGTTATTGAGAGAAGAGAAATTATTATCAAAACAGAGTACAAAACCATATGAAATGCAGGAACCAAGTAAAAAACAGGAGCCAAAGCCAAGTAAATACATTAATCTTGAGTTGACCAGTAGCTTTATAAAGAAATGTCAGAAGCAGAAGATATCACCTGAGTTTGTACTGAATGAACTTATGGCATATTATACAGACAACACACTGAGTTTTGGTATACAATTCAATGAAAAGAAGTAAAAAAATGGGTAGCCAAGCATAATGCCTGACTACCCATAAATTATAGTACGCTGTCTTTTGTATATCTGACTTCCAGAGATTCAATATCTGGCAATAATTTTTCATGATAAATATCATTTCCACCAGCTTTTTCGTACAATTTTCCCATCTCTAAGAACGTCTTTAATCCATCCGGTGTGATATATCCTTGACTCATAAAGTCTCTATGCATTCTCCAGAGAGAACTTCTAAATGATGCCACTGTACATTCATCCTGATTATGAATGAAGTTTTCCATTAAATTTGTAAGATCAGTAAGTTGTGCACTCAAAGTACTCTGATTTGTCTTTAAATCGTCCCTAATAGTAATAGACTGATCATGATAATCATGCTGACTCTGTTCGAAGTCTGAAATCTTTTTCTCTAATCCAGTAATCTTATTCTCCAGAGCTTTCTTCTCCAGAGAAGCCTTAGTTTCAAGTCCAAGTGCATCTAATAACTTCTCCCAACCAGCTTTAAGAGCAATAACTAATGCAGCAACAAGAAGTACAACTATGACAACATTTATTTCTCCAAACTCATGAATTTTCTGAATCTGTTCTATTCCCATGTTGCGCCTCCCTTATGCCTTAGTAATATACTGAGCAGATACATAACCAGTATATTTAGCTGCTATACAGACCTTGTACCATTTAGTACCAGCAGAATCCTTAGTCTCTCCAAGAACATCTACTAAATTGTTTTTGCTAAGTAAAGGATATTCTGGAAGAAGAGGACTATTTGTACCGGCTTTCTTGCGAACATTCAGTTTACTTGCTGTTACCTTTCCGACAAAAGGATATTTCTTTGTAACTGTCGCAGCAGGAGTATTAGGATTTTTAATGTTAGATTTTTCTACATATCCTACATATTTTGCAGCAATACGAACCTGATATCTTGTGCCAGATTCACCGATAATGTCTACAAGATTACCCGCATTGAGTTTAGGATATGTACTTAGCTTAGAAGCTCCTGTAGCGTCGGAGAATACGTCTGTACCATCAGTTGTACAAGAACCTACCCATGCAGTATAGGATGGCTGTACAGGTGCAGGAGATGGAATAGAAGAGGCATTAGATGTTAAAATAGATGTGATAATAGAATAGTCTGGACGACAGAATTTTGTCCCTGGAAGATTTGAATTATAATAACTTTTAGCATAAACTCCACCACCATTTGGAACAACAGACGTACCAGCAGAAGTGTTTCCTTCGATCGTATAAAACTTATCACCTTCAACTTTTGTCACTAATCCGGTATGAGCAAATGTGCCATTGCGATAGAAAATTACAATGTCTCCTCGCTGTGGGTTTGCATACTTTGTGAAGAGTGATCCGAGAGTAGGACAATATACATAAGGCCAATGCTTAAGGAGCTTTTTAGCTGTATCAAGACCAAATGTTTTCATTATACACCAGCTCACAAATGCAGCACACCAAGCCTGTGCCTGATACTGAGGATATACGTCTCTCCAGTACTTAGTATAGTTAGCATAACCCGCATTTGCAGTCTTATCATCAAGCTGAGAATTAGATTTCTTCTCAAGATAACCAACCTCTGCCTCAGCAGTAGCAATAAGTGCATCAATAGCTTTTTCACTTGTCATATTATCACCTTTGGAATTAGTAGATGTGTTTGTAGAAGTAGAAGAAGATTTAGAATAGTCTTTATAGAATACACTTCGATCAGTTTTTGTTGGAATACCGGGAATGGTGCTTTTTGAGCTATATTGCCATCCGATAACACCAGTAGAAGCAGGAACTCTTAGTCTTTCCTGTAAATCACCCGTATCGTTATTTGGATATCTTGCAACCCAACAATCGTACTTTTTAGCACCTTCTGGTAACTGGTTCTGATACCAAGAATAACCACAGTAAATACCAAATCTATATCCAGCTTTAATTATGATTGATCTAAATGCTTCAATCATTTTCATCATTAAACTGTCAGATAAATTCTCCTGACATTTATCCTCTATATCAAGAAATACTGGATAATCCAGTTTTCTTTTATTCAATGTTTTAATAACTATATTTGCTTCATCTTCAATCTGAGCGACGGTAGTTGCATAGCTGTATTTATAGACTCCGACAGGAATCTTGTTTTCAATACAGCCTTTGTAGTTTGGTTCGAATGTGCTATCAACAATATTTCCTTTTTCTGTGATTCTTAGGATAGCGAAGCCCATTCCATAATTGGCAACAGTTTTCCAGTCGATAGTTCCATTCCACCTGGAAACGTCAATACCTTTGATTTCAGCCATATTATCAAGCCTCCTTTTTAATAAAAATAAAAAAGAGAGGCTTTTAATCCTCTCTTTCAAGTTCTTTCAACATATTCAATTCTGCTTCAGAAATAATCTCAAGTGCCCATTCATCAGGCACATAGTTCTTCATACGTTTCCCCATATTATGCTTTCTATAATATTTGTTCCAGAAGTACAGATTTCCCAATGCACGAGCTTTATGCATAATACATATGTATGTAGCTCTTGAATCAGGAGTTCCGTTTACCTGATAGTCATAGCCAGAACAATTAGAACATCCTGTAGCAATAGGGCAGTAGAAACACTCATCAGTACTAGATGTTCTTCTGTCTATCTTTGCCATACACTGAATTCTGCATTCATAGCACTTTGTATGTCCAATACCATTATCTACATCACCGATAGAATATGGCTCTTGTGCTCCGTTAAGAGATGATTCCATATATCTGATACATGGAAAGATACGACCTTGTGGATCGCAAGCAATCATAGAATTACCTGTGCCTCCACACCAACACTGTAAATCGTCTGGATCTTTAGGTTGGAAGAAGTCCTCATTGTACAATGAGCAGAAGAAATCATGTTCAAAGTCTAAGTCTTTCTCTAAGAAATAGTCGGACAGTCTCTTCATCTGATCGTAGAGAGTAGTAGCATGAATTGCAGTCCATCCTTCTTCATAGACGCAGTTTGCATTGATTTCATCGTATCCAAGGTCAATCATATGTATAACTGCATCATATAAGAAGCTGATATTTCCCGGAGCAATTGTAATCTTACTTCCCATGTGATTTCCACGTTTCATCCAATCTGATGCTGCATCTACAGCAATATCATAACTTGGACTGCCATCTGGGAATACTCGACAGGAATCATGCAACTCTTTGTTCCCGTCGATAGTGACTGAGAAAGATAATCTGTTGGCCCATTTACGAAGAAATGCCTGCACTTTTTCATCTCTGTAAAGAGTACCGTTTGAGCATATAGAGAACATTGTTTTCATAGCCCACGGATGATCCAACTCTATGAGTTTGTCCATAATATAAGTACAGATCTGATCTATAAGTTCTACTTCAAGAAATGGTTCTCCACCAATAAAATCTACAACCAATCCAGGAGATTTCTCTGGATTGATGTATGATTTAAAACCTTTATCACCGGAAAGAACTAAATCGAAGAACTTCTTGGCTGTTTCAAATGACATTCGATTTTTGCCTTTGTGTCCTTGGTAGCAATTATGTACAGCAATAGTGTTTGCGATATAAGTACGCGATGAAGTTCCTATGTTATATACCGTAGTACTAATAGGATTTTTTTTTATATCTATGATTTTAGTCTTTTTTAATGGAGAATAATTAAGGAAATTATCAAAAGATTTTCTTTTTATTGCTGGATGAACAGATTTGATAAAACGATATGTAGATATAGAATTTAAGTTATCAGTTATTCGAATATTGTATTTTAATGGTTTATTCACAGTTCCTTTTTCATCAACTTCGATTATGTATGGAATCTTTAACAAATCCAATCCTAAGGTAGCCTCATTAATCATCTTAATATCTGTATTGCAAATTCTGATAACACGTTCTTTTGAAATATGACCTTCAGCATCGTAAAATCCTGCAAGATATCCTTGATAATATGAAAGAGAAGTATTTTGAGAGAAATTATCGCTAATTAATTGATTTAATTTATTATATACGTATCTTGTATTTGCAAAAATAGCATCGTTCCATATATCGTATTTTTTAGATACATTATACGGTTTCAAATAAACCGGAATATCTAAATCATCAAGATACTTCTTACAACGTTCGATTATTTCCGTATCTTTTACAGCTATTCTAAACTTGAATACATCACAACCATCAGACTTTCGATTATAATGTTTTAATGAACCGTCACCTTTAATCATTGCAATAAGGTATCCTATTTTATAATTTATGTCATGTATCGGCTCTTCTATATGTAATTTTGAATCAATAATAGGGAGGTAATACACTTCACTACCTATATTTAGTTTACCAGCTTCAACATAGTCATATCTATTATCATAGGAATTTCTTCGAACTAAAATTTTATGATTAGGAGTAATATTAAGAATTTGTCCGTCATTAAATGTTAACTCGATAGTTGATGCTTCATGACAATATAATTTCTCTACGTCTGAAACAATTACCTTAGTCTGTTTTCCTTTTTGAGGATATTCCTCAAATCCTAATACTTTATCTCCCAACTGAATATCTTTGATTGATTTTAACGAATAATCTGCCATACGGATTTTTGTATCTCCACTAAGGCAATAACTACACGCAAGATTGCATTCGTCACATACTTGATAAGTAATACTCTGCGTTAAAATCCTTTGTCCATCATCAGTCTTAGTTTTCTCAGGTGGATAAAGTCTAGCTATCTGATCTGAATATTGTTCTGTTCTTCTCATGCGTTTTCCTCTAATTCTGGGATTTCACAATTACATTTAACAGTGATAGTCATCTCATCAGAGTTATTCGGAATGATCCAACTATACTGGTGCCCTTTAAGACATTCTGGAACATATTTATTTTCCATTTCAGATGCGAGAGTAGCATATTCTCTCTGCAGTTCTACGCCACGTTTAGTGTAAGACATAAGAGTATCACCATTAATGAGTTCCAGATCACTTGGATGTGATTCAATGACTCTCTGTACAATATCCTTTACGAAATTTAATTCAAAATTAACTCTTTCAAGCTCTGTAGCTTTCTCTTTATCAACTTTTACGATTATTTTTCTCATATCCTTATATTCCTTTCATCCCTAAATTATTCTTCAGAAGCTGTCTCTGTTTTTTCTTCTGCTTTTTCTTTTGATTCTTCAGTAGTGTTATCTGTCTCTGTTGTAGTATCATCAGTAGCTACACTTTTATCAGCAGTTAATGAAATATTAATAACACTTCGTTCATTGGAAATTTCCTCAGAGATACTCTCAATTTTCATTCCGTCATAGTCTTTCTGAGTATTTCCATATACAATTCTAAAACCAGTTCTATTCTCGTCAGTGATCATATCTCTGATTGTATTCAATGATTTATCAGAGTTGAAGATAGAAATAGTAGCCACGATATTTCTATTCATGTCATTTCCGAATCCATCTTTATATCCTTCATATGAATATGTATCATTAGCACGAGTAATAGTTAATTCCTGACCGTCTTTTAAAATAAGTTTCATAACAATTCCTCCTGTAATTTAAACATGGACCAAAGCATTACACTTTGATCCATGAGCCGTTTTGTTTTACAAATATTTTTCCTGATTTACGTGTGATACGGCAGAAGCCATCACCTGTATGTCCTGTTTCCGTAGTGCCAGTAGGAGATGTGAATGATTCATTTCCTGCAATAGTCTGAGCATTAGTGAGATAGTAGGAAGAGTTTACATAATTTCCATCTGGATAGTTTGCAGCAGTTTCTGCTGTATATACATAACCAGAACCACCTCCACCGCCTCTATCATCATCACCAGAACCGTCTGGATAAGATCCAGAACCTCCATACCAGCCTCCACCTCCAGCGCCTGCATAACCTGAAGAAGAGTAACATCCGTTACCACCAAATCCAAATCCTGCATAACAATCAGATGTGTTATATGCGCTAGTTGGCCTTGTAGTTGTCAGCCATGTATTTCCAGTTTGAGTTCCACCGTATCCACCAGAACCATAACTTTCAGTAGTAGATCCACCTTCAAGACCTCCTGCGTACATTCCTTTTTTATTTGTTGCACCATCAGAACCTCCACCGCCCGCAACGATAATACGAGCATACAGTGAATCTTTACCAATTCTTACATCGGTAGCCCCACCGCCACCTTTATAATAGTAACGATGGCCACCACCGTTAAAGCCGCCTTCGCGGATACCGGAATTATTGGACAGACTTGTCGTTGAAGAGTTTCCTGCTCCACCTACATATATGTATAAGTCAGTAGACTGAGAAAGACTCAATGTTCCAATAGAATAACCGCCTTTACCACCATAATCAGAAGAAGATCGGTATCCGCCCTGTGCTCCCCAACATTCAATCGTATAAGTGCCTCGTGGGAGAGATATTGTTTGAGATGTTCCTGTATAACTGAAATTCATTACAGCAGCAGCTCTTGCATCATAGATTTTATTATTCATTTTTACAAATACTGGAGATGCCTTTTTTATTTCATTGTTCATTTTGCAGAACATTCCTTTTTTTTTAGTGAGACAAGTAATTCGACAATAACCATTGCCTGCATGACCAGCTTCTGTACCACCAGTTGAAGAAGAAAAAGTTTGATTACCTGCAACAGTGGATGCATTTGTGAGATAATAATTAGAATTTAATAAACATCCAGAAGGATAATTAGAGGCCGTAGAAGCAGTATAAACGTATCCTGAGCCACCTGCGCCTGCAGTTCCATAGCTTCCAGCTCCACCGCCATACCAGCCGCCGCCACCGCCACCGCCGGATTGATCCCCACCACCTTGATAAGTACCACCTTTACCAAAGCTTCCAGCTGTTAAACCTGTATAAGTAGTAGAACTTGTACCTGAGGTTGTCTGCGTTCCGCCTGAAACTGTATCACCTGCACCGTTAGATTTAGAAACGGATCCGCCTATTTCTCCACCACCATAAGCACCATTATATCCTGAACTACTTGCACCTGCGCCGCCACCGCCACCACCAGCGACAATTAAACGGCTATAAAAATGATTTGTACTGTCCCAAGAATCATTTTTTAAAGAAATATCAGTAGCACCGCCTCCAGACCCAGAATTATAACTAGAATTTGATTCAGCTAATCCTCCACCATTAAAAACAACTGTTTCAACTTTAGAATAGCCTTGCGCTCCTACATATATATATAAAGTTAAACTTTGAGTTATCAATAATTCACCTTTAGAATAACCACCTAGACCTCCAGTGCCGCCATTACCAGTACCACCTTGAGCACCCCAACATTCAAGAATATATCTTCCAGGTTGGAGTGTCACAGATTGTACAGATCCTGTATAATCAAAATTCAACGCATTTTCATCTGATTCTCCATATACAGAAGATATAGAACAAACAGAAGTACAGTTGTTATCGCATGAGGCTTCGCATGAGAATCCGCAGGACGTATCACAAGAACCACCACAGCCGCCAGTACAGGTTTCTTTACAAGCACCAGTGCAGTCATTAGCACAAGTAGTAGTGCAAGTAGTATTGCAAGTACCAGAACAACTACCAGAACAGGTAGAATCGCAGCCATAGCATCCAGTATAACAGCCTGAATCACAGCTCCCTGAGCAACTGCTTGAACAAGAACTAGAACATGTAACAGAGCAACTTATACAATCACTAGCGCATTCAGCAGAACATGAACCAGAACAGCCAGAGCAACCGCTAGAACAGCCTCCAGAACAATCACTAGCACAAACAGCAAGACAATCGGAGTCGCAACCTGCACCGCACCCAGTACATCCAGTAACACAGGCAGTTGTGCAAGCACCAGTACAGTCATTAGCGCATTTTGCAGTACAGTCAGAACAAGTACTTCCTGAACCTCCCTTACAAGTTCCATCACAGTATCCAGAACATCCGGCAGTACAGTTAGTAGAACAAGAACCACCACAAGAACCACCACATCCACCAGATGATGAATGAGTGCAGTCAGTAGCACAAGAAGTTCCGCATCCACCACTACAAGCCATAAGCCTCACCATCCTTTCCTTTTAATCTTTTATTCATAAGTAATCCAAATATCTCCATTCTTTCCGTCACTGGCCGTAGGATCAGTTGTTGAGAGATGAATGCCTATTTCAGCCAATGACCAACTAACATTTCCAGATCCATTTACTGATTTACTTGTGTTGCCAATACCAATTGTTCTTGCCGTTCCCCAGTTCGCAGTAGTAATATTACCTGAACCATCAAAGCTTGTTCCATTGATAGTCCTTGCAGTAGCTAACTTAACAGCTGCATTTGCATTTCCACCAGCAGAAGATGAGCCAGCATAATTATGTGTGTGACCAGAAGCCGCTTTACTATCTAATGCAGTCTTAATAGCTGCTTGAGTCATAGTACCGTCAGTAGCAGTACCAGTTCCTGTATATAACTTAGTCAAACCAGAAGTAGACGCCGTACCTGTTGAATAAGTTGTATTATTATCAGCGCCCCAAACAGCAGTACCATCAGCAGACCAACGAAGTATCTGTCCAGAAGAACCACCTGCGGGAATATGTTTATTTCCAGAAGTATTCGGGTGAGAATAATTATTGGCTCCAGTGGCGATACCATCGAGTTTCTTCTTATCTGCTGCAGTCATTAGTCCATGAGCAGATGTTGTTGCATCACTGTAAGTAGTATCTTGTGTGGTAATCGTACCTGTTGTATTATTACCTTTTGTGTATGTAATCGTTCTTCCGGAGACGGATAATCCTTTAAGATAAGTGGTATTAATATTTTGACCAGCACTATCTTGAGTAGCTTTAGTAGCAGTATCAGCATTACCTGTCAGTTTTCCCACAAATTCAGATGCATAAAGCTTTCCTAGAATCCTAGCCGCCCCGGTTACGATCAAATCTTTAAGTTGAGCCACTATATCATCCCCTTTCTTAAATTTTTAGTATTCGTAAATATTGCTTGTGTAAATAGTATTTGAAGCTACACCAGTTGTATCCTTTGTATTGAAACCAATATAAAATCTTGGATTTCTCATATACCATGTAATTGCTGCAGTATCTGAAGCTGTTTTTAATCCGATGCCATCGTAAACAGCAATATCTACATGCTGAGTATTATTTGCATGAAGATTTGATGAACCCCATGTAATAGTTGTCCAGGCGTTTGCTGGTATACTAAAATATGTACCAGTTCTACCATCGTCATTATCGTTTCCACCTTGAATGTTGACTCCAGAAGGTACAGAATTGTTTATGTCAACTTGTATGCCATGAGCTGTTGGAACATATACTTCTAACATCACACGATACATACATCCATAAGGAACTAAAATTTTATTTTCTCCAATATAAAAACCAGCACCCCAAGTACTTGATGTTACGGACGATGTGATTGTATATTTTCCATCAACTGGGCCAGAAATAGACCCTGAATTATAATTTTTAAATGTTGTTATTGCAAAATAGTTATAACCATTGGTCATTCCATTTTCAATTACACTTCCGGTTTCAATAATTCCATTTTTCTCAAAACTCATACTAAATCACCGCCTTTCGGTAATTTAGTATTCCACGATCTCTCCTGTAGAAATGAATCCGTTTCCAACAAGCATTGATGCCGATTTTGCGAGGGGGGGGGTAGAAACAAAGTACTCAGCAGGAATCAACTTAGTGTCCCAGAATTTCTTTGTGACACTATTAGTTCCGTCAGTGTAAGTATTGTATCGAACTCTTACCATATTGCACCCTGAAGGAATAGTGTATTTCCAGATACCTTTGCTTATCCAGTTGCTAGAAGTAAAACATACTGGTGTTTTATATCTGTAACTACTTGGATTGTACTCTTCTGATACATATAACCAAAGAGTTACTTTATTTATTGTGCTATCTGTAACACCATGAGTAGCTGCCCATTCAGCATCGGTCTGACAAATGTAATAATAAGTCTTTCCTGGAGTTACTCGACAATATTGATCTGTTTCTACATATAGGTCGGTTCTATTTCCGGTAACAATATAAGGATTATTTGCGGTATATTTTTCAGAATTGATTAAAAGATTAGTTCCAGAACTTTCATAGATATTTCCAGAAGACACGATTCCTGTTTTTTCAAAACTCATATCACACCTCCTTGAATTCGCCCTGAGTCATTAAGACACCAGTATTAGTTATTGATATTGGAGCATTGTAAAGTTCTTTAACGTTTGAAGGAGAGAGGGCAGTAGCATACATGCGGAAGTCTGAGATGGAACCACCTATCCATGCATAATCTGTACCTGAATTCCAACCACTGATATATAGCTGAGTTCCTGTGATTGCTTTATATGTTTTAGCAGTTCCGACTTTTTCTCCGTCTATATACAACGTAGTAGTAGTTCCGTTTCCTGTGATAGCATAATGATGCCAGTTTCCGTTGTTATAAGTGCTTAAAGCAACACTTGTTCCATTATTTTGAAATGGATTATTCTCACTATCTCCTGTATTCCAACAGATTACTCCATTGTTTGGATAAACATTAAGTCTATTACCATTACCAAATCCGAACGCCATACAACCAGTCATATTACTTTTCTTAGCCCAATATGAAATTGTATAACTATTGGCATAGCCAGCAGTAGTAAGAGTCGTATTTATATAAGTTGCATTAGTATTGAACAAATAACTGCAATCATATCTTGGACTTGTCCCATCCGTACCAATAGAACCAACGATAGTTCCGTTGTTACCAAATCCTGATGTGTCAAATTCAGTAGTAGTATTGTAAAGAGATGGATTATCTTCTGGAGCAGGAGTCCAGAGAGAAGGCTTTGAGTTTTCCTCAATTTTGAAATCACGAATATATAATATTTCGCCTACGCTAAAGCCTGGATAAAATACAAATGAATGATATTGAGCATCAGTATATTTCCAAGTATGAGTATATTTGGTCCATGTGGTTGTTAGAGCAATACTTCTAGTTCCACCACATTCATGACCAATTGTGCCAGCACTTTTATTTACACTGCATCTTGCTTCAAATGACCATGTATAAGTCTTACCTATTTTGTCTGATGATTTACTGAATACTGGATAATGTGGACCAGATCCAGCAGTAGTACATTTAGATTCTATATGATAACCACAAATAGCATCTGAATCAGCAACTACAGTCGTGGTTCCAGCGTATCCTCCTGCAGCACTCCATTTTCCATTGAGTTTATATGAGTTAGGTATAAGATTCCTTCCACCAAAATATCCGTCAATTCCTCCAAGTTTATAATGCAGAAACAGTCCTTTACTAATCTCTTTTATTTCTTTTGGTGAGAGACAATGATCGTAGATTCTGAAATCATTTCTATACATATATGAAGCATTGTATATAACCTGTGTTTCATAAGCAAAAGAGGAAGAATTACTAACACCAGTAAACGTTGCCTTTTTTTCTCCATTGATATAAACAGTACCATTTGGATTTTCATAAGTTACAGCAACATGTGTCCATTGATATGATGGAAGAACACCTGACAAAACATAACCAGCAAATACGGTACTAGCAGTATCATTCATCCAACTCCAATGAAGATCATTTACGGTAGGATAATTAAACAAACTAAATTTTCTGTTATTATTTTCGCCCATACTATCCGTTCCAAAAAACATAGCTCTATTATCAGTCGCGCCAGTGGCAGCATTAATATAAACCCAGAAGCATATAGAAACAGCTTTATTATTTAATACAGAAGCTGTTTGACTGGCAGACATTTTGCATCCGCCAGTAGATAAAGCTTTACCTAATTTTCCATTTACATAAGTAGGAGCAGTAGTTTGAGTAAGTGGTCCTAAAAGACCATGATTTTCAAATGTATTTGTCATAGGCATCCATACTTGTAAACTCATACGACCACCTCCTCCTTATGAAAATACGAAATTGAGACAAGCATTAGTTGAATCATACTGTAATAACACCTTGTCAGCTATTTTTACGTCTGTACTATACATATGATCGATATAAGAAGAGCTAAAGTACCATGAAGAAGTACCTAAAGCGCTATGACCAGAACCACGAGAGCCAGATTGAGTTGGAATAATACCATTATTAGTAGTTCTGATCCAATCACTTGTATTACCGTCTGGTCGAGCCATACCGTAAAAACCATTAGCACTTACAGCACCCATTTTTTTCTCATTAAGAGTTTTACCTTGTGCAGCAGCTAAAGACTGATCCGTAGCAGTAGATGTAAGATTATTCTGAATTCCACGCCAGGTATTTGTATCTGTAAACTTCGCATCAGCTGGGACAGACTTAGCAAGAGTGTATGTACATACTACAGGTTTACCTCCTGAAAAGTAAATTGGCTGAGTTGCTGATCCTGCTGAAGATGTAAGGGCAGTTGCAGAAGATGCATTACCAGAAAGAGAGCCAATAAAACCACCCATGGCATTAATAGTACCATCAATAGTCATATTTGCAGTTGTAGCACTTTTATTTTGTTTAATCCAAATAGTAAGATCGCCGGTATCATTTGACATACTTGTATCTCTCCAACTTTGTCCCCAAACAACCTTACCTTCAGTAACACCATTTCTCCATGTTGAACTTGCAGTTGAAAATGTGTCGGCAGTATAAGCTGGAGCTAAAAGAGTAGCTTTACTTGCTGTACCACTTAAATCTCCTTTAAATATTTTAGCTCTCAGCGTACCAGATGACGGTTGATAAGTAAGGTTTTCATTGACAAATAAACTACCTGTAACTGATGTTGGAGTAAATCCTTCAGCTCCACTATTTGAAACTCCCCAAGGAATAGTTCTCCAATTTGTATATCCAGAAGAAGTAACTGCCGTTTGAGTAACTTTAGCATCTGTAAACTCTGCATTGCTTGGAACTGATTTTCCGAGAGAGTAAGTACAGGCTACTGGCTTACCCGAAGCAAAATATATAGGTTGTGTAGCACTTCCGGCAGAAGTTGTGAGCGCTGTAGCTGTTGATGCGTTTCCATTAAGTGGACCATTGAATTGTGAAGCATTAACTTGAGTAAGAGAACCATTTCCATTTCCGAAGCTATAGCTGCTAATTAATTCTGATTTAGAACCATCATTCCATGCCCAACCAAACCATAAGTTTTGTTTCTTAGTCCAACTAGGCTTTACAAAACGAATTTCGTTATCAGCAGTTATATATAAATATTTTGAAGTAACAGAATTCGCTACAGACTGATTGGCAATAGTTGCGGAAGTAATAATAGTACCTGATTGATTTGGGAGTGAAACGTTTATATTTTCATTGGTTCCGGCATTATAATTGGCGTTAGTGGTATAACTAAAATATAAAAACTCATTCGAGGCTAAATTACCAATTGTCCAACATCCCGAAGGAGTTAATTGTCCAACAACAGGATTATATGCATCTTTAAGAGTAGATGTTCCTAAAACTGCTACGTTATCACGATCTTTGATCCATTGACCACTACCAGATCGTTTAATAACTCCAGTCATCGTTCCGCCTGCCAACGGTAAATAAGCATGAGTATGGCTACTTGGCGGATAACTTGTTGGTTTCCCCGTAATTCCACTCCAAGGAGCAGCAGAAGCCGTACCAGTAAGATTACCTACAAAACTAGAGGCAGTAATAATACCAGTCGCAGAAATACGAGCAGTTTGAGCATTATCTTTATTTCGAATACTCAAGCCATTTGAATTATCATCTGAAAATTTTAGGTATAATTCAAGATTATCATGACCTGTTTCTACAGCATAAAGTTGGATACCATCAGACTGTCCACTCCAAGAAAGACCACCACGAGTAACTGGAAAAGTTACATTAGCATTATTCTTATTCCAATTCCCAGAATCAGGCCAGGAGATCATAGCTGTTCCTGTCATTACACCACCAGATAATGGTAATTTTCCATCCACTAAACCTTTAAGAATCTTACCTTGGGCAGCCGCTAAAGAATCAGTAGTAGAATCACTTGTTAAGTTATTTTGTATTCCTCTCCAAGTGTTACTGGTAGGAGGCGTATAGCCGAGGGCAGTAGTTACATCACCTTTTGATAAATCGGCTTTTGCATAAGTAAGGTCTGACCATTTGTTGCTTCCGTCACCTACTTTATAACGATTATTTTTATCTGAACTAAATGCTAATTCACCTTTTAATAAAACAGGATTTTTACTTTTCCAATTAGCTTCAGTATCATATTTATTTTTTAATCTAATTTTTAGTGTTGTTTCACCCATATTACACCTCCTCGTATAAGAATTTAGCTAGTTGCGTTTCCACAATCAAATATGAGCGTATTTGAGCCATTCACAAATTTATCAGAAGATAAAGCTGTAACATTTAAAGATACATTTGCTGTTCCATCAAAACTTACAGCAGTAGCTACAGCCCCTCCAGTGATAGAAATATTTCTTGCGTTCGTAAGTTTCACTGCTGAATTAGCCGCTCCACCTGTTGAAGAAGAACCTGCATAATTATGAGTATGAGTTGTATCACTTTTACCTGCAAGTTTTGTATTAATTTCGGATTCGGTATAATACCGGTCATCATGATTATGTCCTGTATTAGATTTTCCAGCTAACTTAGAATCCATTTCAGTTTCAGTATAATATCTATCATCATGAGTATGAGCAGAAGGTGTAAATGTACTTGGTTTTCCTGTAACACCAGACCATGGCACAGAAGTAGCAGTTCCGGCGGTATAAACGGTATAACCTTCCTCAGAATTAAGCTTGCTTTCATTGATAACAAAATACATTTTATTTGTGGCTGTTACTTTTACAGTATCACCAAGCTGAACATTTGCAGTAGTAAGTTTAAATCTTGCTGCATCATCAGCCACAATAACACAACGTTCTAATGCACCTGCTGGGAGATTAGCAATAGGAATAGTGCCCTGAATAACAGTTGCATTAACGCTCGTAATAGTATCTGCTCCATGTTTATGTGCTGAAGGAGTATATGTGTCTGGTTTTCCTGTCACCCCTGTCCAAGGGACTGAACTAGCACTTGCAGCAGCTTTTACAGTTTTATCCTTATCAGCAGTATTGTCTACATTTCCAAGACCGATTTGAGCTTTTGTATGATTATGTCCGGCAGTAGCATAAGCAGAACTATTAGTATATGCAGCAGAACCAAGACCTTTTACTGCAATATTATCTGTAACATTACCATCAACAGTAAGTTTTAAAGTACCATTATTTGTTCCACTTGCCAAACTCACAGACTGTATTGCACCATCTCCAACTAAAGCAGAAATTTCAGATGGTGTCATCATTGCGTAAGGAAGGTCTTTAAACGCATTAACTCCATCACCAATTTTAATCTTATATTCTCCAGAAGCAGTAATTTCGAGTGCCATTTCTCCTTTGAGAATTACAAGAGTTGAAGTACTCCAATTAGCAGTTGTATCAACTTTTAAAGCAATACGAGTTTTTAACGTATTTGTTGCCATTTTAAATTGCCCCTTTCGAATTACCACATTGCAATATATATTCCTTTTCAGGATCAAATGCTAATGCATAATATTTAATATTGTTGTCATCCCATCTGTAAATTGCGTTAGTAGTAGTATCTACATAAATCGCGTTTGTTTTACCAACTGTAGGAAACAATGTATATGACGCATAAGGGATGACTTCTTGCTGGTCGGCTATATATTTTTTGATATAATCGACAAGTTCATTAAGACCTTGTAAATTAAGAAATTGTTCTTTCATTTTTTATTTGCACATCCCTTCGCTTTAATAAAGTAAAGGGGATATTCCCCTTACTTTAGGCAGTAAATAATGCTTTGATAGAAGCTGAAGGAATAGCTTCATATCCATCTCCTACGAGAGTTTTCAGACCTGAGATATCAGAAGCGTTCTTTGCAATGTTCGCTTTTGCTGTAGTCATATCACCTTCAAGAGTAGTAATCTTACCTTCAGCAGTAGTTACTCTTGTTCCAAGAGCTGTGATATCATCTGCGTTTTTCTTATCAGCGGCTTCCAGAGTAGGAATCTTATCTTCTAATGTTTTGATTCTTCCTACAGCAGCTTCCAGATCTTTTGCTTTTGCATACTGAGAAAGATCAGAGTCGGCAAGAGCCTTAGATACATATTCAGCGATGTAGCTTACAATATCTTTAGATGTTGCTGTGTCCGGCAGAGTGCCAATAAGAGTTTTCAGTTTAGCAATATCTTCCTTGTTTGTTTTGATCTGGCTATTCATTCCTGCGGCATCAGATGCATGAGATGAAATCCAGTCAGAAATTTCTTTCAGTGTGTCGAATGATTCCGGAGCACCATTAACAATAGATGCAACAGCATCTGCAACAGCTTTCTTTACAGAACCGTCACCTGTACCATTCAGTGTTCCAATAGCAGCTGTATTTGCAGCAACGCTTGCTTTTAATGCAGAATCATCATATGCTCCTGCAGCAACCGCTTCTTTGATGTAATTAACTACATCCTTTGCTTTAGCGCCTGTAGGAATAGTACCAACATAGGTCATTACTTCTGTCTTAACTGTATTTGCAGCACCAGCTACTTCAAAATCAGATACAGATTTTCCAGAATCTGTTAAATTGCCGTTAGCATCCAGACCTGCAAGATGTCCTGCAACAGCACCTTTTACTTTGTCTGCTTTTCCAGTTGGTTGTGGAAGAGTAATAGTAAATGCTGCGTCCTCAATAGTTACAGGAGCAGCTTTAGTATAAAAATAAAGTGTGTATCCATCTTCTGACTGGGATACGGTTTTAATGCTGTTCTTTACAGCATCGCTAATTTTAGCGTCAATCTGGACATTATGGAGATTTAGGAACTCCTCAAGATTGCCCAGGGTAGCGAACTGAAATTTTGCCATAAGTTAATTCCTCCTTAAGAAAACATGTTGTTTATATCATCGGAATTAAGACCACTGAATTTGCTATCCAGAGCAGTATCAAGATGTTCGTCAAGTACTTCCAATACGGTTGTCTCAATAATACTGTTGACATATTCTTTTACATCAGCAGCCGACATGAAGTCTTTATTATTGATCCAGTCTTCCGTAATATAGCGGTCAACTTTATATTCTCCATCCTGTTGAATGAAGTACAGAGTAATAGCTTTTCCTTGGATTTTGGTGATTGTAGTACTAGAAGTGTTAGAATCATGAGATACGAGATACAGAATCTCGTCTGCAGAAGATTGAACAGTAGTATTTTTCCCTCCGATAATCGTTTGTCCGTGAACCTTGTATATTCCGTCCGAGAGGTCAGATATAATGATCGGAACCGTCAATGTCCCTGTCAAATTCACAATAGGAACATCAGTCAATTTGTTATAAGATAAACTGTTGATATAATCTACAACTGTAGACTTATCTTCCAGATTACCTATGATGTCATCGAGTAGTTTAGAGAGATCAGAAGACTTGACATAATTATCCAGACCAATTGTTTTCTTTACTTCTTCCACAATATGATCCGCATCTTCGTCAGTCATAGAAATGTCATATGCGAACAATAGATCGTCTCCTGAATAGAAGAGCAGGTTAGAATCAATACATTTAACATCAGTGATTTGTTTATCACCTTTTACATACTGAAGTTTATTATCTATTGTTACCCATGCGATCGTCTTTTCATCCTGGATATAACATAATCCTGGATATTTCAGAACTCCTCGTGACAGAGCTTTTTCGGCAATTTCCTTAGTAGAGGCACTAAACCATGTTGGTATATAAGCCATGTCATCACCTCTTCAATTTGTCGTATTCATATTTTGTTATTTCTTTTATCTCGCAGATGTTATTGTCCGGCGGGAAGTTATACAGACCTTCAATGTGCCATCCGTATTTTCCGTCTGACGACAAAATAGCCTGCGCTTCTGAGATATCACAAAGAAGCAACAGGCCATGTTTTTCCTGATATTTGATATATAAGATATGATCAAGGACATCTACGACTTCACCATCTTTAATTACTTTATAGTACATGATATCCTCCTTTTAGAAGAGGGGCATGATTACCCCTCACATGAGATTGAGAACTCAAGCAGAACACCTGAATTCTGTCCCGGATAGCTAAATCCATATGTTCCGCCAGTTTCATTTACTGTATATACCCAGTTTGTAACTGTAGCGTTTGGAGAACGTGTCCAGTAAGACTGATATGATTCAGGTGTAGAAGATTTCGCTTTCTTTCTTGTGTCATCATCCGTGAAGTATGCAATAGGAGCATTTGTTTCAGAGATATATGGCTCAGAAGAAGCGGTAGGATCAATTTCATACAGAGAAGGAATATAGAATCTGCAGTTAGATACAGAGGTGTCATTAGACTTATTTCCGACAGAAGAATATACTTTGACTGGTTTGATCAATGCCTTCCATAAAGGAGAGATTGCTTTTACCATTCGTGTATTCAACCATGTATTCAATGTAGAATCAGCCCATCCGCCAGCATTTGTACTCTTGTTACTGTAAGCCTTTTCAGTACCGAGTAAACTAGAAGCAACAAATGTGATTGGTGCTCTCTTAGAAGCAACATCAGATAAGTAGTAAGCTTTAAACTTGGCCACTTCCATAGGAATAATCTCATGAATCCATGCTGCAATATCCATGCACTGTTCTTCACCAAGATCTGCATACCAGACTTTAGCCCAGTGGATTGTACCTTTTGCATAGTTTTCATATGCACCATCATCAGCCTTTGAACATCCAAACACAAGTGTAGAATCATGTTCCGGAATTCTGATTGCATTCAGAGTTGTGCTGGATACTTCTTTTCCGGTCATATTTGAATTGTATACGTACAGCTTCTGACTACCTGCTTCATGTCTGAACACAATAATTTCTCTATTGGTTCCAGAAGATGGAGATGTGCTATCAGTATTCCATGAGAAACGAGGCTCCTGAGAATACCAGAGTCTGAAGCCGTTTGAACCATCGCCCTGGAAGCATTGAGCAAGAGTGGAGTTTACACTATTACCTGAATCGAATTCAAAGTCAATAGCAATCGTAAAGTCTCTATCTTTCTCCATAATCTTCAGTCCGGTATCAATATAATTGGTTCCATCAAATTTTGTAGCAGCGGAGATTACTTCGTGCTCTTCAATATCACCAAATGTATAGTCAACACCAAGCTTAAAGTCCAGAGTATCTTTTAGAGATAATGCTTTATTTTCCAGTCCCATTTTCATAAGAGTATAAAGTTCAACCTGAGTCATATTCGCCAGATCCTTATCATCAAAGTATCCATCTACATATTCACAAGTCTCATAAACAGCATTGATTGTCTTATCTCCATCAACAAATCCGGATTTATCCCAACCTTTAAATAGATTATACTTATAAGCAGATTCTTCAGCGGTATAAATAGGAGTGTCACCTTCATACTTAATATAAGAACCATATGGTCCAGTAGATTCCTGCAGAGTTAATCCTTTAGAAACATATTTTACTGTATATTCACGCACTTTGCTGTCATATACGGCAGTGATGGTTCTATCAGCGAAGATTCCGGTCAGAGATCCGTCCCAACCTTTGAATGTATAATCCAGTTTGATTGTGCTTTTCTTTGTAGGAGTAGGAATAGGATCAATTTCTCTTGAGATAGGATCAACTGCATTTCCACCTTTGTCTACGTACTGAATGTCAAGGATGCTATGTTCCTCATCATCGTTGACGAATGTTACTTTAAACTGAGTAATGATTGAGTCGTAGGTAATCTCTAAATCTGGCCATAATTCAGCGAACTCATCCAGTCTTTGCTGTCTCATAACAGGGATGTGCACAGTTCCCATAAGAACAGAATGTACAGAGTTATATCCGTTATCATCAATACCAGTCATTTTTGCTAATCTGTCAAGCAGAGTAGTATCGTCCAGTTCCCAATTGATGCCAGTTACACGAATTCTGGTTAATCCAGTAGCTTTATTGATAATGTCTTTTGCATCCAAAGTATTGCAGTTATCAAGAGACAGAGTAGTAAGATTTGCATAACTTGCTATAGTAAGATCGGTCAATCTATACAGGTTCTTTCCGGTAAGAGATGCGATGGCAGGAAGATGAGCAGTTTCAATCTTTCCGCCAGGAGCAAAGATAACACCTGTAATACCAGATCCTTCTGCTAAAAACTCTTCGAGATTTTTACAGTTAGAAAGGTCGATTGTCTTTTTCAGGTTTGGCAGATTCTCAAGATTCAGTCGTTCCAGAAGAACATTCTGTCCGATTGAGAAATCATTCATATTTGTATTCTGGTATCCTTCAACATCAGAACCAATAAGAATGTCTGTCATTTTTACACCCTGGTTAAAGTTTGTATATCCCGGATAGAATGGTGCGATATCACCAATAGACTGCATAAGAGATGCATTATATACATAGACCTCTGTATCGTTCATGGCAGCAATAGGAGATTTAACTGTATAAGTCTGACCTCTTTTAGCTCTCTGACGAACAAGGTTAGAACCGAATCTTACATCAACATAAGAATCAGCATAAGGAACAATATGGAATGTACCGTCTGGTTTTACACCAGTCCAGTTTGTTGGAGTATAACCACGGATTGTGATTACATCAGAAGTAGTAGTAGAACCTACATATTTAGAAGCAATATATTTCTCCTGATATTTCTGGAACTGTCGTCTCTGTTGTTTTTTACTTCCGTTCATCATTTCCAGATAAGAAGTTGTACCTTTGTCCTCGTAAGGTCTGAAGTATTTTCTTCTCATATCAGCAATCCAGAGACGTTCTGGCTTGTAATTCTGAAGAGTTTCGAACTTATTTAAGATACGGTTTGCAGACCATGCAAGTTTAGCTTCCATCTGAAGAAACATACTCTGCAGATCATCAAACATGTAATCTCTGATATAACAGAACACTTTACTATCAGATGCATTAAAGACTGATTTTGTTCCAATAGTATCAGTATCTTCATATCCGTAAGTAAGAGTCAATCCACCTTCATTATCATTACCCATTGCAGTATCATTATCATAATCCATACATAAATCCCAATGGATTAAATCTTCTGTGTGCCAAAAAGTATTCTTAGATCTATTGTCAACCATAGTATGTCTCTCGGTAAACAGATAATAGAAGAGTAGAGAATCTTTAATAAAGTGTTGCTCAAACTCTTTTACAAATGTTTCAGAATCAGCATTTACAACCCAAGTCAAAAGATCGTTCCAAGCCTGTCTGCCAGCCTGAATTTCTTCTTCTGTACAATCAGGATTCTGATATCTCATTTCGAATGAAGTATCTCCACCCCATTCTTCATTTGATAAGTCATCAGATAAGAAACGGCACTGAGGATCAGTATTATTTGACACTTCAACAATGAATTCTTTGTGATTCTCTGGATCCATTCCCTGTGCAACTGTATTCTTCTTACTGTTACCAATATCACCTGCAGCATAGAAGTGCCACTGACCATCTTTGAACTCTACAGCATTATCTACATCTGTTTCTTTTAAGAATACAACACAAGGATAGAACTGCATAGTATCACGTACACGAGGATCTTTCTTTCTAGCAGGACGGATATATGGGTTGAATTCCTGATATTCTCCTTGAAGACCTGCATTATTGATATTCTCAGAAGAAGCAATATTTACTTTGACATTAAAATAGTTGATTCCAATAGCATTTTCATCCATAGAATAAACATCGGCAGTTGTATCATCTGCGAATGTAAATCCATTCTTACAGTTAAGTTCCAGATTTCGACCAGAATCACCATAATATTCAGAAGAGGTTCCCTGTCCATTATGAATACCATCACGAGAGATCCAGTTATCAACAGGACGACCATTCTTATAGATCTGCTGTACAGATGTAAATGGTACTTTATTTTTCTTACCAGTTGTAAATACTGGTACTTCCAGTTTAATGATTCTCAAGTCTGGACATTTTTCGGCCAGTACATCAGGATCAAGTCCACCAGAAGAATCAAGAATATCATTGCGGTTGTATCGGTTGATAATTTCATTTGCATTTTTTGCATCAGCAATGAAGTTATCCAGAATCTCATCATCAGTGAGGTTCATTGTATAAGCTTTTATTCTGTATACAATAACGTCACAGTCATCAGAACCGATTGTAATACCTACAGGATTTGTCTGCGTGAAACTATCAGAAGTGGCATACAGTTTTACTCTTGTAGGAATGCCATCAACCCACATAACCATTTCTGTATATTCACTGTCCGGCAGAATATTAAATTCCAGTTCCATATAGTAATCTTCACAATATGGGACAGAGATTTCGTTCTGTTCAGATTTCAGTGTTGCTTCCTGAGCTTTTACAGTATAACCAAGATTATCTGCAAAACAGGAGAGTACTTGAGCTTCATAGTTCTTTACATTTGTACATTTATAAATGAATTTAAAGTTCTTGCCAGTTTTCTTTGCATCATCAGCAAATAACTGATATGGGATAGTAGCAGCAGTTCCTGCTTTTACGCAGAAATAAGTATCTCCATCTTCATCGACCTGATAACCACCATTTGTTGTATCAAAGTTATCTGACACTTCAATTGTGAGATTATCATTAATCTTCAGCCAGTCAGCTTCACCGTTGTTTTTACCAGATGGATTGAAGTCAAATGCAAGGTTTGTAGTTACCGGAGATACATTGATATTCAGTTTCTCAATAGTAGCAGTAAGAATCTTTGTGATTCTACGACAGCTGATTGTAAGAGACTGTTTACCAACTGTTGTTGATTTATAACTCCAGATCTGAGCGGTTCTTCCAACGGTAAGAGTAGAAGCAACTTTACCATCTACAGAAAGTTTTACTGTAGCTGGATTGTGCTCTGGGTCATACACAACATATTTAATACTTGTTGTATTGTACTGTTTTGCAGTAAATGCAACCATAGAACATCCAATAATAGGAGTAGTATTTCCTTGTTCAACCCAGATAATATCTTTATATACTGACTCAGAAGTTACGTCCTGATTATTAATATTTGCAGTCATATATACTTTCAGAAGATGAGCACCATGACTCTGTTTTGCCAGAGTATAAGTCATCTGTCTACCAGAAGCAGTTGTTTCAACTCCTGCAATTTCTTTTCCATCAAGAACAAAATGTACAGTCTTATTAATATCACCATATGGAGTATATCTAAATGTCACCTCGTCTGAATAGAAGAGTGTATCATCAAAAATACTCTCAATTTTAAAGTCAACAATTGTAATGGTCCAAGTCTTAGTAGCGATTGTACCAAAACTGTCAGTGATAGAAAGTCTGATAGAGTTTGCACCATTTTTCAGATATTGTGTAATATCAAAACTATTCTTACCCTGAGCAGCTACAGTAGTAGCAACTGTTGTACTTCCAACACGCCATGTAGCAGTACCATTACCGGTTGTATCTCCTGTATTATCTACAGAGGTAAAGTTATACTCGATCACTGCAGAGTTTCCTGCTAAGAAGATCGCATCAGAACTTGTAATTCTCTCGATTGTGACCGTAGTAGTGTCAGATGGTCCAGAGCCACCAGTGATTGTAAACTGTTTCTTAATTACATCATCTTCATACAGAGTAAAAACATTTTCTTCATAAGAAACGTCATACTCATGACCTGTATTTTTACCTAAATCCTTAATAGATTCATTGATCGCAGTAATGTCACTATTGATGGATTCAAACTGAGAATCATAACCAGAAACATTCTGCTTCAGAATATCTACCGTATTTTTGGTTTCTGTAGTAGTAGCAGAAATTGTTTCGTTAGATTCTTTTAATCCAGCTACATCTGTTTTCAGACCTGAAATATCAGTTGTATTTGTTTCAACTTTGCCTGCCAGGTCATCTTTTGCAGATTCAAGAGCAGACACACGATCAATAACAGGAGAAAGTTTTTCATCTGTACTTTTAGAAATATCTTCTTTAAGAGCGGAAGTCCAAGCTGCAGATGGTTCAATAGAACTAAGCTCTACAGTCTGGATCTCAGTATCTCCATTTTTAAATACAAGAGAACCTTTTCCGTTCACTACGGAATATTCAACAACAAGGTTTGAGAGACTATTGATCGTGATTTCTCCAATCTGTGCTTCCCCATCCTTAAATACAAGATGTCCAGAAGTGTTATCATATTCAATCTTTAGATTTTTCAGACTGTCAATACCAGAGATAGCGGTATTCAATTCCTCAACAGTCTGATCAATTTCTGTCTTTGTATAGTAATTTTTTAGAGAATCAGCTACAGTCTGGTTTAAATTATCAGTTACAGAAGAAGTTACATCTGCTTTTATATCATCTACATTAATAGAAGCAGCAGAAGCTTTTGCTTCATCTGCGTATTGCTTTGCTTCTGCAACATGACCAAGAATCATATTCACAAAACTTGTGTACCAATCTTCAGAAGGTTCGATGATCCCATCATAATTTAATCCTTGAAGAACAGTAAATTTACCATTTGGTCTGGTTCTCCAAATATAATTATTTCCTTTTTCATTTACGCCAGTAGCCATAATTTCAAAAATTATGTCTCCGGCATTTGCTGTAACAGCGGCATCAATCAGCCAACCAAATCGAATATAAGTATTGCTGGAGGCCACATTGATAACCGTTGCTACTTTGCCTTTTTTCTCAGCTACAGATTCATATCTTATCTGGATGAGCATATCCATAAGATCCATACCATCCCAATATCTTGGAATCCTGAATGGCATATACTGGCTGTTTTCTTCCTGCATAATATTAATCTGTGTAGCATCAACGGCAATATTCTTTAAGTTATCCACTGTTGAATATGCATTATCTTGATATTTGGTATATACTTCATAGCGACCATCAGTACATAATGTATATTCCTCAGTGTCTACGGCTAACTCAGCACTCAAAGTCATTGCCGAATTAGCCGCAGCAGCAATTTTAGAATCTTTAAATGACATATTATGACTCCTTTACTTTAATAATTTATCCAGGTCAATAACCTGATCAAGATGAACAACTCCATCCTGTGTACCATCAGGATCTTTACCTGTCATATCTTCGGCTACCATAGCAGAAAGATCTTTTACAATGATACCATCTCCGGTGTCATCGCCGTTTCTGTCTGTCAGCGTAATCTTTCTTCCATCTGTATCCAGACGAATATCTTTTACCATACCTTCATAAGCAGCTTTGTTCTGAGCATCTAAATCTTTAATCATTCCCTCCATAACAAGAAGTCTCTGATCGATTTCAGTAAACAACTCAGATGGTTCGTATTTATCAAACTGTACGAGTGGAGTGATATGAATTACACCAGATGTAGTTTTTCGAATATAAGATGTGTAAGTGCCATCATCATTGGCAACAAGTTTTAGAAATGAGAAAGAAACTTCAATATCTCCAGCTTCAGCAGTAAGAGCTGCATCAACAGGAATCAGATACTGTATGTAATTTGTTTCATATTCAAGATCATTAGCAGTTAACTGAGTCATCTTAATTTTATTTGATACTGGTAGCTTATATTTCATATAAAGAGTTGCATCAGACATATCAATCTGTTCCCTATATAACTTACTTGTTACAATCTGAATCTTGTCTACATAGTTGCTTCTTTCAACAAGAGTTTCTTTTACTGTAGTAGTAACAGTATTATCGTCATTAATTTTTAGTGTATACATAACATCCTCCTTCCTTATTTAGTCTGAGCCTTTTCTAAAGCATCAATTCGTGTCTGTAAAGACTCGATTGTTTTCTGCAGAGCAGTAACAGAAGAGTTAGCTGTATCTGCACTGTTCTTAATTTCTGTAGCATTTTTGGATAAAGTATTAACATTATTCTGTAATGTTGAGATATCATTTTGTATAGTTTCAATACTATTGGTTATGTTAAGTAATGAGGTATTAATCTGCTCAATTGCTGTATTTGTAGATTCATCAGCGGACTGCAGATTAGAGATAGATTTCTGCACTGCAGTCATGGATTCTTTTAATTTATCTACATCAGCACCTAACTGTGTAAACTTTCTCCCTACAACAAGAGCGTCTGCAAATGCTCCCTGTTTTGTCAGCGTCATATCTGATTCAGGGAGATTACCTAATGCGTTATAATCGTACTTAACAACACCAACAGAGGTTTGTATTCCCTGAATGTATGTTGCCATTATTACTCACCTTTTTCTACGAATTCATACATAACTGTCATATCAAGCATAGACAGCTTGTCCTCATTTGCTTTGAGCATTTTCTTGAGAGATTCTGCAGGAATTGTCTCAATATCAAGTTCACATGTCTTATTGTAAATTTTCTGCAGACCTTCCTGAATTTCCTCGCTGACTCTATCTTTTGCATCGTCATTAAGAGCACGATTGCCTGTTTCGTTCCCATCTTCGTCTAATACTGGATGAGAATTTTCCTCTGTGAAAAATGAATTTACAAGGTCACGTTCAAATTCAGAAATTTTATCTGCCTGTTCCTTAAGAGTTTTCAGATTCATAGTGTTTGCCCAGAATACTTCTACGTCTCCGGCAACTAAGTCTGAACGACTCTTCATTTCATTTAATGTTCTATACATAGCAATAACGTCTGCATTTACAATTGTTTTCTTCATAATCCTTGTTCTCCTTTTTACTTAGTTTGTAATTTTATTTTCACGTACAAGTTCTTCGATAGCATCATTAAGATAAGCTTCGAAGTCTGAATATAATGTTTCGATAGCTGTCTTAGAATCCTCTGTAATCAGAGCTTTAGCCTTATCAATCGCCATTTGTTTCGCTGTTTTTGCTGCTTCATCATCGAACTTACCTTGTTTCTTTAGAGAGTCTACATAAGTCTGATTGACCGTCAATACAGCTTTACTGATAGCATCAGTAGCAGCATCAATGTATTTTACAAGCTGATCATTCTCCAGTTTCTTTTCCTGCTCTTTGATTTTTACTTTTAGGAAGAGGATTCCATAAGTAATGAGCAGCGGAAGGATACCAGTAATGATCAGATATAATACGTCCTGAATACCCTGTTTAATATCCATAATTTCCTCCTAACCGACAGCTTCATCATCTGAAGTGTCTTGCTGGTTATTTAGTCCTGCCATAGCAGAATCATATGTAATGCCTCCAATTTGGTTCTCTCTACTAGCTTTAGCATAATATCCTAAAATTGTAGGAATTAAAGCAGCCGGTATACCAATGAGTGCATACATATAACTTGTGTCTCCAGTGAGACTTATCATGTGTTCGCTAAACCAAAGAATCTGTAAACAGATAGCAAAGACTACAAATACAATAAGTTTGCTTGTATTTGGTTTCTTCCAGTTGAATCTCTTAACCTTTGCAGCTTTTAGATTTCGTTTCATCTCAATCTGTTTATTTTTTGCTTTGATTTTTTTTAATTCAAGTTCATATTCTCGACTGGTCAAATATTTCACCTTCTTTTGAGAAAAGACCATGATTGCTCATGGCCTTTTACTTATTCAGGAATGATTCCGTATACAAAAGACTCAAATTCATTGAAATCTTTCAGTACAGCTTCTTTATTTTCCTTAAAGCTTTCTGTGTCCTGAATGGATTTGTTGATATTTACATTTCCGTCTTTGCTAACAGATGCATTGAGATATGCAACCTGTTTTGCATTTTCGTTTTCACCGATCATAACCTGACCGGACACGTTTCTTGTTTCACTAATTTTTAACATACCTTTTCCTCCAATTTTTCTAATCGTTGAGTAATGAGAGAGAGTTGTCCCTGGAGCATAAGAATTTCGTTTTTAAGGGATTGATTCTCAGATTCGAGAGAATCAATACGGTGATGAGCTTTTTGAGTCATGTGAGTGTTGAGAGAAATGAATTCAAGATAATTCATTGAATATTCATCGGTACGTCCAACAAAATTTGGCGCATTTAAGATTGTTTTTTCAATCATACTGTATTTTGATGCATCAAAATTATTTTGATTAAGAAGTTGCTCAGTTTCTCTTGCACCAAAACCAAAATGTAATTTTGGAATTTCATTATCACCTGGACGTTGTTTAAATTTATATTGAATTGGATTTAATGACATATAAAATTTATCAATAGATAAAATGTTATTAATATATTGTATGTCATTTTTTAAATATTCATCTGATCCGCCATAGAATCCATTTGTTGCATAAATATATTTCCATTGATGCTCTTTACTGCCACAAGATTGTTCTCCGTTACCAGAAGGGAAAAGTGTTGAACTTCCTGCTGTTACAGTAAAACTACCTGTTATACTACTATGCGTATGAGACGATGAAGCGTACCCAGAATGAGTATGATTAGTTAAAGCATAATTTGAGTGTGTATGACTATATGCAGCATATGTGCCATTATGGTTATGCCCAGAAGTTGCAGCTCCAATACTACTTGCAGTTATATCTACAGATACATCCGAAGCACCTTTCCATGAACTAATCTGAGGGGTTCCATTTAGTTTAATAGTCAATCCACCAGTAATAGAACTACCACCGCCAGATGGAGTAATATAATTATCAACATTACTTACATCTCCACTACCTTTGTAAACTTTAATGTTTTTAAAATATCCACATTCAAAAGGATAAGCAGTTAGTTTATTAGAATAATAAGCAGCACCAAGATACATAGTTCCACCACGAGTAAGAGAAATACTGTTCGCATTGGTATATGATGCATTATATGGAATTAATCCAAGATAATTTTTAGAATCCGAATTTGAAGAACTATAGCCAGCAATAGCAATTGCTTTTAACCCTTGTCCATCATAAATTGTAGTATGGTTGTGACCAAACCCTTGATAGCCTAATGTAGTGCTCCAATTAATATCTAAACTTGAATGTGTATGAGAGATTGCTGCATAGGAAGAATCATGGTTATGAGATTTTAATGCAGCTCCAATAGTATTACAGGTAATTGGTAATTCTCCATTAGAATCTCCGTATTTTTCTTCTGTATAAAATGTATATACTTTATTAGCCCCAGCAGTGCTTGAACCAATACGTACAGAAGTTTGCGGAATTTTAGATAAATCAACATTTCCACTTCCACTCCCACTCCCAGTAGGCCATGTCGTACGAGGCGCACCATTTAATACAATTTCATCCACATAAAGAGTAGAAAATGTATCGCTTTTAGTTCCAAGATCAGCAGTACAATTACATGGATAAAATGCAAAATAACTGTTAATTCCAGATCCTAACCTTTGCATATTTAATGCCTGAGAGCCATCAATATGAAATGATAAAATTCCTTGATTACTTCCATCTTTCCAGGCAGCCATATAAGAGGAATTATTCCCTGATATATAACCAAATTGTGTGCTATATGCATTTGTACTAATTGCTTTAATTTTTTTGCTTTCGTCTCCATAATCACTTTGAGCTAACATATTTAATGAGTCGCCAATAGTTAAATTGGTACAAAGTGTATTTCCATTTTTCTTTACAACAAACGAATATTCTGCTTCAGACCATTTTGTCATACTGCTCGTTTTCTTTCGTACATAAAATGCTGCATTAGATGGATCATTTGTCGTAGAACTACCACGAATACCTGCTTCATATGTATTACTATTACTGTCAATTACTTGGGTATATAAGGTATTAGCATAAGCATGAAGAGTTGGTTCATCTACAGTAGTGATAGTAAATCCAGCAATTTTTCCTTTTGTACTATCAACGACAAAATTGTCTCCATATTTCAATTCATTAGGACTGATAGAAACATCATTACTCCATAATTTATTATCTTCAATGGAAAATCCACCGATATAACCACTGTCAATATTTACATTATTGAAAGTGCCGCTTGTAGCAGTAACTGCTCCAGTAAAACTACCAGTAGCTGCATCAAGAGATCCTTTGAATGTACCTGAAGCACCGTCAAGTGTTCCTCCGAATACAATATTGTTTCCAAATCTACCAGATCCGGCATATAAGTTGCCACTTGAATCTACAGTAAAAGTACCATTACCAAAATTAATTCCATCAGGACTAATAGACATCCATCCATCACGAGCAGACAATGAATTTGAATATATACTCCATCCGCCAATAGTACCACCATCAGCATAGATAGTTCCAGAAAATGTACCAGAGTTAGCATAAAGCTTACCATTTGGATCAACTCTGAAATTTCCACTTCCAAGAGCAATTCCGTCTGTTCCAATATATACATTTTTATCTTTTGATACAGATACAGGTTGTGCTGGGAAACTCTCCATACCAGAATACAATTTTCCGGCTTTAATAGTAAATCCACCAATGCCACCAATATGTCCCTCATTAGCAGTAATAGTTCCTTCAAATGTACCGTTACCTCTAAAATATGCATTACCAGAGTCATCAATAGCGAAATTCTTTGCTGTCATAGCTCCAGTTTCCATATTGATCTGGAGTCCTGCCTGAGCATAAATTCCGTCGGTTGTAGAAGGTTTCTCATAGTTTTTAGACTGTAACATCTGGGCAGCGATAAGCATGGCATTTACTGTATTTGTATCAATAATTCCACCATCAATTCTTGTGGTACTATTGTCAATACTATTGTTCATAGCAGTAATAACACCATCAATATCAATAGAATCAGCTTTGATACTAATATGATCAGAAATCATCTGAATGAATTTATCTGTAATTTCAAACTCAGATTCTTTCTCACCTGTAACCATAAATGAAATTTTATCTGCATTCTGAGTAATAGAAGAGGAGTTTGCAGTAATTTTCTCCTGAGCTTCAGAAAGGTCAGTTCTCATACTGCTTACAGTAGAAGTAATGCCAGAAACATCTTGTTTAATATCTGAGAATTCAGTTTGAATAGCTTCTTGATCCTTGAGATAATCAGTATTACTTACTTTTGTTTCAATCTGTCCAGTAAGGGTATCCGTAACATTTTTGATCTGTTTCGTATAGTCATCTGTAATGGTAGTCTTTTCAATTCCCCACCATTGATTACCCTTACCATCGTAAATGTTTGTAATATCAATGCCGCCTTGTTCATTCGGCTCTATCACCTGGAAACCAAGTTTATCTTTGGTAATAGTAGCATTGTTGATCATATCTCCAAGAATTGTATTGTCTGGAATACCAGTCTGAGTGATACCATTCTCATCGAAGAGAGCAGCTTTATCACCGTTTTTTACAATGAAGTTAAAATCTCCATTGCCATCCATACCAATTTGTACACGAACGCTACCTGAAGAATCATAAAATTGCTGTGTACTTTCTTGAAATGCGATAGTAGGTTTATTATCCTTAGAAATGAGTACAATTTGATTTGCAAGAGCATTCTGAGCCATCAAATCACCAACAGCAATTTTCTTTGCAATAAGATCAGTGATAACAGCTTGATCAATCTCTACGTTCTGTGCAGTAAGATGAATAGTATGTAATTCTCCAATACCTGCGTTACCTGCAACAAGATTTTTAATATTAGCCATATCAGCTGAAATTTGATTCGCTTCAATTAAAGTAGCTGATAACTTCTCAATATTAGCCTGTTCTGCATTAAGAACACGGGTAGCAATAGTATCTGCTGAAATAAGCTTTGCATCAAGGTATTTCATATAAGCAGTGTCAACAGTAAGCTTGTCAAATACACCTTCTTTTGCTTTTACTAATTCAGCTACAATCATATCTGCAGTAATTGTACCGCCAGATCCGGTTCCTCCAGTAACAGCTCCGCCTAACATGGAATTGAAGAGAGGATTTGAAAAGATCTGTTTAATAGCATCAGATGTGATTACATAATCAGAAGTAGTAGATTTGTTAACTGAATTGACACGACCACCATTACGATTGGACGCATTCAGAGCATCGTTTAGAAGTGTATTATAGTCATTTCTTTTGGCTTTATACTGAATCATATTACTAAAAGTAATTTCCATAGATTCATCTAAATCACAAGGATTATATGTAATTTCAATTACTCTCAACTTAATATAATTAGTATCAGTAAGTCCCACACGAACAAAATCATTTACAGCAAGCTGTTCATGATATTCTTTGAACTCAGGAAGGGCATACACATTTTCAACATCGTCAGTATATGTATACTGTGGATGTGATTCTACGTATAATTCTTCCAATGCATCATCATAAAGAACTTTAGATTTATCTACAGCATCAGCAGTACTGTCAAGAGTAGTGACAATAATATTTTCATTTGTATATGTGGATTGATTATACAAACTTTTAATAATGTATGCCTCTTTGTCAGTAAAAGCTGGGTATTTATCCTGTACTTTACCAAAGTTTTCAAGCAATACATCTTTAGCTATTTGATTTCGGCTTTCCTGAATTTCAGGTTTTTTAGCGGCATCATATTCAGCCTGACGTTCTGCTAAAGCGGCTTCAGCCTGTTCTTTCAAATTCAAATAATCCAGATATTTTTGATGCATTTGTGTGAAGTAAGCTTCTTCATACCCAGAGAGAGGATTATAGTCATTATCATATCCACTCTTTTTTAATTCTTTTATACAGCCGTCATATGTAGAAATTTTTACTTTTAATTCCGAAATGCCATAAAGCTTCCAGTCAGTCTCATAGGCTTTCATAATGTTTTCGGACTGTGTAAAATATCCAAACTGACTAGGTGAGTCACCCATTTCTAGCTGCATACCACAAACTGTGAAATTCGAAGTACCAGTAAATGACACATCAATTAAACGAGAAGAAAGATTAAAAGAAGTATAAACTCTTGTCCAAGAAGAAGTGATATTATAAGAAACTGTTTTTCTGTCTTCACCAGTATTGTTATATCCGAGATAAAATGTCCCAGATCCCTTAACAAAACAACTAAGTGTATATCTCTGAGATGGTTCAGTACTAATATTATGCTGATAGATACCACCATCTGTACCAGTTACTTCTACACCACGAGTAATACCATAAGCAGGTACACCATCAATCTGTACAGTTTTAAAAGTAGAAGCACCAGAACCAACAGTATACCAATCTTGTCCAAGAACTACAGGGTTAACACAAGAAATAATATTTCCTTTACCATAACCTTCTACAGGCTCATCTTGTGCTTGTAATGCAGCAACAATAGCAGGAAGAGTGTAGCTCATAATAGATTCATACATAGGCCAATCAGATGATTTCTTTAAAGCATCTAAATCGAAGTTCTTTTCATCATCAACATAGAGAGACTCAAATCCTTTAATAATGGCCATATTAGAATCGTATGCATCTTTTAAATCTTCAACGGTCTTTCCAAACCAGTTTGTTTGAGCAGTATCAACAGGAACTCTATTTGTCAACTCAGTAAGAATCTCCAGATTTTTATTATATTCTCTGGATAAATCCATAAACTCCTCTCTGCGAGACTCTCTATAATCTTGCCATGCATTATATTTTTCTTGCAGCGTAGCATTCATATACGGCTCACGTACAAAATAGGAGAGGTCTGTAATTACAGAATCATCAAAGTTAACTGCATCAATATTATAGCTGTCAAGCCCTTCAACATAGAACTGCGTAACTAGATTTTCTTCTCTGGAAATAGATATACTGTTCTGAATGTTTCTAAAACCTAAGACTACATTTGTATCTTTGCCCAAACTGTCTGGTCTGTACACATTTATAGTCATGTTTACAGTGTCAAACTCGAATACACATTTGTAGGCTTGAGCAGCTTCTTGTGTTAAGAAAGCATATACATTCTGATCGTCTACTTCAAAGTTACATATATTATTAGGAAGTAATTTTCCATCGTCATCAGGAGTAATATTATCTACATAGCCAATGTGCCATCCTGGAACATCCGCATGTTTTAATACTAAATGTAAGAAACTTAGATCTTCATTCCCTGGATCGTAAAAAGTAACCTGATAGAACTTACCTGTATCATGTGTTGCCTGATACATCATCTCATAAGAATCTTCTTCACCCATGTTAATTTTAAAACTTTTCAGCTTATACTGAGTAAGCATGATTTCATAAGATTCAGCAGTAATTTCTTTAGTTTCACGTAAACCATCATTATTAATAGTAGGTGGATCTACAATTTTAAACCAAATTCCATCACAATACAATTCCATCAGTTCATCTAACTCTTCATAGCCATCGGTAACAATATTATCTATATATTTATCAACAGTAAATGTTAACTCAGTTGTATTGTTGGTTTTTAAAGAGAGCGAGACAGTAGAAGTGTCAACTCCATCAAGAGCACAATATAATCTTTTACCAGGTTTGGCTAAATAGATGATAGAAGGTTCGGTACGTCCATAAATATCATACTTATGGTTTATTCTCATGCAAACGCACCTACCTTTCTTGGCTCTCTGTAAACAATCTCAAATGTTGCATCTCCAGTGAATTTCAATACATTTTCACCGTAAGCCAATCTAAGCCAGTATATGTTATCTATATCTTTTACACCTAAATCTTCAAAACTTATGATTGAGTTAGTAATGTCATATATTTTTAAATGCTGACAATCAATATAAAAATCGTCATTTTTCAGAGCATTAATTTTCATTGTACCGTTATTATCTGTTACATTTTGGATTGTAATAGTGCCATGACTTTTAGGGGAAATTTTAATGAGAGGGTAGATATAATCTTCGTGACAGTCAGAAGTGTTATTAATCGTATAAGTTTTTGTAAGAGTAGAAGAAGAGGTGATCTTATGTGTAATTTCAGGAGTATATCCATATGGGCTATCACAAGTTACTGTAAAATTCATTTCATATGGGAATACAACATGATCAGTACTAATTTCTGTGAATGTAGCAAAGAACTCTATGTCCTCATAGAAATAATCTCCACCAATTATTTTAAATAGTCTTGGTGTCTGAGGAGAAGTTAACCAGCCATTAATAATACGGACATTACTTGAAGATAAGTAATCAGTATCAACCATTTGCAGGACTCCTAACTTAACATCAGGAGTATATTCTAATGGGAATATAAGAATACCATTTTTTAATGTAGGAGTACATTTTTCTGGATACGTAACGATCCCGTTATTCAATGTAGGATTTACATTTGTATTACGACAAGGATTCTTCATAATACTAAGTGTAAAGCTATAATTGTCACCGTACACTGTACCAAAATGATTTTCTCTTGCTCTATATCTGTTCTTTTCTCCTAATTGTAAGGATCTGCTTTCAAGATTATCATTGTCTGTAATAGCAGTCACTATAATCCCGTATTCACTAGAATTGTGTCCATCAAATTCAAATTGTAACATTTATTCACCTCTTTCATTTATATTTTTGCATAATAAAAGAACTGCCGAAGCAGTCCTTTTATCATCTGAGCTTTCTCCAGTCTCTAATCATATTTTTATTAATAATCGTAGAAACTTTGTTTGCGACATCTTGGATATCTAAATCATTACTCATATTTGCTACATTGATGTTCACTTCATTATTGACAGTATAATCATTATTTGTAGCAACAGGAGCAGTCGGGTTAAACATATTAGTAAAGTCATTCATTGCAGCAATAGAAGGCTTGAGTAGACGAGTGAATTCCTCAGTCATCACTGACTCACCAACTTTTGCACCAATGAATCCCTGATCCCCATTACTAATAATAGCTTTACCTAAAAGAGTACTCATGTCAGCAGGTATTAATTTATTTATTATTCCACCAGTAGCAAAGCCGTATGATTTGTACTTTTGGAGTATCTGATTTTTTAAAGCAGAACCCCATGAATCATATTTTTTAACACCTGGAGTACTAATTTCAAGAATATCTGCAAGTTGCTGCATTTCTTTTGGTCCGACTTTCTTACCTTTAGCATTGAAGTAACCTACTAGCTGGCTTACTCCGGCAGGAACGTCTGTTGCACCATTCGGACGGTTTTGAAGAGTATTAAACCAACTCTTTAAGTATGCTGGTTTATCATTCAAATAAGCTTTTTTGAATCCTTCAACTGCTATGTTTGCTTTATCAGCATGGTTCCCACCATTTCGATAAGCATATTCGAGAGCCTCTTGCATTTTATCATTGGTCATAGCTAACCCATTTTTATTTGCATATTCTTCAATTGCATCATAATGCGCATCTGGCATTACATGTACAACACAAGTTTTGCTCCCAAAATCACTTTTAGCTGTAATGGTAGCCTTAAATGTTTTTTCAAGTCCACCGACTAGAACTCCTGTCACTCCGCCACCTTTAGAAGTTTGTACCCCCTTTGTAGCCGTAACCTTACCAGACGATGAAACTTTTGCAACATCAGTTTTATCACTAGACCATTTAATATCTGAATGTAAAGGTGCGGTAGGAGACCATGTAACTTTCAATTTATAAGATTCATTTGGTGTCAAGAATATTTCTGATTTGTTTAATGAAAAACTATAACTTTTTCCATTAACTGTACCTGGAGTTCCATTTCCCGCACCAGTGGAGTCTTTATTGTTATTAAATGTATTGTGAATACCATTTTCAGCATTAGTATATGTATTATTACCAGTTGTAGAGCCACCTTGACCATTGCTTGTCCCATATGGAAGAGTGACTTTCATATTAGAAATGGTTTCTAATGCTTTTATCTGTTGAATTAAACTCGTATTGAAATCAGCAGACTTGCCTATCATAGTATCAAATGTACTAGATACCTTAACACCATACTGGTCCATCACAGTGTGTAAATGTTTATATGTGTTATCATAATTAGTGGTTACATTAGTAAGCATTCCACTAATAATAGCTTCTTGGAACGAAGAATTTTTCTTTACTGCATCAAGAGTATTGTCGAGAGCTTTATTCGCTTCGTTAGAGAAATTTTCATAACCAGTATTTTTCATATCAACTTCGTGTTGATGCATTGTATCAGCCATGTCATCTTCTGCATCTGCAAGTTCCGCACGTAATTTTTCAAGACGAGCTTTAGCAGCAGCATTGCTAGTTCCCTCAAGAGCTGCTATCTGGGATTTAAGAGTATTAATATCTTTAGACTTCTTTTTTAAAGTTTTATCATAATCATAATACTTTTCTTTAGCAGAAAGAGCGTCCTTACGCTTATCAATATTCTCCTGAAGTAAATCATTCTCTTTCTTAATTTGAGTCTCATACATATCAAGCATATTCTGTTTCAGTTCAGAAAGAGCAGCAGATTCTTGCTGAATACCATCAAGAAGTTGTTTGCTTTTCTCATTGTATTCGTCTAAGCTATAACAACCATTCTTATATTGTTCTTCAAGCTTATTAAGACCTTCTCTATAGTTAGCAATCTTCTGTTTTGTCGCATCTATAGATTCCTGAGTTAATAGAATATTAGTTAATCCATTTGTAGTAAATGAACCATCATCATTGTAAAAACTTTCAGTGTCACCGAGAAGTTTTTGCATAGTCTGATATTCAGTGATAACATTTGATAATTTATCTTGTGCATCATCAAATGGTTTCCAGCGAAGTTCCATGATTTCATTTTTCAGATTTTCTATATCACTGCCGATTTTTAAAATTTGTTCGTCAATCTGTGCTATAGAATCAAGATATTTCTGGGCTTCTTCATTGTTCATAGAAGAAAAATGAGTATCATAGTATTCGGCTTTTTCTGCACGAAGCTTTTGAAGTGCATTAATCTGTCTCGCATTAGATTTAATGCGTTCCTGATAAATCTTTTCATTAATTTGATAATCAGGATTATCATTTGCTTTTGCATAATCAATTACTGCATCCTGCTTGGAACCTGCACGATCCCAACGGTCAACAGCCCATTGTTTTATCTGTTCACGATTATCTTGTAAAGCCTGAACTAATTCAGCAGCTTCATTTTCTAGCTTGACGGCTTCTGTCTGGAGGCTATAAAGCTGTTTCTTCATCTTTTGGTATTCCGGATCAACAGTTTTATGTCCGTTCTCTTTGAGATAATCTTTCATCTTACCTTTATATTCTTTTATTTCTTTATCAGTAAGACGTTTCTGCTCATTGGTATAATAGAGTTCCTTTTTCATGTATTTTTCATACTTAGAACCAGGTTTCTGATTATACCCTTGTGTAACTCTTAAATCTTGTTTTGCTTTATAGTAATCAGCTCTATTTTCACGTTTTCCGATGACAACATCATAAGCCTCAATAACACGATCAACTTTAGCTTTAGCTAAGTCTTTTTGTGAAATAGTAAGCTGACGTATAGCTTTATCACAGTCTAAAATTTTCTTATACCATTCCTGATATGCATCAACACGTTTCTTATCATCTTCTGATAAATTCTCAATGTTGATTGTACCATTCTGGACTTTCTTTTTTAAGTCATCAGACAGTCCAACGGCAGAAGCTACAGCATCAGCTTTAGCTACATATTGTGCCCTAGAATCTTTCTGAGTTTTTAATTGGGCTTTAAGATTTTTTAATGCTTTATTATAATTTTTCTCAGAGGACTTATAATTGGTATAATCACTTTCAGCAGTGTCTTTATACTTTTCAACGATTCTTTCTAACCGATCGAGAGCAACATTGATCCAATCTTTTGCCTGAGTACTTACTTCTTTGATTTTATTGTCAAGTTCTGTATTAGTAGAAGACTTGGAGCCTGAAGCAAAAGCAGGAGCAAGCGTTACTCCGGAAGTGGTACCTTGTGCATATGTTCTTGCATGACCCGGTGTCGCACCGTGTTTTAACAGATCATCTGTTTGTTGAGCAGAGAAAATAATGTCACCTTTCTTGAGGTTTTCAAAATGAGCTCCCCCAGGAATTAAACTCCACACACCATCTCTAACAATAGATTCAGAATGTCCATTTTTCATCTGTTCATTGACTAATGCTTCTTGGTCTTCTTTTAAAGCAACATCACCTTTAGCAAAAGCAGAAGAGAGTGGTTCCATATTAAGAACATTGTATGCAGATCCAGAAGCATAAGCAACGGATGTCATAGTACCAGATGCAGTTGCTATAGCACCACCAGATGGAGCACCTACAATGTGAGCATAATACGTAACTGTACCTGTGATGGACGGAGCTGAAGTTGGAAGATCTGTATCATAATGAGCAAAACCAGAAATACTGCCTGCATCGGTTGGTAGGTCATTTTCATAATGAGCGTTACCATTTGCATCTGGTACTTCTGGAGCTTCATCAACATGAGCGGTAGCTTTAACTGTTGTATCAGGAACAGTAGGGGCTTCTGTTACGTTAGCTTTTGCATTTAGACTTACTTGTACTCCTTCGCCACCGACAACACCAGTAATATTAGCTTTGGCATTTACTTCAACAGCTTCTCCAGAGTAAGGTTCCATTTCAAGTTTACCTTTGACAGGAACTTCCGTGTCAGTTGAAACGGTAGAAGTATCCACTTCACCAACAATAGCATTTAATTTAATATTTGCTCCTTTGGTATTTGCCGCATCAGCTGCTGCAGTTAGCTTTTCCAAATCTTCTGCATTTTCTACATGACAGTTCACTACAAGTTCACTACCGTTAGTTGGTGCAGATTCAATTAATTCAGTAGCTTTCTCTATATCTTCTTCGCCATTTACTTCTACATCAACAGTAGCAGTAGTGCCTGTTGGCATGGATTCGATAGCAGATTTTGCTTGTTCAAGACTATCTTCATTAGATACATCACAGGTCATTGTAATTGTAGAACCTTGTAAATTCTGAAGATTACTGATATCTGATTCAGCTTCGCTAGTGTCTGCCTGAACATCTACTTTGGCTTGAATATCATCATTAGACATCTGAAGCAATTGGTCTTCAGCAGTCTGGATATTGTCAGTATCTACTAATTTAATACCAGAATCGGTCTGAGCTTGCTGTAAAGTCTCAAACGCTGCATTAGCGTCTTGAGTAGCTTGGTCAAGAGTATTATCCATACCTTTCTGGTATAACTGAGTCTGAATGTCCATCTCATTCTTAGCTTGCATAAAGTCTTGAGCGGCTTTTACAATACTAGAGCTAGAATCAGCTTGAGACATTGCAGTGGAGTTATATTCTACATCTTGTTCATGTGAAATAGCCCCTGTATACATAGTCTGAAGCTCTTCTCCACCAGAAATTTCAGAATGATATTTTCCATCACGATCTCTATATTTATCTACTTCTGAACTTAAATCTTCTACTTGCTTGTGAGCAGTATCTAAATCAGTAGTATCTAAATCAATCTTATATGATTTACCAGTGAGAGAATTAAAATCTTCCTGTGCTTCTTTGGCTTCATTCTTGATTTCTTCTGTATCACTGGATTCATCTGAAGAATCAGTACTATCTTTAAGTTTACCTGCTTCTTTCAGAGCTTCAATAACTTCCTGTGTCTGATCTTTAGTCAGCCCGAGTTTATCACATAAGGATTCAACAGCTTTCTCAGCATCACCGAGTTGTTCATCCCATTTACCATCATTGAAATCAATACCTTCTAACTGTTCGGCACTATACTGACTAAGAGTGTCAATAAGGTCAGTTACGTCTGTGTTCTGATCTTCATATGCCTGATTAATCTGTTCAATAGCCGAAACTGTTGCGCTTGAATCAGTATCTAACCCTTCAGTGAGAGAGGAAGTATCATGATTTCGAAGGTCTTTAATACTACTATATTGCTCGGCAGCGAGTTCCGTCTGTTCAGCAATCATTTTAGAAATCATGGAGTTTTTCTCAGCGGCAGTAAGAGTACTATCTTTTTTTACTTTATCAATAGACTTATCTAACTGTTGAACAGCTATGGCAGCTCCATCGAAATCAGCAGCGGCTTGCTGAGTATAATCTTCGCCATAATATTCAGAAAGATTTTCTGTTGTTTCTTTCAGATCCTCTTTGTACTGTGCAATTTTCTTCTGAGAAGCACTTCGTGTTGTGTCATTGGTAGCTAAGTTATCATCTAAGCTGTCAAGGCGTTTTTCTTCTTCGGCTAATGCCAAACTCAACTCTTTAACTCTGCTGATGCCTTCTTCTGTAGAGCTAATAAAGTTATTATCAATACCATAATCACGAAGACGACCGAAATTGGCTTTCATAAACTCAGTGCCAATACCCATAGACTGAGCTGCTTTATCCATATTATCAATGTTAAATGACCATCTATCATCGGACTTATCATACGAAGCCATACCCTTAGCTTTAAGATCAGCTAAGAAGTTATCAACACCTGTTCTGTCTTCAGTGAGATATCTTACTGCTTTTCCATAGTTTTCAGCAAAATTTGCTCTATCGTCAGATCCGGTAGGAGAAATAAGAGCAGCAAATGTTTTGAAATCGTCTGTACCTACAAGGCCTTTATCATATGCATCTTTAGCATTCTGTAAACCAGAATAAATATTATTATACTTATCTCCGGCATTTTCTGTACTCTGAGCGGTTTGCCACTGAGTATACTGAGAGAGTAGGTCATCCTGTTGTTTCTTAATCGCTTGCCATTCAGACTGTTGCTGCATATATGCAACATAATTATCCTGTGCATTTTTTAAATCTTCAAGGGCGGTATCTTTCTCGTCTCCAGTAGCGTTGTCCCATGCATCGCGTAAATCTTTTAAATCGCCAATCTGATTTTCAATACCTTTAGAAAATTTTTTATCAGTAGCTTCTTGCTGATAATGAATATAATCTTTTAGAGCATCTACATTCAGTTTTACTCCATCAGCAGTAGTAGTGAATAATCTATTAAGATTTACTTCTTCCTCACCATTTTTTACACCGGAGAACATAGCCATCAGAGATGTTCTATTATCAGATGAAACTCCACCGGCAGAAGTAGTTTCAGTACGAATAGTACTAATAGAAGAAAGATTGGTTTTAGCTGATGCAACTGCTGTTTTCATAGTATCTAAAGAAACAGATGCTTTATCAGTGCTATCCTTTGCTTCTAATTTTAATTTTTCCCATTCTTTTTCAAATGCTTCTACACTAGCTAATGCGTCTTCATTTCCCGAAGTTTTTATTGAATATGCCAGTTCTAGTTCATCTGGAGTACTTTGATTCAACTCATTTCTAAGTTTATCAGTATCTCCTTTTTTAATAACACCTTGAATTTCATCTAACTTATTTTTATTTTCCCAAACAAGTTTACCATCTTCATCAGTATGAGCAAATCCAAAAGCTTCAGCCAAAGTTCCTTTTGTCCAGAAATCGTTATCATTGAAATCTGCTATAGCTTCAAGAACATTATCTCTTCTTTTAGCAAAATCAGCTACAGTTTCTCCTTCTTTAGGTGACATTTCAAATAATTTTGACCACATGTCCTGTTGATCCAAATTGGCACTAGCCATTGGATTAACTATATTACTACGGAGCCATTCGTCCATAGATTTACCTGATTTTTCCCAGTCATTCAGAAGCTTGTCTGAATCGGAAGAACTCATCATAGAAACTAATTTATCTCTAAAAGTATCCGCCTTGTCTTGATCAGCCCAATTGTCGAATGAATCAATTGTATTAGCCATTGAAGACATAGATGCAATAAGTTTCTTTTTTTCTGCATCTAATGTTTGCTGTGCAGCAGTCTTGTCATTTTCATAGCCAGTCCAATTTGACGCAGCTATATCAGAAATTTCAGCAGCTCTATCAGAGATTTTTTTTATATCATCTTGTGTAAGTTCAGATAAATCTGCAACAAATCTACGATTACCATTTTTATCATCGGCCAAATCTTCTTTAATAGCTGGAGCAAGTTGATCAAAAAGTTCTTCATAAGTATCATAATCTAATGTAAAATATTTAACTTTTTCACCAAAGTTATCTACCATAGTAGAAGTTGTTCCGTTTTTTAATTGCTCACTAAACCTAGAAGCTATTTCCTGTTGGTTCTTGGCAGCTTTACTATCACTGTCATATCCATCTATTTTATCTTTAGCTTTTTCTTTTGATGCAATATATCCATTATATTGATCTTCGACATTATCCCTAGCATCATAGTAAGTTAGACTTCTCTGCAATTTTAAATAATCACTTACTTGCTTATTTAAAGTTGTAGCACTATTTCCTGCATTGAGAATAGCGTTTCCTTGCGCATCCCATGTTCTGGTTAAAGTTGGGGCAACATTTGCGATTTGATTACTTGTATCAAGAAACTCTTGATATTGATCATCACTAAGACTTACATTTTTTATAGTGTTGCCAGTAATCTTAACACCCTTAGAAAGAGTAGAATATTTAGTTGTTAAATCACCTAAAGATGTTCTTTGCTCATTGTAAGCTTTGTTCTGTTCTTTAATAGTATCAGCAGCTTCTTGACCAGCTTCTATAGCGTATTTTTGTCTATTTACAATATGGTCAATACCGCTTATTAATAAAGACAGTCCCTTTTCAACAATAATACCTTGGATACTGCTAATTGCCATATTGCCAAGCCCAGTAAGGAATGAAGAGGCCATACTCTTAAGACCAGTAGTCCATTTTGGTTTAATTTGTGTATTTGGATCTTCTACTTCATTTTCATTTTTAAAGTCAGTAAGAGTTTTAGTATTGGCTACTATCTGATTACCATAATCTTTAGCTCTTTCGCTGGCATTTTTTAAAACTTTATCAGCAACTTTCTGTCTTTCAGCATTATCAGTAATGGTTTGACCATTTTCTTGAAGCTTTTCGTTGAGCTTTGTTAATGCTTTTTCATCTTCTTTATATTTTGCCCAGTTTGATACAGCTTCTTCATGGCCTTCATTGTATAGTCTTGTTCTTCTACTCCAACGTGTCTCTGGTAAAATTCCACCTTGGTCATTCTTTTCAAAAACCAGATACTGTGGTATAATATAGTTTATCTTAAAAACTATATAAAAGGTGAAATTTTATGGGTAAACTTTTATTTTGTAATAAATGTGGAAATGTAGCTGAAACTGCAGAAATTGGAAGCACGTGTTGGGAATGTCATGATGGAACTTTTATAGCTGCTGATATAGATTCGAAAATTGCAAATGCAAAAGTAGATGAAGAATATAAACAGATGCATAACGGGGATTATCCTAGCATACAAGAATCAGACGAAATGCTCCGTGAGAAATATTTCTACGGAAAATTAGATTCCGAAGTTAGTGAAACCGCTATTAAAAAAAGAAAATATTGGGAGTCCCCCGAAGGAGTAGAGCAGCGAAATAGAGAAACAGATCAATGGTACGCTAAACAGAATGCTCAGAAATTTACTACCGGGCCTAAGTGTCCAGTCTGCGGCAGCACAAACCTTAACAGGATCACTGCAACAAGAAAGATTCTCAAAGTAGGACTCTTCGGAAGGTTGGGTACAGGTGATCTAGGTAAGACTTATCAGTGCTGTAAGTGTGGAGCTAAGTTCTAATGAAATGAACTCATGTTCTGGATATACAAAATTGTCAAATATTGTTATTATACTACTAGGTATATTATGGTTATAGGTGCTGCATTGTAACTCGTTGCACGATAATACACTCGATTATTTCTATTAATCATGCAGAAGTGTTGGCATACGTTCTGTATAGCTGATGCGGACGAAGAATCTGCCCGTTCTGGGCAATACACTTCCCCAATAAAGAAATTTATAAGGGAAGGGGGTGAAAAGAAGAATATGAATACTATAATAATATCTCTTTGTAGTCTTTTACTTGTTGTAATATTAGCTGGTCTATATTACAATTCGAAAAATCATACTGTTGATCAAATTTGCAGCCATCCAGAATTATCTGATGAGAAAGTCAAATTTATCACCGGAATGATGAAAAGACAATACAAGAATAAAAAAATTGACTAATCGCTAATAATGTTCTGCTTTATCATTTAATTACTTCGTCATATATTTCTCTTTTTTAAATTCTTAATAAAAGGAGAGCTGTTACTGCAGTTCTCCTTTCTGTACACTAACACTTTGCACAATACTATAGAAAAGTTAACAATCTCGACTACATTGAGTACAACCGAAAAGATTAATCGTATAGGTCATATCCTGGAAGTTGATCAGCAATTTCTTTTGGGTAATTAATGATAAATTTTGTCCTACCAATATTACTGATTTCTATAAGTAAATCTGTAACTTCATCTGAGCTTAACTTTTGAACATATTCAGGAACTAATTTATCAAAAATAT